>Ga0256841_1000382_pt1 | contig 47218 bp, 38 predicted proteins | sample 356308metaG_FD_185971 | JGI IMG/M metagenome (GOLD analysis project Ga0256841, IMG submission 185971) | Hydrothermal vent microbial communities from Mid Atlantic Ridge, Atlantic Ocean - 356-308 | ecosystem: Environmental > Aquatic > Marine > Hydrothermal vents | place: Atlantic Ocean: Mid...
GGGTTGCTGCCATTCTCCATGCCGAAAACCTCCCTTTCCTGACTTCCGCTTTTCTTGTCCACTTTTTTGTTATCTATATCGAGATAAAAACAATGACTGCCACCAATTCGGCAACCAAAACAGCCAAAGCATCGTCCAAAGAGATCGCCAGACTTCGGAAGCTACGCAATATTGGGATTATGGCCCATATTGATGCGGGGAAAACGACCGTGACCGAGCGAATCTTGTTCATTACCGGCCGAACCCACAAGGTTGGGGAAGTCCATGATGGGGAAGCGACGATGGATTATCTGGAGGAAGAGCGGGAGCGGGGGATTACGATCACCTCTGCCGCAACGGCTTGCCGTTGGAATGAGCATCAGATCAACATCATTGATACTCCGGGCCATGTTGATTTTACGGTCGAAGTCGAAAGATCTCTTCGAGTCCTTGATGGGGCTGTAGGGGTGTTTTGTGGAGTTGCAGGAGTTGAAGCTCAATCTGAAACGGTCTGGAGGCAGGCGGATCGATACAAGGTCCCCAGAATTGCATTTGTCAATAAGTTGGATCGGACGGGAGCCGATCTTGATTTTGTCATCGACTCGATCAAAACCAGATTAAATGTAACTCCAATTCAGATGCAGCTTCCTATTGGCTTGGAAAAGGACTTCCTGGGGGTTGTGGACCTGGTCGAAGAGAAAGCCTATATCTGGTCTGAAACTGCCAAAGATGTGGAAATCGGTGAGATTCCTGAGGCCCTTAGGGAGGAAGCCGCCTCCCTCCGGAATGATCTGATTGAGAATGTCGCCGAGTTCGACGAAGAGATTCTGGAAAAATTTGTCGAAGGGGAGGAGCTGACCGTTGAAGAAATCAAACGAGCGGTTCGTGCGGGAGTCTTGGAAAGGGCCATCGTTCCTGTTTTTTGCGGATCTGCCTTAAAAGACAAGGGAATCCAAAACGTCCTCGATGCAGTGGTGGATTATCTTCCTTCTCCTCTGGATCTTCCTGACCTTCAAGGCATTCACCCAAAGACCGGAGAGGAAATCACCCTTCAATTACTTCCCGAGCAGCCCCTTTCGGCCTTAGCTTTTAAAACAATTTCCGATCAAAATGGAGATCTCACCTTTGTCCGGATTTATTCAGGCACTCTGACTCCGGGGACCACCGTGCTCAACCCTAGGACGAATCGTAGGGAACGGGTGGGTAGGCTTCTCCGGATGCATGCGAACCGGAGGGAGCCGATCGATGTTGCACAAGCAGGGGATATTGTGGCGATCATGGGGTTAAAGCAGTCCTCCACCGGGGATACTCTTTGTACACAGGATTTCCCCGTAGCCTTGGATTCGATGGAATTTCCCGAGACTGTAATTGCTATGTCCATTGAGCCAAAGACAACCAAGGATCGGGATAAGCTCTCGGATACCTTGGCCAGGTTGACAAGGGAGGATCCCACCTTTCATGCAAAGACGGACGAGCAGTCCGGACAAATCATCATAGAGGGGATGGGCGAACTTCATCTTGAAGTGGTCTTGAATCGAATTCAGAAGGATTACAAGATTCCTGTCAATGTCGGGAAGCCAAGGGTTGCCTATCGCCAGACACTGAAAAAAGAACGCAAAGTTGAAGCGCGGCATGTCAAGCAATCCGGTGGTCATGGTCAATTCGCTGTTGCCCGTTTGATCTTCTCTCCCAAAGAAACCGAGAAGGCTGTTGAGTTTGAAAATAACATCAAGGGTGGAGTGATCCCTCAGGAGTACATTCCATCCGTCCAGAAAGGGATTGAGGCTGCTGCAATAGGAGGGGGGAAGCTTGGCTACCCCTTCGTGAACATTCACGCAAATCTTTATGATGGGCAATTCCACGAAGTGGATTCCTCGGATATGGCTTTCCAGGCTGCGGGTCAGTTGGCTTTCCGCTTGGCCTCTGAAGGGAATATTATTCTTCTTGAACCCATTATGCGCATTGAGGTCCAGACCCCTGAGGAGTACGTCGGAGATGTGATCGGGGATCTAAACAGTCGCCGTGGGATGGTTTCCGATATTGATTTGGCCGGCAACTTGCGCACGATCAAGGGGAAGGTTCCGATTGCCGAAATGTTCCAGTATTCCACCGCCCTGCGTGGAATGACCCAAGGGCGGGGGACTTTTATGATGGAACCGCTGGAATACACGCCTGTTCCACAATCTGTGGCTGAAAAGATTTTCAAGGGGGAAGAGGGATGATCGGAATCTCCCTTCTTTTCCCTCTCTTGGTCCTTGCCGGATCTGTGCCGAAGGGAATAGGGGGGAGGGATGCCTCGCGGCCAAAGCTCTTAGTCTATGTCTCTGTGGATCAATTGGCTGCTCGTTACATTGAGCGCTTTTCGCCTTTTTTGGGGCCCGGAGGCTTTCGTCGCTTGATGGCGAAGGGTGTGTATTTTTCCCGGGGGTCCTACATGGATTCGGCGACCGAAACCGGACCCGGGCATTCTGTTCTAAGCACAGGGACCTATCCATGCCAAAGTGGAATCGTGGGCAATCTTTGGCTGGAAGGACCCGCCCTCAAGCGGCGATACTGCGTTGGAGGGACGAAGGGGATGTCTCCCGCCACACTTAAAGTTCCAACATTCTCGGATCAATGGAGGAAGGTGTTTGGCCCCAAGTCTCGGATTTTCAGTCTCTCTCTCAAGGATCGAGCGGCAATCCTATTGGGGGGCCATAAGGCTGATTATGTGGGATGGGGTCATTCCCTGGGAACTTCTTCCTATTATCTCGATCGGGGTTTAAGTCCCTGGGGAAAACGAGCAAAGGAAGTTCTTCGCCGTTATGTAAAAGGGGAAAGGAAGCATTGGAAGGGGGCTCGCTGGGAACCGATTTGGAACAGTTGGAAACCTGCGAAGGTCCATGCTCTCCTGAAGAGGGGGCTTCGAAAAGATGATGACCCTGCGGAGCAAGCCCCGCGACCTTGGAAGAACCATTTTCCCCATGTGATTGGCCCCAAAGGGCGGCTTCTCTTTTCAAGCCCTTTTGGAAATGCCTTTTTAGTGAAGGCGGCCGAGGCCCTCCTCCAAGATTCAGTCTTGGCCCTTGGGAGAGATGGGATTCCAGATCTCTTGCTTCTTTCCTTTTCCTCTAATGATTACGTGGGGCATGCCTTTGGTCCTGATTCCTGGGAAGTTGCGGATACCTTTCTTCGACTGGATCGACAACTCGAAGGACTGATGAATCAGTTAGACCAAAGAGTCGGGGAGGGAAATTATGTTCTTTGTCTTTCCGCCGATCATGGAGTGGCCCCGATTCCCGGTCCAGGATCGAAAATGCAGTACCTGAATCTTCGATCCTGGGTTCCCGAAGAACCAGAAAAAAGCGGTCTCTATCCCAGGTTGGCCATGGCTCTCGCAAAAGAGTTTGCTCCTTCTTTACCTGAAGGGTTCCAGGCTGTGCAACCCTTTGGAGCTGGAAAGTTTCGAAGGGTCCGCTTTCCCCTTTTCTCGAGTTCCGGTAGGGAGATCTACCTGCGGAAGAACTTGTTGGATCGATATGATCTTGACGAGAAAACAGTCTCCCGGTTTATTCGAATTTGGCTGCAGAGCCAAGCGGAGGTTCTTGATGCCGCCAGCGTTTGGGATCTCCAAAACATGACGGAAGAACAGGCAAGCAAGCATCCTAGTTGGAAGCTTTTTTTGAAGGCCTGTTATCCGGGACGCTCGGGGGATGTTTTCTATGCTTTAAAGCCCCAATTTTTGGGATTTCTTCCTCGAGCCGGTCTTGCGGCGAGTCATGGAACGATCCATTCCTATGACCGGGAGGTTCCGATTTTCTTTTATGGAGCCGGCGTCCCGGGGGGTAAAAAGTTTTCCAAAGCGGTTTCGGTCGCGAGAATGGTCCCGACAGCCGCAAGGCTTTTTGGAATCGCCCCTCCTTCGAGTTGTAGGGAGGCTCCCCTTTCTTGGAAGAATAAAGAAGAAATAAAGAAGAAATAATTTAGAGGCGATCAGGCTTTAGGATTGCTGAATCCGGGTGGGGGAGAACTCTGTCAGTTCACCAAGGTGTCAAGAACCAACCAACAGGACAGGGTCAAGAGTCCGCAGAACAAAGGAATGCACGAATTCAGGGAGAACTCCCTGGTCAAAGGTGAAGGGGAGGATGTGAAGCCTCCCTCCCGTTTCATCCATTGCCGGTGAAAAATGGTCTTCAGGGAGCAAGTTTGCGCGGATATGGAGAGGAGGATCTTGGGAGAGGAGTCTGTGCAAGAGGGAGGATGGACCCCCCTCTAGAAGGGGGAGAAGTTCTGCAGGAGCTTGGTCATAACCCTGGTTTTTGCGAGTCTCCCACTCTTCCTGGGCCATTGCTCCGCGAGGTTTCAAAAACGTGAGAACCAGTTCCTCCCGCTTAAAGGACCGAAGGAGGATTTCGGCTATCGCCAAAGCTTTGTTGTCTGCTTCCACTTCGTCTCGGATGATGAGATGCGGCCGGGAAAGATAGAGGGTTGGGTCGGAGAGGGTCCCTCGCACAATCAGGGCCGGGCACTGCCCTTTTGAAATCGTAACTTCAACGACGGTCCCCAATGTCGTTTGTCCGAGTTCTCCCAAGTCATGCCCGAAGGGGGAAGGAAGCACCAGTAAATCCGGTTTTTTTCTATGGATGGCTTCGAGAATCCCCCGAAAGGCCTCTTTTTCTTCATGGAGAAGTCCTTCGGCTTGGATCTGTTCACGGTTGAGGGCTTCGAGTGTTGCTTCCAAATCCAGCCCTTTTGGTTCTGGTTCTCCGGTATGGGGGGAAGGAAGGAGGAAAAGGGGGATGTGCAATTGAGAGGCTAAGGTCTTGGCAACACCTAAAACATCCTTGTCCTGATTGGAGCCATCAAAGGCCGCCAAAACCCCCTTTAGGCGAAAGCTGGCTGCTTCTCTGGCTGCTTTGCCGGAAGAAAGGGCTGCTTCAAAAGCTTCCATGTTTTTTTGAATCTGTTTGTCTTCTCGATGTTCCATGTCGGGAGCTCGTTTTTATGAAAGGGAAGGCATGAGGCCAAGGGAAAAGAGGCCGATCAAGTAAAAGGAAGCAAGGGCGAGTTGAATGATGGTGAGCACGCCTCCGACGGCCAAAAAGCGCCCCCAACCTAATTTGATGCCTCCCTCATGTTCGAGGGCGTGCAGGGCGATGACGCAGGAAATGGAGCCGATGGGGGTTGCACTTCCTCCTAGATTGGATCCTAAAACCAGGGACCACCAAAGGGGCTCGTGAGGGATCCCCTCCATTCCTGGAACCATGGGGATCATGGTGGCAGCTACAGGTATGTTGTCCACAATGGCGGAGGCGATTCCCGAAAACCATGTGAAAAGGGAGACTGCCATAGGAACGGAGTGCCCGGTGAGAGAGGTTAAGGAAGCTGCGATGCGATCCAAGAGGTGGACTTCTTTGACCAACCCAACAATGATAAAGAGACCGGTAAAGAATAGGATGACGGTCCAGTTGACCTTAGCGATGGTTTTCTCCACGGATTTTCCATGAAAAAGAAGCATCAGAACTCCTCCTCCAAAGGCGATGTAATCCAAACCTAGGTGGAGAACCCCAGCAAAGGCGAAGCCTAAAATGGTAAGGAAGAGGATGCCGGCTGCTCGAATAAAGGCTCCCCGATCTGGCGCTAATGCCCACTCATCGAATGCTTCCACGGTTTGCCTGAGCCTTCTAGCCTCGTTTTCATTGGCGGGAGCTTGGAGATCTGTTCGGAAAAACCTCCTCGTGAACAGGTAACAAACAACCAAAGAAACAAGCGCGAAGGGAAGGGAAACTTGTAGGAATTGCACGTAGGGGATTTTTGCTGCAGATCCGATCATTAAAGTGGGGAGGCCGGAGGCAAAAGTGCAAAAGGCTGCAGCATTACTGGCAAAAGCGATTCCGAGAAGAAAGGGGGTCAGGGGAAGATTAAGGTTTCGGCAGATTACAAGGACAAGGCCTGACACGATGAGCATAGCAGGCACAATGGTGAGGACTGCAGTGAGGGCAAAGGTGAAAAGCTGTAATGCCAGGAATAAGCGGATCGGGTTTCCCCCAGTTTTTTTTACTACCTTAATTGCCAGAAAATGGAAGAGTCCCGATTGCCCGGCGAGGTCTACCAAGATGGATGTCCCGATAATGACCCCGAGGACATTGAGGTCATGGCCGAGGATTTCATGGATTTGGTCGTATTCAGGGATGACTCCAAGGGCTACTGCCAGGGCCGCCAGGACCAAGGCGCCCAAAAGGGCGGCAACGGTTTTATGGAGAAGCCCAAAGGCGATCAACCCATAGGTAAGGAGCATCAGGCTTCCAAATAAAAGCTGTAAAAGGGTTGGACTCATTGGTGGGGACTATGCCGGGATGCTTTCGGCGCGACAAGTCTGTTACCTGGGCTGTATTTTCTGACTCGTATGTTCCCTCTGGTACTTAAATTCCGGGGGCTGGGTAAGGATTTTTGCATATGGGGAATCTTTGGGGGAATTCAGGGCGGTCTTCCCAATTTAAAAAAAAACCAAAAAAACCTCTAAGACAAAGGGAACCTCTAGGCCTCTTCTGATCGTCCAAGGGTCCGAAACGGGAGTCGTTCCCTGGTGATGGGTCCTAGGCGGACCGGACAACCCGAAAGAAGGATGTTGTCTCCAGGCTAGGCTCCTTTGCTCCTTATGAATTGAAACTCTCCACGGTGTCGAGGTTCCGGATTCCAATCTCTCCGGTCCGCCCCCTATCGTCGGCTTGTGCGAGCCTGGTTTTGTTTCTCCAGTGTGCTTCCCTTTGGTGTCTTCCGAAGGGCATGCTTGACCCAGGAAAGTCCGATAGGTGGAAAGAAAGATCCGTTTGCTCTGTGTGCACTTGCTCTTTGCTTTTGCAATCTTATTTTTCGGTTGCAGCTTTTTGCAAGAAGAGAGCTTGCTGAATCCTTCAGCTGCTCGCTTGAGATGCAGGGCTACGAATTTTTGGTGCATCACCTCCTGTCGATCCAATCTCAAACCTGGTCCGTGTCTTCTCCACACGGCTCCCCAGGTTCCAAGGTTCCAGGGTCTTTCCTTGTTCTCTCCTCCTTCTGTCTCACCCTTTGTGGTGACCAGTTGGGCCGGAGTCCTCCTCCCGGAATCCGGGCCTCGACTTCTTTTTTTATCATCCATTCTACCCAGCTCTTAGTGAATCTTGCCCTTGTAGGTTTGGCTTTCAGGCCCGGTTTCCCTGTCCAAAGTTGCTTGTCCCGAGTTCCCTGTTCCTCAAATCCCTTATCCAACTTTTCCATACCTTTTCCATTCTGAGAGCAATTCTGGCAAAGTTCGCTCATGAGTCGGGAATCGAAGACATTTATTGTCGTCGGTGGTGGAATTGCCGGAGCAAGTGTCGGGTGGCATCTTCAGCGTGGCCAGAGATCCCAAACAAGGGGAGCTCAAGCCAGGGTGATGGTCCTCGAAAAAGAATCGAGTTTTGGGCGGCATGCGACATCCCAGAACGCCGCCATGATCCGAGGGCTGGCGGGAGAGGCATGGATCCGACCTCTTTCTCTCGAAGGCCAAGGTTTTTGGAACCGTGGGACAGCCCATCTGGCGGTTCCCAAAGGGGCCTTTCGAAAAACGGGTTCTCTTCTCCTGGCCAGTCAAGAAACGACGGCTAAAGAACTCCAAAGATGGGTCCTTCAGGCGAAGCGGCTAGGAGTTCCGGCTGCGTTCTGGGATGCCGAACAATGCCGCAGGGCTGCTCCTTGTATTCAGGGTTCTCCATTGATCGCAGGTGCTTTTTGTCCGGATGATGGAATTGCGGATCCTCTTTTACTCACGGAGGCTTTTTTAAAAAGCATGGTCCTCCAAGGGGGAATCTTAAAACTCGACACCCAGGTCCAAAGCATCCAAGTGGACCGGGGGCGGGTTCGCGGTGTGTTCCTGTCCGATGGAAGGTTTTTGGATGCGGACGCCCTGGTGATTGCGGCCGGAGCTTGGTCTCCCGGTTTTCTTCGAACCCTGGGGCTTTCAGATCGGGGGATCGGAGTCTTCAAACGGCACATTCACTGTTCAATGGATGGGGCTGAACTCATGAAAGATTCACCTGGGTTTATCTGGCATCTTGATCTTCAAGCCTACGTTCGTGTTGAAGGAGAAGGTCTTCTCTTTTCGGCTTGTGATGCGGAAGCCTGTGAACCCGGAATCCCTCAAGAGGATCCAACTCTTTTAGAAAAAGTATCGGAGCGACTGACCCTCTGCTTCCCCTTCCTTCAAGATCTTCCGATTTCTCGGTTCTGGGCGGGCCTTCGGACGTACAGGCCGGATCACCGTTTTTTGTTAGGGGAAGATCCTGAAATCCATGGTCTCTTCCATGCCACAGCTCTTGGGGGCCATGGGATCACCTGTGCAGCCCCGGTAGGCCGCATTGTTTCGGAAGCGATCTTCGCCTGGCAGCGCGATCATTTTTCCCCCGGGGAAAAAGCCTTTTCTTAATAAAGAAGCGTTCAATCCCCTTTCGGGGTCTTCATTCGTTTGCTCTTTAAGGCTCTGGCCTTTTTTGGATGCAAATTCATGAAGAAAGCCGGCCCAGAAAATAAAAATGGCACGCCCGGCAGGATTCGAACCTGCGACCTGCGGATTAGAAGTCCGCTGCTCTATCCAGCTGAGCTACGGGCGCCTCTTCGGAAAGCGCAAGAGGGTAGCAGGCTTGCTCAGGCAATGGAAGTGAACTGCTCATGTCCTTCGCGGAGGAGAGCGAGACCTCGATTCAGAGTTTCCTCTGGAACTCCATACCCAATGCGCAAGGAACCGGGTTGACCGAAAAAGTCCCCGGGAACGACCCCTAAGCCTTTCTCCCTCCTGAGCCAATCACTAAAAGCCATTGTGTCCAAGAGTTTGTTTTGAGGATCCTTTACCTGAACGAAGGCGGTGAGTCCGACTTGGGGGGGAGGGGCAGAGAAGCCTGGCATCTCCCCTAGGAGTTCAAGAAAACGGGAACGGCCCTCTTCGGAGATCTTTCGTGCCCGAGATAGGATTTTCTTGCGCTGCTGGAGGGCAAGGGATGCGATTCTCAGGGGGACGGCTGGGAGGACGGGGGCATAGATCTCTCGAAGGTTGGCCGCAGCCCGGATCCAATCAGGTTTCCCCAAAAGCCAACCCGTCCGGGCGGAGCCGAGACCGTAGACCTTGGTCATTGAATTCGCTGAAAGGAGGGACGGGTGACAGCGATGGGCGAAAGGTCTGGCTCCTCCGGCGGCAACGCTGTTTGGGGAAAAATCCAAGTAGACCTCCGAGGCCAGGCCGGGGATCCCCCGCTTTTCCAGGCGTTCACCCAGGTCCTTGAGGACTTCAGGGCTTGCAATCCTTCCGCTTGGGTTATGGACAGTCGTGAAAACGACCAGCTTGGTCCGGGGGCTTAGGGTGGCTTCGATGAGCCCGGGTTCGAGGTCGAAGTTGTTTTCCGGGCGGCGTTTGAAAAAGCGAGCTTTTGCTCCAACCGTGGACGCGAGGCTCTCGAAAAGTCCGTAGGCGGGAGATTCAATCAGAACCTCATCACCAGCCTCCAAAAAGAGGTGGAAGGTCAAAAGGTCGGCCTGCGTACTCCCCGCAGTAATCAGACATTCTTCTTCCTGAGCTTGGTAGATGGAGCATACCTGGCTCTGGAGAGAGTCTTTCCCGACCGCGAGAAGTTCGGTCCGCAAGTCAAGGTCTGTGGGAATCTCGAAGTCGTCGGGGCCGGGTGGAGGCATCCCACTGGGAACAAGGGAGATGGGAGCATCGAAATAATGGATTTTGGCCCATTTCATGTAGGAGAACTCATGAATCTTGCGCATCCCCTCAGGCTAACAAGGAGGACCTTGGAAGGGGGAGACCAAAATGCATATTCCTTTTCTCTTTGCCTCGATCCAAGCAAACGGATCCAAGGCAAACCAAGCGCAGGGCAAGTAAGGGGGACACCCTATTACCCAAACTTGGCCCGTGCGAGAACCCCTGCCGCTTGGTATCATCCGGGCCAAACAGATCCTTGTTGGGAGGGGTTTATGAATCTGCGCCTTTTCACGGTTTTTATTGCTTCAGCTTGCTTGGCTTTCTCGGCCTCTTTGCCTGCGACGGAGTTTTTGGCTTTGTCCCACTTCCAGGGGAAAAAGGATCAAGGGGCAGGGGCCCATCCACATTTCCCAAAGGTCCAGGGGGCAGGCGCCCTTCCTGAGAAGGTTTTGAACAAATCCTTAGGAGAAGGTTCCAGCAAAGATTCCCCTTCGAAGGAGTCCGCAGCCCTCCGGGGGGAGCAGATTCTTTTTGAGCTGAACAAGGATCAAGAGGCTCGTTTGTTTGCCTCCCCCAAAGCTCCGGCAATTGGAGTGATCCTTCGGAAGGGAAGCTTGGTTTGGTCCCTTCCTGGGAGCGAAGAAGGGGACTACCGTCAAGTATTAGTCCCTGGAGGCTTTCCGGGTTGGGTTTTTGCACGTTTTGTTCAGGTTGATTCCAATGGAAGGGGCCGAACCATTGGTCGCAGAGTCTCCTTTCGGTATCGCCCGGAAACCAAGTCATATCCCCTGACCCTTCTTCCTCGGGGTGCGAAGATCCTTGCGCTCTCAAAGAAAGGTGACTGGTGGAAGGTGATTGTTCCCGATGCTTCCCTCGCTTGGGTGGAAAAGGTTGCATTGAAGGAGCGGCTGCGAACTCCCCTGGATCCGACCAAGATCCAACTCTCGGAGGCCCTTGTGAAACGACTGGAAGCCCAAAAGAAAGAAGCACAAGCTCCCTTTTTTGCGAAGCAAGCAGAGTGGAAAGCTGCTCAAAAGAAACGGGAAGCCAAAGAGCAGCTTGAAAAAGACCTTCTCGCGGTTCAGAAAGTTTTTGAAGAGACCGGCCCCAAAGCAGGTCTTCCTGAGCTCCGAGAAACGGAAGCAGCCTTGAAGGTTTTACAAAAAAGAGCCAAGGCCTTGGCGTTAAAAAATGATTCTGTGACGCAAAGGCTTCGTCTTCTCCAAGAAGAGGTAGATCGAAGGCGTCTCCTCTTAGATGCCAAAGCCGCGCTTGCCGAAGCTAGTCTTCCCAAGATCAAAAAGGTGGATCCTGCGGCTAGTCTTCCCAAGATCCATCCGAGGCGTCGCTTTCTTGAAACGGGATGGCTCGAAAGGCGGCCCGGGTTCAATGATTATTCTCCCTACCGCCTTGTGAAGGGTGGGCGGACCCTTTACTACCTCTCTGTTCCTGGGGGCCGCTATGATCTTGAAGATTTCGTGGGTCGGGAAGTCGGGGTTTTGGGCCAAAAAGTTCGCCCTAAGGATGCTGATTTCCGGGTAATCCAGGTGAAACATTTGGTCATCCTATCAGGTCGATAACCGGATTGATTCCTGGATCCTGCCTACAGCTGAGGAAGGCTGCAGAGGGATCTAGATTCTAAGGGGATAAGGAATGGGTCCATTAAAATCCCTGTTTCAATGGATGGGCGGTTTTTTCCGCCGCCTTGCAGGAGGGGGTACCACAATCCTCTGTGATCGATGTCGATATAATTATGGCAATGTCTGCAGTCGGCCCGAACGCCCCAATGCTCGCATCTGTCCTGACTATAAAAAGAAATGAGTGATGGAATCCTGCAGATAAAACCCTTCCGGGTTTTTTACTTCCATCTTGGGGTCGGGTCCAGGAAGCATTTATCCTAGGATTCCATGACACCTGTCTTCGCAGCACTCTCGGCCTTTGTTCTCTATTTTTTGGGATATCGTTTTTACTCAAAGTTCCTGGCCCAAAAGATTTTCGACCTGGATGACGCACGTCCAACTCCCGCACATACCCTGGAGGATGGGGTCGATTATGTTCCGACTCGGCCTGGGATTTTATTCGGACATCATTTCGCCTCGATTACGGGCCTTGCTCCCATGTTGGGTCCGGCGGTTGCTGTAATTTGGGGGTGGGGGCCAGCACTTCTCTGGGTTGTCCTAGGTGCGGTTTTCATTGGTTGTGTGCATGACTTCAGCGCACTGGTCATCTCCATTCGTGACCGAGGGTTAAGTGTTGGGGAGGTGGCTTCCAGAGTGATCGGTAAACGAGCTCGCACCCTCTTTCATTTGATCATTTTCTTTGGAGTCGCCCTGGCAATGGGTGTCTTTGTTTTTGTGATCGCCAAGCTTTTCTCCACCCAACTTGCTCCCGCACATCCGGGTTATCCCCAGGCGGTTCTCCCTTCAGCCCTTTTGATGTTACTCGCCGTCGTCTCGGGCATTCTCCTCTATCGCAAGGGTTTCCCCCTTCTTCCTGTGGCTTCTGTCGGATTTTTGCTGGAACTGGGTTTTATCGAGCTCGGCCGTAGGTATCCCACAATCGGTTTGGATCCAGCTTCTTGGCCCGGTTCCGGGACCTGGACCTGGGTTCTTTTGGGATACGCTTTCTTGGCTTCGGTGCTTCCTGTTTGGGCTCTTTTACAGTCACGGGATTTCTTGAATTCTTTGCTTCTTTACCTCGGTTTGGGATTGGCCTACATCGGTTTTTTCTTGGGAAATCCCTCTTTTGCAGCCCCGGCGCTCAATCTACATCCCGAAGGTGCGCCGCCTATGTTACCTTTTGTGTTTATTGTGATCGCTTGTGGAGCTGCCTCCGGATTCCATGGTCTTGTGAGTTCCGGGACCACAGCCAAGCAGCTTGATCGCGAATCCCAGGCAAGGCCCATCGGCTATGGAGCCATGATTGGAGAAAGTCTTCTTGGTTTGCTCGCGACCCTGGCTTGCACTGCCGGTTTTGCCAACTCCGAAATATGGCATCAACACTATGGCTCCTGGAACAGCGCTCAGGGTCTTGCCACCAAGATAGATGCCTTTATCCAGGGCACCACAGAATTTGTTTCCCACTTAGGTTTCCTGGATTCCGGTTTGTCTTCTTCCTTGATTGCCATGGTTGTTGTCTCCTTTGCGCTCACGACCCTGGATTCGGCGACTCGGCTTCTTCGCTTTAATCTCGAGGAAATTGGGGCCAACTTCAAAGTGCCCTTCTCGCAAAACCGTTATGTCAGTTCTTTGGCCGCCTGTGGGGCCATTGGCTTTTTCGCCTTTTATCAGGTGGGAGGAAAGCCTGCCGCTTTAGCCCTCTGGACCCTATTTGGCACGACCAATCAACTTCTTGCAGGACTGACCCTGACTCTGGCCACCCTTTATTTGAAGCATCGCCGGAAGCCCCTTTGGTTTACGGGTGTTCCTGCCGTATTCATGATGGGAAGCACCTTGATTGCGATGTTCAGCAACTTGTTGAACTTCGCTCCGGGCGGCAAGAAACCCGATACTTTGCTCCTGGTTGTTGGAGGTGTTCTGTTTGTTCTAGGTTGTTGGCTTTTGGTTGAGGCGGCTTTGGCGCTGCGGTCTCCCCTTAAAGAAAAGGGAAGAGGACAACAAGACTGATTGGATTCTTACTGCTTGATCGCTTGAACCTTATTTCCCTTTTTTCCTCCCGAGAGCTCGAAGAACGGCCTCCCGAAAACGTTCCCGAGGAGCTCCTCCCTCAATGCGGTCAACGATCTTGCCTGTAAGGTCAAAACAGAGGGTGACGGGGATGGCCCCCGGGAGATGGTAATAAGCGTCCCGCTCCTCGTTATTTTCATCGTCAAAGAGGAAAATGGGTGCATTCAAATTGAGGTTCTTCTGGGCCGCCAAGACCTTGCTTCGGGCATCCTGGGTGCTGATCCCGGGTAGCATCAGATCATCGGAGACAAGGAGGATCCTTCCACCCTGCTGTCGAAAGATCTGCGCTTCTTTCATGAGTCCGGGAAGCTCGGCCATGCAGGGGGGACACCAGGTGGCCCAAAAGTTGACGAGAAGGGGGGAATGGATTTTCTCGATCCTGGCCTTGAGTTGGGTGAAGGAACCTTGTTCAAGGGGAGGGAAATCTGGAATCTCCTTGCCCTCGCAAGCAATGAGGACAAAGGAGGTGAGGAGGATCGGGAGAAGAGAAGGGAAGGTCATGTGGGAAAGAACCTAGGTTCTCCGACGATGTTTTTTGACAATGGCACGTTTGATGGAACAGCCATAAGCACGCGTATTGGCTTGTTGGACCTTTTTCCCTGACAGAACCGCATCTATAGCCTCAGCAAGATAGTGTCTTACTCCCTCTCTTTTTCGGCCTCGGGGATCATTGTCCAAAGCCCCTTGGTAACGGAGGATCCCCTGGGCATCAATTACATAGCAATGAGGCGTGGTACGGGCTTGGAAGCGATCGGCAGCCTTGTTACCTGGGTCCACCAGAATGGGGTAGGGGAGTCCCCGGTCCTTGGCGACTTTTTTGAGTTCAGGATAGCCTTGGGTTTTTGGCCCCTTGTGTCGCAACTCAGTCTTGTTGGCGTTGATGGCGAGGAAGATCACCCCTTTTTTGGCGTAATTTTTTGCCAAGGCGATCATTTTGGGATCACTTAGCTTGACGAAAGGGCAACGAGTCGACCAAAAGTGTACGACAATGACTTTTCCACGGAGGCTTTTAAAGGAAATCGTTTTTCCCGTAATCGTTTTGAGGCTGAGGGCCGGGTCCACGGGTTTCCCGACGCTGAAGAGCTTTGGGTATTTCTTCGGACTCTGCTTTTTGGGAACGGCAGGCTTCTTCGGTGTTTGAGGTTTTGTGGTGGGGATGCTCCCCTGGGCCACCAGGAGGGGACTCAAGAGGATAGAGAATACTGGGTAAAGGAAGTGTTTCATTTTCTCTCCAGAAGGTTGGAGTTTGGAATGGGAAAATCCAAGGGGAACAAGCCTTGAAGGTTAGTCCATACGCAAGCAAGCGGGAAAGGGGTTAGACTCTGGGTGGATTTCCTGATTCTAAATATGGAAAAGGAAGCACCCGCAAGTTCTCAAAAGGGTGTCTGCTGAGGGCACCCCCGAGAAAGAACTCTCACCAATGGAGAGAAAAGGTTTTTGGCCTTGGCTCGAGATAAGGAATCCGGCGGGCTACAATCCCCTCCATGAAACCTGGAACCAAGCGAACCCTGGTCACTGCGGCCCTTCCCTACGCCAATGGACCCATCCATCTCGGGCATCTTGCCGGGGCTTATCTCCCCGCGGACATCTATTGCAGGCAACAGCGCTTGACAGGAAGGGACTTAGTCTTTGTTTGCGGCTCGGATGAGCATGGTGTTCCCATTCTTCTCAGGGCTCGTAAGGAAGGGGTCGATCCTCAGGTCATTGTGGACCGTTACCACAAAATGATTCAGGAGGCCTTTGCTTCCTTTGGGATGAGTTTTGATTTTTATGGACGAACAACAGACCCTCTTCACAGGGAGACCAGCCAAGATTTTTTTCGGGTTCTTGCGAAAAAAAAGACCTTCACCCTCAAAACGGATTCACAGCTCTATGATCCCAAGGCCGGGATCTTTTTGGCGGATCGTTTTATCCGTGGAACCTGTCCGAATTGTTCATATGAAGAAGCCTATGGAGATCAGTGCGAAAAATGTGGTCGCTCTCTCTCTCCCGATGACCTCCTGAATCCTTACAGCGCTCTCTCCGATGCCGCGCCTGTGGTCAAGGAGACGACCCATTGGTATCTCCCCCTGGGCCATTTTCAGGAACGCCTGACTCAATGGATCGATGGGCATGGAGATTGGAAACCCAATGTTTTGGGGCAAATCCAATCTTGGCTCACGGATGGTCTGGGAGATCGTGCTGTGACCCGCGACCTTCCCTGGGGGGTTCCAGTTCCCCAGGATGTCGCCGAAGAGGCTGGAGTCGATGCAGAGGGCAAGGTCCTCTATGTATGGTTTGATGCTCCCATCGGCTATATCAGCGCGACCCGCCGTTGGGCCGAAGCCCAGGGAGACCCTGAGCTTTGGAAACAATTTTGGTGCTCTGAGGAGAGCCAACTCATTCATTTCATCGGAAAGGACAACATCGTTTTTCACTGCTTGATTTTTCCGACCATGTTGATGGCCCATGGTGACTTTATTCTTCCGGACAATGTGCCTGCCAACGAGTTTTTAAACCTTGAGGGAGAAAAGCTTTCGACCAGCCGAGGTTGGGCTGTTTGGCTCCATGAATATTTGGAAGAGATGCCCGCCGATTACCTTCGCTACGCCCTGGCCGCAACTTTCCCCGAAACCAGGGATACGGACTTTTCCTGGAAAGACTACCAGGCCCGTGTCAATAACGAACTGGCTGACACCTTGGGCAATCTCGTCAACCGAACTCTGACCTTTGCGGATCGATATTTTGAAGGCAAAGTCCCTCCCCTCTCTCATCCCAGTTCCAAAGACCTCGGCTTGTTGGATCGTCTTCGAGAGATACCAAGCCGTGTGGGTGAGCTTCTCGAAACCTATAAAATGCGGGAAGCTCTTGCTGAAATCATGGGGCTCGCACGGGAAGGGAACCGCTTTTTTAATGAACAGAAACCATGGGCTACCCGCAAGGAGGACCTCAGGGCTTGTGGCAACACGATCCATATTTCTCTCCAGCTAGTAGCCAGCCTCTCGATTTTATTGGACCCCTTCCTTCCCGCTTCTTGCGCTTCCTTACGGGCCATGCTCAATCTTCGGGGCTTGAGGAACAGTGCTTTGCGTGAGGACAAAGAGGCGCTTCTTTTTTGGGAAGATGCAGGGCGCCCCCTTCTCGAAGCAGGCCACAGCTTGGGCCAGGCAGGGATTCTTTTCCAAAAAGTAGAGGATGCTTATGTGGAGGCTCAGCGGAAGAAGCTGAAAGCTGCCCCTATTCAAGGAGGTTCCGGGGTCCAAGTGGATCCCAACCAGGTGCCTGAGTTTCGGGAGTTGATTGAATTTGAAGATTTTCAAAAACTCGATCTCCGCGTGGGGGAGGTTCTTGAGGCCGAAAAGGTCAAGAAATCCAAAAAATTGATACGTTGCCTCGTGGATCTAGGGCGGGAGAAGCGGCAGATTCTTGCGGGGGTTGCGGAGTCTCTGGGGCCGGAGGATTTGATCGGGAAAAAAGTGATCGTTGTCGCGAACTTGAAGGCTCGCAAGATGCTGGGTTTGGAGAGCCAGGGGATGATTTTGATGGCTGAGAGGCCGGACGGGAGCCTGGGGCCGCTGGGAGCAGAAGGACCGGCGGGAGCCGTGGTGCGCTAAGCCCCTATTTTTGGGAGGGCTATACCTAACTTCTCTTCTTTGCTAGTCTTGGAGTAGATCTCAGTTCTCTCTTTTTGACAAGTTTTCGCAAGGACCTGCGATGAAGAGCCCCCATTATCTTCGTCTATCAGAAGGGTTCCGATGGCTGCTTTCCCGCAGCCCTTCGGCCTTTTTTCTTTTCCCCATTCTTGTGCTTCTTCTTGTGCCTGCGTGCTTTGAGTCCAAAGCTGCAGAAAAGGGTAAAACCGGCAAGTTGGGTACGAAAAGCTCTACAGAAGTTCAAACGACGGTTCCATCTGCTCGAGCCTTCAAGTCTTCCAAAAACCATTCCGTCCTCCTTTTTGGACGCGCAAAGGACAGCGTTACCTTAGATCCGGCAGAATCCTCCGATGGAGAATCCTCCAAAGTTATTGACCAAATTTTCGAAGGCTTAGTTGCTTTTTCTCCCAACAAAAAGGAACCCTCTCGTATTCTTCCCTGTCTTGCCGTGGACTGGGAGCAGAGTGCTGATCGACGCTCCTGGACCTTTGATCTAAGGAGGGGAGTTCGGTTTCATGACGGGACTCCTTTTGATGCAGAAGCCGTCCGTTTCAGCTTCAATCGAATCCTCAAATCAGATCATCCCCAGGCCCCTCTGACCGTTCCTTATCGGTCCAATTTTCAAAGCATCGAGTCCATTGAAGTTCTTGGGCCCTACAGGGTCCGTTTTTTTCTTTCCGAACCTTCCGTTGTCTTTCTTCCTAACCTCGCAATGTTTTGTGCGTCCATTGTTTCTCCGACCGCGGTTCGCAAAGCTGGTCGAAGATTTGCCCGTTCCCCGGTCGGCACAGGACCCTTTCGCTTTGTGAAATGGAAGAAAGATGTTCGAATCCATCTCACCCGCAACAAAGATTGGTGGGGGGAGAGGACTCAGGGGGGGATCCAAAACCTCGTGTTTGTGCAGATCGCGGATGGGAACTCACGGCTGGCCCAGCTTCGGGCCGGGGAGATCCAAATGGCGGATAATCTGCAGCTCGAGGAGGTTCCGCTGATTCAGAAGGACAAGAGCTTGGTTCTCGAAAAGAATGAAGGGATGAACGTCTGCTATGTGGCGATGAACAACATGAGAGCCCCCTTCACGGACCCAAGAATAAGGCGGGCCTTTTCCATGGCAGTGGACCGCAGTCGGATCATCAACCGTGCTTACTCAGGGATGGGGCTCCCTGCGCGAGATCTCCTTCCTCCCTTAGTTCCTGGCCATCAGGGGCAAGTGGCTCCTGCGAAGGATTTGGAGCATGCCAAAGCCCTCCTCAAAGAAGCTGGTTTTGACCCCAAGGCCAAGTTGGAACTCTGGGTTATGAATAATCCGAGGCCTTATTTACCTCGTCCTCAACGTGTGGCCGAGATCCTGCGTGACAGCTTCGCAAAGATTGGGGCCAGGGTCCGCATCAAAGCCTTTGATTGGGCTAGCTATATCCAAAAATTACAATCAGGAGATCACCAAATGGCCTTGGTCGGTTGGACTTCCGACAATGGCGATCCCGACAATTTCTTGACTCCAATATTGGGTAAGAAATCCATCGGGGGGACGAACTTTATTCGGATGCGCCACGCGGGTTTTGAGCATCTTCTTCGTTTGCAAAGAGAAGAGGCCGTCCCGTTTCGTAGGCAAAAGCAGATCGCCCAGATTGAGGCCTTGCTCGGAAGGGAATGCCCCTTGATTCCTCTGGCATTTGCTCCGGGGATGGTCGGTGTTCGCAAGGAAGTTCTCGGTTTTGTAGCCCACCCTCTTCGCTATCTTCTCGAAGGGGTGCGCTTGGCCGAATAGACTTGCAGCTCTTTTTGGGGAACAAGATTTCCCTCTAACCGGAGGGAGATTTCACGTATCCTTTGCAAGATGCGAATCAGCCTTCTCGCCCTTGCTGCTGTTGCAGCCTTCTTTCCCGTTTCTTGCAAACCTTCAAACGCTTCTACGGCGGACTCGGTCAAAGATGTCCTGCTCTATGGCCGGGGAAAAGACAGCATCACCCTCGATCCCGCCGCCGCCAGCGATGGTGAGAGCACGAAGGTCATGGACAATCTCTTCGAAACCCTCGTGGATTTTTCCGAAGACCCAAAGCACCCGGCTGAGCTGATCCCCTGCCTTGCGACTTCCTGGGAAGAAAGTCAGGATCGTCTTGCCTGGACTTTCCATCTGCGCCCGAATGTTTCCTTTCATGATGGGACTCCTTTTGATGCAGAGGCCGCCAAGTTCAGCTTGGACCGTCTTGTCTTCGGAGGGGAATGGGGGCCTCAGACAGCGCCCTATCGAGGAAACTTTGTAGATGTGAAGAAGCTCGAGGTGGTGGACTCAAAGACGCTTATGATTCATCTTAAACGCCCCAGCGTTGTCCTGCTCCGAAACCTTGCGATGTTCTGCGCTTCGATTGTTTCTCCTACCGCCGTAAAAAAGGAAGGTCGCCGCTTCGGAAATCGACCGGTAGGAACAGGTCCATATAGACTTCATTCATGGAAAAAAGATGTTCGTGTCACTCTCACGCGGAACGAGAAATGGTGGGGAGGTTTCCAACCCAAGTTAAAGACCATTGTTTTCCTCCAGATCCGAGATTGGCCCAGCCGACGGGTTCAACTTGAGGCAGGCGAGATCCATATGGTCGATAATGTTGTCTTTCAAGACATTGAGAACCTCAAAAAAGCTCGGGGAGTTGAAGTCCAGGTTCGGGATGGGATGAACGTGTGTTACATCACCTTGAACAATGAAAAGCCCCCCTTTGATCGCCCTGAGGTTCGCAAAGCTGTTGCGATGGCTGTGGACCGAGCAAGAATCGTGGACCGAGGATACTTTGGCTTTGCCAAGGCAGCGTTTGATCTCATTCCGCCGACCATCCCCGCCCATTCTGAAAATGTCGCTCCGAAATTGGATCTGAGTCTGGCCAAGTCCCTTCTTACAAAAGCGGGCATCAAACCGGGGACGGTGGTGGAATTGCGGGTTATGAATAACCCCAGGCCCTATCTCATGGAGCCTGACAAAGTCGCCGAAATTCTCCGAGATCAATTGGCACAAATCGGCCTCGTTGTCCGGATTAAAAAGTTAGACTGGGCCGCCTACTTAAAGGGCCTGCAACAAGGCGAACACCAAATGGCACTAATTGGATGGACCACTGATAATGGGGATCCAGATAACTTTTATGGACCTCTCCTTTCCGGGGATTTGGTCGGCGGAACCAATTATTCGCGTATGCGGAATGCGAGCTTCGATGTTCTTCTTCGTCAAGCACGTGGAATCTCGGATTCCGTTGCCCGCCGGGCAGAATACCAAAAAATCCAAAAGATCCTTCGGGAACAATGTCCCCTGGTTCCCCTTGTTTATACCCAAATTGCTTCGGCTTACCGCAGCGATGTCCATGGCTTTGTCCGTCATCCGATTAAAATCCGCCTTGCACCTGTCTTTCGGAAGTAGCCCTTTCCACTCTCTTGGTGCCGTTCCCCAGGATCCCGAGCAGAATGATCCTTGCTCGATTTCGGGGATCGGGCGGTCTATGCTGCTCCTCTTTTTCCTGGATGAGGTCCCCTTATATGGTCTTGAGATGTGGCATTGTCGGCCTCCCCAACGTGGGAAAGTCCACGATTTTCAACGCAATTACATCTGCAGGGGCGCAATCGGAGAATTTCCCCTTCTGCACGATTGATCCCAATGTGGGAGCTGTGGCTGTTCCTGATGACCGCCTGGAACGCATCCACAAGTTCGTCCAAACCGACAGGATCGTGCCAGCGGAGCTTCAACTCGTGGACATTGCTGGTTTGGTTCAAGGAGCTTCTCAAGGTGAAGGTTTGGGAAACAAATTCCTGGGACATATTAAAGAAGTGGAGGCCATTGCTCATGTAGTGCGCTGTTTTGAGGATGAGGATGTCATCCATGTGGATGGGGCCATTGATCCGGTCAGTGATATTGAGGTCATCGAAACGGAGCTTGCTCTTGCGGATTTGGAGACCTTGGAGCGAGCCTACGAGCGAACGAGCAGGAAGGCCCGCTCGGGGGACAAGGATGCGATTGCCCAGGCAGCCGTTTTTGGGAAGGCTAAGGATGCAGTTGCGACGGGCAAGCAGCTTCGCTCTTTGGATCTCAGCGAGAAGGAAAGGGAGCTTCTGAAGCCTCTTTTTTTACTGACGGCCAAACCTGTGCTGTTTGTTGCCAATGTTTCTGAGGATGATATCCATGCCCCGGAGTCCTGTCCTCGTTATAAAAAAGTGGCGGCCTATGCCAAAGCGCAGGGTGCCCGGGTTGTGGCGATCTCGGGACGCATCGAGGGGGAGCTGAGCGAGCTTCCGCTCGAGGATCGCAGGGAGTTTCTCAAGGACGTGGGACTCGAAGAGCCGGGTTTGAACCGTCTGATTCGGGAAACCTACCACCTGTTGGGGCTTCGGACCTTTTTTACAGCGGGAGAGATCGAGATCCGGGCGTGGACTTTTCACGAGGGAGACACGGCTCCCAAGGCCGCTGGGGTGATTCATACGGATTTTGAGCAGAAGTTCATCCGAGCCGAGATCTATCGGCTTGAAGATTTGGAAGAATTTTCTTCTGAAGCGGGGATCCGTTCCGCGGGAAAACTGCGGACGGAGGGGAAGGCCTACCTAATGCAAGATGGAGATATTGCTCATTTTTTAATTGGGCCATAGCCGGCCTCCAAAATTCCAGATTACAATCCAAATCGCGGGATCCGAAGCACTGAGATGAACTCGGAAGAAAAGGAACGTGTGGCTCAAGGCTTATTGGAGGCCGAAAAACTTCTCTTGGGAAAGCCTCGGGAGATTGTGCGTAACTTGTGCATACAAGCTCATGAGGGGGAGAACTTGGTCTTCGAGACAGAACGAGCCTATGCACGTCAAGTGAGCCCCAAGCTGCTTCGAGTTTTGCAAGGATGCCTCTCGGAGGCCTTGGGAAGTCCTGTCCGTGTTCGGATCCATCCTGCCGATTCGCGTCCCATTGAGGAGAGGTTTTATCCAGATCCTTCGAATCAATCCGTGCATCTTTTGTTGGATGCGCTCGCAAAGGATCCTCGTCCCCCTGTGGATGGGATGAATCCCATTGTGATCTATGGACCCATGGGAGCGGGGAAAACCTTTTTTTTGCAGCGTTTCATACGAGCCTTGGAAATTCCGGTTGCCTTTTGGAATGCAGGAGATTTTATCTCCCAGGTGATTCGGCGTGCCTACAAGGGTGGGTTGGATCGCTTTCTAAGGAGCATCATTGAAAGCAAGATTTTTATTCTGGATGAGGCCCATAGGCTCCGCAGCAAGCATCGTTGTCAGGGGGAGCTTGCAAAAATGATTGATGAGATGCGGGCTCGGGGAAACCTCGTCCTTTTGGCCAGCCGCTACCATCCCCTGCAGATCCACGAGTTTAAACAGAGTCTTGCCTCGCGCTTCTTAGGCGGCTTTGTTCTCGAGCTTTCTTCTCCTCAACGGAAGACTCTCCTCAAGGTCCTTTCGGATCGAGGAATCCGTGGAGAGGCTGCCGAGTCACTCCTTGCGGATCTTGGGGAGAATCCCAGCATGGGCCGCCTTCTGGAAGAGATTGAACGAAGACCCAAAAGCTTGCTTGATGTCAACACTCGAAATGTGCCCCATGAGCCTTCTTTACGGCCTTTTGAGTTGGGGGGCTGGGATCTCGTGAAGCTCAGGGATCGGGTTCTTGAGAGGTTCCAAGTGAGTTTAGAGGAATTCACGGGGCGAAGGCGTCCTCGTCATGTCAGCACAGCGCGCCAAGTCGTGGCTTATCTCTATAGAAAGGGTGGGATCAACAGCAGCGAAACAGCGCGCCATCTTGGCTGGTTTTCCTCGGCATCTGTGCGCAACGCTGTCCACCGAGTTGAGGAGCGCATGGCAGCGGACGAGGAGTTTCGGAAAAGAGTAGAAGGGTGCATGGATGTCTGAACCGGGAAGGATCATTGCTTTCGACGGCCTGGACGGGGCGGGCAAGTCCCTTCAGGCCCGCCGTCTCGCGACGCGGCTTTCGGAACGGGGTTTGGATGTAAAGGTGTTTCGTGAACCTGGGGGAACACCTCTGGGGGAAAGGCTGAGAGATGTTCTCCTGGAAGGGGGTGATATCGCCGGCGATCCCCTCCTTGAAGGGCTCTTGTTTTCCGCGAGTCGCCGGGCACTTACTCTTTCTTCCCTCGCCCCCCGGAAGGCTTGTGGGGCATGGAGCCTGTTGGATCGTTCTTTTCTCTCAACTCTTGTCTACCAGGGGCTTGTCGGTGGAGTTGACCTGGAATTTCTCGAGGGGATGACGCGGGAAGTCCATGGAGAAGCTTTCCCCGATCGCATCCTTGTGCTGGATGTCTCCCCTGAGCTTGCAAGCCAACGGCGTAGGGTTCGCAGCGCCGAGGACATGGATGCTTTTGAAGGCCGTGGGGAGGAATACCTTCGGCGGGTGGGAGAAGCTTATCGTTTTCTGGCCTCGAATCACTCCGACCTCTGTGTTCGCATTGATGCAGAGGGGAGCATTGAGGAAGTGTCAGGGCGCTGTTATGAGGCTGTGAAGGACCTTCTTGCGGGTGCTGTTCCATGATGGGAGCCAGTAAAAACTTTCCCCTCCAAGGATTGGATGCTTTTTTCCATTCACTTCAAGATCGGCTTGAGGGAGCTGGTTTCCATCCGGCTCTGAGCCTCAGTGGCCCCTTTGGGGTGGGGAAGAAGACCTTGGCCTACTCTCTCGCCCGGGGGTTTCTTTGCGCTACTCCCGGAAAGCTTGGAGGCTGTGGGACTTGTCCTTCATGCAGGGATGTGGACAGGGGAATGTCGGTGGATTTATTGGTTCTCGAACGCCCTGTCGGTAAGCGTAACATCCCAGTCAAAATGGTTCGTGAACTGCTGGGTTCCATGCAAATCGCATCTCAGGGAGACCACGGAAAGGTTGCTCTTCTCCTGGGTGCAGAGGCCTTGGGGATCGAAGGTCAAAACAGTCTTCTCAAGGGTCTAGAAGAACCTGAGGGAGGCAATCGCTGGATTTTGACCACAACTCGACCTGAAGCCTTGCTGCCCACAGTCCGGTCCCGTGTACAACAGTTGCAAATCCCGCTGCTGCCCCTCTCTGCAGTCAAGGAAAGTCTCGTGTCCCTCCGTGGGATCCTCCCCGCAGATGCCGATTTCCTTGCAGAGCTTTCCGGGGGAAGCATGGGAAAAGCCTATTGGGTTCTTGATCACTTTGGGAGCGATTGGAAAAGCCTTCTCCTACCTCTTAAAGAATGCTGCGAACCTGATCGTTCCAGGGGTCCCGACCTTGCTATAGCCCTCGAAGAGATCCTTCAGAAGGTTCCCATTGAAGGTGGGGCTTCTGAAAAAAGATCTTTTCTCGATGCTCTTTTTCAACTTCTGACCGAGATTCTTCGCCAAATGGGTCGGTTTGAAGCTTGTGACAGAGTGCTCGAGGCCCGCGAGCTTCTTTCTCGGTCCATTCCTTTGACCCCCGTCCTCCGGAAGTTGGCAGTGGATCTCTCCATGAACCCGGATTTGAATGGATAGGGAAAATATCCCACTTCCCTCGAGTCCTGCACAGATTGGGCCTTGCAGCATTTTTTCCGTCTTCTTTGGAACAATCCTCCCCAGGCTTCGGAAAAATAGGGTGAATCCTCACTGCTATTGGGCCGATAGTCTTTTTGCCGTCCGACTTTGTAGGGAAGGGCGGGGGAAAGAGACCCTTTTGGATTGAGAATGAAGGGAAGGGATGGATGTCAGGAATGCATGACAGTCTCGAAAAACGGATCGAAGAGATCCGGCGGAGGGATCGGCGCTACTCGGCAAGGGCCTTCTTCTTTGTGCTCGAGGCCTTGGATTTCACCATCGAAGAGCATTCGCAGCGACGGCGCGACCGGCATATCACAGGAAAAGAACTGTTGATGGGGATTCGGGATTTGGCGCGGGAGCGATTTGGTCCCCTGGCCAAAAACGTATTTCAGCAATGGGGCATCCTTTGCACGGAGGATTTTGGGGAGATCGTTTTCAAACTCTGTGGAGCTGGATTGCTTCAAAGGCGGGCTCAAGACTCCAAACAGGACTTCGAGGACGGTTTCGATTTTGATCGGACTTTTGTTAAAGAATACGCTCCTCGTAACCCATGGCGCAGCCAGGTTTAGATCCAGTCCTAGGGGTTTTCCCCTTGACCTAAGCCCTTTTCTCCCTAAACTTTTCGGCCTTTCCTCTCGGTCTGGAAGCTGGTTTCGGTATGCCAGTTACGCGATGAGGATCTTACTGCCGCCGAACGCGCGGTTCTTCTCAAGGAGTTAAAAATGCCGAAGGCAAAAACCAAAAAGTCCGTTTCTTCGCGGATGAAGGTTACAAAGGGAGGCAAGGTCCTCCGTCATCGCCAGGGCTCAAGCCATATGATGGTCCGGATGGACCGTAAGCGGAAACGCAATCTGAGGAAGGCTTGCCTGGTCTTGCCGAGCCGTGTCGCTCGGACCATGAAGCGTCTGATGGGGGAGGGCTGATCCATGCGCGTACGTTGTAGACCAGCATCCCGCGCCCGGCGGAGGCGCATCCTAAAGGATGCTAAGGGTTTTGTCGGTGGGCGCCATCGCCTGCTCCGAACGGCGAGTGAAGCCGTTATTCGCGCCCGGGCCGAAGCCTACAAGGGTCGAAAGCTCAAAAAACGGGACTTCCGCAGACTTTGGATTACTCGCATTACTGCGGCTGCACGCAACGCAGGCATGTCCTACAGTCACTTCATGGGTGGCCTCAAAAAGGCTGGGGTTGAGCTGAACCGCAAGCAGATCTCGGAGCTGGCGATCCACGATCCCGCAGCATTCAACGCTTTGATCGAAAAGGCCAAAAGCGGCTTCCAGGCCCAGGCCTGATTCTGCGGGAGCCAAGATGTCATCGCTCGCGGAGCTTCAGGCCCGTGCTCTGAAAGAGATCCGCGAAGCGGCGGATCTCGAAGGGCTCAAGCGGGTCGAGCAAGTTTATCTCGGCAAAAAGGGAGAACTCAGGCAACAGCTTGGACAGCTCTCCTCGCTCCCCAAGGAGGAGCGTCCGGCCTTTGGTAAGGCCGTCAATGATTGCAAGCTGGCCATTTCTGAGGCGCTTGAGGAGCGTGAGCGGGAATTGCAGGCTGCCGAGTTGACTGCGAGGCTCAGTGGGGAGGGTTTTGACCCTACGGAGCCGGGACAGCCCTTTGAAACTGGTACTTTGCATCCCATCTCCCAGATTACCGAGGAGCTGGTGGATGTTTTCCAAGGACTGGGTTTCTCCTGGCTGGATGGTCCTGAAGTGGAGTTCGAATACTACAACTTCGACGCTTTGGGCATTCCTGGGGACCATCCCGCTCGTGAATCTCATGACACCTTTTGGCTGAAGGACGGGAACGTGCTTCGGACGCACACTTCCCCCGTGCAGATCAGGGCCATGGAACGCTTCGGTGCTCCCCTCTCGGTGATCGTCCCTGGGCGATGCTTTCGAAACGAGACGGTAGATGCCAGCCATGAGCATACCTTCTACCAGATGGAAGGTTTGATGGTGGGACGGGATATCTCGGTTTCTCACCTGGTCTACACGATGAAGACCTGTCTTCGCGAGATTTTGAAACGAGATATTGAGATTCGCCTCAGACCGGGGTACTTCCCTTTTGTCGAACCCGGGTTTGAGTTAGATGTCAACTGTCCCTTCTGCGGTGGCATTGGCAGCCCGGACTGCAAAAACTGCAAGGTTTGCAAGCAAAGCGGTTGGATCGAGATGCTTCCCTGTGGGATGGTGCATCCCGACGTCCTCCGCAGTGGAGGACTCGACCCTGAAGAGTGGACGGGCTTTGCCTTTGGTCTCGGCCTCCAACGCCTGGTCATGGTCCGCTACGGGGTCAACGATATCCGAGACTTTACCGGTGGCGATCTGCGTTTTCTCCGGCAGTTCACCCGCGTTTAGCTCCGCATTGAGGAAGGAAGATGCTGATCTCTCTGAACTGGTTGCAACGCTATGTTGATCTCAGTGGTCTCTCCCCTGAGAAGATCGCCGATGACCTGACCCTGACAACCGCAGAGACCGAAGGGATTCACCCTTTTGGAGAAGCACTGGCTCAAATCCTTGTTGCCAAAGTCATCGACTGCGGTCCTCATCCCGAAGCCGACAAGCTTTCGGTGACCAAAGTGGATGCCGGGACCGGAGAGCTTCTCCAGATCGTTTGCGGGGCTCCCAATGTCGCCAAGGGACAGACCGTCCCCGTCATTCTCCCGGGGCGGCGTCTTCCTGATGGAACGAAGATCAAGAAGGGCAAGCTGCGCGGCCAGGTTTCTCACGGGATGATCTGTTCCGAGAGGGAGCTGGGTCTCAGCGATGAACACAAGGGGATCCTTGTCCTTGACACCGATCTTGCTCCAGGAAGCCCTCTTACCGAGGCCATTCCTGTCCGGGATGTTTTGATTGAGATCGACAACAAGTCCATCAATCACCGTCCCGACCTCTGGGGGCACTATGGTTTTGCGCGGGAATTGTCCGCCATCTATGGCCGTCCTCTCGCTGATCCCCTTCTGGGCCGAAGCCTGGATCTCCCCCAAGAAGGTGAAACTCTTGCGCTCAGCATTGATGTCCCGTCTGAAGCCTGCCCGCGTTACATCGGTGCGATCGCCCACAAGATCCGGATCCAAAGTGCTCCAGATTGGATGCGCTACCTTCTCATCGCGGTGGGGCAGCGACCGATCAACAACATTGTGGATCTGACCAATTTTCTGATGCTGGACCTCGGTCAACCCATGCACGCCTTCGACTTGCATGCGATCCGGGGTCAAAGAATCAGCGTCCGCTTTGCAAAAGAAGGCGAGACGATGAAGACCTTGGATGGCGAAGAACGTGTTCTGGAGCCCAGCGATTTACTCATCTGTGACGCCGAAGGTCCCGTCGCCTTGGCCGGGATCATGGGGGGCGAAAACTCCATGGTCTCCGGGGACACCCAAAGTTTGTTTCTCGAGTCGGCCAACTTTCATCCTGCCACCGTTCGGCGCAGCTCCGCTCGTCTGGGTTTGCGAACCGACAGCAGCGCCCGCTTTGAAAAGAGCTTGGATCCCAGCCTCGCCGAAGAGGCCGCGAAGAAATTTCTTTCCCTCCTCCCCGAAGTTAGCCCCGGTGCGATCCTTGCCGGCCCTCTCCAGGATCCCAGTGCTTGGACCTATGAGCCCAAGAGGGTCCACCTGCGAACCGAAAGGGCTTCTAGAATCCTCGGCATCCAGCTCGAGGAATCGAAGGTTCGAAGCATCCTCGAACCCCTTGGCTTCGAGCTCACAAAGGAAGACGAGAAGAGTTTCATCGTTGGGATTCCTTCCTGGCGGGCCACTAAGGACATCGGAATCGAAGAGGATCTCATCGAAGAGATTGGTCGTAGCTATCGGTACGACAATATTCCTGAAAAGGCTCCCCTTCGACGTGTCCAAGCTCCCTACCGCGACCCAGAGCTTTGGACTCTTCGGAAAATCCGGCACATTCTCGCCGAAGACTGCGCGATGAACGAAGTCTATAATTACAGTTTTCTCGGCGATGAGCTTTGCGAACGATTGGGCCTCACAGATCTCCCTTATGCGGAAGTGACCAATGCCATTGCCTCGCATTACACCCGCCTCCGTCGGGACCTCCTCCCCGGCCTGTTCGGTTCCATGGCATTGAACCTCGGCCCGCAGGATCAGGTCGCCCTCTTTGAATGTGGCAAGGGCTATCGTCCGGACCAAGCTGGGGAAACTCGTGTGGACCCCGAAACAGGTCAAACACGGTCTCTCCCCCAAGAAGTTCATCAGGTCGTTGGTCTCATCGCCTCCCGCAAAGACAAGGGGGCTTATTCTCTCCTCCGTGGCCGGCTCGAACATCTCCTCACGCGTCTGGGGCGCCCCCAATTTTCCAGCAAACTCCTCCAAGAGGCTCCTCCCTGGATGCATCCCGGCCGAAGCGCGTCCCTCCATCCTCCGGGGGATCCGGACGCTCCTGCCTTTGGATCCATCGGGGAGCTTCATCCCAGGATTCTGCAAAACCTCGACTTGGATCTCGGAGAAGACCAGGCCGCCGCCTTTTGCCTGGATTTGCGTTCCCTCCTCGCCGTTCCCGAACAGCCCCTAAGCTATCGGCCCGTTCCCAAATACCCCGAACAACCTGTAGATCTTGCCTTCCTCGCTCCCGAAGGTCTCCAGGTTGCGACTCTCACAAAACTCCTGAAAGAAGCCAACCCCAAGCTTGTGCAAGGCGTCCGTCTTTTCGAAGTGTACCGTGGAAAGGGCCTCCCCGAAGGAAAGAAGAGTCTCAACTTTACAGTCACCCTTTGCTCCCCCAAGCGCACCCTTGAGGCCAAAGATGAGGAACGATACATCAACCGCGTGCGTGACCTTGCACGGGAGCTTGGAGCCGAGCTGAGGGGATAGCTTGTAGACGGGATTCTTTTCCCCAGGCCCAGATTTTTGGATCCTTCAGCGTTTTTCAAGTAGGACTCTGCCTTCTCTTGAAATGACTTCATCCATCATGAGGATTCTCACAATGCGGTCGAAAATCCTGAAAACCGCCTATAGGCCAAGGGAACGAGCCTTCTCCCTTTTTCTGAGTGTTTCCCTGGGACTTGGATCTTTACTTCTCCCTTCCTGTGCCTTCTCCGACCTGCGTACTCCCGAGCTCTTACGGTGCATGGAAAGTCCCAAGAATCGTCAAAAGGCAGCGCAATTGGGGAGGGCGCTGTTAAACCGTGCTATGGATGCTGCTGGAGGACAGAAGCGCTGGGAGTCCTTTTGCAGTGCCGAAATGCGGCTCGAAGATGAGTGGCAGGGTTTTTTGGGATGGCTTTTCCGGCCTTGGCCCAGCAACCCCACCCATCTTCGGATGCGCTATGGTCGTGGGAATGTTTGGGTGGAGGCGATGTATACAAAAGGACCAGATCGAGGCCGTGTTTTTGGAGTGGATTCTCACGGGTTTTGGTTCAAGAAGAAGGGTGAGCGCTCTCGCAGATATGCCTCCAATGAGAGTTTGCGCTTTATTCTCAGAGCCTACCAATTTTTCTTTGAGCTGCCCTTTGAGTTAGCAAAGGCCGAGATCATCCTTTATGCGGGAAACCGGACGAGAGCCGGACGAGTTTACGATCTTGTCTTTGTTACATGGGGGAAAGAGGCTCCGCATGCAGAGGCTGACCAATATCTTTGTTGGATCCCTAGGGACAGCCATCGATTGGAAATGGTCCAATATACCCTCAGGGATAAGTTTGATTTCGCCAAGGGATGCAATCGCTTTTCAGATTTTCGGAAAGTCCAGGGGATGGTTCTCCCCTTTGCCTATTGGATTGCCCAAAACCCGGATGATCCAAGTTTCATCCATCGCGTGCAGATAGAAGATGTATTTTTATTTCACCATTGAATCAGGACAATCTCGGAGCAGAAGGCAGGTCCCATCGCGAGCAGAAGGCCATAGCTCCCTTGAGGGTGAGTTTCTTGTTCCATGACCCGCCTTAGGACCATGAGCACGGAACTGGAGGAAAGGTTTCCTTGCTCCCTGAGGGTTTCCCAGGAATGAACCACTTGCGAATCTTCAATGGCCAGAGATTGTTGCATGGCTTTGAGAACCTTGGGACCACCTGGATGGCAAATCCAGGCATGGATGTCCTCTCGCTGCAATCCTTTGTCCGATAAAAATCTGTCCACATCAGGTCCAAGTCCCTCGGCTGCCATTTTGGGAACACCTGGGCTTAGAATGAGTTCGAAGCCATTCTCCCCTATGTGCCAACCCATGACTTCTTCGGTGTTTGGGTAAAGGTTGGACCGAGAATCCAGGATGCAGGGTCCTTTGCATCCTAGTTGGGCCGCCCTTTTTTCTCCTACAACAATCACTGCGGCCGCCCCATCTCCAAAAAGACCTGTCGCGATGAGGTTGGCAATCGATAAGTCCTTTCTCTGAAAGGTCAAGGAGCAGAGCTCTACCGAGAGGAGAACTGCAATTTGATCCGGGAAACCACGCACATAGTCAGCAGCCCGAGCAATCCCCGAGACCCCCGCTACGCACCCTAAACCGAAAAGAGGGATTCTCTTGAGATCCTGGCGCAGTCCCATACGGTTAAAAAGCCGTGCGTCTAAGGAAGGAGAGCAAACTCCGGTAACCGAGGTTACGAAGAGGGCGTCTATGTCTTGGGGACCAAGTTGAGCCCTTTGGAGTGCTTGGGTGATCGCTTTTTCACCGAGGTCCAAGGATTCTTGGATCCAAATGTCATTGGTTTCTCCAAAACTTTGGAACTGGGCATATTCTTCAAGAGGACGAACCAAATGCCGCCGTTCAACTCGGACATGTTCGAAGAGTTTCCGAGCACGGAGTTCCAGATCCGGATTGGCTTTCCAAATAGAGGTTAAGGCATGAAAAATCTCTTCTTGGCCATAGGAGTATTTTGGTAGGGCTGTTCCCAGGGATGCAATTCTCATTGGTTTCCATTACCTTTTCCTCAGGTGAGAGGAATGTCTCTGTATGTCACAATAGCCCCAGTCTTCGATGGAAGGCCCCAACCATCTTGACCAAGGTTTCCGATGGAGCGTTTTCTTACTGAAGCGTCTCCCTATGGAGGATGACGCTTCCTTTCTTGGCGCGAATCCGGAGATAGTCATTCCAGGCATCCAGGTTCGCAGGGGCGGCTTGTTCCCCAAGAAGAAGTTTCTTGTGTTCGTAGTTCCAGGAGCCTTTTTGGATTTGGAAAGAGGGCGGATGGGTGTTCATCAACGCTGCAGCGGTGAAGCTTCCATCCCCGTCGAAGTAATAATAAATTTTGAGGATGGCCTCGGCGGGGGGACCTTCGATTTTAAGGGATTGATAGAGGCCCGGGATCTCTTTCTTCATCGCCGGTTTCCAATGGAACGAATCGAGAGTGAATTTTACCTCGCGATCCTTGGGAGCGATGATGTTGGAGGGGATGCAGGAGCCAAGCCCCAGAAAAAGAATCGAGAGGGCCATCGCCATGGAATGGGTCTTCATTGTTAATTGCCCTTCACCCGAGCCCGGAGGCGGATCCAAACCTTTACCATCTTGTTCATGCTGATAAAGCCCAGCTTACTTGGCGGAACGATCTTGTAATCTGTGATGTCCATGGGCATTTCACCTTCGACATGAAGCCTGCGTGAAGAGTCAAGGAAAAGAGTCGTCGGCATATCCACTTCTTTGCTGATCCCATGGATGCTCATCTTTCCATGAGCAATGCCTACAACCTTTTCATGTTTCGGATCGATTTTCTTGCTTTGAAAAGAAAGAAGGGAGAAACGGATTTCCGGATACTTGTTCACTGCCAAGGTCGAATACATCTCCTCATCTCTTCCGGAAATCCCCGTTTTTAACATCTTTGACCTTACTTTGATGATGGCCTTGGGGTGGTCCGAGGGATGAGAGAGCTTTGCTTCAAGACTTCCACTGAGGTCGGAGGTGACACCGGAAAAATCATGTAAGGTGCTTTTCCCGTCAAAACCCACGCGGGAAAGGGAGGGTATCAGCGTCCAAGTCAGTCGCTTGTCAAAGCGAACCTTTTGGCTGGGAAGTGTGAATGAAAGAAAGCTGTTCCCTTGGTCCTTAGGTTTGTTTCCCTTTTTTTCCTCTTTCTTGGGAGGCTCCTTGGATAGAGGGGAAGAAGTTATGGGTTTGGAGGCAAGGGGAACTGATTTCTGCCCCTTAGGCGCATGGTTGAACCTTTCCTTGAGGTCTTTGGATTTAGGATGCCTGGGACTTGGGGCGTTTTCCTGGGAATGAGTGGACCCAGTCGCAATTGGAATCTTGTCTTCCTTTGGGGCCGCGGTAAGGAGTTTGGTCTGGCTCAGCTTTTGAGCCCAGGCTTCCAGGGTTCTTGATTGTTGGGCAAATTTCCGGTTTTCCTCAGCTTGGATGCTGTCCAGCTTGGCCTGGATGCTTTGGATTTTGCTTGCTAGGGCTTTGGAATTGTTTTGACTCTCCTCCTGGAAATCCTTCTTTAATACATTTTGGAGGCGTCCAAAGTTGATCCCCAAAGTCTTAGTTAGGGTTTGAAGGTCCTTTTGCAAAGAGTCGAAGCGATCTTCAAGGGAAGCGAGCTCATGACCTCTACCTTCGGAGGAACTCCCTTCCTGAATCGTGATATGGACACCTTCTTTGGTGAGAGCCCAAGCTGCGACACCTCCCCCTGTCCAAATGATAAGGGATAAAAGTCCCAAGAGACTGAGAACGTTTTTGCTCATGATTGGTCTGAAAGCAAAGAATGGGCCAGCTTGAAGGGATCTCGAGGCAAGATGGGGGGAAACCCCCTAGTCAAAGCCATACGGGGATTTTGCCTTCTCTTGGTCCGGTCTTTTTGCAACCAGGATGCTTGAGATCCCGTGTTTGGATTTGTAACTCTTACAATTCCTTTTGTAATTCGTTCCATTTGTTAAGGAGCTAGGTTCCTTTTTGCGATAGCTCTCCTGGCTTCAAGTCCCATTGGAACATCCGTATCGAATCCCTGTTCCAAGAAAAGAATCATTGTTTGGGTCCTGAAAGCTTCGAAATCATTCAGCTGAAGCTCTTTTCCGGGAGTTTCCTGAAGAGATCTGGAAATTTCTAATGCAAGGCATGGAATCTGCTTCTTGGCTTTCCTGTGAACCGCCATACCGACATTGTTACTCTTCTCATTTTGGTTCTTGTGGCTACGGTTTCGGGATTGGGCTTTTTTTCCCTTCGCTTGGATCGGGAGAATCAAAGCATGCGCTCCCGAAAGACCCTGCAGGCGAAGGCGGAAGAGCTACGCGAAAAAGAATTTGGAAAAGATCACTCTCTCTTATTCCTGTTGGAGCCTCTCCATCAAGGTTTGTTAAACCCAGTGAAGGATCCGGAGGTTCGGAACTGGATCCGGAGCATCAGGAGGATGGAGGGGGTACGCAGTGCGCAAACGCTTCCCCAAAGTAGTTCCAAGTCCCTCATTCTTTTGATCCAGGTTGAGAGCCCAAGAGATGGTCGCTTTTTTGAGCGCATTCAACAAACGGTTTCAAAGAGCAGGAAGAGCATTCCTCCTGGGTATCGTTTCTTTGCAACGGGGCAAGCTTCGGGGGAATTGGCGATTTCCCAGGCGATGGATCAGGAGAGGCAACACATCATTCCCATTCTATTGATGGCTCTCCTTCTCTTACTTCTTTTGGTATATCGAAGCCTTGTTCTTTCGCTCGGAATTCTCCTCTCTGCCCTCTCGGGGATTCTTGTGCTGGGAGGGTTCCAATGGCTTCTTGGGTTGCAAGTCGATCCTATTTCCTCTCTGCTTCCCCCGGTTCTCCTTACAGTGGGCGTGGCTGGATCGGTCCATTTTATCGAAGCTTTTTTAGGTAAAAGGGCCGAAGGGTTGGAGCTCGGTGCTGCAACTCGGAAGGCCCTTTGGGATCTTCTTTGGCCCAGCATTTTAACGGTAAGCACGACCATGGCCGGCTTTACGGGCCTTTTGTGGAGTCCCATTCCCGCGGTCAGATCCTTTGGGCTCCTTGCATGCCTGGGGGTTGCCCTCACCGTCTTTCTCACCTTTTTGCTCTTGCCTGCCTACCTTCGGGTTTTTGCCAAGGCCCCTAAGTTGGCTCAGATGCGTTCTTCCCGAGGGGCTTGGTCCCATATCAGTAGCGGACTTGCCGTTTTCCTTCGCAACCGTAAGAACCTTGTGCTTGGCGGGGGTGGAGTCTTGGTCCTTTTTTTTGCTTGGCAGTGGGTGGGAATCCAGGTGGATACCCATCCTCTTCGTATTCTCCCTCCTCATCATTCCTTCCGTTTGGAAACGCAGTCGATTGCAAAAGCCTTAGGGGGGATCGAGACCTTTGATTTACTCCTTCCCGCACCAGAACCCCCGCACGGGATTGGCCGTCTTGTTTCATTACAAAAGGAAATCCAAAAGGAACCCTTGATCGCAACCCTGATTGGAGGGGGGGAGCGGGCCTCTTCCGGGCTTCGCAGGATCCGTATGTTATTAAAGCCCTCGGGAACTCGGGCGCGGGTGGATCTTTTCGAAAGAATTGAAAAGCAGGCTCATTCTCTTGGTTGGTCGAAAGCAATGACCGCAGGTGACCCTGTCATTGTAGCCAAGGATTCCAACCAACTGGTTCGGTATCAGCTTACGGGAATGGGTTTTACCCTCTTATTTCTTTGTTTGGCCATGGGGTTGGGATTTCGCTCCCTCTCCTTGGGGATTTTGGGCCTCATTCCGAACGTGATCCCGGCAATCCTTCTCTATGGTGGTCTGGCATTTGTGGGGCGACCCCTTTCGGTGGGTTCTGCAATGATCGGTTCTGTCCTTCTAGGCCTCACTGTAGATGACACCATTCATTTTCTTTATCGCTACAAGAGATCGCGCAGTTTTGGTTCCAGCCCAGTGATTTCCACTGCTCGCAGCTTCCGCGTGGTGGGACGTGCCTTGGGCATCACAACTCTTGTGCAGGCTTTTGGTTTTTTGGTCTGCATCTTTGGGTCCCTGGAATCAAGCCGGGAGTTCGCCATCTTGGCCTCCTTGACGATGGTGATGGCTTTAGTGGCCGATCTTTTTCTCCTACCTTCTGTTTTATTGTTGCAAGCAAAAAGGAAGCCCTCCTATGAGCCTTCCCCAGTCTAAAGGAAGCCCTTTTGATGTTGTTATCCTGGGAGGTGGACCAGCGGGGAGTCACCTTGCAATAAGGTTGGCCCAAAGGGGGAGGCGGGTGGCTCTTGTGGAAGCAAGGCGATTTCCTAGACCCAAACCCTGTGGTGAATTCATGAGTCCGGAATGCTTGGACCTCTTGGAGGACCTTGGGCTCAAAAACAGGGTTTTAGATGCCGGGGCATGCCGAATCCGGAAAATGCAGTTGTATGGATATGGGCGGAGGGCCAAGGGCTCTTTTTTGGGTAGGGATCTTCAAATGGGTGGGGGGATCTTTGGCTTGGGTCTAAGACGGGAAATCTTGGATGAGATCTCCCTTCGGGCGGCAGCGGATGAGGAAGGCGTTACCCTTTTTGAGGGGAGACGAGGGAGCCACATTCTTAGAGATTCCAAGGGATATGTGGAAGGGGTTTGCTTGAACCCAAGAAATGGGTTTGCGGAAGAAATTCATGGGGAATTTACGATTGGGGCTGATGGGCTGCGGAGCCTCCTTGCTCGGGAGATGAAGGTTTTCAGGAAGGCGGGATCTCCTGAGAAATTAGCCTTTGTTTACCGCTTTTCCGGGCTTCCGCCTCAGGATTTTGCCGAAGTTCATTTTGTGGATGGAGGTTATCTCATTGCGGCTCCGATTGATGGAGGAAAAGTAACCTTGAACCTCATTATCGAGAGGAATGCTTGGAAGGAAGTGAAGAATAAGGAAGAGTTGTTGCGAGTGAAATTGATGGAAGCACCTTTATTAGAAGCAAAACTGAAACGAGGGGTTCAAGAAGACAAGGTTCTTTCGGTGGGGCCACTTGCTTCGGAGACCTCGACTCAAGTGTTTGATGGAGCTGCTCTTGTTGGAGATGCCTGTGGTTTTGTGGATCCACTCACGGGCGAAGGGATGTATTTTGCAATGCGGGGTGCTGCCATACTTGCTCCCGTTCTGGATAGAGCACTGGCTGAAGGACGGAGGGATCGGGGATCTTTGTTGGCTTATGTGAAGGCTCGGCGCAAAGAGTTTGGCCCGCGCTTTGCGTTAGCTCGGGCCTTGCAGGTAGGGGTGAGGCGGCCTTGGGTAGCAAAGGGAATTCTCTCTCTCTTGGCCGCGAGGCCAGGTTTGATGGATTTATTAGTAACCGTAACCGGAGATTCTGTTGGTCCCCTGAAAGCTCTTCATCCTCAGATTTTATTTCCTGCACTTTTGAGGCGATAATCTGTGAGAACAAAATCCTTCAGCTTGGGCCGGATCTTCGGTTCTAAGGGAGGTTCCTTCCCATCCTTTTTTTCGATCAAGGCGGGATATAAGGACATGGATCGTGCCAAGAAATTTTTAAAAGAAACAAGTCTATTTCAGCCTCTTTCTTTTCAAGTCAATCTCGAGTTTCAATCCTAATAAGCTTGCCTTCTCTGGAAGAGATATGCAGGGATAAGGTGGGTAAAGCGATAAACATGATTTCATTCCGAATTTGGAGAACGGACGATTGCGACGACCTCTCCTGACACTTAAGGCTAAGACAAGTCTTCTTTTTGCAGGTTTAGGGATGTTGCTTGTTGTGGCAGGGGCCTCAGTGTTTCTAGAGATTCGAGGAATGCAGGTTGATTCTCATCGCCTGGTGGAGGAAACCCGGGAGTCGGTCCTTTCGGGGGATCTTTTGTTTCTGATTCATAGAATCAAAGGCGAAGTGGAAACCTCAAAGGGTGAACTTGGGAAGGGAGGAGCCTTATGGGGAAAGCTGAAGCCTCTTTGGGGACGTTTGGAGGAGCTTCTGAAGAAGGTCATGAAGGGGAGTGGTGAGAGGGATCCTTCACGCCGTCAGCATCAAGAAGCTGAGGAACGTCTGGTAGGGCGTATCCTGAAAGATTTAGCAAGCTGTCGAAGCATGTTGTTCCAACCCCATCCTCCCAAGAAAAGCATTCTCAAGCGCTTATCTTTGGCTAAGCGCTACTCGAAAGTTTTAACGCAGGAAATGCGGGGGGAATTTCGGCGTGCCAATGAGGATCTTCATAAACGAACTGCAGGAACAAGTTGGTTACTTTGGCTCTCTTTTCTTCTTGTTGCTGTGGGCTTTCTTTTTCTCAGTCTCTTTTTTGTGAGGCATATTATTATGCCGATCGAGGAGCTGAGAGATGGGGCCGAGCGCTTTGGGAGAGGGGAGCTCGGTTTTCGGATCCCTGGGAAAAGGAGAGATGAGCTCGGGGATCTCGCCTCCAGTTTTAATGAAATGGCTTCAAAAATTGCCGCTACCCATGAGGTTTTGGAACGCAACCTGGAGCGTCGAACACAGGAATTTATTCAAGCATCACGTTTTGCGGACCTTGGAGTTTTGGCGGCGGGTCTGGCACATGAAATTAACAACCCCCTTGCCTCGATCGCTAGTTCCGCCGATGGCTTGGATCGTCGCCTTGGAAGAGGGGAATTGGATTCCGAGGAGGCTGGCGTTTATCTGAAGACGATTGCCAATGAGGCTTACAGGGCAAAAGGAATCACCGAAAGATTGTTGGCTCTGGCCAGGCCGCGAGAGGAAAAGATGGGCCAGGTGGATCTAAGACTTGTTCTAAGCCATCTGGAAATTATGTTCCGACACCAAGTGGAAGATCGGGGTTTAATTCTTCGTGTGGATTGTGATGAGGAGATCCCCTGGGTTCGAGGGAACCCGGGAGCCTACATGCAGGTGTTTAGTAACCTCCTACGGAACGCCATGGATGCTAGCCCTACTGGGGGCTTGATTTGCGTTACCTGCCTTCAGGATGCCAAAGGCCTTCGGGTTGAAGTTTTGGATCAAGGAGAAGGCTTGGGGGAGAAGGAACGGCAAATGATCTTTGAGCCTTTTTATACAACTAAGGACCCTGGGAAGGGAACGGGCCTCGGCCTTTCCCTTGTTTCAAGTTTGTTAGCTTCTATGGGGGGGCGGATTGAAGTGGAAAACAGACGGGAAGGAGGTTGCTGTTTTTCTGTATTCTTTTCGGTGGAGGCCGTGGGGTCATGAAACGAAGGCGGGTTTTATTTGTTGACGATGACGATACCTTTCGTGCAGTCCTTCAAAAAGAAATCCAAGCCTTTGGATATGAAGTTTTCTCCCTCCCCGGAGCTTTGGGGGCTGAGGACATAGTTCGGAAATTCGCTCCTGATGTTGCCTTGCTTGATTTACGGATGCCCGGAATGGGTGGCATCGAGTTAATGGAGCTCTTACATAAGATTGATGAGGATCTCTTGGTCATCATGTTAACGGGACATGGGTCTGTCCCTGAAGCGGTTCAGGCCATTCGTCTTGGGGCCTATGATTTTTTAACCAAGCCGGCACCTCTGGACCAAATTGAGCAAGTGTTGGAGAGAGCTTGTCAGAGACGCCAACTTGGGACGCAGGTGAGGGGCTTGCAACGCTTGGCCGAAGAGAGGCAGGGGTCTTATGTTTCTGGGACCGATGAAATCCTGGGTGCGAGTCCGGTCATTGATGATTTAAGAGGGCAAATCACTAAGGTTGCGCAAGGTGATGCCACTGTTTTGATCCAGGGTGAAAACGGGACGGGAAAGGAACTTGTTGCACGGGCGATTCACTCTGAAAGTCCCAGGGCGGGAAAGGCTTTTGTTGTGATTCATTGTGGGGCCATTCCGGAGAGTTTGGTTGCGAGTGAACTCTTTGGACATGAGCGGGGAGCTTTCACCGGTGCCCTTCGAAGGCGTGCGGGACTTTTTGAAGCTGCCGAAGGTGGGACCCTGTTTCTTGATGAAATCGGGGAACTTCCTCTTTCGATCCAACCGACTCTGCTCCGGGCCATCCAGTTCGGAGAAATCCGCTCCGTGGGCTCCCAACGAAGTCGGCGTTTGGATGTAAGAGTCATTTCTGCCACACACCGAAATCTGGAAAAGGATGTTGCTCAAGGGAGGTTTCGGGAAGATCTCTTTTATCGTATTTCTACCATTCTTCTTAGGGTGCCTCCTCTCCGGGAGAGGAGAGAGGACATCCCTCTCTTGGCTCGCTCCTTTTTCGAACGTGAACATGTCAGGGGAGGTCCTCTGAAACAGTTAAGTCCGGAAGCTGAGAAAACCCTTTGCGGTCTTGATTGGCCGGGCAATGTTCGTGAATTGGAAAATGCGATTTTGCGCCTGAGAACCTTTGTCAATGCCAACACAATCGAGGCTGAGGATATCCATGCCTTTGTTGCCCAATCCAAAAAGCCAAGCTCCGGATCACTGCCGACACTTTGCCTTGATGCACTCGAACGTCTTGCTGTTCTTGAAGCAATGGAGCGACATGGTGGGGATAAAAAAGAGGCTTCTTTGGAGCTTGGGGTTTCCCTGAAAACTCTATACAACAAACTGGCGAAATATCGCTGAGGTCTTCTGCACCAACATGGCAATCCCCTCATTCTCCTCAATCAGGCTGTGACCGGCATACGGTGCCCCCTTCTTTCTCTTTCATCGGTTTTTTCATGCGATGAAGAATCGCCCTTCACATGGGAAGGACTGACAGTAGGGGGGAGGAAAGGGAGAAGGCCGCAGCTCCGGTCTCAATCTGGGACTTGCCCCTTCTCGTTTTGGGAGTAAATTCAGGTCCCTTCCTTTCGATCAAGGGTTTCCCCTTCTGATGCACCCTGCGCTTTGAATCATTTCTTGGAGGTCTTTGGATGCGCACTTCGCTTCTCGTAAGTTCCACTCTTTTCCTTACGATTGCTTCCCTTCCTGCCCAATTGGGAAAGTTTCTTCCCAACCCGACCTTTCCCGGGGGCTCCCATCGGCTTGATGTAGAAGGAATCGTTGCCAAGGCCACCGGGTCAAAAGCCTTCAATGCCATGTTGGGTGTTGCACGGGATACCAGTGGGCATTATTGGGTTACTTCGCGGCGCAACGTGAGTAATCCGGCCAACCCTCATATGCTTTGGGAGCTTTGGTGGGACAGTGCCAAGAAAGCTTGGCAGGTCAAGGGCTATCCACAACCTGCGGGGGTATCCAAATCCACCTGGGGACTTCGCGACCTTGCTTTCGATGGCAAACGCTTTCTCTATGGAGGGGCCGAGAACCTTGTGACGGGAAACACAGTCTATGCCTTCGACGTGATTCAAAAGAAATGGGACTCCTCACAGAATTGGAAAGTTCCGATTGTGACAGGGCTCACCACAACGAGGGCTCTGGCCTATGACCCCACTGGAGATCAAGGGAAAGGCAGTCTTTGGACCTGTAATTACTCCAGCTCCCATGTGGAATTCAACCGAGCAGGCAAGGCCCTCCGGGTATTAAAAAACATGAGTCCTTTTACCTATGGAGCCGCCTACGATCCCGTTCGCAAAACCATTTGGTGGTGGGGTCAGGGGGATAATTCTCTTGGCAAGATTTTCGCGATTGGTGCGGAGATGGATACGGTATCGGGTTTAGCAACCGGGAACCGGGTCCTGGGTGACCAACAGATCGCCGATCCAAAATATCCCGGCGGTTTGGCTGGCGGGGCTGAGTTTTACATGAATGGAACGACACCCACCTTGGTCCTCCTTTCCCAGGCGACCACAGATACGGTTGTTGAGGTGTATGGCCGCTTTTCCTATGGGAAGGCAAGTGTGGGCACCTTGGGTATGAATGGCTTTCCTCCCTTGGTCGGTTGGACCAAGACGCCGAATTTTGGTTTCCAAGTGACGGGAGCCAAAGGTTCGGTTGCCATTCTGATGCTGGGGCTTTCAAAGGTTGCCTTGCCTCTTGGAAGCGGTTTTGTCCCCGGCTCTTCCCTCTATGTGGCTCCGGCTTTTGTCGTCACGACGGTGCCGATCGTGGGAGGAAAGGCCAGCATTCCTCTACCTCTCCCGAATCTTCCCGCGCTCAAGAGGGTGACCACCTATTGGCAGAGTGCGGAGATCCTTGCGGGCCCAAGGATGGGCTTTTCTCAAGGGGGAGAGACGGTTCTTTACTGAAAGGATTTTTCTGAAAGGCTTTACCGAAGGGTTTAATGGAACAAAGAGAGTCCAAATCCTTTCCCGAAGAAGCAGGCAAAAAAGCCGCAGGTTGGGCTCTTACTTTGAGGGTTTTGAGGGTCCTTCCAGCACGTAGCAATAGCCTCCTCGTTCCATCCAGCATTTGCTGAGATCTTCGCGAAAGTAGGAGCGGCGGACGCTTTCGTTTGAGCCGGCTCCTGGGTCGGCAACGATGACTCTTGTCCCGTCGGGGTTGAGGCCCAGGAGGACAATGAGGTGGCCATCAGAGCGTGAGAAGGCTGCGTTGCGCAGCTGTCCCTTTTCGAAGGCAATGCTGATAATCAGGGGCTGGCCTGCTTCGGTGAACTCGATTACCCGGTCCCAAGAAGCGATTCGGGTGAGGTAACCTCTTACCCCTTGGGTCCATGCGTATTGGATGGCGCGGTTCCAAACCCCGTACATTTTATTGTGGGGATCATAGATCCCTCGAGCTGTTGCAAGGAGGGAAACAGCTTTGCCGAGGGAGCGCAGGACCATGGCCACGGAGCTGGGGCTGCAGATTTGGGAAGAGATGGTTTTGGGGGCGCTTCCCTGACGGAGGAGGGGGACTTGAAGGGGAGGAGTTTTGGGGCCTCTGCTTGGGGGCCTGGGATGGATCCCATGGCTTGTGTTGCTGAAACAGACGTGGAGGCGGTGGAGAAGGACCCCTTCCTTGTTTTCATCAGAAGGGAAAGCTGTGAGACGGAAGCGGGCTTTTTGGAAAAGGTTCTTTGAACGAAAGATATCGATCGCGACTCGGCCCCTAGGGTAGCGAAGTCGGCGTCGGGTTTCCGGGACGCGGCCCCAGTCTCCGATATGGAGCCAGGGAGACCAAGAATGGGTGTCCCCTACTTGGATTTCGATGCGGAGGCCAGCGCCCTTGGGGACATCCACATTCCAAGAGGGGAGGACCTCATTGAAAGGGCGACTCGGGCGGAAGACCCGGCTGAGCCAGGGCCGCTCGAACGAAACATGGCTGTCCCTCTTCTGCTCCATGTCCTGGTGGGGACTGGTCCAAGTAGGGGTGGGGAGCGGGCTTAGAGTTGGGGAGGAGCAGGCGGCGAGGAAAGGGAGGAGGGAGAGGGGAAGTTTCATTGAGGGACTTTTGCTATTTTTTACTGGGAGTTAGGAGGGCATCGGCGATAGGGAGGGCTCCGGCGAAGAGGCCGCGGACAACCTTGGCCATGTGGGGATAGTTGAGCTTTTGGATTTCATCCCCCGTGCCGTGGTAATCACGGTGAAGAGAGCCAGCCGAAAAACTGTGCCCGATGATGCCCGCTTGAACAAAGGAGAGGTTGTCGCTCTGACCATAGAGCATTTCGCTGAACTTGGGGTGCTCGAAGATTTTTACCCGGGCACGGCGAGCCCCTTGGGCCATATAAATCCCCAGGTTGGAATGCCCCCAACCCGTCATCCAAATCTTTCCCTCGGCATCCTCTTCGGGCCGACCAATCATCTCAATGTTGATGTCGGCAATGATCTTGTTCCTCGGCCAGGGAGAGTTTCGGACAAAGGCTCTCGAGCCAAGGAGACCTTTTTCTTCGCCCCAAAAGGTGACGAAAATGAGACTTCGCTTGGGGGGGACCTCAAGGGAGGCAAAGGCTTCGGCGAGGGCAATGACTCCCGCGCAGCCGCTGGCATCGTCATCGGCGCCGTTGAAAACAGGATCATCCGCCCCAGGTCTCAGGCCAATGTGATCCATGTGGGCGGAAAAAAGGAGAGCTTCCTTGTTGTGCTCGGGATCACTCCCTCTCAGGACGGCGGCAACATTGCGGACCTTAGCTTTTCCCACAAGCTTTGCCGGTAGGTGGATGCTCAGTTTGCTTTTGGAAGAAAAACCCTCGGGGACAAGAAGGGTCGGAATGGGTAAACCACGTCTTCGGTTGAGCTTAGGCGCGTTCAAGGCTCTTGCCTGGGCCACAAGCCCTGAATGAGGGGACACCCTTATGAGGCAGATTTTTGCCCCTTGAGCACGGGCGCGAGAGACGGCTCGGAAGGCCAGGAAGAGGAGGGGAACTTTGCGCCCCTTCCTTCCGGGACCCATGGGAAATGCCCCGGGTTTTGGAAGGTCTGCGATTTGGATGTCCTTGCCAGGGATGGCGCTGAGATCCAGGGGCTGTTCGGGAGCTTGGAGGAGCCCAAGGTGTGGGAGTGCCTTGCCCTGAGCGTCTCGGAATTGGACCAGGTTTTGAGGGATCCTGACTGTTTTTACTTCATCTTCTAAAAAGAAGGATCCCTTGGGCCCTAGTCCTTCCAGCCCCGCAGCTAAAAAGCGGGAGGCGATGTACCTGCCAGCCACTCGAAGACCACGAGAAGGGGTGTCCCGTCCTTCCAATTCATCACTTGCAAGAAAAAAGAGGGTCCCTTCGAGTCTTTGGGGCTGGATCGTTAGAATTGCTTGGCCTTGTTCCGGGGTCAGCCGGGGCAACGCAAAACGCTGGCCCGGTCTTTGGAGCATGGGAAGTAAAAGGGGAAGTAAAACTGCAATCATGATCGGATCTCCATCCAAATGGCTTTGAGATATCGTGTTTCAGGACAGGCTAAGGATACGGGGTGATCGGGGCTTGCGCCCGTACAACGAAGGATGCGAATTTCCCGTTTGGCCTGGGCGGCTGCCTCGCGTAGTACACGAAGAAACCCACCCTCGTCCAACAAACCCGAACAGGAACAACTGAGGACTTGTGCCCCAATGGGCAGCCCCGCAAAGGCTTGGCGGTTGAGGTCCCGATAACGCCTAAGTCCCTCCTCCCGCTCCTCCTTGGAGTGAATCCATTTTGGAGGGTCAAGAATAAGAAAATCTGTATGGCTTAATTTTTGGCTCCGGCAGATTTCGAAGGCATCGGCCTGTTCCACATCCACGGGTAGGCGATTGGTCTTGGCATTGGCCTTCGCGAGAGCCACTGCATCTTCATCCAAGTCAAAGGCCTCGACCTGCTTGGCCCCGCCCTTGGCCGCATTCAGTGCAAAACCCCCTGCGTGGCAACAGAGATCGAGGACACGCATTCCCTGCGCTTGCCTTCGGAGGAGGAGGCGGTTGTCTCGCTGATCGCAGAAAAACCCCGTCTTATGCCCCTGGCCAGGCGTGAAATGGTAAGAAATCCCATATTCTTCCAGGAGGCCCTCGGCTCTTACTTGGGTGTCCCGGATAGAAAACCCCTCCGTTTTAGCGGCCTCGCGGTTGATCCTTAGGACGAGGCGGGCACCGTCAAATTCCTTGAGCAAGCGCTCCCCCATGGCTTCGAGAAATGGTTCGTAACCCTTTGCTGCCAATTCCAAAACAATCCAAGGTCCGAGGCGGTCGAGGATGAGACCGGGTAGCCCGTCCCCTTCCGCGTGGACCAATCGGTAAGCATTGGTTTTTTTTGCAAGTCCAAGTTTCCGGCGGAAGGCGAGAGCTTGATCCAAGAGATCGAGAACTAGGTCCGGACCCGCAGGTTTTTTCCCATGGGCCAAGAGGCGTAGGGCGATCTTAGAGCGAGAGTTGTAGAATCCCGTGCCCACAGCTTTTCCTTCGCGGTCTTTGACGAAGACGAGGGAGCCTGCGGGAAGGGAGGCCTTCGGCTTTCGGCATTGCTTGCGGAAGAAATTTGGATGGCGGCCACTGACTTTGAGGTTCAATCGCAATTCAGGGAGTGAGGAGTTGGCCATGTGCCCAGAAGGTGTCCAAGAGGATGCGGAAAACGAAAAACCTAAGAGGAGCCTAACGGATGGGCCTGGGCGAGGCGACTGGCTGTCCAAGAACTTGGAAGGAATCTCGGGAGATTTTCGGGTTGAGCCAGAGGATTTTGAGGTGGAAGAACAGCTTTCCTATGAGCCCAGTGGCGAAGGAACGCATCATTTTTTGTGGATCGAGAAGCGTGGCCTCAGCACCTTTGCATGTGTGAAAGGGCTTGCCCGAGCGCTGGGGCGGAAGGAGAAAGAGTTTGGATATGCAGGCCTGAAGGACCGTAGGGCGGTCACGCGTCAGTGGATCTCGATTGAGCATTTGGATGCACGCAAATTGCTGGGATTAGAGATTCCCGGGATGCGGGTATTGGATGTGCGAAAACATGGCAACAAGATCAAGATCGGGCATTTGAAGGGAAACCGCTTCCGGATCCTCCTGAGGGGAACCAAGGAGGGGGATCTCCAACGGGCTCAAGCCATTTTGGACCTTTGCGCAAGCAGGGGTGTCCCCAATTTTTTCGGCATGCAGCGCTTTGGGAGGGGGGGGAGCACCCCCCTGTTGGGGCGACTTTTATTGGAAGGCAAACATGAGGAGTTTTTGGAATCCTTCGAGCCGGGCCATCCCTTGGCATCCAAAGCTCTCGCCCAATGGCGGAAAGGGAGCAAGGCTGAGCGGGCCTTGCGGGCCTTTCCCAGGCGTTTCCTCTCCCTTTGCACGGCTGCATTGCAAGCCCGGGTTTTTAATGATTGTCTGCGTGCCCGCCTCTTTGACCTGGATCAGATGCAGGAGGGGGATATCGCTTTTCTCCATAGAAACGGGGCCTGCTTTCTTGTCTTAGATCCTGCGGAAGCCCAGGTTCGGGCCGACACCTTCGAGATCTCCCCAAGCGCCCCCCTGCCCGGCCCCAAATGCCTCCGCCCCCTTGGCCGACCTGCCGCCCTCGAAGACCAAATCCTCCAAAAGCACTCCCTTTCCCACGATTGTTTCCAAGCCTCCCCCGGAACCTATGCCCCCTATTCCCAACAAGGCGCCCGCCGCCCCCTTCGCATTCCGATCCGGGACAGCCATGTTTGCCCCGGTCCGGCTCCGCATCAACTGGCCCTGTCCTTCAGTCTCCCTCGCGGTTCCTACGCCACCGCCGTCCTTGCCGAGCTTCTACGCTTTCCTCCGGACTCCCCTCACTCCCATTCCTCCCCTTGAGTCTGCCGCCCACCTCGTTATGCTCTCCGCCTCGATTCTTCTCGAATCGTCCTCCCTCGGATCGGGGCGTGGCGCAGCTTGGCTAGCGCGCTTGCTTCGGGAGCAAGAGGTCGGAGGTTCAAATCCTCTCGCCCCGACCAATTTTCTTAAGGCTTTCCTTTCCCTGCATCTTGGGTGGCCCAGGGTGGATTCTGGTTCCCGAAGCCATAAAAAATTGATCGCCATGCTAACTCCTCAAGCTCAACCTGCTTGCTTAGTCTCAATTGTCTTCTGAGGGCCTCATTGCAAGTAAACAGAATGGGAATTGCCGTATGTGTCTTGTTTGGTTTTGTCTTTCTTCTCCCATTGGGCCACACTGACGATTTATTTGCCACACCTAGGAGAGATGCAGGATGGGTCCGGAAACAATGGAATCGTCTCTCTTTTTTGCAACACTCATTCCGGCGGTGATGAAAAAATCCACCCTCGAAAACAGACGAAGTGAAGCCTCTGCCGCTGCCTGGAGGCGGGGAGGGGAATGAAGGCTTCGGCGGTTAAGGCCCTGGCAACCAGGGCCCATTTGCTTCTCAGCTTGGCTCTCTTTGGTTGCGCGACCTTTCATCCGATGCCCCTTACTGCTGCAGCAGTCACGAAGAAACTCGAAATCCCTGATGCTCGAGAAATTCGTATTCAGGCGAGATCGATCAAGCATCCAATCCTGAGACCCGTTCTTTTTGACGATAGGGATGGCTTATCGCCGGACGAGGCCGGGATCTTAGCTGTGATCCTCAATCCAAGGCTTCGGGCTGCCCGCGACCAAAAGGGAATCGCAAAAGCGCAGCTCCTTCAAGCTGGAATCCTGCCAAATCCCCAACTTTCGTATTCCTTCAAGTCTCCCGTGGGCGGTGACAAAAATGGCGCGGCAAATGGTCAGGG
>Ga0256841_1000383_pt1 | contig 47048 bp, 38 predicted proteins | sample 356308metaG_FD_185971 | JGI IMG/M metagenome (GOLD analysis project Ga0256841, IMG submission 185971) | Hydrothermal vent microbial communities from Mid Atlantic Ridge, Atlantic Ocean - 356-308 | ecosystem: Environmental > Aquatic > Marine > Hydrothermal vents | place: Atlantic Ocean: Mid...
CAACCGGTCAACAGGGCCTCCACCACCACGTTCCCGAACCCCTCGTAACGCGAGGAAAGCACAAATACGGATGCCTTCCTGAGGTAGGGGTAGGGGTTTACCTTGAAGCCGGGCATTTCGAAATCGCCCGCGATGCCGAGCCGCTCCGCCAGACCCTGCAACATCTTCCTGTGCTCGGATTGCGGACCGGAGGTCTCGTCCCCCCCCAGCAGCATCAGGCGCACCTGCCTGCGTTGCCGGACCCTGGCGAACGCCCGCACCAGTAGCGGGAAGTCCTTCTGGGCCACAAATCTTCCCATGCCGAGAATCACGGGCACTGTATCGGACCGAAACCAGGGATGATCCAGTGGCTCCCTGCCGAGCGCTTCCATCTCGGGTGTTTCGATCGGGTTATAGATGGTTGTCACGCTATTCGGGTTCAGGTCGAGATACTGTACGCTGTCTTTTTCGACACCCCTGGAAACCGCAACGACCGCGTCTGCACGCCGGTAACAGCGCTGCATGACCGGCCGCAGGTACTGAAGCCGCTTCTTGCCCCGCCGATAGCCCTCCAGCACCTGGGTCGATATATTGATATGCGCGCCCACCACCACCCGCGTCCTGGCTTTGCAGCAGTATTTTGCCAGCACCGCATTAATGTTCGACTTGGGTAAGGCCGACAGCAACACGTCGACTTCGTTGGCCCGCAAATGTTCGGCAATGGCCGGGATATATTTGAAGCCCTTGGGCACCTTGCGGCTGTTGATCACGGCGCTCAGCAACTGCCCGCTACCCGCGGGATCCGCCCTGACTGCACACAGCAGTCCGCGTAACGGTGAAGCTGTTTCCAGGGATACGAGATTCACGCCGGCCGGGATACTGTTGCTCAACACCCCTTCCACCTTGCAGACGAGGAGGTCCACGTGGTGTCCCAGCCTGGCAAAGCCGCGCGCAAGATTGAGAATAACTTTCTCGGCACCGCCTCCCGTCAGGTTGTCCAGCAGGAAGGAAATCCGCGCCGGCACGAATTCCGGGGTTGTCATTGGATGCAAACCCCTGCGACCCCGTGCCGTGCGGGAACCATACTGTCCAAGATACAATCTCCTTGCTCTGCGCCCAGTTTATGCAGCTTCAGGCCGGCAAACAAGTGTGCCGTAGTTCACACACGACCGGGAACGCGGCCGTCACGGTGGCCGTGCAATCAGGCGTGCCCGACCCCGCGATACCAGGTCTGGAACATCAGGATCGCCCACATCAGTTCCGAATGGTTGGCCCAGCCCCGCAGGTGCTGCTGCCACGCCTCACGCACTGCCTCCACCTCGAACACACCCTGCTCACGCAGGGTGTGTTCCGAAACCAGGTCTTCGACCCAGTCCCGCAGCGGGCCAACCAGCCATTCCTTGACCGGTACGCTGAACCCACGCTTGGGCCGATCGACCAGCTCCCGCGGCACGTAACGCATCAACAGGTCCCTGAGCACCAGTTTGCCGGTGCGGCCATCGAACAGGTAGTCGCGCGGCATCGACCAGGCGAATTCGAGCACGCGATGATCCAGCAGCGGGCTGCGCGATTCCAGGCTCACTGCCATGCTGGCACGATCCACCTTGACGAGAATATCGTCGGGCAGGTAACCGATGTAGTCATAGTGCAGCATGGCGAACAGGGCGTCATCCGTATCCGCCCAGCAAGCAGGATCAGCGAGCTGTGTATGCGGGTCGCTGGCGCCGGCAACAAAGCGGTCGACCGGCAGGCATCGGTTAAACTTGTTTGCCAGTATTTCCTGTGGCGAGTTTGCCCGCCAGTTACAGGAACGCTGACTGGTTTTCCCCACCCTGCGCGTCCAGCGCGGCACCGTGCCTGCACTGCCCCTGCGTCCCCAGGCCCAGGCCTGTTCACCCATAAAGCGGGTAGCTTCAGCCAGCATCGACCTGATTCCTGCAGGCACCCGGTGCACGTCATGCCAGTGTTTCAGGCAGTTCTTGTAACGCCGGTAACCGGCAAACTGTTCATCGCCACCGTCTCCGGTCAGCACCACCTTGACCTGCTCGTGGGCCAGCTTGCAGACCAGGTAGGTGGGAATCTGCGAAGAGTCCGCGAAGGGTTCGTCGTAGATAAAGGGCAACTTTTCCACCACGGACAGCGCCTGGTCCGGCGTGATATAGAGTTCGTGGTGCTCGGTGCCGAGATACTTTGCTACGGCGGCCGCATAACCGGCTTCGTTGTATTTCTCTTCCCAGAAACCAATGCTGAAGGTCTTTACCGGCCGGTCCGCGGCACGCTGCATGAGTGCCACGACCATGGAAGAATCGATACCACCGGACAACAATGCACCCACATCGACATCGGCAACCATGCGATCCGCGACCGTGTCGTGCAACACACTGTCCAGCAGGTCCAGTGCTTCCTCGTAGCTGCCGGTGAAGCGGTTCGCCTGCCCGTCCTCGAGCACCTTGCGCGCTGACCAGAATACCTGCGGCTGCACCGTGCGCGCGCTGCCCTGTACCGGTATTTCTGCCAGGCTGCCGGGCGGCAGTTTATGGATACACCGGTAAATGGAGTTTGGCTGTGACACCCAGCCGTACTGGAGATACTGTCCCAGCGCATTGTGATCCAGGCCAGTGTCAAAATCGGGGTGCTGACGCAGCGCCTTGAGTTCCGATCCGAACAGGAAGGTATCGCCACACCAGCCGTAATACAGCGGCTTCTTGCCTACACGATCGCGGGCCAGGGTCAGTACACCGGTCTTCCGGTCCCAGAGCGCGATGGCGTACATCCCCTCGAGCCTGGCAATGGCCTCCCTCGCACCCAGCTGTTCGGCCGCTGCCAGGATCACCTCGGTGTCCGAATGCCCCCGGTAGGGGTAGGCACCATCCCCGAGCTGTTTGCGCAGGCGCATGAAGTTATAGACCTCACCGTTGAACGACAGCACGTAACGCCCGGATGCCGACATCATGGGCTGTGCCCCGGCATCGCTGAGATCGATGATCGACAGCCGCCGGTGCCCCAGGGCCAGCGGGTGATCCGGATCCACCCACACACCACCGGCATCAGGTCCGCGGTGGGTAATAGTATCCGTCATGCGCGTGCAAACCGCCTGCAGTTCGCCGACCGATGCCTTTTTCTGCTGAATGAATCCGGTGATGCCGCACATGTTAACCGCCGTTCAGTAGGTGCCTGCAGTCCGGTGCCGCCGCGCTACCAGGGCATCCAGTACTTTGAGATAGGATTGGGTGGCCGTATCCACCGCGAACTGTTCGGCCCTTTCCAGCAGCAGCCCCCGGTCGGGCGGATCGTCCAGCGTCTCCCCGATCGCGCTGGCCAGCGCCTGCTCATCGCCGACCGGCACCAGCGCACCGTAGCGTCCGTTATCCAGTATTTCGGCAGCGCCACCAGGACAGTTGGTGCTGACAACAGGACAAGCGCAGGCCAGTGCCTGGATCAGCACCCCCGGCAAACCCTCGTAGGTGGAAGATTGTACCAGCACGGCGGCGCGGGACATGTACTGGAAGGGGTTATCGACAAAACCCGGCATGTCCAGGTCTTCCTGAACACCCAGTTGTACCGCCAGTTCCTGCAAGCGATCACGCTGCCTGCCTTCGCCAAGAATCACAAGTCGCACCGGGCGTCTTGCCCGCACGCGTGCAAAGGCACGCACCAGGGTGGGGAAATCTTTCTGTTCCGCCAGGCGCCCGACGCCGATGAGCACGGGCGGTTCATCATCAGCAAACCAGGGATGAGACAACGCTTCGGCAGCCTGCAAGCGGAGCCGGTCATCGACCACCGGGTTGTAGATAGTTTGCACCGCGCCAGGCGGCATGCCTGTGATCGCCACCAGGTCTTCGGCCACCTGGCTGGAGACCGCAATAATGGCATCCGCGGAAGGATAGTTCTGCCGCACCAGCGCAGGCAGGTAGCGCCAGCGCCACTTGCGCCGGGAAGACGCGTTTTCGCAGTGCCGGGAAAGTGCTATGCGTTCACTGACCGCAACGGGCAGCGCCGGGTCCACTGCGTTCCGGGCCCAGATGGCAGCCAGGTTGGTATAGGTCATCGCCGACAGCAGAACGTCGGGCTTCCGCTCACGCAGGTAGTCCTTCAGGGAAGCCGTATATTCGACTTCCGGTGCCGATTTACCCGGCAGCACCACCGCCCGCAGCACCGGTCCCGGCCAGCCCCGGTTGGCCAGCAACGCCGACAGGCGCGCGCGCAGCAGGCTCTCCGCCTGCAGTACCACCAGGCGCACCCCGCTGGGCACACTGTTGACATAGGCGCCTTTCAGCCGGCAAACAACCAGGTCGACTTCACGCCCGTGCGCGACCATGGCGCGCGCCAGGCTGAGCATGGACCGCTCTGCTCCACCACCTTCCAGCGACGGCACGAAAACTGCAATCCGGCGAGCCATCTGCACGCGGTCCGGCGCCGGGGAATCGTCGTGCAGAGCCTGAACTTGCTGGTAGTTTGTCACTGGAAACCTGTGTCAGGTGGTTCTTCACAGTGCGAGGCCACTCCTCACCGCAAAAACCGAATCGGCATTTTACCTCAGTTTGAGGCGGCCCGGCCATCTCGGATATACTGCGCGCCTCCAGGGCCGTTTCCCTGCCGGGCACGAACAGACCGTGACACATGAAAAACTATAAGCTGTTGCACTGGACGCCCGATATGGTGCAGGCGTTCTGGGACTACGAGTCCGCCTTCCCGAAAAATTTTTTCACCTACAGCCGACGCCACGAAATCATTCGACAGCTTGGCCGGTACCTGCCGGCAGGCTGCGCTGTGCTCGACTACGGCTGCGGACCCGGCAACCTCATTGAGCCGCTTCTGGATACCGGGTTCAGGGTAAGCGGCCTGGACTCGTCGCCTTCGACCCGGGAAACGGTGAAAACCCGCTTTGCAGACCGGCCGGGCTTCACCGGCGTCTATGACCAGGAAGAAATCAACCGGTCGGGACTGAAGTTCGATGCCATTATCGTCGCCGAAGTCATCGAACACCTGTATGACGAGCAGCTGGACGCGCTGCTGGGCACACTCAAAACGCTGTCCCATAAAGGCACACACATTGTTTTCACCACACCGAACGAGGAATGCCTGGAAGACAGCTATATCCTCTGCCCCGTTTCGGGCGAGCTTTTTCACCGCTGGCAGCACGTGCGGAACTGGTCGGAATCCAGTATCAGCGCTTACCTTGCGGAGCGCGGTTTTACCGACACTCGCACCTTCACCACTGACTTCGATGCCACGCTGACCATCCGCGGCAAGCACAACCCGTTGCGCATACGCTGGTGGAGCGCAGTGCGCACACGCCTGCGCTACCGCACCCGGCCAGAGCGCAAACGCCCCCACCTGGTCATCATCAGTCGTCCCACACCCGAATAAGGGTTTATTTTCTTACCCGCCCATTTTTTTAGTATAATTCCCGTCACCGCCCATTTCCCCGGCAGGATTGCGACCCCAATGGACAATTGCGTCTTCATCCAGACCAACCACAAACAGATCGTCGGCGCCCTGGTCGCCGAGTACGCGCTGAAACGTAATTCAGCGCACGCCGATCAGTTCGACGTCAGGATCATGGACACCCGTGACTACCCCTTTTTCGCGGCCCGCGAGGGTCAGTTGTACCTGCGCGACGGCGTCAAGCGCACCTGGCTGAACGATGACCTGCAATCCTTCACGCCTACCCGCTTCATGCCCCCGGAACTGATGGGTTACCAGGGGCGCGCCGTGGTGATCGACCCGGATATTTTTGCGCTGGCCGACATCCGGGAACTGCTGGGTCGCGACATGCACGGCAAGGCCATCATGTGCCGCATGCGTTCCGGTCCCAAGGGACTGGTGGACCGCTGCAAGGCCAGCAGCGTGATGCTGCTCGACTGCGCACAACTGACCCACTGGAAAGTGGAAGAACAGTTCAATGAAATGTTCGAGTTCACGCGCGACTACATGCCCTGGATCTGCCTGCGCAACGAAAACCCGGATTCCATCGACTTCTTCGAACCCGAATGGAACGACTTCGACAAACTCACCGCCGACACCAAGATGCTGCACGTCACGCGCCGCAAGACCCAGCCCTGGAAAGCCGGTCTGCCGATCGACTGGCGGCCCGCGGAACGCTTTCGCCTGTTCCCGCCACTGGCCTGGGCGATGCGTGCGCGCCGTCACCTGTTTGGCGAATACGGCCTGCTGGGCAACTACAGGGAACACCCGGACAGCAACCAGACCAACCTGTTCTTTGGACTGCTGAAAGAATGCGTAGACAAGGGCATTGTCAGCGAAGACATGCTGCGCGAGGAAATGAAACAGAACCACGTGCGGCACGATGCCTTTGAAGTGCTGGAACGGACGCCCGATCTCGCGCCCCCGGGCAACCCGCCGTTAAAGCTGTCAGCCGCCTGATCCCCGGCGCAAGCGGCCGATGCTGGCCTGGAGCTTTGACGGGCTAAAGCGCAAATAAAGCACGCACCCGCGCGGCGGCGCGTTGCGTATCGTCGGGCATCCCCGGGCTTGCTGCATCGGGGAACGACTCACCCAGCCATACTGCCCGACCGTCCTGTACCAGCTGCTGCTGGATCCTCCCCACGTCGCGGTGCATGCGCCGCGGTGCGAGGTACATGGCGAAATGATGACTCAGCGGTTTGAATCGAAAATTATGCCGGTGCCGCCACCAGGCGCCGGCATCCCCCGGGTCAAAGATATACAGTGGCTTGGCGGTCCAGGCCGCTTCGGTCAGCATGGACATGCTTTCCCCCGTCACTACCAGCTGATCGGCCAGCGCCAGGTAGGCCAGGTAGGGGTTTTCGTCCTGGTCGGCGCGCCAGCTATGGATATGGGCGGGTACGCTGATCGCTGCCTGCAGCGCTGCAAATGACGCAACCGGGGTTCGCGCACTGCTGCTGATCAGCAGGCTGCCGCCGTGCTCCTGCGCCAGGCGGTTAGCCTGTTGTCCGAGCACACGGCCTTTTTGCCGGGTAAATACGAAGGGTCCGCTGTCGCCGCCTACCAGCAGCGCAATCCAGGGGCGCGGTAAAGGCTCCAGGCGTGCGCGCCACTGCCCGGCGGCCTGCGCCAGGGATTCGTTGCTGACACTGTGCAGCGGTAAATGGTTGTGCAGCACGTTGGGCTGATCCGGCAAAAAATACTGCGGGGTGGTTACGATAAGGTCATAGCAGCCCAGCGGCGCCCAGGGGCGCCCGATATGCACCAGCCGGGTGCTACCGCCCGCCTGCCTGCGAATCCAGCGCGCCACCGGTTCATTGCGCCGCCCGGCGCTAATCACCAGTTGCGGCCAGGGTGGCTTCAACTCGCTGGAAGCCGTGCGCTCGATCCCGGCCAGCGTGGCGCCCAGCAAGCGGTTGGTGAGCAATTCATAGCGCCGGTAGCGGAAACGTTTGACGCTGCAGGGCCAGCCCAGCGCCTCGGCCAGCGCCCGGACCTGCGCGTTGTCCCCCGCCTTGTGACCGGTCAGCAGCCAGGTCGAAGGCCCGGCATCGCCACCTTGTACTGATTCGTCCACTCGCCGGATCGACCCGCATGGAAAATCGCGAGCTTACCTGAATCAGCGCTGGACTGCAGCGCCCGTTCACACCTGACCAAATCCGGTACAATGCGGTTCCAGTCCCCCGCATGACAGGAAAGCACTTGCTCCTGAACCGCTACATTACCGCCGAGATCATCAAGCCCATGTTTCTGGGTATGGCATTGCTGATCATTGTGTTCACCGGCTACAGCCTGGGCGTCAAACTGACGCAGGCAGCCGAGGGGGAAGTACCGCTGGCCATCGTGGCGCGCCTGATCGGGCTGAACAGCATCATCGCCATGGAAGTGCTGCTGCCGACCGCGCTGTACCTGTCCATTATTGCCACCCTGAGCCGCCTGTACCGCGACTCGGAAATGATCGCCATGCAGGCCACCGGCTTCGGCGAGTTCCGGATCATTCGCTCCATCACCCTGCTGTCCCTGCTGGTGGCGGTGGTCGTCGGCGTTATCTCCCTGTATGCACGACCCTGGGCCTACCGGGAAAGCTACCAGATCGAGGCGGAAGCGCGCGCCGAATTCGACATACGCAGAATTGAACCCGGCCGTTTCACCGAGTTGCAGGGCAGCAAATACGTGCTGTTCGCACGCGCGGTAGACAAGGAGCATGGGCGACTCAAGGAAGTTTTCCTGCAGAGTGACAAGGACGGGAAAATCCAGGTAACCTATGCCCGGGAGGCATTACTGCCGCCGGTCAGCGCGGGTCAACAACGCAGTTTCGTGTTCCACGACGGCTACAGTTACGTGCTCGACCAGCAGGGCAGCAAAGATACCACGCTCAGGTTCGGCGAACTGGTGGTGCCGATCCCGGACGTAACCAGGGACGTCAGTTACCGGCGCAAGGCGGAACCCACCGCCAGCCTGGCCGAATCCCGCGCCGCCAAGGATATCGCTGAATACCAGTGGCGGACTTCCACACCGCTGGCGACCCTGGTGCTTGCCCTGGTCGCTGTCCCGCTCAGCCGCAGCTCGCCCCGGCAAAGCCGCTATTACAGCTTCGTGGTGGCCATCCTGGTCTATGTCGGCCTGTTCATCCTCACCAGCGCTGCGCGCAGCTGGGTGGCGGACGGCCGCATCCCCGCGTTCCCCGGCCTGTGGTGGGTGTACACCCTGCCACTGCTGCTGTTCGCCGCCCTCACCGGCCTGCCGGCACTGAAGCGCAGGATGGGATAACCCATTCATGGGCTGCCTCGACCGCTACATCGCGTGGAAACTGGTAAAAGGCTGGCTGCTGATCTGGGCGGTCGTCTCCGCGATCTTCGGGCTGCTGGCTTTCATCGAAGAACTGGACCGCGTCAACGAGCACTACCGGACGCTGGACGCCCTGCACTTTGTGCTCTATACCCTGCCACAGCGTTCGATGGACCTGGCGCCGGTGATTATTTTGCTGGGCTCGCTGCTGGCGCTGGCCGGTCTGAACAGGAACAGCGAAATCATCGCCATCCGCGCAGCGGGGGTTTCGCTGCTGCGTTTCTTCCGCTCGGTCGCCATACCCGCACTGGCACTGGTAATCACGCTGTACGCGGTCAGTGAATTTATCGCCGCACCTCTCTACCAACAGGCAGAAATCCGCAAAATACTCATCCGCACCAACAAGGCCAACCTGCTGCGGGGCAAGGGCCTGTGGTCCAACAACGGCTACAGTTTCTTCAATGTGCGCACCCTGAAACACAGCAATGCGCCGCGCAGCATCTACCTGTACGAGTTCGACAAAACCGGCCGGCTGCTGAATTTTGTCTACGCCAGCCGTGCCCGGCTCAACAAAAGCCGGCGCTGGGACCTGCTCGACGTCGGGCAGAAATCACTGGTCAATAACCAGCTCAAAAGCCAGCACCTCGACCACCTGGAAATGGGTCCGTTCTGGTCGCGGGACGAACTCCCCGCCCTGCCTCTGTCCACCTCCGGCATGACACCCAGCGGGCTTTACGAATACTCGGGCTACCTGAAGTCAACGCAACAGGTGTCGGAACGGATCGAGCAACTGTTCTGGCAGCGGGTCTCCCTGCCCCTGACGGCGGGCGCCATGGTATTACTGGCGACCCCCATCGGCGCCGGCCTGGGCAGCACCCGCAGTAACGCCTTCGGCAAAAGCCTGGCCATCGGGGCAGGTGTCGGCATCCTGTTCTACCTGGCCTCCCAGCTCATACAAACCGGCGGCGCCATCGCCGGCCTGCCACCCCAGCTGGTCGCTTTCCTGCCCGTCATGCTGGTCACCGTTGCTTCCGGGTTGCTGATTTACCGGATGCGCTGAATTTGTCGCCGCGCGTCACTCAGGGCATAATCAGCACCGGCCCGGCCCGCCGGGGCGGCCCGATCTGTCGCCATCGCGAGGAATACAGCGATCTCCCACCGCCTGAGTCAGAATAACGGGATTCCCGCAGCCGGTTTTCCCTGCCCGTGCGGCTTCGTTATAACCTGCGCTGCTGAGCCTTTCCTATGCGTTTGATGCTGACATTTTTCCGCGCCTACCCCTGGCAATCCGCGCTGATGCTGCTGGCCCTGTTGTCTGCCGGCATCGCAGAAAGCGTCGGACTGTCCGCCCTGCTGCCCCTGCTCAATGTCGCCATCCGCAACAACGCCGGCAGCAGTGACGGCAGTGTCGTGGCGGAACCGGAAAACGACGTGGAGCGCATCGTCAACGAAACGCTGGCCAACATTGGACTGGACCCTACTATCGGCGTACTGCTGAGTATTATTGTCATCGCCGTCACCCTGAAAAGCCTGTTGCTGCTGGTCGCCAAAAAACAGGTGGGCTACACCGCGGCCCAGGTCGCGACCGATCTCCGCCTGGAGATGCTGCGCGCCGTGCTGCGCGTCAAGTGGGAATATTTCCTGCACCAGCCGGTCGGCAAACTGACCAATGCCCTCGCCACCGAGTCACAGCGCTCGTCGGATTCCTTCGTTAACGGCGCCACGGTCATCACCCTGCTGATCCAGGCGGTCATCTATGGTTCGGTCGCGGTCGCCGTCTCCTGGAAAGCCACCCTGGTCAGCCTTGCTGCCGGCGCGGTCATCATCGGCATCTCGCACTTCCTGGTGCGTATGGCGCGCAAGGCCGGCAAACGGCAAACCAGTCTGCTGATCGCGCTGCTGACCCGCCTGACCGACACCCTGCAGTCCGTCAAACCACTCAAGGCCATGGCCAGGGAACACCTGGCCGACACGGTACTGGCACTGAAAACCTCGAAACTCAACAGGGCCCTGCAGAAACAGGTGTTCAGCACGGCGTTACTCAGCTCCGCACAGGAAGAGATGTTCACCATCATCATAGCGCTGGGCATGTACGTGGCGCTGGTGAAATTCGATATGCCGTTCGCGACCGTGCTGGTGCTGGTCGCACTGCTGGGCAAGATGCTCAGCCAGATGGGCAAGGTGCAGAAGCAGTACCAGAAAATGGTACTGGGAGAAAGCGCCTTCTGGTCACTGAAAGAAACTATTCGCGAGGCCGAACAGGCCCGCGAGGTGCTGGGTACCGGCCGGCAGCCGTCCCTGGAAAAATCAGTACGACTGGACGCCGTCGGCTTTGCCTACGATGAGAACCCGGTACTGGGCAAGCTCAGTATCGAGATACCCGCCGGCTGCCTGACCACCCTGATCGGGCCATCGGGATCGGGCAAAACCACGGTGGTCGACCTGGTGATCGGCCTGCTGCGGCCACAAACGGGTACCGTGTCCATCGACGGGATCCCGCTTGACGAACTGAGCCTGAAATCCTGGCGTCACATGATCGGTTACGTACCGCAGGAAACCCTGCTGCTGCACGATTCGGTGCTGCACAACATCACCCTGGACGACCCTGAACTGAGTGAACAGGACGCGGTGCAGGCCTTGCAGGATGCCGGGGCCTGGGAGTTCGTAGCCGGCATGACGCAGGGCATCCACAGCACCGTCGGCGAACGCGGCACCAAACTGTCCGGCGGTCAACGACAGCGCATCATGATTGCCCGCGCGCTGGTGCACAGGCCGAAACTGCTGATACTGGATGAAGCCACCAGTGCACTGGACCCCGAGAACGAAGCCGCGATCGGCAGGACCATGCAGGACCTGCGCGGCCGGCTGACCATCCTGGCGATATCCCACCAGACCGCGCTGGTGAATTCCGCCGATCGTGTCTACCGTCTGCAGGATGGCAGCGCGGTACTGCAGGAAAACACGCGGCCGGCTGCTCAGGAATAAGCAAACAGCGCACGTACCCGGCTCACCGCGCGTTGCATATCCGAAAGGCTGCCGGTGGCCGGTGGTTGCGACGGCTGACCCAGCCACACCGCCCGCCCTTCGGCCAGCAACTGCCGGTGCACCAGGCGAATATCACGACTGAGACGCAGCGGACCGAAGCGCATCAGCCAGCGGTAGGTCAGCCCGCTCAGTCTGAAATCCGCCTCGGCAGGGCACTCGGGGCGCATGGGATAGCCGTAGCCACCCAGGTCCGCCATATACAGCGGTTTGCCGGTCGCGCAGGCCTCGCCCAGCATGGAGATGCTGTCCGCTGTGACGACCAGTTCGTCGCTCAGCGCGAGGATGCCAAAATAGGGGTTGCTGTCATCATCAGGCTGCCAGCGGTACAGATAGTGGGGTACCTCGAGCTGCTGCTGAAATGCCTGGATCGCCGCTTGCGAAGTGCGCGCACTGGTCGATATCAGCAGGGAGCCGTTACACTGCGCGGCCATCCGACCGGCCTGCCGCGCAATGCGCGCCGCATTCTTCGGTCCCAGCGTGTAGGGACCGCTGTTACCGCCGAGAATCACACCGGTGAAAGGCTTCGGCAAGTGCTCAACGCGCGGTAAAAGCCGCTGCCCCTGCTCGGCAAGCCGTTCCGGTGTGACCTGGTTCAGGGGCATGGCGTTCTGCAGCACGCGCTGGTGCGCGGCCAGGCGGTACTGCGGCGTGGTGATGACCAGGTCAAAACGATCCGGCGCTGCCCAGGGCCGGCCGATGTGCACCAGCCGGGTCCGGCCACCGGACTGGTTGCGAATCCAGCGCCCGACCGGCTCATTGCGCATCCCGGCGGTGATCACCAGGTCCGGCCAGGGTGGCGCCAGTTCGCTGGACTGCTGCAGGCGTACCCCGCGCAGGTCGCTGCCCCGGAACAGGCTGGTGCGAAACTCGCTTTTGCGGTAACTGAGCGTTTTGAGTTCAAACGGCCAGCCCAGCGCCTCTGCCAACGCCAGGATCTGGCTGCGCTCGCCGGCCCGGTAGCCGGTAACCAGCCATACGCGGGGATTTGCTTCATCAGGACCGGTAGCCGGGTCGGATGGGGTGGTGACAGGTTGATTCATGGGTCCCGGCTGTGTATGACGGCCGCCCGTGGCACCGCCGCCCAACTCCAAGTACAATTCAGCGTTCCGAATCTAGCGGCTTGTGCAGGCCGCGTCAATTTTCCGTTAACTGCATCCGGACAAACGTTTCTCCATGCCTGACTACAACGCATACCTGGCGAATATCTTCGAGATTCTCAAGCCGTTCGCCAAACAGGGCATCCTGCTCAACGAAGAGAGCGAGCTGGTCACCGAACTCGGCCTGACCTCGCTGCAGGTCATGGAGCTGATCGAGCAGCTGGAGGATCACTTCGACATGTCGATCCCGCTCAATATTCTGCCGGATATCCGCACTGTGCACGACCTCGCGCTGGCGCTGGAAAAACTCAATCCCTGACCATGAGCCTGTTCGACAAGTTCCAGCCCATCATTGATATCCAGGCAGAGCTGCGGCAGCTGGGCGTGATGCCCTTCGGCGCGGTCACTGAAAAACTGCTGTCCTCCACCGAAGCCATCGTCAACGGCCACCAGGTCATCCTGGCCGGCACCAACAATTACCTCGGTCTGACCTTTGAGCCCGAGTGCCTGGCAGCAGCCAAACAGGCCATCGACGAGCTGGGTACCGGCACCACCGGTTCGCGCATGGCCAACGGCACCTTTGCCGGACACGTGGCGCTGGAAAACGAGCTGGCCGCCTTCTTCGACCGCCGGCACGCGATCGTGTTTTCCACCGGCTACGCAGCCACCATGGGCATGGGCTCTACGCTGGCCGGGCCCGGTGACGTCATTGTGCTGGACGCCGACAGCCACGCCAGCATTTACGACGGCGTGCGTCTGGGCGGCGCCGATATCATCCGCTTCCGGCACAATGATCCCGCCGATCTCGACAAGCGGCTGCGCCGCCTCGGCGACCGCATCGAGAACACGCTGATCATCGTCGAAGGCATCTACAGCATGATGGGCGACCAGGCGCCGCTGGCCGAGATCGCGGCCGTCAAACGCAAGTATGGCGGCCTGCTGCTGGTCGACGAGGCGCACTCGCTGGGCATGCTGGGCGATCATGGCCGTGGTGTGGCGGAAGCGGCCGGCGTGGAGGATGACGTGGACTTTGTGGTCGGCACTTTCAGCAAAAGCCTCGGTGCCATCGGTGGCTACTGCGTCAGCAATCACGACCAGCTGAACGCTATTCGCTTTGCCATCCGCTCCTATATCTTCACCGCCTCACCTTCACCGTCCGTGATCGCCTCGACACGCGCCGCGCTGCGCCTGATGCAGGAACGCCCGCAACTGCGCGACCGGCTGTGGGCCAACGCCCATCGACTGTACGATGGACTCAAGGCACTTGGACTCCAGGTCAGCCCCGAAGTCAGCCCGGTGGTCGCTGTCACCATCAAGGACCGTAACCAGGCCATCGACTGGTGGAACCGGCTGCTGCAGCACGGCGCCTACGTCAACCTGGTCATGCCACCGGCCTCCCCCAGCGACGACAGCCTGCTGCGCTGCAGTGTCAGCGCCGCACACAGTCCTGAACAGATCGACCGTATCGTGGAAGCCTTCGCTACCGTGCAGGGTCAGGAATAAATCCTGGCGTTCACTACGCACTTGCAGTCAACCCGGAGAGTCCCGGATGGATAAACTCAGAATCATTGGTAATGGCCCGTTACATGGCGAAATAGCTGTATCCGGGGCCAAGAACGCTGCGCTGCCGATACTGGCCTCCACCCTGCTCAGTGCCGACCCCGTAACCATCCTCAATGTCCCGCACCTGCGCGACATCACCACCACGCTGGAACTGATGGGTCGTTTCGGTACCCGTTTCGAGCTCAGCGATAACATGGCCCTGGTGGCGGACAACTCCACGATCACCGAACTGCTGGCACCGTATGAGCTGGTCAAGACCATGCGCGCCTCGATCCTGGTGCTGGGTCCGCTGCTGGCCCGCTTTGGCGAAGCCGAGGTATCACTGCCGGGTGGCTGCGCCATCGGCTCTCGCCCGGTCAACCTGCATATCCAGGGCCTGAAAGCGATGGGCGCCGAGATCGATATCGTGGACGGCTACATCAAGGCCAGGGCCGGCCGCCTGCAGGGCGCGCACTTCTTTTTCGACCTGGTTTCCGTCACTGGCACCGAGAACCTGATGATGGCCGCCTGCCTGGCAGACGGCACCACGGTACTCGAAAACGCCGCGCGCGAACCGGAAATCACTGACCTGGCGCAGTGCCTCAGTGCCATGGGCGCGCGCATCGAAGGCGCCGGCACCGATACCATCACCATCGAAGGGGTGGAAAAACTGCACGGCGGCAGCCACACCATCATCCCCGACCGCATCGAAACCGGCACCTTCCTGGTCGCGGCCGCCGCCACCGGCGGCAAGGTGCGGCTGCGCAACGCGGAACCGCCCTGTCTCGATGCGGTAGTGGAAAAACTGCGCGAGGCCGGCGCCGAAATCACCGCCGAAGACCACTGCATTGAACTGGACATGCACGGCAAACGGCCAACAGCCGTCAACCTTACCACCGCCCCCTACCCGGCCTTTCCCACGGACATGCAGGCCCAGTTTGTGGCCCTGAATGCCATCGCCGATGGCACAGCGACCATCAAGGAAACCATTTTTGAAAACCGCTTCATGCACGTACAGGAACTGCAGCGCATGGGCGCCAACATCGAATTACAGGGCAACACCGCCATCGTTCGCGGCACCGACAAACTGAAAGGTGCCCCGGTCATGGCCACCGACCTGCGCGCCTCCGCTTGCCTGGTCATCGCCGGACTCGCAGCGGAAGGCGAGACCATCATCGAACGTATCTACCACCTCGACCGGGGTTATGAATGCATCGAGGAAAAGCTGGCACAGCTGGGCGCCAGTATCAGCCGGATACCGGGTCACAATGCGGATAGTGAACCCGGTGATAACAGTACTGAGCGTTCAACAGCCTGCTAACGAACTTTCCGCACGGACTACCCCTCAGGGGAAAAACGGTTGCCCATCAGCCATCAGCCGGCCGGCGACAAAACGCAATCATTCGCCATTGTCACCCCTTTTAATTTTCAGGCTTTCCTGCCGATCAACTCGATCGGATATCCGTCCGGATCTTCCACAAATGAAATGATGGTTGTCCCGGCATTCATCGGCCCGGCATCGCGCAGGATTTTGCCGCCACGCTTGCGGATCTCGTCGGTGGCCTGGTAAACATCGTCCACCTCCAGCGCGATATGCCCGTAACCGGTGCCGATGTCGTAGCGGTCAGTATCCCAGTTGTACGTAAGTTCGATGACTGTATTTTCCGATTCATCGCCGTAACCGATGAAAGCCAGCGTGAATTTACCGTCAGGGTAATCCTTCTGCCGCAACAGGCGCATACCCAGCACTTCGGTATAAAACCTGATCGATCGGTCCAGATCGCCGACCCGTAACATGGTATGAAGTATGCGCATAGCGTTTTCCTCCCGCTTCGTGCAGCCTACTGTTTTCTGCGTGCTGCTATACGCAGCCGCAATGCATTCAGCTTAATGAAGCCTTCGGCGTCCTTCTGGTTGTAGGCGCCCTCGTCGTCCTCAAAGGTGGCGATACGCTCATCGAACAGGGAATCCGTTTCCGACACGCGACCTGCAATGATCACGTTACCCTTGTACAGTTTGACGCGCACCTTGCCGTTCACGGTTGCCTGGGAGGCATTGATCATCTGCTGCATCATTTCCCGCTCGGGACTCCACCAGTAACCGTTATATACCAGCTCGGCGTAGCGAGGCATCAGTTCGTCCTTCAGGTGCGCCACTTCGCGATCCAGGGTTAGCGATTCGATCGCCCGGTGCGCCTTGAGCATGATGGTGCCTGCGGGTGTTTCATAGCAGCCGCGCGACTTCATGCCTACGTAGCGGTTTTCCACGATGTCGTCCCGGCCTACGCCGTTTTCACCGCCCAGCCTGTTCAGCTGCTCCATCACCTGACCAGGGCTTACGGCCTTGCCATCGATGGCCACGATGTCACCGTTTTTATATTCCAGCTCTACGTAGGTCGGCGTATCCGGCGCCTGTTCCGGCGCGACGGTCCAGCGCCACATCGATGCTTCCGGCTCTGCCCAGGGATCTTCCAGGATGCCACCCTCGTAGGAAATATGCAGTGAGTTGGCATCCATGGAGTACGGCGATTTTTTGCCCTTGTTGAAGTCCACCGGGATGCCGTGTTTCTCTGCGTAGGCCATCAGCGATTCCCGCGAACCCAGGTTCCATTCACGCCACGGGGCGATGACTTTCACATCCGGTTTCAGTGCATAGGCACCCAGTTCGAAACGCACCTGGTCATTGCCCTTGCCGGTAGCGCCGTGCGAAATGGCATCTGCACCCGTCTCGTTGGCGATCTCAACCAGTCGTTTGGCAATCAGGGGGCGTGCAATGGAGGTGCCCAGCAGGTATTCACCTTCGTAGATCGCATTGGCACGAAACATGGGGAACACGTAATCGCGCGCAAAATCCTCGCGCAGGTCCTCGATATAAATTTCCTTCACACCCATTGCCTGCGCCTTGGCACGCGCCGGTTCGACTTCCTCACCCTGGCCGATGTCGGCGGTAAAGGTCACCACTTCGCAACCGTAGGTGTCCTCCAGCCACTTGAGGATAATGGAGGTATCCAGACCACCCGAGTAGGCAAGGACGACTTTGTTTACTTTTGACATAGTGTAAAAACCTTCTCTGTATCTTTAATTGTGGTGGTGGTAAAGGGAGTTGTCCGTCTGATTTCAGGACGATGACTTGCCCGCTGCGCGGGTTCCCTGCGCTTCTCGACATTTTGCACGCCCGCTAAACTCGCGGGCCGCACAAAACGCAGCCCACTCAGACAGACGCTCGCTCTATCGCAAAATATCTGCGATGCCCGGCTGTATGAGACGGGAGTGTGTGCGCCCGGATTCGGGTCGTTGACGCAGCCGAGCATCGCAGTAAAAAGCGGATGAAGCGAACCCTTGTCTGAGCGGTTTCGCAGAAACCGCGAGTTTGGGTTCGCGCCGCTTTTTACGAGAAGCGCAGGGAACCCGCGCAGCGGGCAAGTCATCGACCCGAATCCGGGCGCATACACTCCCGTTTCCACCACCGTTAACGATCAGGCTTTAGCCTTCATCTTTGCACTACGCCGCAAGCGCGACCCCAGCCGCCGCGCCAGCTCACCAAACATCTCTGTCTGCGTGGGATGCGGATGAATCGCATGGCCCACCTGCTCCAGCGTCATGTTGCCCGACACCATCATCACCGCCTCACCAATCAGCGTATCCGCGTGATCCGCCAGCAGGTGCACACCAATGATGCGCTGCGTTTTCCTGTCCGCCACGATCTTGATCATGCCGTGCAGCTCGTTGTTGATCATGGCCTTGGCGTCGATATTCATCGGCACCCTGGCTTCCACCGCATCGATACCTTTGGCTTTCGCCTGATCGACGGACAGCCCGACAAACGCCGCTTCGGGACGCGTAAAGATCACACCGCAGTCCTTGTCCTGGTCGTACTTCATGTCTTCGCCCAGAATGGTGGCGGCCGCTACACGGCCCTGTTGCGCCGCCGTATGCGCCAGCATCAGGCCACCGATGACATCGCCGATGGCGAAAATGTGCGGCACGCTGGTACGACAACGCGCATCGGCCTTGATAATACTTCTCTCGCTGGCGACACCCGCCTTATCCAGGCCCAGCCCGTCCAGTACCGGACGTTTACCGGTACCCATAATGACGTAGTCGACCTTGATGGTATGCGCCTTGCCGTCGCTGTCGCTGTACTTGACGCTGACCGCGCCGGCCTTGCCGCTGATCTTTTCGATCTGTACCGAAGTATGCACCGTCAGGCGCGGGTCGTCGTTGAGCACGCCGGTCAGGTGTTTGGCGATTTCCGGCTCCACCTCGGCGAGGATGCGCTCCTGCGCCTCCAGCAGGGTCACCCGGGTACCGAAGTCCTGGAAAATCTGTGCCATTTCCAGGCCGATGGCACCGCCACCGATCACCACCAGTTTCTTCGGCTGCTGTTGCAGCTGCCAGACGGTATCCGAGGTCAGCACTCCGCCACCTTCGACCAGTCCTTCCACGGCGCCAGGAATGGGTGGGACGAAGGGCGGCGCACCGGTTGCGATCACCGCACAGCCAAACGTCATGTGCTCGCCCTGCGGCTGGTCTGCGCTAGCTGCACGTGTGTGGGGATCATCCTGGTTGCCCGAAGTATCGATGAGCAGGGTATGGTCGTCGACGAAGCGCCCGAAACCCTGCACATATTTGATCTTCACACCCTTGTCGGTTTTCAGCGCCATGTCACCGCGCGTTTCCAGCACCTTGCGGCGGGTCGCTTCCAGGGCATTCCAGTCCAGTTTCGGCTTGCCCGGCGTGATACCCAGGTGGCCGTCGTGCAGGCGGTCGCGGATGCGATCCGCCGCGGCACGCCAGGCTTTGGAGGGAATACATCCGCGCCACAGGCACTCGCCACCCGGGAACGGTGAATCGTTGATCATGGCCACCTTGAGACCGTGTGCCACCAGGTCACGCGCGCAGTCTTCACCACCGGGCCCGCCGCCAACCACGACCACGTCATAGTCCCAGTCGCCTTCCGGCACAGCGGGACCGCTCGGACCCATCCAGGCATCGGGCTGTTCAACCAGCTCTTTCAGCGCCTTGAGGTACATCGCCACTTCGGCGCCATTCACGACGCGGTGATCCGCAGTGATGGTGAAGGGACTGCCCTGCTCGGTGTTGGCGGAAATGGCAAGAATAGCCGCAATACCCGGCGTGGCGATGGCGTCAAAATGACTGACACCGAACATGCCCATGTTGGAAATCTGGAAGGTCGAGCCGCTGTACTCTTCCGGCTTCAGGCGACGCTTGCGCGCGCGTTCCACCAGGTCTTTCCAGTCTTCGTTGAGCTCGCCGAGTTCGCGGCTTTCACAACCACGCAGCACCGGCACCACCAGGCCACCGCCATCGGCCGATACGGCCATGCCGACATCCACGTTACTGCGTTCCACCAGCTTGTCCTGCGGCTGGTAACACCAGTTCATTTTCGGGAACTGTTGCATGGCCAGGGCGCAGGCTTTGGCGATGCTAACGGTCACCGAGGAACCCTGTGCCCTGGAGGCCTTGATCAGTGCAGAGAGCCGGATGTGGGTGCTTACATGGAAAGTCGGCATACCCAGCGATCCGGTCATGGCATCGCTGATGGCTTTTTCCAGCTTGTTCATGGCGCGGCCGTCACCCGGCACGTCGACCTGCGGGAAGCCCGCAACAGCCGGTGCTGCGGATAGCTGTGCTGACTGCACATCGGCCGCCACGATGACACCGCCCGGCCCGGTGCCTCCCAGCGTGGACAGATCGATACCGCGCGAACCGGCGACGGCGCGCGCGTAGGGGGTGGCTCCCCGGCCCTGCGGACGCGCTGCCGGCATGCCGCCGCTTACCACGGGGGCTGTGGCAACCGGCTCGGAGGCCACCGGCGCCGGTGCATCATCTGTATGGCTTTTCTGCTTCACGGTGGCGGCGGCAACCGGCGCCGCTTCTTCGTTGACCACCTGGTCTGCTTCCGCCACCAGGTAGGCCAGCGGCGCACCCACCGGCACAGTAGCATCTACCGGCACCAGCGGGCCGGACAGGTAGCCTTCGCGAAATACTTCCACATCCATGATCGCCTTGTCGGTTTCCACCGTGGCCACGATGTCGCCGCGCTCAATGCGGTCGCCGATATTTTTTTCCCAGCTGACCAGCACGCCTTCGGTCATGGTGTCGGACAACTGCGGCATGGCAATGGTGAAAGATACGCCGACCGGTGCCTGCGCTGCGGCCGCTTCCTGCGGTTCCGGCTCGCTCCCCCGGGCGGCAGACGCATCCGTGTCATCGTCAGTTGCTGCCGGCGCGGGTGCGTCAGCACCTTCCTGCTGCACCTCATCGGCACGCTCTACCAGGAAGGCAATGGCTTCACCGACCGGCACCGTACTGTCAACCGGTGTCAATGGTCCGGACAGGTAACCTTCACGGAATACCTCGACATCCATGATCGCCTTGTCGGTTTCCACCGTGGCCACGATGTCACCGCGCTCGATGCGGTCGCCGATATTTTTTTCCCAGCTGACCACCACGCCTTCGGTCATGGTGTCGGACAACTGGGGCATCTTGATTACATAGGGTTCAGCCATGGATGGATCCCGTATCAGAAAATCATTTGCCGAGCATCTTGCGCACAGCCGCCACGACATCGCCGGCATTGGGAATCGCCGCTTTTTCCAGCGTGTGGTTGTAGGGAATCGGGACATTGACCGCGGATACGCGCACCGGCGCCGCATCGAGTTCGAAGAAGCATTCTTCGTTGATGATCGCCATCACTTCAGCACCCACACCCACAGTCGGCTCAGCCTCCTCGGCGATGACGGCCCGGTGGGTCTTGCGCACCGAGGCAACGATACCGGCACGGTCCAGTGGCGCCAGCGCAAACAGGTCGATGACCTCAGCCTCGATACCATGCTGCTTCGACAGGGTCTCGGCCGCCTGCAGGCACCAGTGCACAGAGATGTTGTAACCGAACAGCGTGACATCACGCCCCTCACGCACCACTTCGGAACCTTCCAGCGAGTGGAAGTATTCCTCGTCGGGCACCTCGCCCTTCATGTTGTACATGAGTTCGTGTTCGTTGATGTAGACCGGGTCGTTGCAGCGTACGGCCGACTTGAGCAGACCATAGGCCTGGCGCGGGTTGCTGGGCGTTACCACGCGCAGACCGGCGATACCCATGAATACTTTTTCCATGCGCGCGGAATGCTGCGCGCCCAGCTGGTGGGCGGTACCGCCTGCCGAGCGTACCACCACCGGCGCTGTCAGCTGGCCACCGGACATGTAACGCACCTTGGCCGCACTGTTGAACAGCTGGTCCATGGCCAGCCAGGCAAAGTTCACCGACATGATCTCAATGATCGGCCGCACGCCGAGGAAAGAGGCGCCGATACCAAGGCCGGTATACCCGTTTTCAGATATCGGTGTATCGATGACGCGCTCCGGCCCGTACTTGTCATACAGTCCGTTGGTGGCCTTGTAGGTGCCGCCGGCAACGCCGATATCCTCACCCATGCAGATCACCAGCGGGTCGTTGGTCATTTCTTCATCGTGGGCACGACGGATCGCTTCCCAGTACATCAACTCAGCCATCAGCGGCCCCCTCCGTACACCCAGGGGTCATTTTCGGCCAGGGTGTATTTTTCCAGTTCATCGACGCGCGGTTCCGGTGAAGACTCGGCAAAGGCAATCACTTCCTCCTCGATCTCGTCCAGCACCTCGCTGTCCATCGCCTTGTAGTCCTCGCCGGTCAGCTCACCCGCCTCGATCAGACGGTCGCGCAGCATGATGATGGGATCGCGGTTTGACCACATGCGTTCCTCGTCCCTGGAACGGTAGGCATTGGAATCGGACATGGAGTGACCACGGTAACGATAGGTCATGAGCTCCAGGAAATAGGGTCCCTTGCCGGAACGCACATGACCGATCGCTTTTTTCGCCGCCTTGAATACTTTCTCGATATCCTGGCCGTCTTCCTGCGCGGAGGGAATGTTGTACCCGGATACGCGCTTGTACTGGTCGATGACCGCGGTGGAACGATCGATACGGGTACCGATGCCGTACAGGTTGTTTTCACACACATACAACACCGGCAGGTCCCACAGTTTGGCCATGTTCAGCGATTCGTGGAAAGTACCCTGGTTGTTGGCTGCGTCGCCCAGGAAGCAGATCACGATTTCGTCGCCCCCTTTCATCTTGACCGCCTTGGCCATGCCGGCCGCCAGCGGGAACGGACCGCCAACCAGCGCATAACCGCCCATGAAGCGGTGCTCTACGTCGAAGATGTGCATGGAACCACCGCGTCCTTTGGAAGAACCGGTCTCCTTTGCATACAGCTCGGCCATGACCTTTTTCGGGTCCGCACCGCACTTGATGGCGTGGACATGATCACGGTAACTGGTGATCACGTAATCGTGCCCTTTTTTCGAGGCTTCCAGCACCCCGTGGGCACAGGCTTCCTCACCCGAATACAGGTGCAGAAAACCGCCAATTTTTCGTTCGACGTACGCTTCGTAGCAGCGCTCCTCAAAGCGCCGCGCAAACAACATTTCGCGCAACAGCCGTTTTTTGTCGGCGAGATTCATGAGGCTCCTTGCTGTTCCAGGGGGCTGACACAGTCCCCGTCTGTGAATAGAAATAATTGATATTTCAGTGAATATTGAGCATGCTGCGGCACCAGGCAGCGCGCTTGCCGCCGGCTCCGGCCGCTCGCTCGCGCGATCCGGCTACCCGGCCAAAATCCAGCCCGGTATGATCTGTGTTTTAGTCGGGCAGGTCAAGGTGAAAAATGTCGGCAATTGTTGTAAAAGCGTCGAAAAATCAACGGAAAACGACCGGAATACCGCCACTGTGAAAATCACCATCCGCCGCCCGGACGACTGGCACTTGCACGTGCGTGACGGCACTGTACTGCAAACGGTCGTAGCGCACACGGCACAGCATTTTGGCCGCGCCATCATCATGCCCAACCTCAAACCCGCGGTGACTGATACCGCGAGCGCGCTGGCCTATCGTGATCGCATCCTCGCTGTGCTGCCGGCGGACAGCCGCTTTGAACCGCTGATGACCCTCTACCTGACTGACAACACCCGCAGCGACGAAGTGCGCAAGGCACAGGCCAGTGGCCACATCCACGCGGTCAAATACTACCCCGCCGGGGCCACCACCAATGCCGACTCCGGCGTCACCGACATCGGGAACGTCATGCCGGTGCTGGAGACCCTGCAGGAAATCGGTATGCCGCTACTGGTACACGGCGAGGTGACAGACCCGGCGGTGGACGTGTTTGACCGCGAGGCGGTATTTATCGACCGGGTACTGGCACCGCTGGCAGCACGCCTGCCCGACCTCAGGCTGGTGCTGGAACACGTCAGCACCCGCCAGGGTGTCGAGTTTGTCGTCGACAGCAGCGAGCGGGTCGCGGCGACCCTGACTGCGCACCACCTGCTGATGAACCGCAATGCCCTGTTCACTGGCGGCATCCGCCCGCACCACTACTGCCTGCCGGTACTGAAACGCGAGCAACACCGGCTGGCCCTGCTGGACGCGGCCACCAGTGGCAACCCGAAATTCTTTCTCGGTACCGACAGCGCGCCGCACGCTCGCAGCGCCAAGGAAAACAGCTGTGGCTGTGCCGGTCTGTATACCGCGCACGCAGCCATCGAACTCTATGCCGAGGCCTTCGAACAGGCCGGGGCGCTGGACCGGCTGGAAGGCTTTGCCAGCTGTTTTGGTGCGGATTTCTACGGTTTGCCGCGCAACGAGGACCGGATCAGCCTGGTGAAAACGCCCTGGCAGGTACCAGCCGATTACCCGCTGGACAATGATCGGCTGGTGCCCATGCGATGCGGCGAAACCGTCGACTGGATGGTTGAGTGAACCCTGTCAGTACACCCGCGTGACCCGGTAACCCTGCCCGCTCAGCAGCGTCAGCAGCCCCTCACTGCCGGGCAGATGCAGGGCGCCTACCGCAATAAACTGGTTGCCTTTCTGCAAGCGTTTTTGCATACGCTCTGCCATGCGGTGGTTACGGTCAACGATCACTTTGCGGTTAAAATCCTGCGCCATTTCCGGATCGCTTTCCTGCATGGCGCTTTCATTGATTTCCATCAACCGCTTCAGGTCCCGGTCGAGGTACGCGGCCTGCAGGTCGGTGAGCATCTGCGGAATGTCCGACAGCTTATCCAGCGTATCCTTCAGCAGCGCAATCTGCACATCCAGCGGCAGCTCATCAAACAGTGCCAGCTGTTCGCCGACACTCTCCAGCCCGCTGACGTGCTTGCCACTGCGCTTTGCCTGCTGATACAGCACCTGGTCGAGCACCTCACCGCCCTGGTTGGGTGGCGTCATCAGGGTCACGGCGACCGCCCAGGGCTTCATGCCGGCAACCAGCACATCCGGCACACCCTGTTTGCCCAGCGCCTGTACCGCGCGCCGGTACAGCCCGGGCCCGACCAGCGACTCCAGGCTGCTGCCTTCGGCCAGCATCAGTGCCGTCGCGAGACTCTGCAGCGCCTGCGGATCCAGTTCGACCTCCAGCGTCACCGCATCCGCCCGATTGAATGCTCGCTGCACTGCCGTGGGCAGTTGCGTCACACGCGGGTCGTCGCTGTGCATGGTGCCAAACAGGTAACTCGGTGCAACACCGGCAGACTCGATCTTCCACAGCAACCCGCTATCGAAACGTCCCCCGGCCTGCACAGCGGCCGCGGCTACACACAGGACCAGCGCCAGCAGCAGCCACCAGGCGTGGCGGGAATACGCGTTGGATTGTTTCACGTTCATGGGCGGCTTCCGGTATGCTGTCAACATGGTAAACGATACCGAATCAGCAAAAATTGCCAACCGGTTCCGCGGTTTTCTTCCCGTGGTTGTCGACGTCGAAACAGCGGGCTTTAACCCGAAACGCGATGCCCTGCTGGAAATCGCCGCCGTTCTGCTCGAGTTCGACACGGCGGGACAACTGCATCCCGTGGACACCCATGCCTGTCATGTGGAACCTTTTCCAGGAGCCAACCTGGACGAAACCTCACTGGAATTTACCGGCATCGACCCCTACCACCCGTTCCGAATGGCCAAACCGGAAGAAGAGGCCCTGCGGCAGATTTTTCAACCGGTACGCCGCGCGGTCAAGGAAAGCGCCTGCACGCGCGCCATCCTCGTGGGCCATAACCCGTCTTTCGACCTGGGCTTCGTCAACGCCGCCGCCGAGCGTTGCAAAATCAAACGCAACCCCTTCCACCCGTTCAGCAGCTTTGACACCGCCACGCTGGGAGGACTGGCCTACGGCCAGACCGTGCTGGCGCGTGCCGCGAAAGCCGCCGGCATCGAGTGGGACCAGGAACAGGCGCACTCCGCCAAATATGACGCAGAACGTACGGCGGAGTTATTCTGCACAATCGTGAACCGGTGGGATTCGACCATTAGCTGATGGCCGCTCCTGCACGCCTCTATCTATTTACTACCGAGCACTGTCCAGCCGGGTGTTGCCGGTAAACGCGGCAGCTTCTGTTCCGGGAATTCACCGGTCAGTCCGTTCAGGAAAGCCACGATGTCGGCCACCTGGGCGTCACTGAGCGTCTTGTTGAGCTGTACTTTCGCCATCACTTTCACGGCCTCGTCCAGGCTTGCCACCTGGCCGGCGTGGAAATACGGGGCGGTCAGCGCGATGTTGCGCAAGGTCGGCACCTTGAACAGGTGCAGGTCTTCTTTCTTGCCGGTTGCCTCGAAACGACCCTTGTCCTTCATCAGGTCATAACGCTGGACGTACTCGCTGTCTTCGAAGGTCGGGAACTTCATGAAGAAACCGGTCCCTGCCGCCATGGTCGGGCCGTTAAAGGCCGGTCCGGAGTGACAGCTGGTGCAACCGGTGTCGGCAAAGGTCTTCATACCTCGCTGCTGCTGTTCAGTCAGCGCCTTTTTATCCCCTTTTACAAACCGGTCATAGGGACTGTTGGGGGTAATCATGGTGCGTTCAAAGGCCGCAACCGCTTTGGCGGCGTTGTCCACCGTCATGGGGTTCTCGGTACCGAAGGCACGCTCAAAGTAAGGTTTGTAACCCGGTATCGCCCGTACGCGGTTCATGGCTTTTTCCAGGTCACTCATCCCCATCTCCACCGGGTTGGTCACCGGCCCCCGGGCCTGGTCTTCCAGGCTCGCGGCGCGGCCATCCCAGAACTGGGATGAGGAAAAGGCCGAATTCCAGACCGAGGGCGCGCTGCGGCCGCCGGTCTTGCCGTGCACACCCATGGAAACCGGGCGGTTGTCATCACCACCCAGCATCAGGTTGTGGCACGAATTACAGGAAACCGTACCGGTCTGTGAAAAGCGCGGGTCCATGTACAGCAGCCGCCCCAGTTCGACTTTTTCCGCGCTGGTCGGGTTGTCCGCCGGGGCCGGGGCCTGCTCCGGCAGGGTCTGCCATTCATACGCGGTAGCGGTGTTTGTCGTCAACGCGAAAACAATAGACAATAAGGAGGTTCTCAGATACATAGTCATATTTCCTTATATTTCATAGGGGAGTAATGGGTTCAAGTTTTAGATTTAGACTCATTCTAAACCATTCCCCCGGTGAGTGAAACCATACTGAACAGGTGAACGGATGACCACCCTGCCCGACAAAGACGAACAGATTATCGAAGCCCACACCGGACTGATACACCGCGTGGTCATTGGCTGCCAGAATCGCGGTATGGTACCCGACCTGGACGACATCCTGAAACAGGCCGAACAGAACGGCTGGCTGCAGCTGGTGGGCGCGATTCGGAAGATACTGGCGGGAACGCGCAACGACACGGTACTCAGCGGCCTGGACGACGAGGACCGGGTCATCGTGCAGTCTATCCTGCGCGGCCTGCAAAACCCGGAGACCCTGCCTGACCTCGGTGCCGGCGCAGACGGCGCCATGGCCGCCCCGGGTATTGCTGCCATGATCAACGGCGCTCGCTCCGGCAACCTCGAAACCCTGCAATTACTGGGCACCATGGCCCAGCAGATGCTGAAGGCCGGTGGCGACATGGCCCGCCTTGCCGGCATTATACGCCCGCTGGTACAGGGTGAGCGCGATGCTGACAAGCTGACCGAGGGCATGACGGAAGAGGGCGAAAAACTGGTCCTCGCCATCCTCAGGGAGCTGGCAGAACTGGATGCGGTCAGGACCAGCCACTAACCTGCATTATTGCGACGAATTCACGAAATTTTCCCTGACAACTGCCGTTAAGGCATACACACCGACGTATTCATTGTCCAATAGCCAGGGAATCCAGGTGAAAGAAATATCCGTAAGCGATCTGATGACTCGCGACATCGAACTGATGGCGCCCGACACACCCCTGCATGAAGTCATCACGCGCATGCAGCACAACCGGTACTCCTGCACCCTGATCGGCAGCCACGGCAGCCCGGAAGGGATTATCACCGAACGTGACCTGGTACAGATCCTGATGAAACTGGTGGATGACCCGGATCTCGCCGGGCAGCCCGCCGCTGCATTCATGTCGACACCGCCTCATACGGTGCAACAGGAACAGTCCCTGTTCGATGCACTGGTGATCTCCCGTGCCGAACATGTTCGCCACCTGCCGGTGGTGGATAACAACCAGCAGCTGGTCGGCCTGCTGACCCAGACCGACCTGACCCGGGCCCATTTCCGGGTGACCGAAATGCAGCAGGTCATCATTGAGCGCGCCATAAAAACCCGTACGGAAGAACTGCTCAATGCCAACCGCGAACTGGAATCACTGTGCATGGAAGATGCACTGCTCGGTATCGGCAACCGACGCTCAATGGAAGTGGACATGCAGCATACCCATTCACTGGCCGACCGTTACCAGCGGCCCTATACCGTGGCGTTACTGGATATCGATTACTTTAAACGCTATAACGATCACTATGGCCACCAGGCCGGCGACCGGGCGTTGCAGCAGGTAACAGAGACGATCAATTCCGCCATTCGCTCATCCGATCGCCTGTACCGCTACGGTGGCGAAGAGCTGTTGCTGCTGCTGCCTGATACTGTTGCCGAAGGTGGCGCCAACCTGTGCCGACGCCTGGTTCGCGAGCTGTTCGATGCCGCGATCCCGCATTGCAAGAGCCCGTACGACGTCATCACCGTCAGCGCAGGACTGGTGGATAACCGGCAGCCGGCACCGGGCGCAGGCCAGGACTGGCAGGCAGTGGTGCACCGTGCCGACCAGGCACTCTACCAGGCGAAACACCGCGGCCGCAACCGCGTTGCCTGAATCACTGGCAGCACATACACTCCACACTGGATCGCACCGGGAGCAAGGGAATGACTCGAACACCTGTTTGCCAACGTTACCGGATGGCACTCGCCGGAATGGCGTGCGCCCTGCTGTTGCCCGGTGTTGCCAACGCAGCGGAAAGCAGCCACCTGCAGGACTTCACCGGCCACTGGGCCAGCTGGCTGGCGGTCGGACTGTTCGTGCTGGCCTACAGCTTTGTCATCGCCGAAGAAGCGCTGCACATGCGCAAGTCGAAACCCACCATGGTGGCGGCCGGGCTGATCTGGGTCATCGTTGCGCTGGTCTACGCCGCAAGCGGCGACACCCACAGTGCTGAAATCGCCGTCAAGCACAACCTGGAGGAATTCGGGGAACTGTTCCTGTTCCTGCTGGCGGCGATGACCTATATCAACACCATGGATGAACGCGGCGTCTTCGAAGCGCTGCGTGTATGGCTGGTTACCCGCGGTTTTTCGCTGCGCCAGGTGTTCTGGATCACCGGACTGCTGGCCTTCGCGATATCACCGGTTGCCGACAACCTCACCACGGCGCTGTTGATGTCCACGGTGGTAATGGCCGTGGGCGGCAGCAATCACCGCTTCGTGACGGTGGCCTGTATCAACATCGTGGTTGCCGCCAACGCCGGCGGCGCCTTCAGCCCGTTCGGCGACATCACTACCCTGATGGTCTGGCAAAAAGGCATCGTACAGTTCCAGGAATTTTTCAGCCTGTTCATACCGTCGGTAGTGAACTGGCTGGTACCTGCAGTCATTCTCGGACTGACCGTACCCGGCACAGCACCCGAGGCCAGCAGCGAGCGGGCCGAACTGCAGTACGGTGCCTGGGTAGTGGTCGGCCTGTTCATCCTGACCATTACCATGGCGGTGTCGGCACACAATTTCCTGCACCTGCCGCCGGTGCTGGGCATGATGACCGGGCTGGGTTTTCTCAAGCTGTACGGTTACTACCTCAAGCGCCGCTCATCATCCGTGTTCGCCGCCCCGGCTGAATCACCGGGCAGCAATAACCTGGATATAGAAAAACAGCCGGTACACGGCGGTCAGGCCGAGTTCAATATCTTCAAATCCCTGGAGCGCGCCGAATGGGACACCCTGATGTTTTTCTACGGCATCATCCTCTGCGTGGGCGGCCTGGGAGCGCTGGGGTACCTGGCGGCCGGGTCGGAACTCATGTATGGCGATATGGGCGCAACCCGGGCCAATATCCTGGTCGGCGCACTTTCCGCGATCGTCGATAATATCCCCGTCATGTTTGCTGTTCTGGCCATGCAACCGTCCATGGACACCGGCCAGTGGCTGCTGGTTACGCTGACCGCCGGGGTCGGGGGTTCACTGTTATCCATCGGTTCCGCTGCCGGCGTGGCCGTCATGGGGCAGGCGCGCGGGATCTACACCTTCTTCTCGCACCTGAAATGGAGCTGGGCCATAGCGCTGGGCTATGCAGCCAGTATCTGGGTACATTTCCTGGTGAATGCAAAACTCTTTAGTGGCACATAAAAAAGGGGCAGGGTCAAATACTCACCCTGCCCCTCGTTTTCAACAGCCTGTTAGTGCGCCTTGTTGACCGCCTCCTGCAACAGAGGTTTCAGCTCACCCTTCTGGAACATCTCCATGGCGATGTCATGTCCGCCGATCAGTTCCCCGTTCACGTACACCTGCGGGAAAGTCGGCCAGTTGGCGTAACGCGGCAGGTTTTCGAAAATCTCCGGGTCAGCCAGCACGTTGACGTGTGCAAAATCGACTCCGCATTCCTGCAACATCTGCGAGGTGCGACTGGAATACCCGCACATCGGCATCTGCGGCGTACCCTTCATGAAAATAACCACGGGATTACTCTCAACGGTTTGTTTGATACGTTCCATCACGTCCATTCTGTATACCTCACGAAATAAAGATGCCCCTGGGGAATCGCTTCAGTGTACCCAGCAAACGGGCGCACAAAAAGGCTTTTTTCACATGGTTATAGCCGGATACCGCTCAGGCCGGGTTGTCTACATTGCGCTGCAACCAGAATTCCAGTGCCGCCAGGTGCCACAGCTTGCTGCCTTTCAGGCGGGTCAGCTGGTGTTCGGGATCGTCGAGGATGAGCTGCACATAGCTTCTCCTGTACAGACCGCGTTCCCGACAGGCCTGTGAGTTGAGCAGGTCACGCATGAACTCCAGGAACTGCCCCTGCACAAACTTCAGGGCCGGCACCGGGAAGTAGGCCTTGGGCCGGTCGATGACCGCATCCGGTACCAGGCCGCGTGCCAGTTGCTTGAGCGGGTACTTGCCATGTTCGCGCAGCTTCAGCTGTGACGGCATGCGCATAGCCAGCTCCACCAGTTCATGGTCGAGGAACGGTACACGTGCCTCCAGGCCCCACGCCATGGTCATGTTGTCCACCCGCTTTACCGGGTCATCCACGATCAACGTGGTGACATCGAAATGCAGCACGCGGTTCAGGTAGTCATCACTGGCTACTGACTGCAGGCGTTCTGCAACCAGCGCGCTGGTATAGTCCTGCCCCGCGCAGGCCGGTGTCACCATGCGCAGGTACTCGTCGTGGTCCCGGTCAAAATAAAACCGGCGGAAACGTTCCAGGTCACTGCCGCCGGCCTGTTGCATTTGCGGATACCAGAAGTATCCGGCAAACACCTCGTCCGCACCCTGCCCGCTCTGCACCACCTTGACGTGCTGCGATACCCGTTCGGACAGCAGAAAGAAGGCGATGGCATCCTGCCCTGCCATGGGTTCCGCCATGTGATCGATGGCTTCCGGCAGACGCTCCAGCACTTCGTGGTTGGGAATATGTATTTTATGGTGCTGCGTTCCGTAGCGTGCCACGACCTGGTCGGAAAACTCGAATTCATCACCCTGCTCGTGCGGGTGGTCTTCAAACCCGACCGAGAAGGTCAACAGATCGTTACCACCGTGTTCGGCCAGCAGCGCCACCAGCAGGCTGCTGTCCAGCCCACCGGACAACAGCACCCCCACCGGCACATCGGCTATCAGGCGGCGACGGCGTACCGCGTTCACCAGCGCTGTGCGTGTCGCTTCCAGCCAGTCCTCTTCACGCATCCCCGGGTCAGGCGGTGCAGCGTCCAGCTGCCAGTATGGAAAGCTGCGTTCGCTGCCGTCAGCGCCCAACACCAGTACATGAGCCGGGGACAGCTTGCGCACCCCCTTCAGCAGGGTGCGCGGCGCGGGAACCACCGCGTGCAGCGTGAAATGATGGTGCAGGGCTACCGGATCGATCGCGGTATCCACGTTGCCCGCGGCCAGCAGCGCCTGGGTGCTGGAAGCAAAGCGGAAACGCTGGTGATCGTGGCTGTAGTACAGAGGCTTGACGCCAAAACGGTCGCGCACCAGAAGTAACTGTTGCTGCCGGCTGTCCCAGATTGCAAGTGCGAACATGCCGTGCAGCCGTGTGGCAAACGATTCGCCCCAGGCGGCATAGGCCTTGAGCACCACCTCGGTGTCGCCCTCACTGCTGAAACTGAACCCCTTGTCGATCAGCTCACTGCGCAGTTCCCGGTAGTTGTAGATCGCCCCGTTGAATACCAGTACCAGGCCGCGTTCGGCATCCACCCAGGGCTGGTTGGAAGCATCGGACAGGTCGATCACCGACAGGCGCCGGTGACCAAAAGCCACCCTGCTGTCGACATAGCGGCCCTCGTGATCCGGACCACGGCGCTCCAGCCGTTTCAGCATGCGTCCCAACGCCGCCCGGTCGGGTGGACCGGCGTCCAGTTTCAATTCACCACAGATTCCACACATGTTGTTCTCTTGTCCGCAACAGTTTCCTTGTACGGCAGGACGCACCGGTGTACGGACAGTATTCCGGTTACTGTTCCGGTGGTCCTCTCGGCCTGAACGGGAAATTATACTTTAGTCTACGTCAAACAGATGGCAGGTGACAGCATGGCTCCGCCGGAGTACGGGGACTGGCTTCAGTTTTCGGATACTTCGGCGGTGGAAGGGCTCACCAGCGTCAGCGACCCGCGACGCGGCCCCGCCAGCGCGGATTCCAGGCAGCTGAGGTGCCGGACGACCTGGTTACGTCCGTTGGACTTGGCCTCGTACAATGCCTTGTCGGCGGCCCGCATCAGCTGGCTCAGGGAGCCAGCGCCGGACGCGCCACGACAGCAACTGATCCCGATGCTCACCGTGATCGGAATTTCCATGCCACGGTAATTGGCCGGTGAACGAGCCACCAGCTCGCGCAGCTTGCCGGCCAGTGCAAAACTCGACCCGGTGTCCTCTGCCACATTCAGGATCAGGAATTCCTCGCCACCAATCCGGAACAGGTAATCACTGGCCCGTGAGTTATGCTTGAGCAGCCGGGAAAAATGCACCAGCACTGCGTCACCGCCCGGATGGCCGTGGCAGTCATTGATGGCCTTGAAGTAATCCAGGTCCAGGAGAATGGCCGTCAGGTAACAGCGGTCGCGCACCACCCGGGCAAACAGCCCCGGCGCCACTTCCTGCAGGTAGCGCCGGTTATACAAGCCCGTCAGACTGTCTGTGATCGCGGTTTCCTGGAGCTTGCGATGCGCGCGCCGGACACGCGTCTGCTCGCGCCGCAGTGCATCGAGCACATCGGCAAAACGGTTTACCAGCTGGTCCATTTCGGTCCTGGACTCGGAGCGATTCATCACCGGAAGCCTGCCCTGCACCATCTCTTCAGTGATACGCATCAGTTGACTGAACGGCTTGCTGAAATTACGCACCATCAGCCAGCCCACCAGCAACACCGCCAGCGCGCCGAGCACCGAAAATGTGTAGACCCAGCGCTGGTAATGGTCCAGCAGGTTGACCAGTACTGATTCGGAGATACCGAGCCACAGGCGTGGCACTTCCGGATCGACCTTGCCGAGCGCCACCTGGCGCAGCTGGAAAGACTGGCCCCGCCCTTCCAGCACGCCCGAACGGGTATCGATCGGCATTCCCTGGTAACGTGCGTTACTGCTCCACAGGATGGAACCGTCTTTTTCAAACAGCAGCAGGTAATCACTGACCGGGTTTTCCTGCAAACCCAGCCACTGCGGACCCAGTGTCCTGGTCACTACCGTGGTGGCCAGCCGCTGGCCCTCGTACACAACCGGCGCCATCACGACCATCACCACACCTTGCGGTGAACTGAAGTAAAAATAGTCATCGCGGGACGACGCAAGGTGACGGCGCGCCTGCTCTGCAAGCTGCGGGTGCTGCCCGCCCAGCAGCACCTCGCCGCGGTCAGACAGGATCAGGCAGGCATCATGCGGCAGCGAGCTGAACTGTCGTTCAACATAAGGGACCAGGCTTTCCCGGCTGGTACCGAGTTCGAGAATAATATACAGGTATTCCTGCAGGCGCTGATCGTCCGCGATGATCGTGGCGTAGCCCTGCAGCTCATGACGTTCCGCGCGCACATCCTGTTCCCTGCGCTGCACGGCGTAGCGCAGGCGTTCTTCTGCTCCTTCCACGACGACATCCCTTGCCGCCTTGAACGACAGGGTCATCATCCCTATAAGTAAAACGATCAGCATCCCTACATAAAGCAGCAACCGCGATCTGTAGGTCATTGCATACGGGTTTCGGAGGATTCCAGTTGCAGGAGGTTATAACGTTCGGCTACGGCCTTGAATGCCGGCCCGGTCTGCACTTCGTGAATAATTTTCAGTACGTCCTCACCAGGCGTCCGGTTGGTCACCGCGGACAGGTTACGGAAAAACGGGTAGTGCTTGCTGCGCAGGTTCTCTGCCGTGGGCCGGTAGCCGTCGATACGCAGCACCTTGAGTTTGCTGTCTGCCCCGAAATCCCAGGTCGAACCGATATGGCCCAGCGCGGAACTGAAATCACTGACACGTTGCACCATGTCCGCGGCACTGCTCACGTTGAGGCGTTTCTGGCGAAATTCGGCGGCATCGGGAAGGATGGTTTTCCAGTGTCCCGGCCGTTTCTTGCAGTGCAGCCGTGTCACCAGGACGATTGGCTGGTCATTGCCGCCCACTTCTTTCCAGTTGACGATATCCCCGCGCATGATGCCACGCACCTGTTCCACCGTTAGATCGGACACCGGGTTGGCCCGGTTGACGACGATGAGCACCGGTTCCAGCGCCAGCGGATACACCAGCAGCTTTTTACTGTCCACTTCCTCCTGGCTGAGCGGGCAACAGACAAAACCGAAGGTCTCGTGCCCGGGTTCGTTCAGCATGGCGGTCCGGATACCGGCGTTACAGCCCATACCCAGGGTGGAATTGCGGCCGTGCAGTTCAATGGAACGGCCCGAGACTTTTTCCAGGTCCGCTTTCAGTGAATCGAATATCACCCACGCAAAATGCGCACCGGCACCGGTGATGATGGTGTCCGTATCCGCAGTGGCACGTCCGGCGGCAGAAGTCAGTAGCAGGGCAGCCGCGCAGATGTGCAGCAACGAAAGCAGCTTTATCTTCTTCATTAGATGATGTTCCAACCTTATTGATTCTTGTGTTAGCGAACCGTACCTGGAGGTGCCGCACAGCGTCGCACGACGGCCCTGTCGACAGTCCGTTGAGTCTATAACGACCATGCGTCAAAAATCTGAACTGTTTCACAGTTCTCCATGCTGACGGTGCTTAGTTACTGATATTTAATGAATTTAAGACCCCCCTACAGGAACCCGCGTAATTTCAGTTACCTTCCCAGTGCTGTCCGGTTAACCGGTAACCCGTGCAGATCAAAGCAGGCAACCGCCACCACCCGGCGTTTCCACCAGCAAACGGTCTCCGCTACCGACCTGCACGAGCTGTTTGGCCGCCAGCGCCCGGCCGTTCAGCCGGTTTTCACCCGGTGCGCCCGCCCCACCTCCCAGCAAGCCCCAGGGACGGTGCCGGCGCCGTTCGGTCAGCAGGGTGACCTGCGCCGGCGCCAGGAACTCGTATTCCCGGCACAGGCCGTTTCCTCCCCGGTGACGGCCGCTCCCGCCCGATCCCCTGCGCACGGCATAACGGTGAATCCGCACCGGGTAGTTACCTTCCAGTACCTCGATCGGGGTATTCAGTGTATTGGTCATGTGCGACTGCACTGCATCCAGCCCGTTGCCCTGTACGTGCGCGCCCATGCCGCCACCAATGGTTTCGTAATAATCCCAGCTGTCCCGCGCACTTCTGGCGCCCATCGCCAGGTTATTCATGGTCCCCTGGCTGGCAGCCGTCACGCGTTCAGGAACCGCCTGTGCCAGCGCACCCAGCAGCAGGTCAACAATGCGACTGCTGGTTTCGACATTCCCGGCCGCGACCGCAGCCGGTGGCCTGGCATTGACCAGGCAAGCTTCCGGTGCGCGGAGTTCGATGCGGCGAAAACTGCCCGCGCAAGCCGGCGTGCGTTCATCCATCAGGCAGCGAAAGACATAGAACACAGCCGCGGCCGTCACCGACAGCGGGCAGTTGATATTGCCGTCCACCTGTCCGGCAGTACCGGAAAAATCTACCTGCACCCGGCCCGCCACAACTGTCAGGCAGACACGCAGGGGAATATCCCGGTTACCCTGCCCGTCATCGTCCATCACGTCCTCGAACCGGTACCTACCATCCGGCAGGGATTCCAGCGTGGCACGCGCCATCCTTTCCCCGTAGTCGTTCAGCAGTTCCAGCCTCCGCAACCAGGTCTCCCCCGTCAATCCGGCCAGCAACGCCTGTACCCGCTGCACACCGGTACGGTTGGCACTGATCTGTGCGGAAAAGTCGCCTTCGGTAACCGCCCGGTTATGCGTCGCCGCGATGATGCGCTCCAGCACCTCCGGCTGTACGACTCCGGCCCTGACCAGCAGCGTCGGCGGCAGAATCAGTCCTTCCTCATCCAGGCGGCTGCCAATCGGCATGGACCCCGGACTCTCGGCACCGATATCGGCATGGTGCGCCCGGTTGGCGACAAACGCCACGCACTGCCGCTGCACAAAAACCGGTGCCAGCAGGGTGATGTCCGGAAGGTGGGTGCCGCCCCGGAAGGGGTCATTCAGCACCACCATGTCCCCTTCTGCCCAGGTTCTTTCCGCCACCAGGCCGGTCATGGCCCAGGCCATGCTGCCGAGGTGAACCGGGATATGCGCTGCTTGCGCGCAGAGCTGCCCCCGGGGGTCGAAAATCGCACAGGAATAATCCAGGCGGTCTTTTATATTGGGTGAAAAGGCAGCGCGCCGCAGCACCGCGCCCATTTCGTCACAGACCGCCGAGATACGACTGGAAAAAATACCGAGTTGAATAGCATCCATACTTTTCATTATGCCCCGAATGGGAATTGCGCGGGCCCTGCAGATTGCATTCGTACGGGACGAACCGTACACTTCGCAATCCTGAGCGAATCAGTTGGTTTCTCCACCGGCTCAATAATCAAGATCAAGACCCAATTTTTGAGGAGCAGTCAAAAATGAACCCTTTAACTTCCATCCTGGGCACCATCATATCCGGCTTTGTACTGGCCGTGATCGTCGTGGTTGCACTGGGCACATCCGGTGTCAATCCATTAGAGTTTGAAGTCTGGTTCCATGTCCTGGCGGGCGTTGTCTGGATCGGCCTGCTCTACTATTTCAACTTTGTACAGGTGCCGGCGGTTGGACAGGCACTGGCCGAAGCCGACAGCGGCGGCCCCGGCCCGGCAGCCATTAACAAGTACGTTGCGCCGCGTGCACTGCTCTGGTTCCGCTGGGGCGCGGTGGCGACCTGGCTGACCGGTGTCGGCGCGCTGCAGAACCTGGCCGAAGGCGGCGCCATGAAAGCGTTTACCCTGAGCGAAGGCTTCCAGGTCATTGGCGTCGGCGCCTGGCTGGGCACCATCATGCTGTTCAATGTCTGGGTCCTGATCTGGCCCAACCAGAAGAAAATCCTGGGCATGGTCGAAGCCACCCCGGAACAGATCGCCGGCGCCAAGAAAGTCGCCCTGATGGCCTCCCGCACCAATACGCTGCTGTCCATCCCCATGCTGATGTGCATGACCGGGCATATGCACGGCTTGCCTTTCTAGCGACTGTCTGCGCAAACCGCCGAAACCCGGCCACCGGCCGGGTTTTTTATTTGGAAAACACCCGCAGACACTATAGAATTTCGTTTTTGCTATGGCGGCTTCTCCGGAGCTGCCTTTTGTTTTTGGGGCCCCGGATGACCGAGCACCTGATGAAAACCTACCAACCGCTGCCCGTCAGTTTCACGCATGGTGAAGGTCCTTACCTGTTTGACCACTCCGGCGAACGCTACCTGGATGCCCTCAGCGGCATCGCCGTATGCGGACTGGGGCACGCCCACCCGGCAGTCAGCGAGGCCATCTGCGCCCAGTCCCGGCGCCTGCTGCACACTTCCAACCTGTACCAGATCGATCAGCAGGAACAACTGGCCGACGAATTGTGCCGGGTGGCCGCCATGGACCGCGTGTTCTTCGCCAATTCCGGCGCCGAAGCCAACGAAGCCGCACTGAAACTGGCGCGTCTCTATGGCCACGGCAAGGGCATCGACACCCCCCGGGTGATCGTAACCGAGGGCAGCTTCCACGGCCGTACCCTGGCGACCCTGACTGCGACCGGCAATCGCAGGATACAGGCCGGTTTCGAACCGCTGGTGCCCGGTTTCCTGCGTGCGCCCTACGACGAGCTGGATGCCATCCGCACCATCGCGAGCAACAGCACCGGCGTGGTTGCGGTACTGGTCGAACCCATTACCGGCGAAGGCGGTGTGCGCGTACCCGCGCCGGACTACCTGGCCGAACTGCGCGGCTTGTGCGACCGGCACGGCTGGCTGCTCATGCTGGACGAGATCCAGACCGGCATGGGACGCACGGGCCAGTGGTTTGCGCACCAGGACACGGGTATCCAGCCGGATGTCATGACCCTGGCCAAGGGCCTGGGCAACGGCGTCCCGATCGGCGCCTGCCTGGCGCGCGGTGTTGCAGCCGACATTTTCCAGCCGGGCAACCACGGTTCCACCTTTGGCGGCAACCCGCTGTCCGCAAGTGCCGCACTGGCGGTACTGCACACACTGGAGCAGGAACAGCTGGTGGCGCGGGCCGCGCAGCTGGGGGCACGTATGCGGGCACAGCTCGAACAACGCCTGGCTACGCTCGACGGGGTCATCAGCATCCGTGGCAAGGGGCTGATGCTGGGTATAGAACTGAACCGCCCGTGCGGCGAACTGGTGGCGCAGGCATTGCAGCGCAGGCTGCTGATCAACGTAACATCGGCTACGGTGGTGCGCCTGTTGCCACCACTGATCCTGACGGATGAACAGGCCGACCACATCTGCTCGACGGTATGCGAGCTCATCGAACGATTTCTGGAAGCCTCCCCATGAGTACACGACACTTCCTGACCCTGATGGACCTGTCCGTCGATGAACTGCACCAGCTCATCGAACGCGCGATGGAACTCAAGCACCTGCAACGCCAGGGGAAGATACACGAATCCCTGAAGAACCGGGTGCTGGCCATGGTCTTTGAAAAATCGTCCACCCGCACCCGGGTTTCCTTCGAAACCGGCATGGTGCAACTGGGCGGGCACGCCATGTTCCTGTCCCCCAGGGATACCCAGTTCGGACGCGGTGAACCCATCGAGGACAGCGCCCGGGTGCTGTCCCGCATGGTGGACGCCATCATGATACGCACCTTCGAGCACGAAAAAATTGAACGCTTTGCCGAATATTCTTCCGCGCCGGTCATCAATGCGCTGACCGACCTGTACCATCCCTGCCAGTTACTGGCCGACATGCAGACCTGGTTCGAACAGCGCGGGGATATCCGGGGCGCGACGGTAAGCTTTATCGGTGACGGCAATAACATGTGCCATTCCTATGTCAACGCTGCGCGGCAGTTTGACTTCAGGCTGCATATCGCAACGCCGGCATCCTACCGGCCGGACGCAGACATCGTCGCCGCCGCGGGCGACCGCGTCAAGCTGTTTGAACAACCCCTGGAAGCGGCCAGGGGCGCCGACCTGGTAGTGACCGACGTGTGGGCGAGCATGGGCCAGGAGGAAGAGCAAAGCGAACGCCAGAAGGAGTTCGCCGCATTCCAGGTCAACCGGGAGCTGATGGACCAGGCTGCCGGGGACGCACTGTTCATGCATTGCCTGCCCGCACACCGTGGTGAAGAAGTCACCGCGGAGATTATCGATGACCCGAAAAGCGTGGTATGGGATGAAGCAGAGAACCGCCTGCACGCCCAGAAAGCGCTGCTCGAATTCCTGATGGTGTAAGCCGCCCTACTCTTCGGACTGCTGATCCACCCGGGTGTGGCGAACGTCCTTGCCCTTGACCAGGTAGATCACGTATTCACAGATATTGGTGGCGCGGTCACCGATGCGCTCTATGGCCCGGGCGGCAAACATGGCCTGCAGGATGCTCGGAATGGAACGCGGGTCTTCCATCATGTAGGTCATCAGCTCGCGCATCAGCGAATCGTACTCGCTGTCCACGCGGCGGTCCTCGCTCCAGATCTCAACCGCCTTGTCCGTATCCAGGTGCGCAAAGGCATCCAGCGCCCCGTGCACCATGCCGCGCACGTGCTGGCCGAGGTTGTGTATCTGGGTAAACAGGCGCGCCGCGTGCTCCTGGCCCGCCAGGCGGCTGGCCATGCGCGCGATGCGCTCGGCCTCGTCACCGATGCGTTCCAGGTCAGTGATGGTTTTTATGACCGCAACGATCAGGCGCAGATCACTGGCGGCGGGCTGACGCCGGGCCAGCACATTGTTGCACTCTTCGTCGATTGAGACCTCCATGGCATTCACCTGGTAGTCATTCTCGATGATCGCGGTTGCGATGGCTGCATCTCTTTTTTCCAGCGACTCCATGGCTCCCTGGATCTGCTGCTCGACCAGACCACCCATGGCCAGCACGCGGTTGCGTATATCTTCCAGTTCCTCGTTATACCGCCTGGAAATATGTTGCCCGATATTCAGGTTTTCCATCTGCAGACTCCCTGGTAGTCCTTTAGCCGTAACGACCGGTTATGTAGTCTTCCGTCATTTTCTCTGACGGGTTGGTGAAAATCTTGTTGGTCGAATCATGCTCTATCATCCTGCCCATGTACATGAACGCCGTGTAATCCGACACGCGCGCAGCCTGCTGCATATTATGGGTTACGATCACGATCGTATACTTTTCCTTCAGTTCATCGATCAGTTCCTCGATCTTGAGTGTCGATATCGGGTCCAGCGCGGAAGCAGGTTCATCCAGCAGCAGCACTTCGGGTTCAACGGCGATGGCACGTGCGATCACCAGGCGCTGTTGCTGCCCACCCGACATACCCAGCGCATTCTGGTGCAGGCGTGACTTGACCTCGTCCCACAGGGCTGCGCCGCGCAAGGCTTTTTCAACCACTTCGTCCAGGGTACGACGACTCTTTATGCCCTGCAGACGCAAGCCGTAGGCAACATTCTCGTAAATACTCTTGGGGAACGGGTTGGGCTTCTGGAACACCATGCCCACCCGCTGGCGCAAACGGGCCACCTGCACTGCGGGTGCGTATATATTCTCTCCGTCCAGCCGGATACTGCCCTCGATACGCACACTGTCGACCAGGTCGTTCATGCGATTGAAACAGCGCAACAGGGTGGATTTTCCGCAACCACTGGGGCCGATAAAGGCCGACACCCGCCGACGCGGGATACGCAGGTTGATGTTGTCCAGCGCCTGCGCCTCTCCGTAGTACAGATTGAGATCGCTGACTTCAAGACAGATGTCCTGTGCACCGGCATCGTCTGCGCGCACCCGGTCTTCAGGTATCCCGGCATCGATACGCCGTATATTTTCCATGTTCATACTCCGCTAAACAGGCCTTACTGCTCCAGTGAGCGGTAACGCTCACGCAGACGGTTGCGAATGGCAATCGCCGCCAGGTTGAGCAGCACGATCACGACCACCAGCAGCAGGGCCGTGGCAAAAACCAGCGGCCGTGCCGCCTCGACATTGGGGCTCTGGAAGCCGACATCGTAGATGTGAAAACCCAGGTGCATGAACTTGCGGTCCAGGTGGATAAAGGGTGCATTACCGTCCACTGGTAACGCCGGCGCCAGTTTCACCACGCCCACCAGCATCAGCGGTGCAACCTCACCCGCAGCGCGCGCCACCGCCAGGATCACACCGGTCATCATGGCCGGGCTGGCCATGGGCAGCACCGTGCGCCACAGGGTCTCCGCCCGGGTGGCGCCCAGCGCCAGGCTGCCTTCGCGAATAGAGGCCGGTATCCGCGACAGGCCTTCCTCGGTCGCGACGATGACCACGGGCACCGTCAACAGCGCCAGCGTCAGGGATGCCCACAGCAGCCCCGGGGTACCGAAGGTCGGTGCCGGCAGGGCTTCCGGAAAGAACAGCCGGTCGATACTCCCGCCCAGGAAATACACAAAAAACCCCAGTCCGAACACCCCGTACACAATGGACGGTACCCCCGCCAGGTTGTTCACGGCGATGCGTATCAGGCGGGTGAGCGGACCCTGCTTCGCATATTCGCGCAGGTACACGGCAGCGACGACACCAAAGGGGGTCACCAGTACCGACATCAGCAGCACCATCATGACCGTGCCGAAAATAGCCGGAAAGATCCCGCCCTCGGTGTTGGCCTCGCGCGGGTCCGCGCTGACAAACTCCCACAACTTGGCCAGGTAGAAAGCCAGCTTGTCGGTCAGTTGCATGGCGTTGGGTTGATAGGCGCGCACAATACCCGCCAGCGGAATATCAACCTTGCGCCCTCCCATCACCGTCATGGTGACCGTATCGCGCCGCAGCTTGCGGTACAGCTCGTCCAGGTTCTGATGCAGTCCGCTGAACTTCGCCTGCAGGGTTTTGCGCTGCTGCCCGATTTTCGCCAGCGCTTCGGGCGTATCTTCACCCTCCAGCTCCAGCTTGCGTTTTTGCAGGCGCAACCGTTCGATGCGGTAGTTGATCGATCCGATCTCGCCTTTTTCCAGCCGGCGTATCCTGGCCCGCAGTTTCTCCACGTACTCCAGTCCCTGCTGCAGTTCCTGCCAGGCGGCCTCACCCTGCGCGACCTGCTTGCCGTTGCGCTGCAGGGACTGGATGAAACCGTAAAAGTCGCCCCATTCGAGGCGTTCCAGCACCACCAATGGCTGAGGCAGGGAGCGTGCTTCGATATCGTCCGCCAGGATCCAGCGGAAATCCAGGCCGGAAGTATCCCGGTTGGCGGTCTTCAGCAGATAACGCTCAACCGTACCCTCGACATTTTCAGCGATGGTTTCCCCGGCGTCGCGCAGGTGTTCGACACTGACCTGTTCCTTCTCGCGGATCTGGCCGAGCAACTGCTGTAGCTCTCCATCGGGCGCACGGTACTGCAATTCCCACACGGGTGACGGCCAGAAATGGCCCAGCCCGTTGATCGCGATCAACAGCAACAGGCCCAGCACCATGGTGAGACTGGCTGCCACCGCGGCGGCGGTAAGCCATATCCAGGGGGCACCGCTGTTTGCCCAGTATCTGAAGGTGATGGTCATGGCTCAGCCTTAAAGACTACTGTACTTTTCACGCAGGCGCTGCCGGACGATTTCAGCACCGGTATTGAACACAAAAGTAAAGACAAACAGCACCAGGGCGGCCAGGAACAGCACCCGGTAGTGGGTACTGCCCACCTCCGACTCCGGCATTTCCACGGCGATGTTGGCCGACAGGGTCCGCATGCCTTCAAAGATATTCATATCCATTACCGGTGTATTACCGGTTGCCATCAGAACGATCATGGTCTCCCCGACGGCACGCCCCACTCCCATCATGATGCCGGAGAAAATGCCCGGGCTGGCCGTCAGCAGGACGACCCGGACCAGCGACTGCCAGGGTGTGGCACCCAGCGCCAGCGAACCATAGGTCAGGTATTTCGGTACACTGAATATCGCGTCCTCGGCGATGGAAAAAATGGTCGGAATCACGGCGAAGCCCATCGCCATACCGACCACCAGTGAATTGCGCTGATCGAAACCGATCCCCATCTCGTGCTGCAGCCAACCCGGCATGTCTCCGCCGAACAACCACTGCTCCAGCAGCGGGCTGAGACCCAGGGACAGGGCGCCGGCACCGACCACCACCGGCACCAGCAGGGCGGCCTCCCAGCCATCGGGCACAAAGCGGCGCAGCGCCACCGGCAGGCAACTCCACAGGAACGCTACCAGCAGGACCAGCAGCGGCATCAGCAACAACAGGGCAAACACCCCCGGCAGGTGTGTCTCCACCAGCGGGGCCAGCCACAGGCCGGCCAGGAACCCCAGGATGACCGTCGGCAGGGCCTCCATGATTTCGATCGTGGGCTTGACCAGCTGGCGCATTTTCGGCGCCATGAAATAGGCCGTGAACACCGCACCCATGATGGACAGGGGTATGGCGAACAGCATGGCATAGAAGGCCGCTTTAAGGGTGCCGAAGGTCAGGGGGGTGAGACTGAACTTGGGCTCGAAATCATTACTCGATGCCGAGGACTGCCAGATGTACTCCGGGTGATCGTAGCCTTCGTACCAGACTTTCGACCACAGCGAACTCCAGGACAGCTCCGGGTATTCGTTGCGGATGTACCAGAAGTGCAGTTGGCCGTCATCATCCAGCGCCCACAGGGCATTGGCGCGTGGTGCAATCGCCATCTGCACGATGGCGGAATCCGCAACCTTCTGCTGCAGGAGTTGCGTGTGGGCCGTCGCGTGGTAGGCGGTGATATCACCCTGGCGGTTACCGGCATAGAATCCCTTGCGGCTGTATTCAGCGACCAGCGAACGCAATTCGCCGCTGGTATCGAAGCTGCGGATCTTTTCCAGGTGACGCCCGCCCTCCTCGTTGCGCACCGAGAACCACTGGTTGATTACGCCATCGTCACCGGCCACCATGATGGATGCCCCGCCGGCCAGCAGCGTGGCTGCCCGCACCTTGACACCCGGCGCGGTAATACTCAGCTGCTCCACCAGGCGGGGCTGTGAAAGATCGGTGACGTTGAACCAGGCCAGCTTGCCGGCACGACTGATCACATAAAGATCGCTCTGCACCGGGTCGACCAGCAGTGCCCGTATGTCCTGCAGGTCCGTATTGCCGCTGCTGCGCTCGAACGCGAAAGTTGACTCGTCCTCAAGCAGAGACTCCTCCGGTGTGGCGCGCACCACGGACAGCATGCCGTTCTTGCTCCAGCCCACCAGGGTGAACACCCCTTCCTCCTCCTGCACCGCTATCCTGGCCAGGGCGGAATGTTCACTGGCGACATCGACCAGGGCGGTACCCAGCGGGTAATCAAGTTGCGGGGTAATGACACGCCGGTCATCCGGGTAGGTCACCTTGTAGTGCTGCCGAACCACCAGCGCCTGGCCGTTACTCAGCCCCAGCGCCACGACGCCGGAAGCCGGTCGCGCCGCCGAAAAACTGACGACCTGGACACCCTTCGGAACCGGTAACCACAGCTGCCTGACCAGCGCGCCATCACGGGTGGAAATGAATCGTACCGTCCCGTCGCGCGCAAACACCGCGCCCATTTCAGCCTGTTCCTCGATCGCCAGGTGGAGGACCGGCGCATCGGCCGGAACCGCGTACACCGCACTCTCATTCATCTCCGGCGTCTCGCCCAGGGGCGCCACCACGTAAACAAGGTATATAAATATCAACAGGATAGAAAGGATTACCGAGATACCGCCGGCTGCTACCATGTAACGGGCCAAACGGTCCTTCAGCAGCCGCAGCCGCAGGTGTGCGCCGTGTTTTCCGTAAGCAAGTGCAGCAGGCTCTGACATATCCAGCATATCGTACCCGGCCAATATGACGTTTGTGTGACAACCGGCCCGGCGCGTTTTTCGCGCCGCTGGCACTGAACTTGCTTGAGTAGGGTCAACCAACAACCGCACCCAAACCACGTGCCAGAGAGGAAATGCCAATGGGCGTTGAACACCGATGGAGTTCTCGTAAAGAGATCAATATAGACGTAAACCTGTACTACCCACCGGTCGGTATGATTAACGGCAAGACCCGCAATGTGAGTCTCGAGGGTATGTATGTCGATGTAGAAGGGGTTCGTATACCGACCCAGGCGAGGCTGGAAATCTGCTTTACCGCAGACGTGCGCGGCAAACCGGTCGAGCACCGCCTGCCCGCCTACGTGGTACACGGCAACGATGGCGGCATTGGCCTGATGTTACAGCATGTCGGCTACCGGGAATTCGATGCCCTGCGTTACATGCTGAATGCCGCCTGAGCAGCAGTTTCCGCCCGGCACAAAAACCCCCGCACCAGGCGGGGGTCGCATCCAGCTTGCAGTGGCAGGCTTACTGCAGCCTGGCCAGTTCCTTGTCCGCCACCTTCAAGGGCAGGGGGATATAGCCGTCCTTGACCACGGTCATCTGGCCGGACTTCGACAACACCATCTTCAGGAACTCGCGTTCCAGCGGCGGCAACGGTTTGTTGGGTTGCTTGTTGACGTAGATATACAGAAAGCGGGCCAGCGGATAATGGCCACTGATGGCGTTGTCCGGGGTAGCGGCAACAAAAGGTTTACCCGCCTCTTTCGCCAGGGGAACCGTTCGCACACCCGAGGTTTTGTAACCGATCCCGGAATAACCGATACCGTTGAGTGAGGCGGACACCGACTGCACCACCGACGCGGAACCGGGCTGCTCATTTACATTATTCCTGTAATCGCCCTTGCACAACGCCTTTTTCTTGAAATACCCGTAGGTACCGGAAACCGAGTTGCGGCCGTAAAGCTGAATGGAACGCGTTTTCCAGGCGCCTTCCAGGCCCAGCGCGCCCCAGGTATTGATCGCATCCGGGTAGCCGCACTTGCGGGTCGAGGAAAATACCGCGTCCACCTGCGGAATGGTCATGCCCTTGATCGGGTTGTCCTTGTGTACGAATACCGCCAGCGCATCAATGGCGACACGGATGCGTGTCGGCTTGTAACCGTAACGACGTTCGAAGGCCTCTATTTCCTTGTCTTTCATCTTGCGGCTCATCGGCCCCAGGTTGGAAGTACCTTCGGTCAACGCAGGCGGCGCCGTCGAGGAACCGGCAGCCTGTATCTGGATATTCACGTTGGGGTAGTTGCGCTTGAACTCTTCCGCCCACAGGGTCATCAGGTTGGCCAGGGTATCCGATCCCACACTGGACAGGTTACCGGATACACCGCTGGCGCGGCTGTAGTCGGCGAGGCCGGCATCTACTTTCGAATCCGCCATAGCGTGACCGCTCAGCACCAGGGTAAAAGACAGGGCGCCTGCCAGCAGGCCGGGTATACAGGGTTTCATCGGGTACTCTCCTCAATAAAGCGTATGTACAAAAAATCGCAGCGTGTTACCGGGAAGAGATACTATGCCCGGAATATTACGGCTGTATGACATTTTCCGGCCGGTTGTTCGCGCCGGGGCCACGCCGGTCGCGTTATGCCTGTCGAATTACGCTGACGCCAATCCGACCCGTAAAATCCGGCGAACGTCCTGTCAGGACCCTGTTCTGCCGGTTCGGCCAAAGCGTGGAGTTATGCCGTTCAGGCAGTTCGGGCTAGTGACCGCACTCGACGTGA
>Ga0256841_1000384_pt1 | contig 46973 bp, 40 predicted proteins | sample 356308metaG_FD_185971 | JGI IMG/M metagenome (GOLD analysis project Ga0256841, IMG submission 185971) | Hydrothermal vent microbial communities from Mid Atlantic Ridge, Atlantic Ocean - 356-308 | ecosystem: Environmental > Aquatic > Marine > Hydrothermal vents | place: Atlantic Ocean: Mid...
TTATTGGAAGATGAAGAGTTGGCCCAATCACCTCTTCTACTTCACTCAAAAAACCTTGCCCGCTCTTATGGAATCCGTCGGCTTCCAAGTCCTCGAGTGGTCTTCGCAGATCGGGGAAAGCGATGTCGCAGATGACTACCGCATTCTCAGGGATCGTCTCAAAATTGAGGCTGATAAGGACCTTGAGGAGGCTGTGGCCTTTTTGGGGAAAAAGGGAAAGGGCCAAGAGCTTGTCGTCATCGCCCGCAAGCCCCTAGCAGAACCGGAAAGTTCGGGTGGGTCAGAAGTTTCTGAAGAGTCGAAAGAAACAGGAAGCTCAGAAAATACGGAGAATTCCGGAGTCTCGGACGAGCAGTAAAGATCTTTGGGTGTTTCAGAAGGATCGCATGTAGATGCCAACTCCTGCTACTTGGGTGGCCTATTCCGGCTCCAAGGGAAGCCTCCAAGCTCTCAGGAGGCAATCGTTTATATCCCATGGGTCTCTCGGACCTTTTTCTCCAGATAGCTGAAGAAGGCATCGGAACTGAGCTTTCGGCCTGTGACCTGCTCACAGAGCTCTCCCGGGAAAAAGCGCGATCCTTGTCGGTGAATCTTCTCTCTGAGCCAAGCGAGGAGAGTTTTGAATTGTCCCTTCGCGAACGCGTCATCCATGCAGCCAAGATCTTCTTCCGCTTTTGCAAAGAACTGTGCAGCGTAAAGGTTTCCCAGCGTGTAGGTGGGGAAATATCCAAAGATTCCCAGGGCCCAATGAATGTCCTGCAGGCAACCTTTTGCGTCATTGGGCACCTTGACTCCAAGCAAGGATTGATAGAGTTTGTTCCAAGCGCAGGGTAGATCTTTGGCTTCGAGGGTTCCACGGAAAAGCCTCAGCTCAAGCTCAAAGCGGATCATGATGTGGAGGTTATAAGTCGTTTCATCCGCTTCGACCCGAATCAGGGAAGCTTGGACCCTATTGGATCCACGATAAAAAGCTTCGCTGTCATATGGGGTGAGACCACTTCCTAAGATGTCATGGACCAAGGGGGTGGACCATTGCCAGAAACTCCGGCTTCGACCTACCATGTTTTCCCAAAGGCGGCTTTGGCTCTCGTGGATTCCCAGAGAAATGGCTTCGGAAGCCGGCGTTCCGGCTGTTTCCATGGGGAGTCCCTGTTCATATAAGGCGTGGCCGCCCTCATGCATCGTGGAGCCTAGGGCGTCGAGGAAGTTTGTTTCTTGATAACGGGTGGTGATGCGTACGTCGGCAGGGGAAAAGGATTGCGTAAAAGGATGGGAGGACTCATCCAGCCTTCCATGGTTGAAATCGTATCCCATGGATTCCAGAACCAAGCGGCCGAACTTGTCCTGCCGGGATATTGGGACGGCCACATCCAAGAATGAAGTGTCCGGGGCACTTCCCTTTTCCTGGACCTCCTGGATCAGGGCCGCGAGACGGTCTCTTAGGGGGCCAAAGATTTCGCTGATCTCCTTTGCATTAGCGCCGGGTTCGTAGTTGTCTGCCAAGGCGTCCCAGAGTTCGCCCCCTTCGGGAGCCCCGTAGCATTCTGCTTCTCTTTTGGAGAGTTCGAGGTTTTTCTCGAGAAAGGGGAGGAAGATAGAAAAGTCGCTTTTGTCTTTTGCTTCGCTCCATGCACTTTGAGCGAGACTCCGGGTTTCGGCGATTTCCTTGACCAGGGAGACGGGGAGTTTGGTTGCCTTATCGTATTCTCTGCGCCACATGCGAAGGTTCGTTCCATGGACCGAGCGGGGAGCGCTGGTCAGGGTTTGATCTTGTTCGCATTCTTGAAGGAGCTTCCCGATTTCTGGGGTTGTGGAGCGTTCGTGGGCAAGGCCCGCGAGGAAGCCGAGTTGGCGGGCTCTCCATTCGATGCCTCCCTTGGGCATCATGACTTCTTGATCCCATCCGAGGACCGCTTGTGAGGTCTTGAGGAGGGCATTGTTTTGCTGGATCTTTAAGAGTTTCCGGTATTTGTCATGATCGATCTGGCTCATAGAAGAAGCATGGGGGCTTAAGGCTAAGATGCCAAGGATGGCAGGACCTTTTCATAGGATTTGTTCCAAGAAGTGGAATCAATGAAAAACCCCCCTCACGGGACGGCTGAGCGTTGGGCTCTTGATTACATCCAGGGATGCGATTTGGAGAGGAAGCTTGCTCCAGGTCGCCCGCCGATTCGTTTTGAGGAGAATGCGCCTCCCCGGCGAGTGGCCCGCCCGGGACGACCTCCTTGTCTCGAGCTGCGCCCCAAAGTTCCCCGTTCTCTTCGCCCCGGGGCACTCAAAAGCCCCGAGCAGCGTCGGAGGCTCCTGCACACCTTCCTCCACCATGAAATGCAGGCCGCTGAGCTTTTTTGTTGGGCTTTTTTGGCATTTCCCGAGGCGCCGAAGCGGTTCCGGCTGGGTCTCCTGGCGATATGCCTGGAGGAGTGTGCGCATATGAGGCTTTACGAGGCCGAATTGCGTGCGCGCGGGGGCTGGGTCGGGGAGTTCCCGGTTCGCGACTGGTTTTGGCAACGCATCCCCAGTTGCGGGACAGCCCTTTCTTTTGTCGCCCTCATGGGCCTTGGCCTGGAGGGGGCCAACCTGGATCATTCCTCCCGCTTTGCCAAGATCTTTCGAGATTTTGGGGACGAAGCAGGGGCGAAGGTCCAGGAACGGGTTGGAAGGGACGAGATTCGGCATGTGCGCTTCGCAGCCAAATGGTTCCAGGCCTTTGGCCCCTCTCTCGATTTTGAGACTTGGGCTAAGCAGCTTCCCCCGCCCTTGACCCCCCAGATTCTCCAAGGGCGTCCCCTGAACAGGAGTGCCCGGGGGGCAGCCGGCCTTTCCCAGGAATTTTTGGACGCCTTGGAGTCCTACGATTGAGAAAAATGACAACTGCCTGGCTCCTGAACCTCGACGCCGATCTCGAATATGCAAGGGGCGACAGCTACCACCGCAGCCCCGCCATGCGCCGCCGCATCAAGGCCTGGTCTCGCCGCATCCTCGGCCTCCCGGCAAAGGGGGACACCCTACTTCCGCTTGAAGGGCCTTGGGTGTCGGAGCCCGGAGCCGCCCTATCCCGGCCCGAGTTTCGGAGAATCCTCTGTTGGTCTCCCACCCCAAGCGCTCTCACTCAGCTTCGAACCCTCGGCCTTATCCCGCCCAAGGCCCCGTCCCTGGCGGTTCTCCGCCGGGTCAACGCAAAAGAATGGGTGTCCCCCTTGGGGCTGGGGCTGGCGGGGGGGCGGCTGCTGGGGGCTATGGCTGAGGCGCAGGCGGTTCTTGCGCGGCCCAGTCCAAGTGGGGCTTGGCGACTTAAGGAGCGCTTTGGCTTCGCGGGCCGGGGTCAGCGGACGGTGACTGGGAGCCTGGAACCCGGGGATTTTAGGTGGATTGAGGCTCGGATTGCCGAGGATGGTGGCCTCTGGGTGGAGCCCGAGGCCTTGGTCCTGGATGCCTTCGCTCTCCATGGATGGGTGTCCCCCGAGGGGGCGCTTCGTCTGGGGCGGCTCGTGCGCCAACGGATAGGGCCTCGAGGGTGTTGGGAAGGGGCTGAATTGGCCCTGGGGCCTGAGGATGAGATGCGAAATGCTGCCTCCCTAGTTGCGGAACGACTCCGAGAAGAAGGCTACTTCGGACCCTTTGGAATCGATGGGATCGCTTGGAAAATGGGGGCCTTGGAAGGTTTTACCCCTGTCCTGGAGTGCAATGCACGCCTGACGATGGCCTTTGGCCTGGGATTTCCCCCTGAGGGGATTCCGGAAATATCGTAGTCATCGCCCCTTCCTCCCATTCGTTAAGAAAGGCTTTCACCAGGGCGAAAAGGAAGTCATAGGAACGACAAGCCCGTTGGCCTTTTTGTGAAACCGGCTTCCCCGTTTTCCAGCGGGATCAGGGGAACATTTGAAAATTGAATTCATCCGTACGGTGCTGGCCGCCTCCGGCGCCGCCTGCGCTATGCGCGCGGGGGATGCAGACAAAGGTCGCGCGGGGAAGGGAGCCTTTGTCACCTGCTCGTACTTGGTTGGGGGACCCAGGCGTAGCAGGAGGAGACCGAACTCGAGTTGGGGGACTTGTTTCGGTCGGGGAGGGCGGCGGTTCACGCGCGACCGCCGTCCATTCCTTTTTTTTGCAAAGATTTCAAGTTCTGGGCTAATTTTTCTGCATATGTTATCATCTCCGCTGTTTCAACGGATTCCCATTTTTGGGACGTTTTTGATGATTCTTCGAAGGAACCCCCAACAATGAAGCAGTGGAAGTCTCTAATTACCCTCGCCCTTTTGGGTGGGGCTGTTTTTGCGCAATCCCCGGCCCCTAAAGCTACCATTCCTGATGGCTTCATGAAAAAAGAAGGGTCGAGCAATCATTGGCCAGTTTGGCGGTACAACAATGCCCGGGTCCAATACCTCTATTCGAGTCAATTGATTGGGACAACGGCCCCTAAAGTGATCCTAGGTTTTTATGTGCGGCCCAATGGCTCTTTTGGGACCGGGATCGCAAAAAAGGTGGCTGTTGAGGTTCTCATGTCCAGCAAGGGGGTGAAAATAAAGAACCCGAATCTCAAGGTTTGGACCAACCATGGCACGGACCTGCAAACCGTCATCAAGAAGCGGACCTTCAACTATCCTGCTTATACCAAGCCCACCACATCCCCTCATAAGTGGATGCTCAACTTCAAGCTTGACAAGCCCTTTGTGCGTCTTGGAGCGGATCTCGCTGTTGATTTCAAAGGCTTTGTCAGCGCAACCGAAAATAAATATTGGTATGCCGACTGCCAATACTATGGGCCAGATCGGGGCACGGTAAACCATTACGGTACGGGTTGTCCCACTAACTACTACCAATATGCTAATGGCTTTTTCGTGGGTGCAAACTTCCCAGCTTTTACCGATGGCTATTCTCGAGCTAAGGGGGATGTGATTGTTGCTTGGGTCGGAGCAAGCAGGATCGCGGTGAAGGTTCCCGGCACTTCTTGTACTCTCTATACCCCTATTAACCTCCTCCATCCTGTTCCCGTCAAAACCTCCAGTATCTCGGGATATGCCCGTTTTACCTGGGGGATAATGCCTGTGAGCCTTGCCGGGAAAACAGCTTATTTCCAAATGGGCGGACTGAACAACGGGAAGCTCAAATTGTCCCGCGGGATTAAGGTTATCGTGGGAACGGGACAATCTGGAGGCGGAATCGCTATTTATGGATATGCGAGTGGTTCGAGTAGCTTCGATCCCAATAAAAGTGCACCCCTTTATAACTACTCGGTAGTGCCTGTTCTGGGTGTTTATTGAGACGAATAAACCTTTTTCTTTTTGATTTAAAAGGATTGAGGTTGCAGGAAGACACCTACACTGGGGGGCTCGGCAAGAGAACGTCTCCAGGGTTTCAAATAACCTGGAGGCATTCCTATTGGATCCCGAGGCGGCCACCTTTAGCTTCCATCCCCCCTCGATCTGTTCTCTGGGCTCCGCTATGATCCTCTGCCTTTTCCACAGAGGATCCAATGGCCTATAAAAATTTACGAGAATTCATCAAGAGCCTTGAGGAGGCTGGTGAGCTTCGGAGGATCCCGGCAGAGGTCGACCCTGACCTGGAAATCTGTGAAATTACGGACAGGGTTTCTAAGGCCCTTGGCCCTGCCCTTCTCTTTGAGAAGGTAAAAGGGTCCAAGTTCCCTGTCCTGACCAATGCATTGGGAACCATGCGCCGGGTGGAGATGGGCCTTGGGGTTTCGGATATCGAAGAAGTGGCGGATCGCTTATCCGCCATTTTGGACCAGAAGACCCCGCAATCCTTTTTGGAGAAGGTCAAGCAACTCCCCAAGTTGTTGGATTTGGCCAAAATGCTTCCCAAGGTGGTGAAAGACGCGCCTTGCAAGGAGGTGAAGTTAAAGGGGGAGGATTGTGATCTGGGCTTACTTCCCATTCTGAAAACCTGGCCGCTGGACGCGGGGCGTTTTATCACCATGCCCCTGGTGTTCACGCGCTCTCCGGTCTCGGGCAACATGAATTGCGGGATGTATCGTTTGCAGGTCATGGGACCCAGGGAGACGGGCTTTCACTCTCACATGCACCACGATGGTGCCTTCAATACCAAGGAAGCCGGGAGGCGGGGAGAGGTCCGGGTGCCTGTTGCCGTTGCGATTGGTTGTGATCCGGCGACCGTGATGTCCGCGATTCTTCCGGCCCCCCCCGATCTGGATGAGATGCTACTCTCAGGATTTCTCCGGCAAAAACCCGTTCCTTTGGTCAAGGCCGAAGAGTCCGACTTGTTGGTGCCAGCCGAATCGGAAATCGTGATCGAAGGTTATGTCGATCTGGATGACATCCGCATCGAAGGTCCTTTTGGGGACCACACCGGTTTTTACAGCCTTGCCGACAAGTTCCCGACCTTCCATGTCACTTCGATGACGATGCGGAAGGATCCCATCTACATGTCTACCATCGTGGGGCGCCCCCCCCAGGAAGACTGCTGGATCGGCAAGGCCATCGAGCGGATCTTTTTGCCCTTGATGAAAAAGCAGCTCCCCGAAATCGTGGATGTTTCGATGCCCTTCGAGGGTGCTTTCCACAACCTGATGATTGTTTCCATCGACAAACGCTACCCTGGCCATGCGCGCAAGATCATGAACGCGATCTGGAGCCTGGGACAGGCAATGTTCACCAAGGTTGTGCTGGTGGTGGACAAGGATGTGAATGTGCAGGATCATGCAGCCGTCACCTTTCATGCACTTGCCAACATCGATCCTGAGCGTGACCTGCAGTTCACGATGGGGCCGGCGGAGATGCTGGATCATGCAAGCCGCTTGTCCTGTTATGGGAGTAAGGTGGGGATTGATGCCACCCGAAAATGGGCCTCGGAGGGCTTCGAGCGACCCTGGCCGGATCTCATTCGGATGGACGAAGATACAAGGTCTCTCGTAGATCGGCGTTGGAAAGAGTATGGTCTCGGAGACTTTTTGAACTCCCCAACCGCATGATGGTTGCCTGAAGACCCCTCTGGAGAGTGGATATGACTGAACATGAAAAGCCTGAACAAGGGACACCGGACGCGGTGGAGATTCCCAAGCCGGTAACTGAAAACGCTCCTTCACCGGAAAATGGCTTGGAACAGGCTGTGGAAAAGGCCTCGGGAGATTCAAGTGAAAAAGCTGTGGCCTCCTCAAAAGCCCCCGCAGAAGCAAGAACCAGGCGCCCTGCTAAAAAGCGCAAGCGCAAAAAAGCTAAATCCGGTGGCAAAACCGCTCCCAAAGGACCCTCTCTCTCCCCCGAGAAACTCTTAGAAGTTGCCCTCGAGTCCCTGCGGAGAGCGCGGGTGGACCTCGCGAGGCGCGCGGGTGCGAACCGGATCCCTGGGACGATCAAGGAGGAGGCCCTCGAGCTCACTCTTCGGATTCCTAAAACCCAGGCAGGGATCAAAGAAGCCGCCCTGAGCATGGCTCGGGAATGGCGCGAAAGCCTCGAAAAGCAGGTGTTGGAGAGCGGACTGCTTGTTCCAGGCCGCGCCTATGTCTTTTCCGAAGAGGGCTTCAAGGGAGACTATGCCAAGCCGATGGACGCAAGGCAGGTTCTTGTGGGCTACGGCCTCGAAGGGCGGCCTCGTTATGCAGATCTCGTCTCTTACGCGATCGAGCAAAAGCACGAGGGGATCGAAGACCTGCTTGCCGGAAAAGAAGCGGTTGTGAGCTTCTTCGAGAAGGGCTCGGCCGTGACCGATGGTGTCAAGCCTGCCTTCGAGCCCGAAAGCCTCCCCTATGTCTTGGTGGGGCAGGCGATGGTCGGCCTCTTTACGACTCAGGATGGACATCGAAAGGCTGCCTTAACCCTCCAGGTTCTCAAGCGGGATCGCGGAGAGGAGGGCTTCCAGCTCCTTCTGCATCCGGTGGCTTCGGTGGATTTGGATGATCTCCCCGAGGGAGGGGTCCGCAAGATTCTGCGTGCCTTCCAAGGAAACCTGAACCACCTCGCCAAGACTCTGGCCGGAAAAAAAGTGGCGGGCACTGAGTTCGATCTGGAAGAAGAGGTGCTCAGTGAGTTGCGGGGCTTGGTCCGCCGGCTCTCGCACAACGCCAAAAACCTGGGGCGCCGGACAGGGCATGCCCGGGATCGTTCGGAGGAGGGACGGCGTCCAACGCAGTTGGCCTTCCCCGAAGCCAAGACTGCCAGGGACCACCATCTCTATATGGATCCCAAGGAAGGGAGCGTTGTCGTCATTGGGCGAGGCAAGCGGGTTCATGTCTTCTCTCCCGATGCGCGTCACATCACTTCGATGGTGCTCAATCAGAGCCAAGTCAAAGAACGTGTCAAAGCGGGCAGGTGGCGTCCGGCCGAGCCGGAAGAGCGAGGGAGTTTCCGCGAAGCCCTGGCCCAACACGAGAGCAGCGCTGCTTCCGAGGGTCCCAGCAATCCCACCGAAGATCAGGCCCAAAAAACCGAATGAAGCGGAAAAGCAAGGTCCTCTTTCTCTGCACGGGCAACTCCTGTCGCAGCCAGATGGCGGAGGGCTTTGCCAGAGCCCTGAGGCCCCAAGACATCGATCCATATTCTGCGGGGATCGAAACCCATGGGCTCAACCCATGGGCGGTTCGAGTCATGGCCGAAGCCGGAGTCGATATTTCGAAGCAATCTTCCAAAAAAATCAGCGAAGTCCTCCACATCCCCTTCGATCTCATTGTGACCGTTTGCGATCACGCAAGGGAGACCTGCCCGATCTTCCCCCGTGAAGTTCCCTTGCTCCATCAAAGCTTCCCCGATCCTCCCCGTTGTGTCTCCAGCTCCATGACTCAAGCCGAAACACTCAAAGTCTACTCCCAAGTTCGGGATCAAATTCGGGATTTCATTTTGAACCTAAAGGTCGATCCTGCGCTCTGATTTTTTTCCGAGGGCCTTTTTTCTTAGGGTGAATGGATGGAGAAAAAGAGTAGGTGAGTGGCCTTTATGTTTTCATATTGGTTTTTCACAAACTGTCCTCGCCCTAAGGTTTTTTAGTTCAAAGGCTTCCGCACTTATTAAAAGCATTGGTGAAGATCTCTCGAAGTTTCTGGGCGGTAAAGGGGGATGTGCGGTTTGTTTCGTTTTGAGAATTATGCTGGGCTTTCAGGGTTTGTGGGTGTAGAGTCATTGGAGAAAAGGTTTATCTTCAAGGAACATCACCTTCTTCTTTGGACAAAGCTAGGTTACATGGCATTAAAACCTTTCATTCACCATTACGGCCCTTTCCTGACCCCTTAGGACAATGGTTCAAAACAAGGGGCTTTTTTGGCCTGGTGAAAGATTTTGAATTTTTTACCTGCCTTTTACTTGTTGATTCTTATGAAACCCAAAGACCCATTGCAAGCTCTAGATGCCTTTTTCAGATGGGAAAAACGAATTCGCAATATGCGGCCTTGCAGAATGGAAACCGTAGAGACTCTTTTCCTTGTAGAAGATAAGTTCTTTTCAAGGTGGATGGTGGATCGGCTTCCAACTCATTTGGAGGCATGGCTCCATGTAGTATTTCGGCATTATCTTTTAAAGGTCAGAAAGAGAAGAAGGCTTTTTTTCTCATTGGATGAGCGGCTTGAGCGGCGGGAAGAGTTCTGTGAAGGTTTGCCGGTGTCTTCGGAATTATGTTCAACGAGAAAAGAACCATGGCCCATTTGTTCTGAAACAAAAGATTTTTCTGACCCTCAAGACACGCCAGGACGAATGGTTTTGGCCTTGTTTTTAAAAGCGATTCAAAATGGAGAGTTGTTGCCTAAGCTAGGATCAAAACCGATCCGATTCACATCGACCCAGCGGCTTGTTCTTGAAGCATTTCTTGGGAGTGGTTCACTAAAAGAGGCAGCAAGAAAGGTTGCCCTGTCCCCGAGAGACTTTCGAAACTATTTAAAAGGAATTGTGAAAAAAATCGCGAAAAATCTTCCCCCCCCTCTCTTAATAGGAAGACAATTCGGTCTTCCTTGTATTGGACGTATTGGATCCAAAACCTTCAGTCCTATCCCTCTGTTTAGCGATTCAGAAGGGACCAAGGATGAGGAATAAGGAGAGAATCATGAAAAAAATCCTGTTAGCATTTTCTGCTCTTTTCCCCGTAGTCGCTTATCCCAATCCTGAGCCGCTTGTAAAGCCTTCGGAAGCTTATGTTTACACTCTTCCCGTCGAGGGGATCGTCAATTTGACAAAGGACTGGAGGTTTATCGCTGTTTCTGATGGAACCAGCTGTAAAGTCATGACGATCAAGAACCTAGGTCTCAATCCCGCTGAGATCCAGGTGAAATGGACTAACAATCAGGTAGAAAATTTTACAGTGGCGCCCGGAGATCAGGTTCCGATTATTTGCTTGTTTGGGGTGGTGAAAGGGAAATGTAAGCAAGATCCCGACAAGCCCGGGGAGGAAACTACGACGGTTAAATGGACGCTTCAATGAAAAGAAAATCTTGGTGGGGGGTAGGACTTTTTGTCTTCATTGGATTCTTCCTTCTCCTTCTTTTCTTTTTTGGAAACCTTTTTCACCAAGGGAAAGCAGTCTCCGATTTCCCCGCCTCATCTCTGGAGGGGGGGAAATCGGAAGCAATCCGAAGTTTTCCTCGGGAAGAAGGGGGGCATAAGAAGTCTAGGCTGTCTGGGCGCAAGCCTGTTGCTGAAGAAAAAAAGCCCCGGGGAATCATCAAAGGATTGGTTCTTTTTGGGCAGAAACCGGTTCCCTCGGCTCTTGTCTACGCCCTTCCTTCCCGGGGGGAGGGGAAGGCGGTTTTGGAGCGAGAGAAGGTTGGGGCTTCGGTTCCCAGTTTTCCCGAATTCGTCCATCCTTTAAGCGAGGTCCACACGAACAAGGAAGGTGTTTTTGCTTTGAACATTCCTCAAAAATGGCAAACAAAAACGATTGATCTGGTTGTTTTTGAACCTGGCTTCCTTCGAGGCGGTGTTCGAAATATTGTTCCCAGGGACATTCGGACGAGATTGTTGGTCATCCTTCACAAAGGTTTGGCAATTCGGGGTTTCATAAAAGATGAAAAAGGGCAAGCGATTGGGGGACTTAAGGTTTTTGCCACTACCGACTTTAAAGCTCGGGGGAGAAACCTTCGATGTCCACGAAACTACAAGAGGCAGATAAAAGCTAGGCCCTATCTTAAAACCCCATTTTGCTTTTCGGAGGCACGATCAGAGCAAGATGGTTCCTTTGTGATCAAGGGGCTAGAGCCTGGGAGCTATGTATTGAATGTGGAAGGTGGTCCCTGGACCATGAAGGAGCACCCGACTGTGTTTGCAGGGTCAGAAAATGTCCAGCTAACCATCGTGCCGGCCTATCACCTTTTATTAGCGGTGAAAAGTGAGAAAGAACGAGCTCCTATCCCACGGTTTAAGGTGAATGCCTCTTGGCACATTTCGGATGAAGAGTCCCAAGGAATGTTCTTGGTGGGCTTCAGGGGGAGGCTGGATTTCTTTTATTCGCCTTTTTCTCAGGGCAAAACCTTGAAGGAAGGCCTGCCTGTTTCATTGGAGATCCAAGCACCCGGTTTTTTTCATTCTTCGAAGGAAGTTGTTCTGTATCAAAAGGAAGCAGAGCCTATTGAAGTGTTGCTTCGAAAAAAGAATCTCAAGCTAACAGAGATTAAAGTGTTTGATGCCTTCGGGAATCCTACTTCCGATTTTAAAGCTTGGATTGCCGCTCAAGGAGATCGAAATTTTCGACCGATCCCCGTTCGCCACAAAAGTAAGGATGTGGGCTTCTTGGAAGTGCCGCAGGGGAGATGGTTACTCCGTATACGGTCTACGGACAGCTTTCCTTTGGGAACCCCTTGGCAGCGTCTTTTTTCCTTTCCCTTGTCTCCAAAAGCTAGGCTGATTGTTCATTTGAAAAGCGATTGCTCCCTGCAGCTGGACCTTCGCGGATTGTCCTGGCAGTCCGAAGTAAAAAGTGTTTTGTTTCAATCAGCAAAAGGTGTGCTGCAGTTGCCACGTCCAAGGAATTCTCGGAACGGTCTTCTCCGATGGGTTCAAGTGCCTCCCGGGGAATGGAATGTTGAAATTCATGGAAAAAAGAAGAGCTTGAAAAAAAAGGTGAGGGTCAAACCAGGATTGAATCTTGTGGTTATGTGATCCGTTCTGCCAATTCTGAGGGACTTTTGGGGTCCTTGGGCTCTAGCCCAAACTTCATTGCAGCGTCCTCCCTTCATTCTCATGGCTGGAAGGTATGAGTTCCCTGTCCAAGGGTTTTATTGGCTTTCCTATAGTCCGGAAGGCTCGAGCAGCTGAAAGCAAGAAGGGGAGATCGCTTTATTGAAGGAGCAGGCGGCGAGCCGATCCGCCCGCTGGTGGAATCCGAGCTTGTGAAGGCTTTGGATGTGTTCGCGGAGAATTCTTTTTTGGAAGGATCCGTCGTTGCCCTTCCAAGGTTCCAGGTCCAAGTATTGGTCGAAGATTCGGGCGAGGGCTTCTTGAGCGGTCGGGAGGGGGAAGGTTCGCATACAGGCAGCTTCGGGGTGGGCTTCGCATCCGCGGGCGTTGCGCCCTTCGAAGTCCCGGGTCATGCAGCCTAGGCAGTCGAGGCCGGGGTGTTGAACTGCGATGAGGGTTCTCCCCTCATGAAGGAAGCGTTGGGGGAGGGCCAGGGAGAAGAAGCCGAGGACAGGGCAGTTTGCCGCTTGGGCGTAATGCAGGAGTCCGGAGTTATTGCCGATGAAGAGATCGCATTGCTCGAGGACGGCCGCTGTGGCGCGGATAGAAAGTTTGCCGACCAGATCGTGTCCGAGGCCGAGGCCTTGGCGGGCGCCGACCTCGATCAGGGTGGCACCCCGGGCGAGCACTTGCCGGGCGAGGGCCTGAAAGTGGGGGATGGGGAGGGCGCGATAGGGGTCGGATCCATCGGAGCAAAGGGCGACGATGGGGCGCCTAAGGCTTTGGATGCCAAGCTCTTGGGCGATGCCTCGCTCCTGGGGGCCGAGGTGAAGCATGGGTGTCCTGTTTTGTGGGAAGAGGCCGGCGTAGGAGCACATGTGGTCGACGAGGGAGGGGAGGGCTTCGAGGGCGGCGAAAGCCCTGTGTCCGATTTCGGTGAAGAGGGAGACGGGGACGATGCGATCAGGGCGGTAGCCGGGAGGGGCTTCTCCATCGATGTCGGGGGAAAAGGCACAGTTACCTGCATGCCCTCGCCAACGGATCTCGGCATCGGGGCCGTGGAAGTCCCGAAGGCCACGCAGCATCGGTTCGGCGCAGACGAGGTCGCCCAGGCCCCAGCGGCCACGGAAATCCACAAGCACACGGGGGGGCATCGCTACTCCTAGACAAAGACCGCTTCGACCGCCTTCTCGATTTCTTGGAGGCGTTCGGGGGGGAGGAATTGGAGGAGGTCGACTTGGACTTCTTCCTGGTGACCTGTGCGGCGTCCCAGTTCAACCGCTGCGCAAAGGCAGTCAGGGTCGTGTTTTCCGAGTTTGATGGCCTGGAGAGTTGCGGCAAGGGCTTTTTTCTCCTCGCCGGTGGCCCAGAGGGAGAGGCCGAGTTCTGCCCAGGCCTCGGGGGAGGCTTCACCTTCCTCTTCTTGCTGCTTTCCGATGGCGACCAGAAAAGCCTGGCTCGCTTCCTCGGGGCGGCCTTCGTCCAGGAAGCGCCGGCCCACTTTGAGGCTGTCCTCCACCTTCATCCAACGGAGATACACCCTTGAGTCGTCGGCGTTGCGCCGGAAGACCTTGCCTTCGCCATCCATGAAAGCTCCGCGCCCCGAGTTCTCGTGACAGGGATCGCAAAAACCGAAATCGCTGCAGGCAAAAAACTCGCCGAAGGAGGGGATGGGTTTCACCCTCCCAATGTCGGTGATGTTCCCAAAACTGTGTTTCCGGGCTTCGAGATGGAATTGGCAATTATGGATGTCCCCGTTCGGGGCGAAGTTGACCCAGCCGCTGGTGCAGCCCATTTGCTGTTTATGTTCATGGGTAAAGGCATCCCCCATGTGATTGCCCCGGAACTCGTTGCGCTGGAAGTCGAGACCTAGGCCACGAGCCGCTTCGTAAAAACTCCGGATGTTTGCGTCATGCTCTTCATCCCGGAAATGCGGGAAGGCATCCAGGTCCAGAAGGGAAAACACAGGCTGTTCGATGACTCCTGAATCCCGGAGTTTCCTTGCCCGCCGAACAAACTCCTCGGGGGCCATGAACTTGGGGTGATAAGTGTGAAAGCTCGAAAAGAAGGTCTTCCCTGCGCTCTTCATCGCATCTACGAAGGCGTCAATGTCAAAGCTCAGGTTGGAGGTGAGGTCCAGCTTGTATCCCTCCAAATGGGTGGCGATGTAGAGAAAATCACGATGCAGGCTCGGTTCTCCTCCGGTCAAAATCAGCGTGTGTTCAGGCCGCTCGGGTAGGGCATTGAGAGAGGACACCCATGCTTCGCCCGAGAGTTCGTCATAGCGTCCCCAGGGGCGGCGCTTTTCTCCGGGGATGATCATTCCCTTTTGGATGCAATAATCGCAGGAGAAGTTGCAGCGGGCGGTCAAGTAAACCACCCACTGGTGGGCCTTGGCCGTGGGGAGGGGAAAGGCTTTGGAACTCATGCCCTCTTTATCGATCGCAAGGGCCTTTCTGCTGAAGTCTCTCGAGGCGCTGAACCCAGGGTTCCTCCTGCAAGGGCAGGATCAAGTGTCCTCCTCCCTTGGCGATCTCCATCTCGGCATGGGGCAGGGCGGCAAGCATCTCCCGGGCCGAAGAAACCGAATCCACGATCTTGTCCCGGTCCGAAGCGACGAGGAGGACTGGTTGTTGCACCTGGCCGAGACGAGGCCGGAGATCCACACCCTCAATCATCTTGAGGCGGCGCCGGTATCCTTGGTCAAAATAGGTCCCGCAGTGGGCGCGGAAGGCGGCGAGGGCCTTGGGATCTCTTCTGTTTCCAAAAAGGGACCAGGGAGCGAAGAGCTTGCGTCCCCCGTGGAAGCAGATCTGGGGGACGAGGGGAGCTGTAAGACGGGCGAGGCTGAGACGGAAACGCCTGCGAAAGTAGACAAAGCTATTCACAATGAGGAGAGCGCAGAAGGCCTTGGGGTGGTCCAGGGCCGCCTGGAAGGCTACGGCGCCTCCGAAGGATTCGGCGAGAAGGATGCAAGGATCTAAACCTTCTGCTTTGATCTTTTCCGCGATGCTGGAGGCAAGTGCCGCGTAGCTGTCCTCTCCCTGAGAAAGATAGCGAAAGCGAACGAGAGTAAAGTGCTGTTCGATCCGGTTCGCCGTGCCGAGAAGCATTTCGCCGGAACCGTCGATCCCCGGGACATAGGCGACAGCCGGACCTTGGCCTTGGATGGATAGGATGTCCGCGATCAAAGTTCTTCTCCCGCAAATTGCATCTCATCACTGTTCCCAGGAGCGAGGAACAAAGCAATCAGGCTGAGTCCCAAGGCGACGATAGCGACCCAAAAGAAAATGCCTCGAATCCCGTGCCCATCCTGAAATACAAGTGGGAAGACGATGGCGAAAGTGAGGCGTGCAGCAAAGGAAAGGGAGGATAGAGCGAGTGCACGATCCCTCGAAGGGATGCGATGGTTTGCATAGCTCTGCACAAGAGGCCAATGTAGGCCGAAGGAAACCTGCTGCAGGAAAAAGAGGGGGATGAGGAGGGCGCTGGTTTCAATGGAGAGCCCCAAAAAGGAAAGGGCCATCAGCACGGGAAGCCAAAGCAGGGTGCGAACCTCGCCGAAACGCCCGCTGATCCTTGGCGCAAGCTTGGTGAATGGGAGGGCGACAAAGGCGAAGCTGAAATAGAGTCCGCCGACGAAAAGGGGACCTTTCTTCTTGGCTTCTTCAAGCCAGGGCTGGTTGGTGTGGAATCCGAAGCGGAGCAGAAAAAACAAGAGGATGTAGAGGATGAAGAGCCACCGAACCTGGGAGTTGCGAAAGACGGCGAGGATCCTTCCAGTGGTGCCCCCATTGGGTCTTTGGATCTTCACCGAACGAGGCTGTCTTCCTACTGTTTCCCTGAGGCCCAAGGCGGCGAGAACTCCAAAGAGGCAAAAGAATGAAGTCGCCAGGGCAACAGCTGGAAGACCAAAGATGGTCCCGATCAAACCTCCCGCTAAAAAACTCAGAGCCGTTCCCAGGGTCCTCCACATCGACATGCTGGATTCAAGGCGCAAGTATTGATCGCGCCTTCCCTCTGCCAAGAGGGTTTCATAGAGGAGGGCGGAGGGTGTCCCTGAAAGCAGCGCATGCCCTGTTCCTTGGAGAAGCTCAGCGATGGCGAAGCTTTGGTAGTCTGTCGCCACAAACATCAGGAAAAATCCGGCGGAGAAAAAACAGGGGCCCAGGATCAGCGGGATCTTTCGTCCGATCCGATCCGCGAGCCAACCTGTGGGAAGCTCGAGAGCCACCATCGCAAAATAATAAACAGACTGGAGGGTCGCATAGTCACCCCGGCTCAGACCTCTTTCCCGGACCAAGAAATAAAGCAGTGGGATGATGGCCAGGGGGAATGTGAAGAATGAGAAAACAGCAAAGCGGATGTGACTCCTCTTGTTCAACCCAATTGCGTCTCCTTCTTCGGCCATTGCCCCATGGCTACCCTGGGCTGTGGGTTCTGTCCAGGTTTTTCGACATGGCCCTTGAGATGCAATGCTCCCTACTCATTGCTCGATCTCCCTCCAAGGCAGGGCTAAGATTTCCCCCCACATGGGAAACGACCGCAAGCCACCTTACGTTCTCTCCTTCGTCGCCCCCTCAGGCACAGGGAAGACCACCCTCCTCTCCCAAGTGATCCGGCTCCTTGCTGCCAAGGGTTTTAAGGTCGCCGCCCTCAAGGGAACGCACCATCAGATCTACCTCGATAAACCCGGCAAGGACTCCTATCGCTTTAAAAAGGCGGGAGCCACGGCGGTCGGTCTTCTGGGTCCGGGAGCCTCCACCCTGTTTCTTGAACCCAGTGATGGGGGGGTGGGGGATGAGCGAAAAAAAGTTCTGGAGATGGTCCACTGGCTCTCCCTCTACCCCTTTGCCCCCTTCGATTTCATCCTCTGTGAGGGCTTTGCCCATGTTCCCGAACTTCCCAAGCTTAGGGTTGTGCGGGATGAGTGGCCCCTTACCTACTTTGCTGAGCGCGGGCATGTGGAGGATCTGGTCGCCATCGCATGGGGCAAGGGAGAGGCTCCGCCGGATCAGATCCCGGAGGGAGTTGCGCTTCTTCCCCTCGAAGCGGAGGCTGTGGCTTCTTGGCTCTTGGATAGGAGAGATGTCTCGTGATCAAGGCTCTGGTCGAAGCCATGCGTCCCTATCAATGGGTCAAGAATTTGCTTGTGTTCGCACCCCTGGTGTTCGCCCAGAAGCTCTATGACAGGCCCTCCCAAATGGGAGCGTTGATTGCCTTTGCGGCTTTTTGCTGTGTGGCCAGTGGAATCTACCTACTGAATGACCTCCTGGATCTCGAGCGGGACCGTCGGCATCCCAAGAAAAAAAACCGCCCACTCCCCTCAGGACGCCTCTCACCAGGAGTGGCCTGGATTGCCGTTCTCATTCTTGTTGGTTTGGGCTTGGGGCTGTCCTGGTGGAAGGGTTTCCTGGCCCTTCCATTGGTGTACTTCCTGATCAACGTCGCCTATTCGATCAAACTCAAGCACCTGGTGATCTTGGATGCTATGTGCATTGCCATCGGTTTTTTACTGCGCGTCTACGCCGGCGGTGTCGCGATCCATGTGCCGGTTTCTTCCTGGTTGGTTCTTTGCACCTTCTTCGTCGCCCTCCTCCTGGCCTTTTGCAAGCGCAGGCATGAACTCTTTGTCCTTGGTGAAGATCAGGCCTCCGGGCATCGAAAATCCCTGGAACATTACTCCTTTGCCTTTTTGGACCAGATGATTGCCCCCCTCGGCGCCTTGACGGTCATGGCCTATGCTGCTTACACCACTTCTCCTGCGGCCATCGCCAACTTCGGTCCCGACCGTGCGCACCTCCTCGTCTGGACGGTTCCTTTCGTGGTCTATGGCATCTTCCGTTATCTCTTCCTCGTGCACATGCGCTCCGAAGGAGGGGACCCCACCCGCCTATTGATGAAGGACCTTCCCACCATGTTGAATATCTTGGGGTGGTTTGGGACCAGCCTTTGGATCGTCTACCACTAAAAGGCCGCTTCGGTCCTGCCCTCTGGGCCATCGCCCTCTTTGGGGGCTTGGTCCGCCTGGGCCAAGGGCTCCTGATCTCGGTTCCCTCCAATGACGGAGCCTCCTACCTCTCCATGGTTGAAGCGTTCGCCGGGGGGCATTTTGGCCAGGGTTTCTCCTATGTCTTCCCCCCAGGGAGCGCCCTCCTCGTCGCTCCCCTCGCCGCGGCCACCGGGGACAGCCTTCTTGCCTTCATTCTCACCGGCACCCTCGCCGCAGTCCTCGGGATCCTCTGGCTCGGAAAGGCCGCCCGCCACTGGCTGACCCCCCAGGCAGGTCTCTTCGCTGCCGCCCTCCTCGCCCTCCTCCACCTCTCCGTCCGTTCCCCCGGCGAAGCCTACTCCGAAACTTTTTTTGTCCCCCTCCTCTGCGGCGTCCTCCTCGCCCTGGCCAAGAACCACCGCCCCCTCGCCGGCCTCCTCCTCGGCCTCGGCTTTTGGCTCCGCCCCGAAGCCCTCGCCCTCTCCCCCCTCCTCCTCGCCCCCCCCGCCCAAAGGGGACACCCTTGTTTTGGCCGTCGCATCTCTTTGGTATCGCTCGGTTTAGCTTTGGGCCTCATGCTTGTGTGCGCTGCATCCCTCCCCCTGCTGCGTCTCCTTCTGAGCCCAGATGCTTCCCCTTTTCCCAAGTTCACCTTGATGCGCCCCATGGGTCCATTGGGTGCAGGAAGCTTCGAAGAAGGGCTGTCCCTTTTCCTTGCCCGCTTCTCTCAGCTACCCGCGTCCATCCTCCAGGGTCTCGATTTTGGGATTCCCCTCCTGGCCCTTCCCGGGATGTTTTTCCTTCGCAGGAGATCCTCCCCTTTGGCGGCAGCCCTCCTCCTCGCCCTCCTCTTGGCGACAAGCGCCCAGCTTCTTTTTCAGGTCAAGCCCAGGTTTTTTGTAGACCAGGCCCCCCTTTGGATTCTCGTTTCGGCAGCAGTCCTGCTCCACGAAGCCTGGGTTTGGCGCTTTTTCCTTGGGGCCAGTCTCCTGAGCTCAGGAGCGGCTCTTGTTCATGACTTTCTTGTTCCTCCCCGGGTGGAAAAGCATCTTGAGCTTCAGGTCGGCACACTCCTACGCCAAGAACCCCTGACCCAAAAGGACCTTGTTACCGACATGCCGCGGGTTGCCTGGAGCGCCGGTTTGATCCCAGCCCCACCTTTGATTTGGACCCAGGCAAGGCTCCGCCAAGCCATCCAAAGACAAAAACCTCGCTTTATCGTCCTGGGCGTAAAGCGTAGAGGGCGCCGTTCTCTTGCCCAGGAACTCCAGGATCGTTACAGCCCCTGGCCTTTCCCACCCCGGTTTCAGAAAGCGAGAGGCCGAGATCGGATTCTTGTTTTGGAGAAACTGCGATAAGACAGGGCTTGTCTAACAGGGCAATTGTTCTGGGGCTTGATATACTTTCACGCTCTCCATCTTTCTCCGATCTCTCCCAAAACCTGGCAGGTCATTCATGAGCCAACGGAACGCATTTCATTCTCTCCCCTTCCTTTTCTTTCCGCTGGCCTTGACCCTTGCCTCGTCTTTGGCCGGGCAAAAAGAACTGCAGCTCATCCGAGTCCAGGATCAGGTCAATTTTGGGGACTTTGGGAGCAGCGTGGCCGTGTCCGGGAACCTCCTTGCTGTGGGTGCCCGAGATGAGAAGATCACCGCCAACTACATGGGGGCCGTCTATCTTTTTCGAAAGAGAGCCAATGCTTGGATCCGCGAAGCAAAGTTGACTGCGCCGGTTCCCGCCGTCCACGATCGCTTCGGCTCTTCGGTGGCCCTTTCCAGGGACTTATTGGTGGTTGGAGCACCCGCGTATATCTCGAGGACCACCGGTGGCAAGATTCATATTTTTCGGAAAAAGGCGGGCAAGTGGGTCCATGAAGCTGAGTTTGCGAGGGGACGTTGGTTCGGAGCTTCCGTGGCGATTTCCGGGAAGCGTGTGATCGCCGGTGCCCCGGGGACGCGCCACTCCAAGGTAAACTGGGGTGGAAACAACTATGCCGGTGCAGCTTGGATCTTCAGGTACAACGGAAGCTCCTGGGTGGAAGAAGCCAAGCTGTTGGCGGGGGATCCTTCATACGGGGACCATTTCGGATCCGCCGTTGCCATCCAAGGAAACAGCCTCCTGGTTGGCGCCTCGGGCGAGGGGGATGATTCTCTAAGAAAATTCGGAATCGGTTCTGTCTATGCCTTTGACTGGAATGGCCAAACCTGGGCACAGTCCCAAAAGTTCCGGGCTCTGAAAGCTGCCGATCAATCCTTCTTTGGAGCGACGATTTCTTGGGATGGAAGTGACGCCCTGATCGGCTCTCCCGGAAAAAAGGCCAACGGCGTCTGGGGCGCGGGCGCTGCCTATCTCTTCCACAAGGCCTCCGCTGGCTGGACTGAAACCAATAAGTTTACTTCGCCCTGGCCCAGCACCTCCGCCGGATTCGGGTCTCGACTGGCTCTCAGTGGGGGCCTCGCCGTCATTGGTCATAATGGCCGTGATGCTGAGGGCAATCAGCGAGGGGCCATCCATGTATGGCGCCGGACAGCACCCAACAAGTGGACCCCCGAACCGGCCTTCCAAGGCTCGGGACTGGTCGGTAAGTATTCGGGTTTCGGCACCTCCCTTGCTCTGGATGGAACAACGCTCGCAGCGGGTGGGTTTATTGATGACAACAAGAAGATCAGCCATGGCGCGGTCTGGCTTTTTGACCTCTCCCCCGACTTCCACCTTATGGTTCTTCCCCTTCCCATCGTCACAAAAGACACAGCCAAGTTCGAAGTCCGTTATGCCCCGAAAAATTCTCTTGCCCTTCTGATGTTCGGTTTTACAGGGCTGAGCAAGTTCCCTCTCCCATGGCCCGGCGCAATCCTCCGCCTGCAAAACCCCATGATCATCGGAGCCCTCCCCACGGGGACGAAAGGCTTCGCAACCTGGGAGTTCAATATCCCGGCAGCTGCCTTAGGGGTGAAGCTCTGGACGCAGGCCTTAGAACTCGAATCCATCAAAAGGGCGCGGACGAGCAACGTGATTTATTCCAAAATTCGGGCGCCCTTTTAAACCTTGTTGATCTCGCCCTACAATCCTTGCGATTGCACTCAATACTCCCCTGGATTCCTCGTTCCTGAAAGGGGCTCAAAAGCTTCGATCAGGAATCAGGTTAAGGCCATCCTGGGGACAACTCTCCGGGTGGATTTAGGAGAAATTTTTAAGAAAATAAAAATAGTTTCCATGTAGGGCGTTCTTCCACCCTTCTGGCCTTTTTATGCGGCATATCTGTTGTGCAGGGCGGCATGGGGAGCGGGTAGGCTGCATTTTTTCTACCTTTTTCAAAGGGAAGTCCAATGAATGTCCTTTCTCTTGCAATTTTCCAGGTTTTCACCCTTTCTCCCATGGTTTTTTGTCAAGGCGGAGTCCTTCCGGCCGGAGACCCGCCTCCCAAGATTATAGAAACCAAAACAAGTCTCAGCCTCGAGTTTCCCGGGGCGGGAAGCTTGCAGTTCCTTAAGAATGGTACGACTCTCCAAGGGATTCGATGGATGAAGTTAGGGGGTCGCATGATCCTCTCGATGGGCAAAGACCATGTTCCCATGCCGGTGATCGAAGTGATGGATGGAATCTCTCTGCCGCCCATTAAAAATTGGAAAGACTATCTCGCCCTTCGTTCCCTCCACAAGGGGGCTTGGCATTCTAGGGGGCGATACGGTTCCAAACTATATGATCTGGCAATGGCCAGGTTTCGGGGTGCGGTGGTCAACGGAAACACCGTGACCTTAAATTTCGGGACCCCCAAGGGCCCCGTTTATTGGGTCTTCGAGGCTCGGACCAATGATATTGGGGGTGTCCCCTATCGTGGATTGGGCTGGAGTCTTGAGGTTTCCGCGGGTCTGTCGCAAGCGGTTTGGGCTTATTTCCTAGAGCCTCTTCCCCTGGGCAAAGACTATTGGTTGCTCTCCCAAAACTGGGGAGCGTTTCTTGAGGAGCCCCTAACCAGCACCAGCACATTTGCGACGAATGTGGAAAAAACCTGGGGTTTCTGGCAACCATTTCTTTTTCTTGCTGGGAAGCAGGGATCCCTTTTGGGGTGGTTGGAAAACCCTGTTTCCATGCAAATCGAGATCGGTAGGAGTGGTCCCCACCTGGTTCGCTCCCTTGCGATCCCCTTTGGGCCAGGACCCCATCGATCGACTCCCGTGAAGTATTGGCAACTCGCCACCAAGCCTTTGTCCGACCGTTGGGAAAGGCTCAATGCCTGGACCGCTGCCTATGATGCTTTGGCCGGTTTTTACCGAAGTGAAACTGGGATTCAGGCAACGGATCCCCTTCCGACCTATCTTTGGACTGTTCCTGATAATCCCTATTCCTACTACGAAGCCTATCGTCGCTGGAAAGAGCGAAAACCCAAAACCACTCCCATGCCTGCTCCCTGGTTGGAGTCCTATTCTCTCCATGCTTCCTTGTTGCCCGAGATCGCTGCTTTAGGTTTGCGACAGATATGCATTCAGTCTCCGTGGCATACCGATGCGGAGCACTCCATTAAAGAGCGTGTGCTGCCCACAAAGCATGGGCCAAAACCTCCAAGGCTTGAGGAACAGGGTTCTGGTCATGCTCCTTGGGAGCCAAAGATCTCAGAGGCCATTGGGGGCATCACTGGACTCAAAGAATTTGTGGATCGAGCCCATAACTTTGGCGTGCATGTCATGCTTTGGACCAACCCTGCCCATCTTTCCATTTCTTCTCCGCAACTGGATAAGCATCTGGATTGGTTGATGTGGACGAGAGAGGGTGTCCCTCTTGACGAGGACTATGGGGATATTACCGGGATGAGTCTATTCAGCGGGTTTTATGGGAACTTGTTGGGGGGGGTGAAGCGAGTTCGCCAGCAAAGCAAGATTGATGGGGTTTGGTTGGATTCCTTCCTCACCTTCGGGGCCGCTGTGGATTATTCGATGTCCGAACCTCGTCCCCAACTCGCCCGGTCCTTGGACCTGGAACGTGACCTTCAAAGCAACCAAATCCCGGAGATTTATGTGGAGGGGATGAGCCTCCTGGGTCTTTCGACCGGTGGTTACGGTTATGAAGCGACTCGGTTTGAAGGCAAGAGAAACCAGGAAGAATGGAAGCACTTTGTTGCCATCAGGGGGCGTGAATATGGCCTCTACCGTTATGTTGCCGACACTTTTTTGGAGCCACAGAGTTATTACCGGGCCTTAGCCTCCAAAGGTGTGATGGCCGTTTTCGATATGAGCCAGGTCCGAAAGCTGGAGGCAGCGAGTCCGGGATCCACGCAAAAAATCGCCCGCGCGAACGAGGATTATCTCACGGTGCTTCCCTGGATGCAGAGGCGTTTTTTGATTGGCAAGGGAAAAACCTGGTATGGAGTGGCTTGGCAACGCGATACCGCGAAGGAAATCGTTTTGTTCTCGTTCCTTCCCTTCGATTTCAGCCGACCAGGCAAATGGGAGGTGCAGGATGTGACGGCCGGGACTCGTACCAAGGTTCAAGTCGGCTTCCGAACCAAGGCATGGCATACCTATATCCTGCGACCTCTTCCATGAACCCAACATGGCAGGGGGCAGTCTTCTTAAACTCTGATTGGGATCTTAAGGGCGGAGAGTTGGCTGTCTCAAACTCTTCGCCCAAACCCAAAGAGCCCCAATCGTCACCGTGTATAGGGACTGCATGAGGTTCTTTCCCAGGGAGCCGAGGGCTTCCTGGGAAAGAAGGTCGTTGATGATGAAATAGAGCAAGAGACCCACCCATCCCTTGTGGCTCCGGGCGTCTTTAACTTGACTTAAAAGGAGGTAGAAAGCGGGGAGAAGGGCGACGTGGTGGGATTTCCACGTGATGGGGGAAAGGAGGAGGGTGAGGGCGAAGAGACAGGAAATGGCCGGGAGCCAGAGCCACCTTTGCTGGTAGGCGTCCAGGCTCTGCCGGTAGAGCTTTCGGGCGCTGATCCAGACCAGGGCGAGAGCGAGGATTCGATAGATCCAGTGGATGAAGGTAGGGGAGAGGCCGGCGCCTTGGAAAAACAGTGGGCTGGGGAGGGCATGTTCTTTTGGGACTGTGCCGAGATAGCGGGCAAGCATGTAGGGGAGGCTCTGGTGCATCCAGCTGAAGGGCGGAAAGCCGTAGCTGGGGGCTGCGAAGACATCGGGCCGGCTGCCATAGGCGAAGACCCCTTGGATCCAATGCTGGTAAGCAGTGGCCCAGCCATGAAATCCAAGAGTCATGATGGGGCTGAGATGGAGAAGGGCTGCGGTAAGGATGGCAGCCACAAAAGCTTTGCGGCGGCCTTGTAGGAGGAGAAGGGGAAGGAAAAGGATGGGGGTGGGTTTGGCGGCGAGAACGAGGCCGAGGAGGCAACCACGCAGGAAGGTGCCGCGCGGTGTTTTTTCCAGAGGGAGGCTGGCCACGAGGACAATGGTGGCGAAGATGAGATTGCCTCCGCCGCCGGCAGTGTCCCGGAGCAAATAACGGGAGACGAGGAGGGTTGCCAGAAGGGGGAGCCAGAGGGGTGGGGTCTTTCCTTGGTGGGTTTGGTGGTACCACCTTGCAAGTTGCTGCAGCATGAGACCGAGCATGGCAATCTGGAGGAGGACCCATAGGACCCTGGCAATGGGAAGGGATGTCAGAAGAAGGGGTGCCATGATGATGCCGTAAGACGGCGGGTAAGGAGCGTGGACAGGGCGGGGATCTTGGGCTTGCGGGTGGTAGGGGAATTCTCCTCGCAGCACGTCCCCCGCAAAGATTCGGTTGCGAAGGAGAGATCCGTGTTTTTTTTGGAGGGCTCTGACGGAAAGAAGAACGGCCAAGAGCAGGAGGATGATGGCGAGGGATCGTCTCAAGATGGTTGTCCCCTTCGATCATTGTGGACTTTGATCTTGGTGAGTAGGCGGTCAAGATCACTCTCTATGTAACGAAAGTCCTTTTGTTGGAGGCGCTTGGACTTGCTTCGTCGAAGTCTCGGCTGGTCCAGGATGACGATGGATTTGGGAGAGGGAAGGATGGATTCGGTTTTCTCCCCAAGAGGGACCAGGAAGTTGCGAAAGCGCACACCGCCCAGAATGAATCCCTGTGCATGGGTGTCCCGTATCAAGCTGCGGAGGGCGGAGGCCCATGCGCGGGCCTGGGAGGAAGAACCTGGGAAGCGGGCGAGATCCACATGGCCTTCGACTTCTCGGGTGATGAGGAGGCTGGCACGGGGCCAGGGGCGCCCGCCGAGGCAGCCTTCGGCGACAAGGATGGGTGTCCCCCATCCGAGGGAGCGGAGGAGGGGGATGGAGCGGGCTTCGCGGAGGATGGGGGAGTTATGGAAAAGGTAGCTGGGCCACTTTCGGAAAGGCAGAGAGCGATCGCGCAGGTCCTGAGTTTTGATGTAGTAGCGCAATCCTCCGAGTTCGATCAGCCGGCAGGTTCGGGTTCGAGCCGAACTGATGATCTCGCCTCCTTGAAAGGCGAGGAAGTCTTGGATCTCTTGAAGGCCGCCTTCTTCGAAGAGGCGGTGGCTGTCCTCATCTAACCATTCGATGGGCATTCGTTCTGAGTCTTGAGGGAAAAAGAAGCGGAGGAATTGGAGGGAGGGTTGCTGGGGAGAAGAAGCGCAAGGCTTTGGCCCGAGAAGAGTCCTGAGAGTGACCAGGTCCGCGTGAGGCGAAAGCCTGCTTCGGCGCATTCTTGGGTAAGTTGCCTTTTCGTCAACAAGGTCCTCCGACTCTTTTTGCCTTCCAGGGCCAATCGGGCTTGATGAAGCCATTGCTTGGGGCTTTCACCATCCAGGAAGCTGAGAATGACGGGGCCACGTGAAATGCGGCGGAGGTTCGCAAGGATATTGGATCGATCCTCCTGCTCAGGAAAGTGGTGGATCAATCGGAGGCAGCAGCAAAGGTCGACGGTCTGGGCGCCCAGGGACATGGCCCGAGCGTCACAGCGAAAGAATCCAAGAGAGGGGTGTCCCGCTTCGCTAAGAGTTTGGGAGCAGAGTTCGAGCATGTGGGGGGAGTGGTCTGCGCCTAGATAGTGGACACCCATGGAGGCAATGAGAGGGGCAAAGCGCCCGGCGCCGCAGGGGATGTCAAGGAGACGGGGGTGTTCTTTGGCGGGAGTGATTTCTCCGAGGGCTTCTTGGATGGCCTGCCTGACGAGTCGCTTCTCCCTCCAGGAGCTTAGGCGCCGAAGAGGACCCTTTTGAAACTTACGCAGGTACTTTCGCGCTTCCTGGGGGTCAAGGTGTCTGCTCGAATAGCTTGGCATGGGGTTGAGCTTAGCTTCCTAGCCCGATTTATTCAGGATCTCGTCCCCTTTGAAGAGTGCTTTTGCATCCTCCCTTGTTTCCCAGGCAGGGAAAGGGGAAGACCCGAGTAAAGACCGCATAAAAAACGCGTAGAAAACCCGGTGGAAAACCCGGTGGAAAACCCGTCCGCGGGTTTTGTGGTAAAAACGCTTCCAGCGTTTTTGGGAAGGGCTTTAGCTATTGAGGATCTTGTGTCTTTGGTATGCCCAAAAGCCCGGAGGGCTTTCGACCGTAAAACCCGCGGACGGGTTTTCCACGGGGTTTTCCACGGGGTTCCACGGTTTGTCGGGCGAAGAAGATGCGTGCTTCGAAAGGGTAGCCCAGCATGAGAGGGCTTGGATGAGGGAGAGGAGGTCTTAGGGAAATCGAGGCGGGAGGGGAAGGTGGAGGGGGCGAACTGTTCCCTTGTGCTCCAGGAGCAGGATGCCGTGTTCGGGCTGAATCCAAGCAAGCTAGCGTTTTGTTTTTTGATACCTGGACTTCAGGTATTCGCCAGACTTGTTCCATTTCACGCTTGTGGAACTGCGCTGGTTGTTCATCTGACTTTTGACGAAGATGGCCACTCCCGCGAGGGCGACAATGACAGCGATTGCAATCAAAAGCTTAACTGTCGGATCTTTTTTCTTGTTAGGCATCTAAAGGTTCGAAAAGACTCTGGAACGTGCGGGCTTGCCAAGCTTTAGTCTTTTCAGCCCTTATCGACACCCACCCCATAGTAAGTGAAGCCCTGTGCCCGAACTTTCGATGGGGCGTAGATATTACGGCCATCAAAGATGACATGTCCGCGCATTTTCTCCTTCATGGCCTCGTAGTCGGGATTGCGGAATTCGCTCCACTCCGTTACCAAGATCAGTGCATCGGCACCGTCCAAAGCATCCATGGGCCGCTTTTCATAATCAATCCGATCCTTGAGGATCTTTTTGGTCTCCTCGATAGCTTCGGGGTCTGTGGCGGTAACCGTCGCCCCCCGATCCAAGAGGCTTTGGATAATTGTGAGGCTGGGTGCTTCGCGCATGTCATCCGTACGGGGCTTAAAGGCGAGGCCCCAAACGGCGAAGTGCTTCCCCTTGAGGTCTCCCTCAAAATGCTTGTCGATCTTCTCGACCATATAATGTTTTTGCTTCTCATTGACCGCTTCAACCGCATTCAAAATCTCGAATCGGTGTCCATGGTCCTCAGCCGTTTTCATGATGGCCCGCACATCCTTGGGGAAGCAGGAACCGCCGTAGCCGACCCCTGCGAATAAAAAGGCATAACCAATACGGTTATCCGTGCCGATCCCCTCGCGGACGCGTGAGAAGTTGGCCCCAACTTTATCACAGATCTGGGCGATCTCATTCATGAAAGAGATCCTTGTTGCCAGCATTGCATTGGCTGCGTATTTCGTAAGCTCTGCGCTTTCGGGGTCCATCACCAAAATCGGCTTTCCGGTCCGAACAAAGGGAGAATAAAGCTCCTTCATGATCTCGGTGGCCCGGGGGTCGTCCGCACCGATGACCACACGATCCGGTTTCATAAAGTCTTCAATGGCTGTTCCTTCTTTGAGGAATTCTGGGTTAGAGATGACATCGAAGGGCTCATCCGTATGTTTTGCAATCTCCTCTGCAACTCTTCGCGAAGTTCCCACGGGCACCGTCGATTTGTCGACCACCAAACGGTAACCAGTCATATGCGTTCCGATGCTCTCAGCCACCTTGAGCACATATTGGAGATCGGCGCTCCCATCCTCTCCGGGGGGAGTCCCTACTGCGATAAAGACCACCGTGGAATCCTGGATGGCTTTCTTGATATCTGTTGTGAAGCGCAGCCGTTCTTCTTCGACATTTCTGCGGATCAATTCCTCAAGGCCAGGTTCGTAAATGGGAACGATTCCATTGTTTAGGTTGGATATTTTTTTTGCGTCAATGTCGACGCAGGTTACATCATTGCCGGTCTCGGCGAAGCAAGTCCCAACAACGAGGCCGACGTAACCTGTTCCAATAACTGCGATCTTCATATTGTTTGTAATCCCGGGGCGAAAAAAAGAGAGGTTTCAGCCCAGAGAGGATAAAGGGAAGGTTCGGGGGGCGCTATAGGGGAATTTGTGGGGAAGGGCTGGGTTTTTCTCTTCTCCAATGCCCAGGATACCCTGTTGAGATTCTTATTTTTTTTGACGGTGTTTGTCACGAAAGGCTTTCCACCTGCGAAGAACTCCGGCACTCCAGAGAGAAAAGCGAAGCTGAGAAGGGATTTCGGCGATCTTAGGTGAAAAGATAGATGCCGAATCGTCAATGGGAGGGGTCTTTTTGCGGATGAGGCGAAGGCGGAAGGGGGGGTCGTCTTTGGATGGGCTGGTGGTGGATTGCAGAAGAAGGCTTTGGAGCATGCTGGTTTCTTTCTGGATCCAGAGGTCGAATTTTCCCTTGGTCCCCGACAGATTGCGGAGAGGATGCCCTGCGAAGAAAGCGGGGAATCGAAAGTTGCCCTGAAATCGAATTCTGCTCCCAACTTCGGTTCGAACAACGGGGCGGGAGTTAGGATCGAGGACGGCTTCCATCAGGGGGCGGACTTCGAGATAGCTCAAATTGGCTCCCATGCCTAAGAGGGGAAACCCATCTTTAGGGAGGAAGGGGAGAAGAAATGCGTTCCCATTCCTTCCTTTAATCCAATATTTGTTTCCATCGGATCCGAAGGTGATGGAGCCTCCAGGGCGGAGAATACGGATCGCGAAGGCTTTGTTGGGGCCAAAGAAGGCTTCGAACTTGCGCCAAATGGTTTTGCCATATCGATTCCCAAGAAAGCTCCCTTCGAAATAATGGATCCCTTTGCGGCTGTTCTCAAGGGTATGGGACAGGATCTCGGCTTCGAGAATTTTTTCGTTCGGGGACTGAAGGAAGAAGCGCCCAATAAAGAGGATGGCGAGGAGGCCGGCGGCGATGGGGATGATTCGCCTCCAGATCGGGAGGGGTGTTGATGCGGATGGCTGCCGAATTGTCTCCAGGATGGCCGCGATCCGAGCCTCCCGCTGTTCTCGGCTTTCTTTGTGAAACCGGTAGCGGAGAAGGCCATGGACGAAGAGTTGTTTGGCCTCTTGTTCCACCATGGAGGTGTTCGACCCGAGTTCCTTTGAACTTCCCTTCTTGGGATCCTTACTTGAATGTTGACTCATCCCTTCTCCCTTGTTGCTTCACGGATGGGCTCCATCCCCAAGGCGGAAAGCCTCTGCTGGATGCAGTCTGCAAGCCAAGAGCGCCCTCGCTGAAGGATCTTTTTGACTCCCTCGCGGGTCCTTCCAAGAAACTCAGCGATCTGCCGGGTATCCAGCTCCTCCTCGTAATGGAGATCGATGATCTTGCGCTGGTGCTCCGGGAGCTTCTCCAGGCAGCATTCCAGGCTTTTGATCTGGGCGTCAAAATCATCGCCGGGGGCTTTGTCGAGAGAAGAATAAAGGAGGGAGAGATGGTCGATGATCTCTTCTCCCGGAAAAGCGTGTTTGTCGCGGCGGACTTTCCGGTAGTAACTGAGGGCCAAGTTTTTAGCGATTCCTCGAAGCCATGGGCCGAAGGGGAGGGTGCGGTCGTATTTCCCAAGGTTTTTCCAGGCCACGAGGAAGCAATCTTGGACGAGATCCTCAACAGCTTCGGGACTTTGGACCATGCTTCCGATAAAGGCTCGGAGTCGGCTTTCCTGTTCTCTGACGAGGATTTCGAAGAGTTCCGTCGCGTCGATGCTCGGTTGGTGGGAAGCGGCCATGACCATCCTTGTTTCTCGGGCCTTCACTGGGGACAACTATTGTACAAATCCTGGGAAGAAGCCCCAGGAAGGAGCCATGGTGGTTTTCTAGGAGTTTTCTCCTCCACAGGCCTTCCCTCATAGGCTAACCTCCTTCCCCGATCCCATTTCGGGGCGATTAGCTCAGTTGGTTAGAGCACCTGCTTTACACGCAGGGGGTCGGGGGTTCGAATCCCTCATCGCCCACCATTTCCCACCTATGCAGCCAAGCCCCCATGCCAGCGCTTCTATGAGGAATGCGGATTAAAGACCCATTCCTTGTATAGCCGAAGAGGGGTAGCCGGAAACTTCTTCCGGGTTTTCCCTCATTCCGTTGTACGAATGGAGTTTACAAATGGCCGAAAAACGCTGTCCCCAAGCGATGGTACTGGCCGGTGGATTTGGAACGCGGCTTCAAGAAGCGCTCCATGGCCTCCCAAAGTGTTTAGCCCCAGTGGGAGGTCGTCCCTTTCTCTCCTACCCCCTGGAACATCTCGCTGAGATCGGATGCACCAAGGTTGTCCTTTGCACCGGCTATTTAGCGGAACAAGTCCAAGCGACCTTTGGAAATCGTTTTGCTGATATGGAAATCATGTATTCCGTAGAGGAGGCTCCCCTTGGGACAGGCGGGGCAGCTAGGCTTGCTCTTCCCCTTATGGAGGGAGATGAGTTCCTCGTCCTCAACGGTGACTCCTTCAGTCCTTGGGCAGCCCTCCCTTTCTTGGGAAATCCCTTGGAGCCCGCTTTGGCCTCTCTTCTTCTGGTGGAGGTTGAGAATGTCCGGCGTTTTGGTTCGGTATCGATCCAAGAGGACGGCAAGGTCCTGAGCTTTTTCGAAAAGGGGGCCAAGGGAGGAGCCGGTCTCATCAACGCCGGAGTCTACAGGCTTAGTAGGGATGCCCTCCTGCAAATCCCTCGGGACGAGAACGTTTCTCTCGAAAAGGAAGTGTTCCCAAGCTTGGCTCGTGCAGGCCTTCTCTCCGGGCAGGTTCAACATCTGCCGTTTATCGATATTGGGACACCCGAGAGCTATGCGCGGGCAGAGTCCTTCTTCTCTCCGGAGCCCCGGGTATGAATTTTCCGAGCTGCATTGTGCTTGACCGTGACGGGACCTTGATCCGGGAACGGCACTATCTTTCTCACCCGGACCAGGTCGAACTCTTGCCCGGAGTTGTTCAGGGCTTGAGCAGAATTCGGGCCCTTGGTCTACGTTTGGTGATTGCTACCAATCAGTCAGGGATCGGACGAGGGTATTTCTCAACAGAGGAGTTGGAAGCGGTTCACGACCGCTTGCATTCTTTGCTTGCGAAGGGCGGAGTGGAATTGGATGGAATCTATTTTTGCCCCCATACCCCGGATATGGGCTGTGCTTGCCGAAAGCCTGGAACTCAATTGATTGAACAGGCCGGAAGGGACCTTGGCTTTGACCCGAAACAAACCATTGTTGTGGGGGATAAAAGCTGTGACATCCAGGCAGGGAAAAATGTTGGTGGAGTCACAGCTCTGGTCCGCAGTGGATATGGGGCGCGACGAGGGATACTCAGCGATTGCGAACCGGATCTTATCATTGATAGCATTTTAGATCTCGCCCAGCTGCTTACCGCGGCGAAGGGGCATCCTTCGGGAAGCCTGTACGAAAAGGGTGGTGCCTGGTCATGATCATCTCAAGGACACCCTACAGGATCTCCTTTTTCGGAGGGGGGACCGACTATCCTGATTGGTACCGAGAGCATGGCGGCAAGGTTCTCGCAACGACGATTGATAAATACTGTTATCTCTCCTGTCGCTACTTCCCCCCCTTTTTCGATCACAAGTATCGCATCGTTTGGTCGCGGGTGGAGAACCGCAAACAGAGGGAGGACATAGAGCATCCGGTGGTGCGGGAAGCCCTCCATTTTTTAGGAATCGATCGGGGGATTGAGATCCATCATGTCGGGGATCTCCCTGCCCGTAGTGGAATGGGTTCGAGTTCGGCCTTTACCGTTGGGATTCTCCATGCTTTGCATGCTCTCCAGGGACGAATGGTGGGCAAGCGTCGCCTGATGCAGGAAGGGATCCATGTGGAGCAGAAAATCCTGAAGGAGGTGGTGGGATCCCAAGATCAAGTCTCTGCTGCAATGGGAGGATTCAACCTGATTCGTTTTGAGAGAAACGGAGAGATCGGGGTGCATCCCATTCTCTTACCTAAGCAGCGTCAGGAGGCTCTCGAAGGGAGTTTGATGTTGTTTTACACAGGGATCCTGAGGACAGCTTCTACGGTTGCGACGGCTTATGTAACCGGCCTCGACGCTAAGAAGCGGCAACTTCGAATCTTAAAAGATCTCGTGGACGAGGCGATGGAGATCCTCACAAGCCACAAGGACCTTTCGGAATTTGGGGACTTGCTTCACGAATCCTGGCAAATCAAAAAGAGCCTTGGGGGTGGGATCAGTAATGTTGAAGTGGATGACCTCTATGAGAAAGCCCGTCGGGCAGGGGCCATCGGGGGCAAGTTGACCGGTGCGGGGGGAGGGGGATTCCTTCTCTTCTTCGTGCCCCCAGAAAGACAGGCTTCTGTCAAGGATGCCTTGAAGGATCTTGTACACGTTCCCTTCAAGTTTGAATCCTCTGGAGCACAGATCATTTTCCACGAATCCGAAGAGGATTTCTCCGAAGTGGAGCGTCTCATCGAGTCCCAGGGAATCCGGGATTACAGGGAACTCGCGGAGCTGGAGCTGCAACCTTTCTCTCCCCTTCAGCCCGCAGACAAAACCGTTGCTGAGCAAAGGACCGTGAAACAGGAAATCAATTAATGGAAACCCCTCGAATGAAACCGGCAGAGTTCCTTGATCTCTATGAGCAATTGCTTCGAATCCGGACGCTTTCCGAGCACATCCTCGAAGTTTACCAGGATGATGTTATGGAAACTCCAGTCCATCTTACTCTCGGTCAAGAAGCTGTTGCGGTGGGTGTTTGTGCGAATCTGGACAAGGATGATGTTTTGTCCTTGGGACATCGGACCCATGCGGGGGCCCTCGCAAAAGGAATGCCCCTCAAGGCTCTTGTCGCCGAACTCTACGGTCGGACCACGGGTTGCTCGGGTTCCTATGGAGGGTCGATGCACGTGTACGATCCGGAGCATGGTCTCCATGGTTCCTCCGCCATCGTCGGGGGCAATATTGCACTTGGAGTCGGGGCAGGGCTTTCTTTCAGTCTCCAATCCAAGGACAACATTGCGGTTTCCATGTTCGGGGATGGAGCTTGTGATGCCGGCGTCTTTTGGGAGTCGATGAACTATGCAGCCCTTGCCAAGTTGCCTGTTCTCTTTTTGCTCGAAGACAACACGCTCTCGAATGTTATGCCCAAGAGCAAGCACCTCTTTCCCGATCCGGCTGCGATTGCAAGTCACTTCATGCCGACCTTTTTTGCCGACGGAACCGATGTCCTCTCGGTGTACCAGGCTGCAAATGAGGCATGTGGGGAGATACGAAGGACAGGGGGACCGGCCTTTCTCCATTGTCCCACAAAAAGGTGGATGAAGCACCAAGGTGTGGAGGAGGAGGATCTTCCCTTTATTCATATCGACCGAAGTAAGGACTGCCCCATTCAAAAACTCGAGCGCTATCTCCTGGGTTCGCATCTTGCCACGCCGGGGAAATTGAAAGAAATCCGAGCCCGCGTGGATCAGGCCTTGGCGGATGCCGTTCGATTTGCCAAGGAGTCTCCCTATCCCAACCCCGAAGTCCTGGAGGTCTAAAATGCCTTGGAGCCGATTTGAGAAACAGTGGTCCATCGTGGAGGATGGAAGGATCCTCAGTTACAAGGACGCGGTTCGGGAAGCCATAGATCAGGCCATGTGCTTGGATCCAAAGGTCTTCGCCATAGGCCTGGATGCCGATGATTGTTATGGTGTCTATGGGACCATGCTGGACCTTAGCCATCCCGAGCGAGTTTTGGGGACACCCATCTCCGAGAACGCAATGACAGGGGTTGCTCTGGGCGCTGCCCTGACTGGGATGCGGCCAATTCACATCCACATGCGGGCCGATTTTCTACCTGTGGCTATGGACCAAATCACGAACTACGTTTCCAAGTGGAAAGCGATGTTCGGGGGCAAGCCCAAGGTTCCCCTGGTGATCCGGGCTGTTGTGGGGAGAGGTTGGGGTTGTGGAGCGCAGCATTCGCAGAGCCTGCACGGGATGTTTGCGCATTTACCGGGGCTCAAGGTGGTGACGCCTGCGACCCCACGGGATGCAAAGGGACTCTTGCTTCAAGCGATCAGCGAAGACGAGCCTGTCTTGGTGTTGGAACACCGATGGCTTTACAAGAATGAAGGGGCGGTTCCCGAAGAGATGTACACGATCCCCTTTGGAAAAGGGAATTACCTCCGACGGGGTGGGGCGCTGACCCTGGTGGCACCTTCGCTTGCAGCGATCCATGCTCTCAAAGCCTGCGAAGAGCATGACCTGGATGTGGACCTGATTGACCCTCGCACGATCAAACCTTTGGATCGGGAGATGATTCTCGAGTCGGTCCAAAGGACTGGGCGCTTGCTCGTGGTGGACTATGATTCACCCGCTTGTGGGTTCGCCTCGGATGTGTTGGCTCTTGTGGCTGAGGAGGCCCCCGATGTCCTCAAAAGGAGGGCGGGACGGATGACCTTCCCCGATGTCCCCATGCCTTCAAGTGGCGTCCTCGAGAGGAGATTCTATCCTGACCCTGAGCGTATTGCCGCAAGGGTTAAGGCCATGATCGGAATCACCCAAAGCGAAGAGGCTTTTGTATGAGCGGGCAACTGGATGTCCTCATCGTTAACCCTGGAGGCAGGAAAAAGGCTTACCAGGACTTAGGCGGATCGCTTGCGGCGATGGAACCACCGATTTGGGCGGGGCTTCTCGGGAGCTTTGTTCGAGCTAAGGGCCTTAGCGTGAAAATTCTGGATACAGACGCACTGGCTTTGGCTCCCGAAGATGCAGCCAAGCGCATTGATGCCTTGAATCCAATCCTGACAGTCGTTGTCGTCTATGGCCACAACCCCAATGCTTCCACTTGGGTTATGCCCGGGGCCGGAACTCTCTGCCGCACAATCAAAGCCACCAAGCCTGATCGAAAGATCCTGATGTTGGGTGGCCATGTTTCTGCTTTGCCGGAAAGGACTCTTCAAGAAGAGGATGTCGATTTTGTCTGCGATGGCGAAGGTGGCTACACCATTGTGGATTTGGTGGAGCAGCTCAAACATGAACAGCCCAAGTTGGACGCCGTTCGTGGAATCCTTTACTTTGAAAACAATGAAATCCAAAGGACTGCGCCTGCGCCATTTGTCGTGGACTTGGATCGGGAGATGCCGGGAATCGCCTGGGACCTCCTTCCCATGGATCTCTATCGCGCCCACAACTGGCATTGTTTCGGCGAAGAGAGCCGGAGTCCCTACGCCGCGATCTATACCACTCTGGGCTGTCCCTTCAAATGCAGTTTCTGTTGCATTCAGGCTCCCTTTAAGCAGGGGGAAAAGGCTCTTGGGTACAAGCCAAACGTCAATAGTTACCGCAAATGGAGCCCCTCTGTCATTGGGCGGCAGATCGAGATCCTCGTCGAAAACTATGGTGTCCGACACCTCAAGTTTGCAGACGAAATCTTCCTTTTGGATAAGGAGCATGTCGAAGGGGTCTGCGATGAAATTCTCCGCCGTGGGTATGACTTGAATATCTGGGCTTATGCTCGCGTTGATACCGTCCGCGACGAAGGCTTGCTAAGAAAAATGCGAAAAGCTGGGATCCGCTGGCTTGCCCTTGGGATTGAATCAGCCAATCGAAAGGTCCGAAAAGATGTCTATAAGGGCTATCGCGAGGAGAAAATCGAGGAAACCGTTCAGAAGATTCAAGCCGCGGGGATTCACATCGTCGGCAACTATATTTTTGGTTTGCCTGAGGATGACCTGGCTTCGATGCGGGAAACTCTAGAGTTGGCGAAGAAGCTCAATACCGAATACGCCAATTTCAATTCCGCAATGGCTTATCCCGGATCCGCTCTTTATCAGGAAGCTTTGGAAAAGGGCTGGGACCTTCCCCAGACTTGGGATGGGTACTCCCAGCACTCGAAAACAAGCCTTCCCTTGCCGACCAGGCACATCTCGGCAAAAGAAGTCCTCGCCTTCCGGGATCAAGCCTTTGTGGAATATTTCGAGCGCGAGGAATACCGCCGGATGGTGGAGAAAACCTTTGGGGAGAAGGTGCTTGGCCAAGTGCTTGAAATGACGAGCAAGTCCCTGGAACGGGACTTGCTGAAAATAAATTAAGGTTGTATGGGGCCCTTACTTTCCCATTTCGAGAACCAGCTTTGTCAGCCCGTTGAGGACCCCGGGTTTGTCTTGATACAAAGGTGCGGGGGCCATTAGAGGACTCAGGCCGGCAGCGGCACCCCCCTTGGTGATGACCTTGTGGACCCGCTCCCATGTGGCTGTTTTCCTCCATTCAGGATCATGGAAATTTCTCGGCTTGGGTTTGAGGGCAGCGCCGGCGACACCATCACCTTTGCCTTCCTTACCATGGCAGGTGGAACAATAAGAGGCAAAGTATTCCCGAGCCGTTTTCATATCCGCTTCAGAAACCGTGGGCATCTGAGAGCTGGTGTTGCCGGGGGGCGTGGAGGACGTGTGGCTTTTCGGTGCCGGCTTTTTTGGGGCTTCCTTCTTGTCCCCACAGCCTCCGAGGAGCAGGCTTAAACTTGCCGCTATGGCAAGAGAACAGCAGAGTCGCTTAGAGCGTTTCATCGTTTTATCCTGTTTTTGTGGTGAGTCAGTTTCTTTGGATGTAAGCATTCAGGGGTACTGAATCTCGTAAAGATGTACTTCATAGGGGCCAAACTGGTCCGATGCACGCCCAAATCGAAAAGGAAGCTTCCTGTTTTCGTCGAGCACACGGGCGCTCTTTGTTCCCCTCAGTCCTCTCAGGTAGAGAGATACCTTGCTGGGGGTTGCGCTGAGGTTGGCTGCGAAAAGATAGAGCTTGGATCCCAATTGCCGGACCGTCCATTTCATTTTGGCTTTTTTGTTGCTTGGCTTGAGAGTCCCACCATTCTTTTTTGGGGGTGAATTAAGAACTTTCGCAAGAGAGGCCACTCGTTTGTTGATGTTCCCGATGGCTGCACTCATCACCTTATCTCGTAACATGGCATCCTCTCGAAAGCGTGGTTTCCACTCGTGGGCAAAGTAGCCGATTCCCTTGACTCCGGAGATGATCGCTATCCAGACGAGGCTGCGGACCTGGGCTGGGCTTGGTTTGACTTTGGGATTTTTTATATGAGTGCATTCGATCCAAGTGAAGGTGGGCTTTTTATTTTTTACGGCCTTTAGAAGACGTTCGACGCCTCTTGCTACATACTCGAGTTTTCCGGAGACAAGCGGATATTTGGAAGTGATGGGGTAGATATCGAAGGAGAGGATGTCTGCACCTTTTGCGTATTGGGGGTAGTCTTCGAGTTTTCCCGTTCGGGTTCCACGTCCGATGTATTGCTCGTTGGCGATTCCTTGTCCGAAGTTGAGGAAGATGGGGCGGGTTTTGTCCTTTTCCCGCATCTCCTTGTAACGGCCTTGGATGTCCCCCGGTGGGATGGGGGGGCCATAACCTTTGCCTTTGATGGGCTGCGCATTGTCGGGTTCGTCCACCTGCGTCCAGGCCACGATTTGCTTGTTGTTTTTGTCTTTGAGGCCGACAGCGTTTTGTTCGCACATGACCGGCATGCCGGCTTTGGCCAGGGTTGCGAGCTGTGCACTGGTAGGGCCTTTCCAGAGGCCGATGTAGAGGTTGATGCCGATAGCCTTATACGCCTTTGCATTTCTTGGATCTTGGAGCCAAACAGCGATGGGGAAGTAGTCGGTTCGTTTGGATGGTCCGTTCTTCCAGGCTTTCCATGGCGACACGGGCCGGTTTCTTTGCACTTCGTGAAGCTTGGAGGCAGGATGGGGACGGTGCGATAGAACTGAGTTCTGGGGAGCGGGGACTTGGAAAGGCCCGGGGAGGGCGAAGGCGATCAGTGGGAGTAAGAGCATGGCTGGAGGATACGGCAAAGGGATTCCGGAGGGGAGACCCCAGTCATTCGGGCTGTGGGTCGGGATTTCTGCCATTCTTACCCTTGCTTTGCTTTTTCTCTGGTATCCAGCTTTGCATGGGCGATTTGTCTTCGATGACCAGTTGCTGGTAAAGCGGAATCCTCTGGTCCATGGTCCCTTGGATCTTTGGGGAATTTTCGGGGGGAGGTTTTTAGAGGCCTCTGCTGGGCAGGAGTCGGTCCCTTTTTGGCGGCCTGTAACTGTCCTTATTTTTTGGGGGCTCTGGCACCTGGGAAACGGGACAGCCATTGTTTTTCATACCTTCGCGCTGGGGACGCATCTTTTAGTTGCCTTATTGGGGCTTAGGCTTCTGTCTCGAATGGGTGTCCCTCCCCTGCTTGCGGGTCTTGGCGCTTTTGGGTTTGCAGGGCATCCCGCTCAGGTGGAAGGGCTGGCCTGGGTCTCGGCCGCGAGTCTGCCCTTGATGATGCTCCTGCTCTTTTTGTTCCTGTTGGCTTGGGAGCATTACCTCAGAAGGGGAGGGATTTGGGTGCTGTGCGGGGGCGTCCTTGCATTTTCCTTGGCATTGTTGGTGCGGGAGGACGCGATCATGGGGCTCTTGTTGGCGGTGCTCCTTGAGTTTTTGCATCCGGAAAAAAAGGGGGGCGGCCATGGGATGGTGAAAAGGCTGGGGCTCCTTTCCATCGTGGCTCTTCTTTGGTTCCTGAGCAGGTATTTTGTTCTGAATCCCTCGATGAGCAGGCTTGGCAGTGGGATCTTGGAGGCGACCAGGGGGGTTGGGGAAGGCCTGCTTTTGCGCTTGTATGTTTTCGGGGTCCATCTGCGGGATCTTGTGTTCCCTCGGGCTCCCAATGTGCTGCGACCCTTGCCTGCAGAACTCCTGGGGGAAGGGTCCGGCTTGGGAGTGGCACTCACTTGGGTGGCTGGTTTTTCCCTTCTTCTTTTTTGGCTTCTGCTCCGGGGAAAGGGGGATGGGTTTTGGATGCGTTTACAATCCGGAACGCGAAAGGCCCGGGGGCTTCTTTGGGTTTTCCTTTGCCTGCTTCCCCTGTTGATCGTAGGTGAAGGGATGGGGGTGACTCCTCTCGCAGATCGTTACCATGCTTTTGCTGTCTTTGGTTGGATTCTGTTTTTGACTGACCTTCGATTTTTCCCTTGGGGTAAGTGGGGGAGTCTTGCCTTGCTCTTGGGGAGCTGCGCTCTTTATCTTCCTGTGACGCATGCGGGGATGAAGCCCTGGAGGGATCCGAGGAGCTTTTGGGAGAATGCGAGCCTGCAAAACCTGGATTCGGTCCTGGCGGCTTATTCGCTGGGGAGGCAACGCCTGATGGATTTTGAGCGCGAGGGGAACCCCAGGGATCTTGATGGAGCGGGAGAGGAACTGGACCGTGCCTTGGCCCTTCGGCGCAGTTTTGGGAACCAGGGGAAGCGGGGGGAGGTCCAAGAGCTTGCGATTGAGACAGCAAGAGCCTGGGTGCAGCTTACGCGGGCCATGCGCTCGCCAAGGGTGTCCCCTCGGTCGGCGCGCGGGGCTTTTGAGAGGGTTTTGAAAAGGGCGCCGGGAAGTGCCGATGCTTGGGTGGGGCTGGGGGTGTCCCTTGTTCTGGAAAAGAGGGTGGGGGAGGCTGAGCGGGCCTTTCGAAAGGCCGTGGGGTTGGACCCCCGGAACCCCCAGGCACACTTCAATCTGGGCCGGCTCTTATGGGCCAAGGGAGCGCGGGCTGAGGCGCAGGAGCAGATCCAGGAGGTCCTTCGGATTCAACCCGACAATCGAGGTGCCAGGGAACTCCTCCGTCGGCTCAAGGGCTGGTAAGGTCTTCGCCTTTTCTCTATCGTCTTTCCCCATGTTTCATCCTCTGGCCTGGTTCCTTCCGCTGTTGCTGACCTTCCTTCCCGCTTGCGGAAAAACGGTCCAGGATCCTTCCCGCATCCTTGTTTTTGCCGGATCGGCCAGCCGACCTGCCCTCTTGAAAGCCGCCAAGGTTTTCGAACAGAAAAAAGGGATTCATGTGGACATTGTTTTTGGGGGATCGGGACAAGTCCTTTCGCAGATGATCTTATCCCAAAAGGGTGATCTCTTTTTCCCCGGCTCCTCCGACTATATGGAAATTGCCAAGAAAAAAGGGGTTGTTCTCCCCGAAAGTGAAACACGCCTTGCCTACCTTGTGCCTGCGATTGTCGTTGCTAAGGGAAACCCAAAAAGGGTGCAGGGTCTCAACGATCTCCTTAGAAACAATGTGCGTGTAGCCATCGCAAATCCCGAGTCGGTTTGTGTTGGTTCCTATGCTGTGGAAGTCTTTGAGAAGAACCTCTTAAGGGAGCAGGTGCGATTCCTTCGAGACAAGTTGGTGACCTATACGGGGAGTTGTGCCCAAACCGCTTCGGCTGTTTCACTTGGTGCGGCCGATGCAGTCATGGGTTGGAGGATCTTTTCATCCTGGGACCCCAAGCGGCTTGAGGCTCTCCCCCTCAACAAGAACCAGGTCGTTCGGGTGGGCTACTTACCGATTGCGGTATCGAAGTTTTGTAAAAAACCCGAAAAGGCACAGGCTTTCATCAGCTTCCTCACTTCGAAAGAGGGACGGGGTATTTTCCAGGCAGCGGGATATTTCATGACGGCCCAAGAGGCTTTTGATTGGATTGGGGCCAAGAAAGCGGTAGGCGGCTTATACCAACTACCAGGGGAGTGGATCTCTCGTTGAAGTTTCGCCGCATCGCCCTGCTCGCCGCTTTTGGGATTGTTCTCCTCTATGGACTCCTTGTGTTCGCCCTTTTGGGCTTTGTTGGTGAGGCAGATCTCTGGGAAACCCTTTGGTCGCCGAACACCCTCTCTGCCATTCGGATCAGCCTTCTTGCAGCAACTTCATCAGCCATCCTTGCCATGATCATCGCCCTTCCCGTAGCCTGGGCTCTCTCTCGCTTCCGTTTTCCGGGTAGCTCTTGGGTGGACATGCTTCTGGAGTTTCCCATGATCGTCTCCCCTGCTGCATTGGGGGCGATGATTCTCATGTTCTTTCGGTCGACGCCTGGAGAGTGGATACACAGCCTGGGTGTTGACGTCGTGTTCGCCTTTTCCGGCATTGTCCTGGCGCAGTTCTTGACGACAGTGGGCATTGCGGTTCGTTTGATCAAAGCCGTTTTGGATGAGATCCCTGTTCGCTACGAAAAGGTCGCTCGCTCTCTCGGAGCCAACTCCTTTCAAACGTTTCGCGGTGTTGTCCTGCCTCTCTCGGCACGAGGGCTTTTGGCCTCCGGAATCTTAGTCTGGGCCAAGGCTTTAGGAGAGTTTGGAGCTACGATCACCGTTGCGGGTTCCTTGCCGGGGAAGACCGAGACTCTTCCCATCGCAATCTTCCTTGAGTTGGGTAAGGCTAACCTCGAAGGGGCCTCGGTTCTCATTCTCATTCTCCTCCTTTTCGGTGTCTGCGTTCTGGCTCTGGCCCGTCTTCTCCTGAGGAGGAGGCAGCTTGCTTGAAGTTCGAAAGCTTGATCTGACGGCCGGTGATTTTCGGCTCAAAGGTTTGGATTTTCGCGTGGAGCGGGGTGAGTGCCATGCTCTGATTGGGCCGACCGGAGCAGGCAAAACCCTTCTCCTCGAAGGGGTGGCGGGTCTTCTTCCCACCCAGGGGGGACAGGTCCTGATGGATGGAGAGGATGTGACTGGATGGGCCCCGGAACGGCGAGGGATCGCCTATGTGCCCCAGGATCTCGCGCTTTTCCCTCACCTCAACGTGGAGGAAAACCTGCGTTTTGGCATGCGATACTCGAAGCGGAATTCCGGCGGAGAAGAGGGCCTTCACGACCTGATTGCTTTTTTGGGTTTAGAGCCACTTTTAAAGCGTCGGATCGAGGGTTTAAGTGGGGGAGAGCAACAACGAATAGCTCTCGTCCGGGCCTTAGCAGCCGGGAGGAGGCTCCTTCTTCTGGATGAACCCTTCTCCGCGATTCACGCAGGTCTCAGAAGAGACCTCTGGCGGGTGCTGCGTGAATTGATTGCACGCTTTTCTCCCGGAGTCCTGCTTGTGACCCATGATGTGGAAGAGGCCTTCCTCCTCGGGGACCGGGTGTCGGTCCTTCTTGATGGGTACATCCGCCAGGAGGGGGTGGGGGAAGAAGTGTATCGAAATCCCTGTGATCCCGAAGTTGCGCGTCTGCTCGGTGTTCGAAATCTATTCGCGGCAGAGATTCAATCTTGTGAAGAAGGAGTGGGCTGGGTGCTGTGTCCCGGCCTTGGCCGAATCCATTCCCGAATCCCCGAAGGGCTGAGTAGCCGCTGCCTCCTGGGCTTTCGAGGACATGAAGTCCTCTTGGAAAAAGGAGAAGGCCTTGGGACAGAAGTGAGGGGGAAGGTCCGCGAATGGTTCCCAGGTGGTGGAAAAACCTTGGTTCTCGTAAGCCTCCCAGGGATTCCCGATCTTTGCGAAATTGAATTTCGGGACACCCGCAGTTTCTGTCCTGGGGAAGACATCCGCTTTTGGATTCCCGCAGATAAGACCTTTGTGCTTCCTGCTCCCTAGACAGGGGACCTGGGAGCTAGATCCTGAGTTTGAATGCCTTGACTCTCTCCTCGATTTCATCAAAAGCCCTGCGGGATGTTTCGGTGAATGCCGCGAGTTCCTCCGATCTTGCAGCATTATCCTGGCCCATCTGGTCCAAGGCCGAAAGGGCTGTCCTGATTTGATTCAGGTTCGCAGCCTGTTCCCCTGACTGCCCCTTAATCTCCTGGAGAATAGAGCTGACCGTTGTGGTTCCTTCCTGAATCTTTTTAAAGAAATCGCCAACCTCGGAAGTAATCAAAACTCCGCGATCCGCCCGGCTTGCAGCTTCATTGATCATTGTGGAAGAGTTTTGCGCTGCTTCCGCGCTCCGTTGGGCCAGATTCCTGACTTCTTCTGCGACCACAGCAAAGCCCTTCCCTGCTTCACCTGCACGAGCTGCCTCCACAGCAGCGTTCAGTGCGAGGAGGTTTGTTTGAAAGGCAATCTCATCAATGATGTTGATGACTTTTCCGATTTCTTCTCCCGACTCTTTGATTTGCTGCATGGCTTCATCCAGGTCTTTCATCCGGGAGTTTCCTATTTGGGCGGCACTTGCGTTTTCCCCGGCGATGTTGTTGGCTTGCACCGAACTTTTTGCCGTGCTTTCCGTCTGCTCTGTGAGTTCTTGGAGAGTCGCGTTAAGCTCTTGGAGAGAGGCTGCTTGGGTCGTTGCATCCTGGGCAAGGTTGGTACTGCAATCCACGAGTTCCGTGGAATTCCCTTTAAGAAGGTCCACGGTTTTCCGGACGCCAAAGATGGAGTCGTTCAAGCTGTCACAAAACTTATTGAAGGAGAATCCCAATTCCCCGATTTCATCTCGGTGGTGTTCCACGACCCGCTGGCTGAGATCTCCATCTCCTTCTGCGATCTCATGGAGCCTTCTTGCGAGTTCTTTTATGGGAAGGATCATGGTTTTTCGAAGAAAGAGGATGGTTGCAATCAGTGCGGCAATCCCAAGATAGAGTGCCCCCCATTGAACCTTTGCAAGAATGGATTTTTCTTTCTCACCTTTCTTTTGAAATGCTTGGGTTGCCTGGTTCATGAGGGAAAGGAGTTTGAGGTTATTGTCCATAAGAGCCGTCAAGGCAGGACCGATGGCATCTTTGGGCACATCCTTTTGGAGGGCCTTCCCCAGGCGCTGGTAAATCGGCTCCCACACCTTTAAGCCTTCCTTGAGGTATTTTTGAATCTGGGGATCTGTTGCGGGTGGAAGGGTGCATGGTTGGGAGGTTGCATCCAAGGTTTTGCCACCCAAAAGAAGTGCGCGCAGAGTTTTGTCAAAGAGGGAACTGGTTTTTTGCAAACCCGCTAGCTGTTTCCTCCGCAGGTCAGCATTTTCTTCTTTGGCGATGGTCAAAGCTTCCTTGGTCATTCTTTGAGAAAGCATTCGTTGTCTTCCGGCGACGTTGACAAGGAGCCCTGTGGCCCTTTGCCTTGCGAGAAAAATTGAAGACTGGATCGCAGTTCCGAAAATGATCAAAGAAAAAAGGCTGAGGATGAGGAAAAGCTTGGTTTGGATCGAAAACTTCATGGTTCTATTTTTCTCTTTCGGTGGGCTGGACCCCGTGCGATAGGATCGGGAGGCAAGCTGCTTTTTTCAGCGGAACTTCATTTCTGGCCACCTCGACCTTTCCGCTTTTGGGTTATTTTTCGACCTTCCAGAGGGTTCAAATGAACCAATTCTATACTCCGTTTTTCCTTCTTTTCCTCTCTCCGCTTTCATCACAAGTTTCTCGACTGGATGCGGAAAAAATACGTAAGGAAGGCTTGGAGAACAGCCATGTGATGGAGCATTTAGATGTAATCACCAATGACATCGGCCCTCGGTTAACGGGATCTCGGAATTTTGAGCGTGCTTGTAACTGGGCCAAAAAGCGATTTGAGTCCTTTGGGCTCAAGGCTCATTTGGAAAAATGGGCTGAGTGGCCAAGAGGCTGGGATCGGGGTCAATGGCAAGGGCGCATCACTCTTCCCGAAAAAATGGAGCTCCAAGTGGCAACTCCGGCTTGGACCGCCGGAACAAAGGGGCGCTTGTTGGGGGAGTTGACCCTTCTTCCTCGCAGTAAGTCTCGGCTTCAAAAAGAACGAAAGCGTTTGAAGGGGAAAATCCTTTTTGGTCCCGTTCCTTCCAAAAGAACTCCCTATGGGCGTCAGTTTCTGGAACTTGTGTCCAAGGTCGGGGCAAAGGCCATTCTTACTCCTTCCAAAGGCGACAAAGCCTTTCCTCAGAGGATCAGAGTCTTTGGGTCCTACCGAACCGTTTTTGCAAAAAAAGGGCGTCTTCCCAAGCTGCCTTTGATCGTTGTGCGGGCTGACCAAGGGAAGAAGATAGAGGCCTGGTTGAAGGCAAAGAAAAAGGTGGAGGGAGAGTTTGAAATCCGAAACCGCTGGAGGAAGGGGCCGATCCCGATCAACAATGTTGTGGCTGAGATCAAAGGAAGCCAAAAGCCGGACGAAGTGGTAATCGTTTGTGGACACTTGGATTCCTGGCACCAGGCAACAGGCACCACCGACAATGGAACTGGTTCGGCGACCACGATCGAAGCTGCCCGAATCCTTGCGGCGGTTGGAGCTAGGCCAAAGCGCACAATTCGGTTCATTCTGTGGGGTGGGGAAGAGCAGGGTCTTTTGGGATCCTTTGCTTATGTGCGCAGGCATCGACAGGAGATGAAAAAGATCTCCTGCGTTCTGAACCATGATACGGGGACCAACTGGGCGCATCGACTTTCGGTTACAGAGAAGCAATTCCCCTTCATGGAAAAGGTCTTCGCGCCAGTGATGAAGTTGTCCCCTCCTGATAAGGATTTCCAGGGGAAGGTCTTTATTTTGAAGAAAGTCAAATCCTTGGGTCGAGGAGGCGGTAGTGACCATGCTTCCTTCCTGCGAGCGGGCGTCCCTGCGTTTCCTTGGGGGCTGACTGGGAGAAGTAATTACTTCGGAAGAACCTGGCACAGCCAGTGGGATACTTATGATGCTGCAATCCCTGAATACCAGAAACATACCGCGACAGTCATTGCTCTGACCGCCTTGGGGATTGCCAATTTAAAAACCCTGCTTCCAAGATAACAAGAGAAGAGGAGGGCCATGCAGGCCCTCCCGGTGGACTACTTTTTCTTGCGTTCGCTCCTTCGAATGAGTTTGGGACGGGCCTTTGCTTTCCATGCTGCTACTTCATCCATCCCAACCTGGATGGCTTTGAGGAGCTGGGGATCAAAGCCCTTTTGTTCCGAATCCGGCCCTGCCGGGACACGAAAATCAGGCATGCAACCATTGAGTTCCATGTCCTGTCCTGTGTTTTCAATAAACCAACCCCGGAAGGGTAGGCGCAAGAAACTCCCATCCATCAAGCCCGTTCCACCGGTTGAGATCACTCCCCCTGCGGTCCGTTCGCCAACAATCTTTCCCCGCTTTAAGGTTTTGATGGCGTGTGAGATGATCTCTGCATTGGAGAAGCTTCGTTCATTGCAAAGAAGGACGATGGGTTTGTCCCAGGATGCGTAGATTCTCCTGTCCTGAGGATACCCTGGCTTGCTCCCTCCTCGGGGAATGGTCAGGGCGTGAGAGGGTTGGCAAAGAATCGTCAAGATGTGGTCTGCCGTAAATCCTCCACCATTATCTCTTACATCGATCAGGAGGCCATCCTTACCGGATCCTGCAGAGAAGATTTCTGCTTCGAGCCGATGGAAGCTTGACCAGTTCATTCCTCGAATATGGACATATCCCAAAGTCCCTGCGCTGATCTCCTCCACATCTTTTCGGCGACGGCGAATCAGGTCGTCATAAAGCAAGCTCCAAACCAGCCTTTTTGGGCGGGGTGTTATGTGGATGACCCTGGAGGTGCCTGAGCCATTGGATACTTTCAACTCAATGGGTTTTGCCTTTTCGAAAACAAGGAGACTCTCCACATCGCTGTCCGGTTGGATTGTTTTTCCTTGGATTTCTAAAATGCGTTCCCCTGCATGGATTTTGGAGCGTTGCAGCCAGGCCGGGCTTTTGTAAATCACGGACTGCACGAGGAGTCCTGGACCTCCCGCTTGGCGGTCAAAAACAAGGCCGAGATCGAAGTTTTTCTTTTTCCAAGATGGAGCCTTCGTTTGCTTCAGGCCCGCAGGCTCCGGGGCTCCATAATAGCCTAGGTGTGAACCATTGAGTTCGCCAAGCATCTCGTTGACAAGAGTTGAAAACTGGGTGGAGGAAAGACAGTAGGGAGCGACTGCTTCGTAACGATCCCCTACGGCCTTCCAGTTTCGGTGGTTCAAAGCCTTATCGTAAAAGGCCTCCCCAATCGTGTGCCAGGCTT
>Ga0256841_1000385_pt1 | contig 46823 bp, 35 predicted proteins | sample 356308metaG_FD_185971 | JGI IMG/M metagenome (GOLD analysis project Ga0256841, IMG submission 185971) | Hydrothermal vent microbial communities from Mid Atlantic Ridge, Atlantic Ocean - 356-308 | ecosystem: Environmental > Aquatic > Marine > Hydrothermal vents | place: Atlantic Ocean: Mid...
CGCTTCCGGCGTTTTCTGAAACAAGCTTCCGGGCAACTGGAAGAACTGGAAGCACACATCAATTTCTTCGATGAAGAAATGGCACAATTCAGCCACCAGCATGAAGCCTGCCAGCGACTCCAGGCGATTCCCGGATTTGGGGTCGTTGTGTCGAGCGTCTTTTTTGCGCAGGTAGGTAATGGTGAAGCGTTCCGGCGCGGACGGGATGTCGCGGCTTCGCTGGGATTGGTACCGCGCCAGCACAGTAGTGGTGGCAAGGAGGTTTTATTGGGCATTAGCAAGCGGGGAGACAGTTATCTGCGCGGGTTGTTGATTCATGGTGCGCGTGCCGTGGTGCGTCATGTCGCAGGGAAGCAGGATCGCCTGAGCCGCTGGATTCAGCGGCTGGTCGAACGACGTGGACATAACAAGGCGGTGGTGGCGCTGGCCAACAAAATGGCGCGCATGGGCTGGGCGATATTGGCTCACAAAACCACCTATCAGGAGGCATGAGGAAAGAGGGATGTCCAGATATGCCGCCACGGCTGTCGATATAGCCTGTGGAATTGTGGACGAGTCCTGCGGAGCGGCACTCGATCCCGCGGGCAGCCCGTGGATAACGCCCTGCGTTAACCACCGCCTGTCCACAGGGCGCACCTCTCGCCCACAATCCCACAGGCTCAACAACAAATGAAAATTGAAATCATTGAATTGAGGTAACCTGCCAACGATTGCGAAGCCTTTGTCGCCATAGATGACACAACAGGTCAGACCGGCGTATTGAAAACCTGATTAACGTGAAGGTCGAAAAGACCGCAGTGCCGGCAAGGACAATACGCGCGTATCTTCATCGAGGCCAGGAGTCCATTGATCGGCTCCACCAAACAGGCCGGATATACGGAAGCAACCCTGTCCCTGACATCTGTCAACACAGAGGCTTGCAAAATGGGAGGAGACCATATACGGGTTAATAATACATGGCTTTTTCTTTTTTTCTCTCTTTATTGATTCTGGCATATACCTACGTGGGGTATCCTCTACTCGTAGGCGTGATGGCACGATTGTTCCCGCGACGGGCAAATGGAACGGAATTGCATACGCTGCCAATGGTTTCTGCTCTAATCCCCGTTTATAACGGTGAGGCCTTCATTAGAGAAAAACTGGATAGTCTGTTGACGCTGGATTATCCCGCTGACCGGTTGGAGATCCTGTTTTGCTCTGATTGCAGTGAAGATGGTACGAATGTATTGCTGGATGCCTGTGCTAGGGAATATCCGGATCAGGTTAGGGTGTTTTTTATGCAAGCTCGTTCTGGTAAGCCGGCTATTCTGAATCGCCTGAGAAGAGAAGCCAGAGGCCAGGTGCTGTTGATGACCGACATACGTCAGCCTTTGGAAAAGCGTTGTTTGCGATATTTGGTTGAGGGTCTTGCAGATCCTCAGGTAGGTATAGCTGGTGGTCAGTTGTGTTTGCGTGGGGAAACTGGTGCTGGCTTGTATTGGAAATATGAAAATTATATTCGTCAATCGGAATCGGCTTATCGTGGAGTTACAGGCGTTTCTGGTTCCTTGTATGTAATTGCAGCAGCGGATATGCAGGACCTGCCAAAAGACATTATTTTGGATGATGTGTGGGTGCCTTCATTGCAATGGTTGCAGGGACAAGAGGTCATACTGGTTCCGGAAGCCATTGCTTGGGATCGGGCAATGGAGGATAACCGGGAATTTGTACGTAAGGTTCGCACACTGGCGGGAAACTATCAGTTGCTTAGGCGTTTGCCCGCATTGCTTCTTCCATGGAAAAATCCTGTCTGGTTTGAATTTTTCTCGCACAAGTTTATGCGTCTTGTTTGTCCTTGGGCTTTGTTGGTGCTGTTTGGCAGTAGCTTTTTTTTGTGGTTGCAAGGGGGGGGGGCGGACCGGATGGCAGGGATATTCCTGATCGCTCAAATCGCGTTCTATCTGTTTGCCTTGCTTGGGGAACGAGGGGGACGAATGGGGAAACTGGCGAGAACATTTGTGCTATTGAATGTGGCAGCTTTGGTTGGGTTGTGGCGTTTTCTTCGCGGTAGTCAGAAGATTGCCTGGTAGGTATGTGTGGGTATTGGGCGTCATATAAAACAGATCGCGGGACAAGTGGCGCCTCGTTGGCTGTTATTTCGCGGTACAACGGATGAGCCGAGAATCGCTTTGAGTTTTGATGATGGGCCCCATCCAGAACATAGCGACCGTATTCTCGACATACTCGGTGAGACAGAAGTAAAGGCCACGTTTTTTGTTGTCGGCGAAGAGGCGGAAAAATATCCGAACCTGGTGAGAAGAATGTTCCAGGAAGGACATGAGGTGGCAAATCACAGTTATAGCCACTATGGACTACTGGGCAGTTCAGCGGCGGAATATCTCGCTGATGTCCGGCATTGCCAGACAGTATTGGAAGAAATATGTGAACACGAGCTGGAGAGAAACTTTCGTCCTCCTTATGGAAATGTTCCACCATGGGTATTTTGGGGCTTGATTCGTAATGGTTTCCGGACAGTTTTGTGGTCTGTGGACAGTGATGATTCCCGTGTAGATGATGTTCATCGGCTGATTAACCGGTTTTCCCGGAAAGTGCTGACATCCGGGGATGTGCTGCTGCTGCATGAAGATTATCCACATACCCTGGCGGCATTGCCCCAACTTCTAGCTATGATCAGGGATAGGGGGTTTGAATTGGTTACCTGTAGTGAACTATGAGTGCTGTCAGAGGGAGTGAAGAATAATGGCGGGAGAGCCAACAGCGGAAGCACCAGGAAAGGATTTTCGAATTCTTTACCATCATCGTACCCAGGGGAGGGGAGGTGAAGGTGTGCATATTCGGGAAGTAATACGAGCCATGCGAAAACTGGGATGTCGCGTGGATCTACAGGAGGCGCCGGGGGTTGATGTCATGCACGCTACGGAAACCGGGGGTATACGCGAGGCAGGTGCAGGCAGAGCTTCTGCATATTCCCGGTTGTTTCGTTATCTCACCCGTTACGCACCACAGTTCATTTTCGAATTGGCGGAACTGGGGTATAACCTGTGGGTTTGGCGGCCATTGTCGAAGCGCTTGCAGAAACGACAGGTTGATGTTTTCTATGAGCGTTACGCCTTTTTCAGTTTTATTGGTACCAGGCTTGCGGAACGCAGGGGTATCCCTGCAGTTCTTGAAGTGAATGAAATTGTTGGAATAGAAAGGGCACGAGGACAGGCGCTTCCCTGGCTGGCGAGACGAGTGGAAGCGGCAGTGTTTAGGCGTGCCAGCGTCATTCTGGTAGTATCCAGCTTTCTCAAGGAAACCCTGATACAAAGAGGGGTGGATGAGGCAAAAATTCATGTAGTACCCAATGCCGTACGTGAAGAGACGCTGGCCAGTGGGAATGCTTCTGGTGAGGTGGTTAGGCAGCAGCTTGGATTGCAGGACGCTACCATAATTGGATTTGTCGGACAAATTGTACGTTGGGATCGTCTGGATCTGCTTATTGATGATATGGCCTTGCTGTACAAGGACTGGCCTGATCTTCGTCTTCTTGTTGTGGGGCCATGCAGGTTTATGGATGAACTGCGAAATCAGGTGCGGCGTCTTTCTCTGGAAGATGCGGTAATACTGACCGGGCCGGTAGAGCGCTCAGATGTGATGGCATATATCGATGCCATGGACATCGGTTTGCTTCCCCATTCCAATCCCTTTGGTTCCCCAATCGTCATGTTTGAATACATGGCCATGGCGAAACCGGTTTTGGCTGTGGATGTTGGGCCGGTGCGTGACATTATTGTAGATGATATCAATGGATGTCTGTTTCCTGCCGGGGACAGGGATGCCTTTCGTGACAAATTGATCGATCTTCTGACTGCCCCGGAGCGGCGAAAGCGTATTGGCGCACGCGCTTTGAGCGATGTAAGGGAACGTCATACCTGGAAAAGGAATGCAGAGTATATTCTTCGGATAGTGGCCCCACTGCTTCAGCATGAACAAGCAGGAGACAATTAAGGAACTTCTGAATGAATGCTCCACCGGTTTTTTGCCGGTGGAGCATTCATAGAAAATGAAAGGTCAAGGTATGACTCGTATTCCCTTGGCAAGGGCCGGTAACTAGGGGATCTCGAAAAATTCCTTCCATGGTATTTTCCTTGTTGCTAAAGAGAAAATGCGATTTCTTCTTTTCGCACATTTTCAATCACTTGCGATGATCAAAAATGGCGGGACATCCCTGTTCCACTCGGGCGTCTCGATTTTTCGAGATACCCATTATTGAGAAAAGTAAATATCTTACCATCACCAAGAGTATGCGATAGCCGCCGGTAGCGGTTATTCAGATTCAAAAAGCCTATTCAAAATCGTTGAAAAACAGGAGTTGCAATTCGCCGGACTTGGCGACATGAAAAGATGTCCCCGTGCTGGTTTCAAAGTAGAGTGTGTTGTTTTCTCCCGTAACCAGGTTGGCCAAGTACAGACTGTTGTCCACATAGACCTCGTATATGCCCGGTTCCATGCCCGTCAGCAGATGACGTGTTGTGTTCTGGGTATGTGGCGGGTTATATATCAACTCCTTCTGAAGAGTGCCATTTTTGGAAAACATGGCAATCAAGGCCGCATCGGTGGCATCAATATTGATGCCTTTCATATTGTTCGTGGAAGAACTGATTTCTGTCACAGGATCCATTTGTCCGGTGGAACTATCCGCTGCCTGAAAAACCGAGAACAACTGCAGATCCGTAGAACCCGTGGTTTGTTCCAGTTCTACCCGATGAACGTTCAGCGGTGGAACGCTGTTGGCCCTCTCGGCGGATGCGTCGAACACGGAAATATTGAAATTTGTGCCAAAAGGGCGCAGGAATAGTTTGGCAGCTCCTCTGGAAATGCTCACCAGGTTGCCACTAACATCAGGCAATTCTGAAAAATGCCATTGCAGTGTTACCCGATTGTTTGTAGTGGTAGGTTGAATATTGTCCAGTACGATGACGTGATCAGGTGGTAGAAAGGCTACTTCCCTTCGATAGGAGGTGGCTGAAGGTGCGCCACCGTCAATATAACTATCATAGTCAAAGTCATATGCCTGTTCCAGGTGATCTGACAGAAAGTAAGCAAATTTATGTGCGATACCGGTGGCGTTAAAGGTGACATCAGGTGTTTCATTTTCCTGGTAAGGCGCATGGTAATGGTCGCCGGTAATGGTAAGAATGTTGGCGAATTCCGATTCCCACTGCCAGGTATCAGCGTCCACCAGCAGGATTTCCCCCCGGGATCCGATTTTGACTTCACCCAGGTTGTATTCGCCTTGGTCATTTTGCTCCAGACCACCGATGACGTCCACATAAGTTGCCATGGTGTTTCCCCAGTCGTCGCCCCGGGCCATGCCATGTCCCTTCATACTGTAATGCAGCCCTCCCATGTTGCTGGCAGTGGGGCGGATTTCCTCAAGATCCGGGTTGGCAAAGAGAAAATTTTCCCAAAGCTGATCAGATGGACTCGCTTGCATGTGGTTGGCACCCCATTGTGCAATTTTTTTAAGGGTGCTGTTTACAGGAGTGAAGGAAGCGAGAAACCGTAAAGTGGCATCGCGTGGATCCCCTTTGGTGTCTCCGGACCAAGAGCCATTGTCGGAAACATAATCAAGAGAAGGGTAAAGAATATGGAGCTGACTTTTTACCAGGTCTTCATGCCAGTTGGTTTCCTTCCAGTGATTGTTCAGATTACTGCCGCTTGTCAAGGCAACGGGATACAGCAGATATTCACGTACTGCCCATTGGCCATAGTTCCAGCCTTCCTGCCATTCTCCACCGTCGAACAGGCCATTGATCAGGGGCAGCACCTCGTTGTTCCACATGTTTTCTGCCCGGCTGAGCCAAGAAGGTTTATATCCAGGATCTCCAGACAGTCCAATGGCTGCGGTGTAGACCATGGAGAAAAAACCAGCGTAGTAGTTGTCCGTCGGATCATGAGGTGAGAATGCGTCTGGGCTGGTAAACACCCAAGTGATCCATTGATCCATGCGGGTATTGATGTCCGCAATCAGGCTGGAGGTGAGGCCGGGGGCGCCATCCAGCCAGTCCCTGCCCACGGGTAGTGACATGCCATAACTGCGTGCTCCGTAGCCTGAATCATGGGTAATGGAGCTTGCTCCTCCCTGTCCATTGCCAACCACTCCGGAGCCATAGCCTCCGCCAGCGTCATAGGTCAGTGCGCGCAGGTAAATGATGGCTTCCTGGGCGTAGCTGGTATTGCCCGTAACTTGGTAAGCCAGTGCGTAGTTAAGCATGTAGCGCTGCCAGTCCAGACCCTGATAGTAATCGGGCATGTTTTCTCCGATATGGCTATCGCACCAGTTTTTGAGAGCCTGCCATTCTGCAGTATTGGCTGCAACATTTGCTTTTAGTCGGCTTAGGGTGGCCGCATCAAGCCAGATGCGTGGGTGAGCAGGATTGATGCCCGCAGCAAACAGGGGAGGGAGACAGAAAGAGAACAGTAGTAGAACAATTGTCAGTGTCAGGCGATGGAATGGAGGTCGAGAGCTACTTTTCATTTTGTACTTACTGCTTGATTGGTAGTATGAGTGATCACAAGGTCTAGGCGTGGAATTGCGCAAACATTTGGTTTGACCACCGAATTTCTATTCAGTGCCAAGATTACCCTTATTTTTTGTTTTTTCCTGGTAATTACCAGTTCTTATGTGACGAACTGCACATAGGGTATAAGGTGATATGGGTTTTTGTGAGGGAGTTGTCGCATCGGGTTTGCCGGGGCTGGTTATTACTTCTTCAGTTTGCCCAGAATATGAAGGATCGAGCGAAATTCTCTTTTACAAAACAACCAGGCAAGGGAAAGATAAATCAGTGCGCCGATATTGATTTCCAGCAACAAGAGAGGGATTGGAGGTAATATGTTCTCAAGTTCTGCCTGGGTAATACGCACTACTGCAAACATGGTGCCAGCAATGAATAACGGTGGGAAGACTGTTTTGGAGAAAGCACGGGCATCTACTCCAATATTGGCGGTAGTAATCCGGGACGTGAGGATATAGGAAAGTGGCATACTCACCATCCAGCCGATACACAGACCAAGAATGTCATGCCAGACTGCGCCAAGATAGAGAGAAGGTGCGGTAATAGAAATGATTATCATCCAGTTTTTTAATGCCTCCTGTGGTTTTCCGATCGCTTCAAGTACGGGATCCATGAGTTCCTGGGACATGCGGAATGGCAAGATCAAAGGCAGGAGTGTTGCCGGCAGTATTGCTGACTGCCATTTTTCCCCTAGCAAAACCGGTATCAATACGGGAGAAACTGCTGCCAGACCAAAGAAAATGGGAAAGGCAACTAGCATGGTCAGGCCATTCGCTTTAAGGTAATAGGTGCTGAGTTCACCTTCAGGTTGATGGTGGATTTTTGCATAGGCGGGCAATGCGACCTGCTTTACGATGGGGGTAAGCTTGTTCAACGGGATATGGGAAAGCTGGATGGCAACGGCATAGATACCCACCATATCTGCCGTCCATAGACGGCCACCGATAAAAACATCCATGCTTGAAAAAATGAACCAGGCGAAGGTAGTCAGGGTCTGGGCTCCGCCAAAGGAAAGCAGAGGCAGAGAGTGGTTGAATCGGAATAATGGCAATACCAGCATGGGATTTACCAGATTCAACAACAGGGCGCGCAAGGTGACTTCGCTCATATAGCCCCAAATCAATGCCCAGACTCCCCATCCCTGCCAGGCGAGCCACAGAGTAAACAGTGCGGCTATAGCGGAGGCCGTTAGTTCAGCAAGAGAACGTCGTTTGAATTGCATTTCCCGGGTTAACATGGCGCTCGGCAGTGTTTCCAATGAAGAAATCATCAACACGAAAGGAAGTACATGAAGAATGGGAATCAGCCGCTCATCCTTGTAGTAGTCAGCGGCCCAGGGAGCGAGTAATCCCATGCCCAGGGCAAGAATCAGGTTTACCAGCAGTAGCAAGCCAAAGATTTCCTGTACTTGGCGGCGGGAAAAGGTTGCGGCCTGAATAAGTGCCGTCCCCAGACCCGCGCTGGCAAATACTTCGAAGAATGAAAGCACCACGCCTGCCATGGCCATAAGCCCATAGTCGTCTGGGTTGAGGATACGAATTACCAGGAAGGTAACACCCCAACGGATGACCTGTGCCATAAACTTGGAAACTGTTACCCATTTTAGGGAATGGGCAACTTCTCGGGTTATGCTCATTCTGTTATTCCAGATCAGTATTACGGAGGGGATGAAACTGTGAACGTTAGGGAACCTCTGATTAAATCTGAGCGAAGCAGATTGCGATTCAAAATGTTCCGATGCAAGGCGTAAACCGCACGTAATAGCCAGCTATTGCGAAGATTTGTAACGTAGTAGCGGGGCATTTTGGATACAAGATGCGAATTCATGATTTAATCAGAGGTTCCTTAGCCAGGATTCAGGAAAAAATTCTTTTCATCCAATGCGCCGGAGACTACTTGGTATGTTGCTGGTAATAGCCAATGCCTTTGGAAGATTTCTGGCCAAGTCATAACCCTGGATCTTGTACCTTAAAGCCTCGGCTACTTTACCGCTTACAAGGCTGTAGGCCAGGTGCAGGCGCTTTGCCAAGATTCGCGACAACCTGCTGCAATGTGAATTTCTGTTGGGCAGGAAAAAGTGCCTTGGAGTATTACATGGAGCATGTGCCTTTACTAGGTACATTTCGAATTACAATCCGTTTCGTCCATCCTTAATCAGAGGCTCTTAAGGATAGCATTTTCTTCATACTGTCGTATGATGCATGCTGTGCAGAGGCGTTGGGGTGATGAGAAGGCTGTCCATGCTTGGCCACAAAAAGAATAGATTTTGGAAATATGGAATAGGTATGCTGCTGGTGCCGGTTTGTGCTTGCGCTGATGTTCCTCCACTGGTTGATGACCCAGGGGGGAATCATCGGGCTTGGGTACGGTTTGAAAGCTGGGTACGGGGGGCTCTCGCTGATAGAAAACCCTATGGATTTCGGGCCAGGGATGCGGCGCTGGCGGGGCGCTTGTCTGGACGAGAAGCATATTGCCGCCTGGCTGTGACCATGGTAGAGAAACAGGTTGTTGGTGCGGAGAAAGCGATATCGGCCGGACTGCGCCCACGGATTGCAGAGGATTCATATCTACAGGTCGGGCCCATGTTGTCTGATCTTGCGGTGACAATGGATTGGTGTGGCCATCTGCTGGAGGAAGAACAGAAGAGCCGCTGGACCGTTTATGCCGAACAGACACTGACCAATGTGTGGAATCCCACAGATGCTGCTTGGGGAGGGAAAGCCTATCCCTGGTCTGGTTGGGGTATCGACAATCCTGGGAACAACTATTATTACAGTTTTCTGGAGGCGACGCAGTACTGGGCGTTAGCCAGTGATTCCCAATATTGGTTGCGAGTGCTAAAGGAAGATAAATGGCCTCATGTGGCGGCCTATTTTAGTAACTATCATGGCGGTGGCAGTCGTGAAGGGACGGGTTATGGCTTGTCCCATGCAAAACTTTTTGAAGTATATCGAACCTGGTTGCGATCCGGGCAGGCATCCATACCTGCTCTCGACCGTTTGGTTCGGGAAAGCATGGAATACTGGGTGCATGCCACGGTTCCGACGTTGGATATGGTGGCTGCTATTGGTGACCAGGCAAGAGTATCCATGCCGGTGATGTATGACTACCACCGAAAACTGATGCTCCTTGCCTATGCGTTGGCACCAGAAAGCCGGGAGGCTCGGAACGCTGCTTGGTGGCTGCGGCATATCAACCTGCAGGAAATGGGGGACGGAGCCAATTTTCGCTATGACCTACTGCAACTGGGGAAGGGACAAAAGCCTGACAAAACTTGGTATTACTCGCCCGGAGCTGGCCATCTTTTTGCTCGAACCACATGGAATCAGGGGGCTTTATGGATGTCCATGGTGGCCGGGATTTATGACGAGGATCATGCACACCAGGATCAGGGAAGTTTCGCCTTGTATCAGCGTAAATGGCTGACGGTTACGGAAAATGTTTTTACTCATAGTGGTATTCAGCAGAATACGGATGTGCAGAATCTACTGCGTTTTGTTACTCCTGAAGGGGATGTTGGACAGAAGTTCAGCAAGAACAATCTACGGGTTAAATCTGACGGGAGTCGATTGCTGATTCATGCAGACCTGTCGCCGGCTTATGCACACAGTGAGCTGGTTTTTCGGTGGAACAGAATGCTGCTGTTTGGAGCAAAAGAAGTAGTCATAGATGATGACTATGCAGTGGATGACAAAGTGCAGGCTGTCTGGCAGCTCAATCTTCCGCGTCAGCCTCGTCGCAGAGGGAAGGATATCCAGGCCGGAAAACTATGCATTCGCCCCAGGGAGCCAGTTGCTCCGGAAGTACGCATCATTCATTGGCCAGAAGTGAAACGGGAATATGAAACTTTTCGCAGTGGGTGGAAAGTGGAGCTCAGTGGCGGAAAAGGTCGTTACCGGGTTAGCTTGTTTGTAAACGGGTGCCCGCCGGATTCATGAATGAGGAGCACAGTTGTTTGGTGGGGGAAGCAGATAATCGCGGAAATCATTGGGATTGCCTTTTTCGCCTGCTTCCGCTGCCTTGATTATGTTATACATTTCTCTGGTCGATACGTAGTGAAGTACATAATTTTTGCCATCGTTGTATCGGGTTTCCATATCTCTAAACATGACATCAACTGGATCCCCCAGCAGGGTGTCCATATCCCCATCCTGGGTGCCATGGGTATGAACCTTGATGAACAGCCATTCAGGTCGTCCTTTTACATGTATACCCGCTTTTACCCACAGATCCAAACGATCCGGTGTGGGGGGATAGCTCGCTCGGATATCTGAGTTCTCTATACGTGGCAACAGGCCCCATTTGCGGTTTTTCCAATTCAGCATCAGTGGTCCCTGGATGATCATGAGATCACCCCAAGGTTTTCCGCCCACTTTCACGTCACGACCCTGGTTGTGTGATTTGGGTTTTTGCGGGTCGTCTTTGGCATAGTATATAGAGTTGATTTTGGCTGTCTGGGTAGCGCTGGGTGCAGATGGCAGGGTGAAATCCGCATAACAGCCTTGTTCTCGAAGAATAATCAATTCGTTGTTGATGCCGCAGTTGCTACCGTCTGGCTCCGAGTTGTCAAGGGCCCAGTTGCCATGCACGAATCCCCAGGCAAGCTTTTGAGTGCCGGGCCAGTAGGAAAGGGCGCCATGGGTTTCGTGCAACTGCTGTGTAAAACGGGAAAGTTTTTCGCGCAAGCCGGTTTCTGTATCCATGTTGTGGTGCAGATGGATTTCAATTTCGCCAAATCCTCGGCGGCACATGGCTTCCAATTTGTCCAGATGCTCCGGCCGGTATTCTTCTTCAGGGTAGTAGAAACAGTGTTTGGGATGGCAGTTGTCTGCATCCAGATGTTGTAGAGCAAGGCCCGGATAATTTTCTGCCCAGCGGTTTACCCTTTGTACTTCAGTATCGTAGTCCGCGTTTGACCAGCGCGGTTCGAAATGATCAACAAAACAGAACATGATGTGCGTCGGGCCGGAATGGGAAGGCCGGTGTTTGCGTCGAATATAAGCCCCCAGCCAGATGTGCATTTGTTTCGTGCGGATTTCTTTCAGCAGTATCAAGCTGACGGCGATACCGCCGCAGAGAAGTAGAATAAGTAGCGTGGTCATGGTTTACCGTGTTTCCCGATATTGAACAGCTCCAGCATTTGCCGGATATTTTCATCCCATGAAAATTTCAGTGTATGACGATGGATGGCTTGCCGATCCCAGTCGATTGATAGTCCCTCGTGCAGATTTTTTTCCAGGGCTGCTGTATCTCCTGCCGGAGAGAGCAGGCCCGTATGATCTTCTACAACTTCGGGAATCCCTCCTACCCGGGTGGCGATTACCGGTGTGCCGCAGGCCATGGCTTCAAGCAGTACATTGGGAACGCCTTCGTTGTAGCTCGGCAGGGATACCAGATCCGCTGCATTGTACCAGTGCCTTAGCTTGTCATGGTTTATTTTTCCCAGAAAAACAACGCGGTTTTCCAGACCAGCTTGGGCAGCGCGTTCCTTCATGGTTTTTTGCATGACACCTGTGCCGGCTATGTACAACTTTAGTTTCGGCTGTTTTGGCGCTATTTGGACAAAAGCATTCAGAAGGTCTAGACAGCCTTTTTCTTTTTTCAGGTTTCCTACATAGAGGATCAAAGCGGAGTCTTCAATGCCGAGAATGCTGCGAGCCTGGTTCCTTGGAAAAGGATGAAAACGCTTGTGGTTTATACCATTGTAAACAACCCGGATCTTCTGTCCGTCGATACCCATATGCTCCATTCGATATTTTAGCGCGGCGCTGACGGAAGCTACGCCTTGGACCTGTTGTCCCCAGGTCAGGATCTGTTTTCTTATGGAAGGATGTTCGGCAATCACATTGATGTCGCTGCCATGTACCTTGACGAATGCCGGGATTCCCAGGCTTCTGGCTATATGGGTGCCAGCACTGCCTTCAGGGTAGGCCCATGAAGACAACAGCAGGTTGGGACGGAATGATTTAATCAGTTTTCCACATTGCATCGCCAGAGATGTTTGGAGAGATCTGCCATAGGAAGCGCGGAATAGACCCGGTGTATACCAGTACCAGGGATAAAATACTTTTCCTTCCAGACGGTGATGGGGGATGGCAGCAGTGTTCTGTTTGTAGAGCTGGAGGCGCTCTTTCCAGCTCACGGGAACAATAAGACGAATATCCAGATGGTCGGCAAGATGGTTGAACTGCTGAAAGTTGAAAGTACCACGCTGATGATCCCAAGGTGTGGGATAGAGATTGCTGATGATCAGAAGGCGAGGTTTTGTGCTCATGCCAGACTCAGTAACAGGTGTACGGTAAAATAGAGAAAAATCACCGAAGTTCCTGATGTAAAAGCCCAAAAAATAAAATGCTCAAAAAATCTGTAGGCCTTTTCGGCAGGGTTGCGCAATCGTGTCCCCTGATAATGCGCCACAGCTGTGCCACAGAGCAGGAATAACTGCATGGAATAACTCCGGCTGAGGAAAAATGAAGCTGTGGCGAAGCCAATGAAGGATAGAAAAAGGGCACGTGCCAAGGCGCGATCCTCCTCGGCCAGCTCGTCATTGTTGGAAACTTCCTCTTCTACAGAAGATGCTGATTTTTCTGTGCTGCCCTGTATGCGGCTTTCCATGATGAGTTGCCAGTCTGGCTTGGTCTGCTTGCGTGACTTTTGTAATAGATACATCATTATGATGCAGGAGCCAAAGAAGGCGAACCAGAGGAAATAACCGGGAATGCCCAGTTCTGCGAGAACCAGTATATAGGAGTTGTGGGCAGTCAACACATTGTGATCGCCAAACAGACCGAATCCAACACCAAACACCGGATTGTCAATGAGCATCTGGATGCCTTCATACCAAGCATCCACGCGGCCGTAGGCAGATTCTTCTCCTGGGCTTATGGTGTCCAGACGATTACTGAGGAAAAACAGAGCTGGTACCGCCACTAATGCTGCCACCAGGGTACGGAAGATTCCGTATCGACGCCAGGAATACACGCCCAGTATGGCGCCCAAGGCGAGAATGGTGCCTCTTGAATCGGTAAGCTTGATTCCCCACAATATCACGCCAATGCTGATTAACAGCAACAGCCTGGAAAAGAGACGGCGGCTGTTGCGCAACAGATACATGGCCATGGGCAGAGCAGTCACCAGGGAAAGGCCCACATCGTTTGGGTCATTAAAAATGCCGATATAACGCATGCGGCCGAGAATGGGAACCTCTCCTGTCCAGCCAACGCCAGTCAGTTTTTGCTGGATACCGTGTGCACTCATGAGTATGGCGCCCCCGATCATCAGCCGCATCATTGTGCGCACCCGCTGGCGGGATAGCGCGGTAGCGGCGATGAGCAAAAAGGTAATATACAAGGGCGCTAGTTCAACAATGGCGTTAAGGGCAGAGGAAATACCTTCCCCAGCCATAAGTACCGTCAGCGGAGAAAACAGCATCAGGACTCCCAAAATGTAGAATTGGGGAGCATTAACAACTTTGTTTTTGGAAAACAGCCAAAAAAGAAATGCAGACAGGATAAGTGCGGGCATGATTGGCCAACCCATCAGGGAGGGTACCCATTCCTGGGGGCGAACGAAGATCAAGGCGACGTAAAGCGTAAGCAATGCGAAAGCAGCTGGTGCCGGTTGATCGGGGGAGGTGGGAGCGAATTTTCCCGAAGTGGGGGGGAGTTTGGAGTGCATATTTACAGTCGTGCTTTCCATTGCAATTTTATCCATTGAGATGGAAATATATGATTATTAACTCGGCAACAATTTATATCGCGTTCAGCCCGCTTGCCCTTGTTCGCGGCAAGGCATCAGCCTGCCGTTGTAGTGATTCTACAACAAAGGCTGATAACGCTGTCCGCGGGCAAGGGCAAGCGGGCCTGCCCTTATAGATCAATCGGTTAGGGGCTTCAAGAAAAGGCCAGCTCTGCGTTCCGGCTCTTTCCAAGGGAACAACCCTTGCCTGCGAGCCGCGCCTTGATCTGACCTTTTGCTGAAGCCCTGAATACGACATAGATTGTTGCCGAGTTAATAGTATGTGTCAGGTGCAGTTTATTGCATCTTTCCCGAACAATGTGCTCTATCGCCCGTAAACAGCTTTCGGGCATCTCGATAAATCGAGATGCCCGAGTGGGACAGGGATGTCCCGCCATTTTCTATCACTACAAGTGATTGAAAATGTGAGCAAAGAGGAAGTAGCATTTTCTCTTTGCGACGAGAAAAATTCCATGGAAGGAATTTTTCGAGGCCCCCTTTAGCAGGATGTTGAAAAAGTTCTTCCTTGGACTTTTTCAACCCCGGAACCGGAAAATGCGATTTCCCGGTTCCTTCATTTTCAATGGCTTACAGCCAATAAAAATGGCGGTATAGCCTTATACCGCACACGAGCTGTCGAAAAACTGCGTTTTTCAACGGCTTTTTAGTTGCCCTGGACGTACTTGGCAATGGCGTGTGGATTATGGTCCATTGTGACTATAGTCATGATTTTCATGGTTATCGCAGACTCCTAATCTCGTCAAGGACGAATATCTCATCTTGTTTTACAGGTAGGCTAGGAGTCTGTCGGATTTAACGCTGATCGACTGCAAATCCCTGGAGGGCGATTCACTCAGCTTATCGAATTCGTTAAAAAGACTGACTATTCGCCTCATTCGATAAACTGATAGAATTCGCCCCCAGCGATTTTCGCTTCGATCGGTCAAATCCGACAGGCTCCTAGGGAACCGTTCTCAAAGTAATTGTCTGGTGGTTCTTTGGGAGGGAATATCTTACACTAAAATCGTGTGGTAACATCTTGCTTGCTGATGCAGGCCGCATTTTTTGTGTTGAGGGGTTGACAAAATGGATTTGATGAGAAAATTGGTGGGCGCGTTTACCGTGCTTTTTTTGGCAGGGACAGGTTGTGTCACACAGCCGGTCGCCTTAACCCAAGGGCCTCCGCCTGCTGGGTCAGAGGTGGTAGAGCAGTATAAGGTGGGAGTTGATGACACACTGTCGGTGTCCGTGTGGCGCAATCCGGAATTATCGGTTAGCGCCGTGGTTCGGCCGGATGGCATGATCACCGTTCCGGTAATTGGTGATGTGGTTGCAGCCGGCAAGACACCGGAAGACGTGTCTGCTGACATCAAGGAGCGTCTTTCTCGCTATATTCGCAACCCGCAGGTTGCGGTAAGTGTTACTCGTCTGGTTAGCAATGCCTACCTGACCCGCGTAAGGGTGACCGGTGCTGTGGTGCAGCCAGTATCTTCTCCCCATCGTCCAGGCATGACAGTGCTTGATGCAGTATTGGAAGCCGGCGGTGTAACGGAGTTTGCTGCACCTGATGATGCCCGCCTCTACCGCAAGGTTGATGGAAATATCAATGCTTATCCTATTCATCTGAAACAGATCCTGCAAAAGGGTGACCTGAGTACCAACTATGAGCTTTTGCCAGGGGATATTATTTCCATTCCTGAAAGAAGTTTTTGAAGCATATAGTTAAGGGGCTTTCAAAAAACATGACGGGAAAAGAGGAATGCGGCAATGCAATTGACGTTTGAGCAATGGATGCACGGTTTGGTGACAGAATTTCGTCGTCAAAAAGTAAAGCTGGTGCTGATGTTCGCACTGGTAGCGCTGGCGGCACTGGTTGTGGGACTCTATGTACCAAAGAAATATGAGTCTTCCACGACTATCCTTATTGGAGAAAAGAACATTATAGAGCCACTGATGGAGGGTAGGGCAGTTCAGACGGATGTTCGCAGTTTCGGGCGTAACGCCAGAGAGATACTTGGCAGTCGACGTGTGCTTACCGAGATTCTAGACGCGGGAGGTTGGGATCTGACTCAGTTGTCTCCAGTGCAGGTGGAAGCATTGATGGAAAAAATCTCGGAAAGAACACGAGTACAAAATGTTGGTGCCAATCTGCTTAAAATCTCGTATTCAGACAGTGATCCCGAGCGTGCTTTTCAGGTTACCCGCCGTTATGCGGAGCTGTTTATCCGTGAAAGTACCGATGCAAAAAGGAATGAAAGTCGGGAGGCATTCGAGTTTATTCAGAACCAGGTGACTCAATATCACAAGAAGCTGCTGGAGGCAGAGAAGAATCTCAAGGAATTTCGTAGTAGTAGCGCAGACGCCCGCCCAGGATCCCAGACCGATGTAGACAACCGGATCAGCCACCTTCGGCAACAGATTAGTGACACCCAGTTACACCTCAGTGAGGAACAAGAACGCGAGAGATCCCTCCTGAAACAGCTTTCCGGTGAATCAGCATTTAGTGTGCAGTTGGGCAAGGAAGAACAGATCAGGGATCGTATTGCCGAGCTTCAGAACAAAAAAGACAATCTTTTGCTCAATTATTATGAGACCCACCCGGATGTAGTTAGTCTGACCCATCAGATAGAGGAACTGGAACAGCTTCTTAGAGACGAGATCCAGGCAAGAAAGAGCCTCAACGGAGGAGCGGAACGGAAAAAAGCTGTTCAACGCAGCCCTTTATATCAGGAATTACGCAGGCAACTGGCGGATACTCGGACCCAGATTGCCACTTTGCGTACTCGTTTGCGTCTTACAGAGAAAAGTTTATCGGAAGAACTGGACAGAAGCGCCCGCGTTGCAAGTTCTGAGGCAAAACTTGCGGAACTGACACGTGACTACGAGGTCAATCGTAACATTTATCAAGATCTGCTGCGCCGTCGTGAGAATGCGAGGGTTTCCATGGAGCTGGACATGAAGGGCCAAAGCATCGCTTTCAGTATAAGGGAGCCAGCCAGCGTGCCATTGAAACCAAAAGGACTAAGGTTGCTGCATTTCGCTGTTGCTGGTCTAATGCTGGGTATCGCCTTGCCCTTGGGATACCTTGCGTTTTTGATGCAAGTGAATCCCAGAGTTCGATTTCCTTCGGCTATACGACAGGATCTGGGCTTGCGAGTGTTGGCTACCATACCGCCGCTCTATACGCCATCTCAGCGGGTTTTCAACCGGATTGTTACCTTGATTCTTGCAGCCATCGTGTTGGCAGTATTCGCTACCTACGGATATGTGGGATATATGAGGTATACGCATAAACTGCTGATTCTTCCTTTGGAGATCAGTTAAGGAGCCTATTAATTTTATCGTGAACTCACATCTTGCGCCCAAAACGCCCCGTTACTGCGTGGCCTACTGGGATGTACAGGGGCGTTAGCAGGAGCGGTAACTTTGCAATCTGGCTACAAGGTGAATTGCGCTTGCGCAAGAGAGAGTGCCCTGGGGCATTACGTCGATTCGCGCCTTGTATCGGAACATTTTGGGCCACAATCTGCTTCGCCCGGATTTAAGAAGATGTTGAAAATGTCCTTCCCTGGACTTTTTCAACCCCGGAACCGGAAAATGCGATTTCCCGGTTCCTTCATTTTCGCTGGCTTACAGCCACTGAAAAGGGCGGTATATCCCTATACCGCACATAGGCTGTCGAAAAACTGCGTTTTTTAACCGCCTGTTAATCAGAGGTTTCTTAAGTATGATGAACAAAGTAGTGGAGACCACGGGATATTCATGGATTTGATGAACGAAAACAGCAAAGATAACACCAGCGGCAAGGTTGAGGGAACGGGCATGATACAGCGCAATTCCAGTCTGGAGAAGCGCCTCATGTCAGCACGCCAGATTGCCCTGATGAAGGAGCCTCTGCCTCAGAGTGTTTCTCAGCTCAAAGCGCGAAAGATCATCTATCCGGGAATGAAGGATAGAGAAGTTCTGGACACCTTCAGGCGCTTGCGAACCAAACTCCTGCAAATCAGTAATGGTGAGAACTTTGTTGTTATGCTTACCTCTGTGGCACCGGGCAGTGGTGCGAGTTTTAGCGTTACTAATCTTGCTGCGGCTTTTGCCCTGGATGATACCAAGACTGCGCTGGTTGTTGATTGCAATCTGCGAAATCCCGTGCAGCACAAACGATTTGGGGTAGGAGGGAACCGGGAGCTCATTGGAATGACGGATTATATTGAAAATCCGGATACTCTGGATCCGGACGGATGGTCTGTGGACGATATAATTTACCCCACGGGAATCAAACGGGTATCACTGGTGCCTGTAGGGAAGCGGCGTGAGGCATCTCTGGAATATGTGGCTTCAGCTCATATGGAAGCTTTTTTTTCGGAGGTAAGGGATAGATATCCGGATAGATTCATATTTGTTGATGCTCCTTCGCTGGCGGAATCACCAGATGCCATGGTGTTGGCCGATCTCGTGGATATGGTTATTCTCTGTGTGGCTCATGGGAAGTCCACGCATGGTGAAATTGCGCAAATGGCAGCAGAATTTGGCAATGACAAACTGGCAGGTGTGATCTTTACGGAGGGGAACCCGTGAAAACCAGATGGATTCAAAAAGGGATGTTGTGCTGTGCGTTCAGCATGGCTAGTCCTGGTCTGCTTGTTGCCGGAACCTGGGATTACTTCGGTTCCTATCAGCTGGGTTATTCTGACAATCTGGAATTGGCCCCCGATGGCGGGACTTCCGGAGTCCATCACACTCTTGCCGCCGGCATAGGTTATGAAGAACACGGTACACGCCTGGATGGAAATGTTGACGCCAGCGTCGAGTATGTCAATTACCCCAGTGGCGTCTTCGATGACGAAACCCGGCTGTATGTTGATGGCGATTTGCGTTGGGCGCTGGTGCGAGATCGCCTCTTCTGGGTGATTACCGATTCTCTGACCAACCAGCCCATCAATAGCCGCGCTCCCAACGTGCCCACCAACCTGCAGCAAACCAATGTCTTTTCTACCGGGCCCAGTCTTTCTTATCAGTTCGATGCGGCCAATAGCGTGCAGGCGGATATGCGTTACCTGCATTCCTGGGCTGAGGAAGATGACGCCTTCGAGGCGAATCGCTGGTTTGCTGGTGCGAGCTGGATTTACGGTTTGACTCCGGCTGACGACGTTTCTCTGCATGCCACCTATTACGATACGGATTTCCGCCAGAATGTGGATCAGGAGGATTACCGCAGGCAAAGTATTTTTGCTGCCTGGGAAAGGCGTACCGGGGAAACATCGACTTTGCGGGTCGAGTTGGGCGTGATCAATGTGGACTTCGATGAATCCGACAATGAGAATGGTTGGCGGGTGCTTCTGGATTGGAATCATGTGATTTCCAGCAGTTCCACGCTGACCGTGAATGGTCGCCATGGCCTCACTGACGCCGCTTTGTCCATTGCTACCGCAGCGAATCCTGAAGCCATAGGCAGCAATGTGATCTCTGCTGATGTATATGAGGTGACGGCGCTTGACCTGACATACCGGTATTCGTGGGCTGCTTCCACGCTTAACCTTTCAGGTGGTTATGAACGGCAGGATTATGTGACCGCCGGTGAAATCGACCGGGATCTGGCGGGGGCTGCGGCGAGTTGGACCATGAATCTTGGTGGTGGCTGGAGGAGCCGGCTGGCAGGGGATTTGTCCTGGGAAGATTATGATGACGGAGTGAATAACCGGACGTATGGGCTCTATGCCGGGGTGGACTATGCCAGTACACCGAATATCACATACAGTATTGGTTTGAACTGGGCGCGGCGCTACAGTGACACCCCCGATGATGAATACGAGGACTGGGGGGCGGTTCTGCTGGTGAGATATGACCGCTAGGAAGCAGCGGCTTCCGTGCTGAATTTCTTTTTGGGTATGCTACCGTGAGTGTAGACTACCAGCGCTGTTACAAGGTATTGCATTTGGCTCCAGGGGCGACCTGGGAGGAGCTGCGCCGGCAGTACAAACATCTGGTTCAGCATTGCCATCCGGATCGTTTTCAGGGCGATGCCGAAGCCCTGAAAAAGGTAGAGCTGGATCTGCGAAAGCTCAACGCTGCCTACAAGGCATTGGCGGACTACCACAAACGCCACAAGCGTCTGCCGCTGGCTGGCGCCTCACAGCACACCGACTGGGAATTCCAAAATACCTCTGATTTGCGAAACAGGAGTGAGGAGTTGCACTCCGAGGGCCGATGGTCGGTGCGTGATTTTCCTGTGTCCAGGTGGCTGATACTGGCTTTTCCCGCCGGATTGGTGGTCCTTGTGATTGGATTGTTTTCCACGAATCACACGGATGAAGAAGCGCTTTCTCCTGGAGCAGAAAAGATAGAAGTCGCCAGGGTCAGCGCCCGGCCACCCCAGTCACCACCACGGCCAGCCATGGAAAAGCCGCAGTTGTTTTTTGAATATGGTGATCCCTGGATGACGGTATTGGAAGTACAGGGAGAACCCAGTTCAAGGACAGAAAACACCTGGTTTTATGGCAAGTCGCGTGTAGAGTTCAAGGATGGCCGGGTAGTGGGTTGGCAACAGCAGAAAGGGAATCCACTATATGTCCGCGGCAGATTGCCAGGCAAGACGGGGGCGGAAAAACAGGCGCTGATCCGCCTCGGAGACAGCAGCGAGCGGGTGTTGCGCATCCAGGGGCGGCCTTTGATGAAAACCGAGCGTCGTTGGGAATATGGGCCGTCATTCATTGAATTCAGGGATGGCAAGGTGATTCGCTGGCACAGTTCCGTGATGCGCCCCCTTGCCGTGGATCAGGCGGATACGCGCAAGGACTGAAATCTGTTTCTTCAGCGCGCGCCCTTGCCAAACAGCACCACCTCTACCGTACTCAGTAGAATGATCATGTCGAATCGTAGTGACTGGTGCTTGACGTAGTACAGATCGAACTTCAGTTTCTCCGCGGCATCCTTTTCATTGGCGCCATAGGGATAACAGAGCTGGGCCCAGCCGGTGAGACCGGGTTTCACCGCATGCCGTACATCATAATAAGGGATGATTTCCTTGAGTTTTTCCACGAACTCCGGGCGTTCCGGGCGGGGGCCGACAAAACTCATCTCGCCTTTTATGACATTCCAGCACTGTGGTAATTCATCGATGCGAACCTTGCGGATAAAACGCCCGACGCGGGTTACGCGATCATCATTTTCCGTCGCCCAACGGGCTTTCCCGTCTGCTTCGGCGTCTGTTCTCATGCTGCGGAATTTCAGTACGTTGAAATGTTCGCCATTTTCTCCCACCCGTTGCTGTCGAAACAGTATGGGCCCTTTGAAACCGCTTTCCACCCAGATGGCCAGCGCCGTGAACAACATGATTGGAGATGAAAGAACACAGATAATCAGGGCCATGATTATGTCGAAAGTCCGCTTGAGCATCTGTGACAACGGATCCAGCCGGAAACGCCGGGAGAAGATCAGCCAGCTGGGAGTAAGCAGGCTCAGATTTACCTGCCCGGTCTGACGTTCAAAGAGGGTTGGCAGATCGATGATATTGATTCCCGCAAGCTTGCACTCCAGTAGTTGCTGCATATCCATATTTGCGCGTCTTTCATCCTGGGCGATGACGATCTCGTCGATTTCCTTTTCCCTGGCCAGATCGAGCAGGTGTTCAGATGAGGAAAGCAGTTGGGATTCATCGATACGCACCTCTTCCCCGGGAGCCGGCAGGAAACCGATGATCTGGATGCCACGCCGGTCGGTGCGACGCCGCATTCGGGTGGGAATGCTCGAGGCTCGTTCTCCAGCGCCGAGGATGAGCAGGCGCATTCCGGGGGAGCGTTCGTCCAGGAACTGGAAGAACAACGGACGTATGGTGCCGATGGCAAGCAGGGAAAACAGCAGCGTCAGGGCAAATACGCCGCGTCCCAGGTAGAGTTGCGGAAAGATGTAAAAAAGAACGATGGAGAGAATGCTGCCCAGGGCAAAGGCCGCCAGCACCCGGGCGAACATGCCGATGGGTTCTTCCCGTGAGTGTGTCTGGTACAGGCCCATGGCCGCCATGGAGGGCAGCATGACGGAGGCAAAGGTAATAGCCTCCGGCAGGATCAGGCCTACGCTGGTGGCGATTTCCTGGTGGGTGGCGCCCATGAAACGTACCGCTACCGCCACATATACGGAACCGCCGAATATGATGGCTTCGAGGATGATCAAAGGCAGCATGATGCCGGTTGTCGAAGAACTGCTCAGACGCATGGTTCTCTCCTTGAACTAAAAAATGTCTTCGATGATGCAGGGGGGCATGTGCAGGTAGGCGGTGGTTTTTCGCTTGGACTCGATATCGTGATACACCGCCTGGGCCTGCTCTTCCGTGATACCCAGGTATCCTGCCAGTTCTCCTGCGGGAATCTGATGATTGTAGCACCACAGGGCAGCATCCATCTCCTTGTATGGCAAAGCAAAATAGAATTCGTCCTGGCCCTGCTCCAGGCTGTAGGTGTCCGTGGTGGGTGTGGTATTGCAAATGTTTTCCGGCAGGCCAAGATGCCGGGCCATGGCATATACCTGTGTCTTGTACAAATGAGCAATTGGCTTGATATCCGCTGCTCCGTCGCCATTCTTGACGAAAAAACCCTGATCATACTCGAGACGGTTCGGCGTACCAATGACCGCGTAATTCAGCCTGTCCGCATGGAAATATTCCAGGTTCTTGCGGATGCGCTGCTTGAAATTGGTGGCAGCAACGATCTGCAAATACTGTTTCAGGGCAAGGCGCTCGCGCAATTGCTCCCCGTTGGGAGTCTGGACTACCAGGTAGAAGTGATTGATGGCGCCGGCAGTTCCACCGGAAATGACGATCTTGTTTTTCCAGCTGCCGTCATAATCCGGAAACACTTCCCGGATGGCGGCATCACGCTGTTGGTAGCAGCCAATGGCTTCGAGGGTGGAAGCAATGTTTTTGGTTTCGTGGGAAACACCAAAAAAGTCGACCATTTGCTGGCCGAGACTGATGCTGTCCGGGGAAGAATCTGCTTCCGGCATGAGCAGGCCGAAAACCTTGTCCGGACCCAGGGTGCGTACCGCCAGGGCAAGGCATACGGAACTGTCTATGCCGCCGGATACGGCCACTACCAGTCCACGACGGTGCAGACGTGTGCGCAGCAGGCCGCGGATGAAGTCGGATATCCTGGAAGCTTCCTGCTCCAGATCCAGGTCAAGACCGGTGTTGATTCGTTCTTCGATATCGTGGTTGTCCATTACTACTCTCCCGTTGCGCCAAAAGGGGCGATTCACCTGCTGAATTTTGAAGATCCCTTTTTGCTAGTTTGCCAGAATCCGCAGGACAGAACCATTCAAATCGGGTTTGTGCGGTAAACAGATATATTCATGGTATATTTATCGGGAATCAACAGGGGCATAATGCCCCGCAGACCACGGAGCAGGCCAAGCGAAAACTTCATGTGCGGAATATCGGGAATATTGAATCTTGGTCATGGGGCGGCGCCTTCCCGGGGAGAACTGGAGGCGATGATTCATGCGCTGCGGCACCGTGGTCCTGATGGGTATGGTTTTTTTGTCGATGGACCAGTCGGGCTGGCGCATGCCCGCCTCAGCATCATCGATCTGGAGGGAGGCGATCAGCCCATCCATAACGAAGACGGCTCTGTACAGGTCGTGTTCAATGGGGAAATCTTCAACTTTCTCGAATTGCGTGAGGAACTGGAGAAGCAGGGCCATCACTTCTATACCCGCTCGGATACGGAAGTCATCGTACACCTCTATGAAGAGTATGCCGATGACTTCGTTCACCATCTTGTCGGCCAGTTTGCCATTGCCTTGTGGGATACACGCCGCCAGCGGCTGCTGCTCGTCAGGGACCGGGCCGGTATTCGTCCCCTGTATTACACCCTGTTTCAGGGCCGCCTGTATTTCGCCTCCGAGCTGAAGTCACTGTTTACCCAGCCCGGCATGGCCAGGGAACTGGATCCGGTAGCCCTGGGTGAGGTGTTTACCTTCTGGTGTCCCCTGGAGCCACACAGCATGTTTCGTGATGTGCAGGCACTGCCAGCAGGGCATTGCATCAGTGTGGAGCGGGGGAAACTGCAACTGGATCGATACTGGGACTGGAACTTTCCCCGGGAACAGATACGCAATGACAGGTCCGTGGGTGAATGGGCAGAACAACTGAGGGAGCTGATGATCGATGCGGTGCGCCTGCGCCTGCGCTCCGATGTACCGGTAGGCGCCTATCTTAGCGGTGGTCTGGATTCTTCCATCATTACCTCCCTGATACACAATTTCACAGATACCTCCCTGCGAACCTTTTCCATTGGTTTTGAAGACGAGGAGTTCGATGAAAGCAGTTTCCAGAAAGAACTGGTGAACTATCTGGATACGGATCACACCCATGTCACCTGCACCCGGAATGATATTGGCAGGATTTTCCCCCGGGTGATCTGGCATACCGAGTCCACCATATTGCGTACGGCTCCCGCGCCGCTGATGCTGCTCTCACAACATGTCCGGGAGAGTGGCTACAAGGTGGTGCTGACTGGTGAAGGGGCGGATGAGGTTTTTGGCGGCTATGATATCTTCAAGGAGGCCAAGATTCGCCGTTTCTGTCATCGCGCGCCGAACTCCAGCCTGCGCCCGCAGATACTTCAGCGGCTGTATCCCTATCTGAAATATTCCCCTGCATCTGGCGGCGCATTCGGCAAGCAGTTCTTTCAGCAGGGCATGGAGTACATCGATACGCCCTTTTTTGCCCATGTCCCCCGCTGGTCAACTACCCGGCGGAGCTGGAAGTTTTTTTCTGAAGAACTGAAAGGGGCAGTATCCGGAAAAGTGGATTTTGAATCGATCTGCCCTCTGTTGCCGCCGGATATCGACAGCTGGGAGTCGCTCAACCGAGATCAGTATGTGGAAAATCATACCCTGTTGTCCGGGTATCTGTTGAACTCCCAGGGCGACAGGATGGCCATGGCCAACTCCATAGAAGGACGCTTTCCTTTTCTCGATCACAGGGTAATGGAGTTTGCGGCAGGGATCCCGCCACATTACAAGATCCGGGTGCTGAACGAGAAATACCTGCTCAAGGAGTCCATGAAGGGACTGATCCCCGAGAGCATACGCAGACGCAACAAGCAACCTTACCGCGCCCCCGACAGCCAGTCCTTCTTCAGAGATGGAAAAGCTATCGACTGGGTCAGGGATCTGCTCAGTGAAGCGGAACTTCGGCAGGCAGGATACTTCAATCCCGTGGCAGTGGAGAAACTGCTGAAAAAATGCGCGACCGGCCGAGTCATCGGGTTTGCCGACAATATGGCATTTGTTGGCATTCTGTCCACCATGCTGCTTGATAAGATGTTTGTTCAGGGATATTCTTCCGATGCCTTCACCTGAGTTGTGCAGCATCCTCGATGCTGCTCTTGCCAGGTCGGGGAAAGAGATTCCATATCATCATGTCCGTTTACTCTGGAAGGGAAAATGTCTAGCGAAGAGAAAATAAGAGGGTTCATCCTGGAAAACTATCTGTTTACTGATGATCAGTCAGAACTGAACAATGATGATTCCTTTCTGGATCAGGGAATTCTGGATTCTACGGGCATACTGGAAATCATATTTTTTATTGAAGATGAGTTTGGTATCAAGATCAAGGACGATGAAATGGTGCCAGACAATCTTGACTCAGTGAACAGAATCGTCGCTTTTATCGAAAAAAAACAGCAATGAATGAGCGGACTGCTTGATCCTTCCTGGATCAATTTTGCGTAATCAAGACGTGTTTGCATGGGGCATGTTGGCCGTCTGGTAAACCGGGGGAGAAAGGCTGGATCATGGAAATCAATCGACCTCAGCGGCTGATGCATGAAGGCCTGTTCCAAGCGGCAATACGGCATCCGGGGAAGCCGGCTCTTCTTGTGGAAGGGAGGGAAACAACCTACGAACAGCTGGCAGACAAGGTTCGTCGCCTGGCCGCCTTTCTCCAGAAGCAGGGTCTGGAACGAGGTGATCGTTGCGTGATTTTCATGGACAATACCCTCGCCTGCGCAGTGTCCATCTATGCTGTCATGACGACCGGCGGGGTATTTGTGGTGGTGAACCCGCAGACCAAGCAGGAGAAACTGGCCTACATACTGCGTGACTGCGAAGCAAAGATTCTCATCACCGACAGCCATTTGCACCGGCTATTCGTTCCCGCCATTGAGAACAATGAATTTCTGGCTTGTGTGATTTCCTCGGGAAAACTGGAAAAGCTCACAGAGGTTGGATTGACAGCCTTTGATGATGCCCTCACTCAGGGGGAATGCCTGACGGATGCGGGTACCATCCAGAAGGATCTGGCAGCATTGATCTACACCTCCGGCAGTACCGGTGATCCGAAAGGGGTCATGCACACTCATCTTTCCATGACCTTTGTGCTGGGGAGCCTTATTGAATACCTTCGTTTGTCAGAGGAAGACCGCCTGTTGCTGATGCTGCCCCTGGCTTTCGACTATGGCCTGTACCAGTTGTTCATGAGTGTGCAGCTGGGGGCGACGCTGGTAATGGAACGTTCCTTTACCTATCCGGCGGTGATTTTCGAGCGTATCCGGGAGCATCAGGTTACGGTGTTTCCCGCCGTGCCGACCATCTATGCGATGCTGGTTTCCATGCACCGCCGGGAGCCTTTGCTTTTTCCGTCAGTCACCCGGGTAACAAATACCGCCGCCGCGCTGCCTGCCGGGCAGATTCCAGCGCTCAAGGAGATTTTTCCCAATGCGCTCATCTACAAGATGTATGGACTCACCGAATGCAAGCGGGTGAGTTATCTGCAACCCGAGCTGGTCGATATCAAGCCAGGTTCCGTAGGCAAGGCCATTCCTGGTACCGAGGTATGCATTCTGGATGAAACGGGAAAACCTGTTCCGCCCGGAGAGACCGGGATTCTGCATGTGCGGGGCACCCACCTGATGCTCGGTTACTGGCGGTCTCCCGAGTTATCGGAGCGGGTACTGGTCGATTCCCATCTGCCTGGGGAAAAGCTGTTGCGTACCGGTGACTGGTTCAGTATGGATGAAGACGGTGATCTGTATTTCAAGGGGCGCAGTGACGACATCATCAAGACCCGTGGCGAGAAGGTCAGTCCCCAGGAAGTGGAAAACGTGGTCAGCACGGTGAAAGGGGTCAGGGAAGTAGCCGTTATCGGCGTGCAGGACGAAACCCTGGGGCAAGCCATAAAGTGTTTCGTTGTGACGGAACCAGGAAAAAATATTGGCATGCGCGAAATACGCAAGGTCTGTGTGGAAAAGCTGGAAAACTTCATGGTGCCAAAATACATAGAAATCGTTGCTGATCTGCCCAAAACCGATACCGGGAAAATCAGCAAAAAGGATCTCTCATGAATCAACATGCCTTGTATGATCAGTTGCTGGAAGAGCTGTCCGCTAACCTGGCGTTGTTGCCGGACAAACCCGAAGAAACACCAGAGAGCACCCTGAAAGCCCTGTGGCTGCTGGCTGCCGGACAGCCTGTGTCGGTGGCGTCGGCAATCACACGGGAGCTTCCGGATCTGAATCAGGATCAGATAATGGATCTCCGACGCGCGATTCAGCGACGACTCGATGGTATCCCCCTGGCGCACATTTCCGGACGTCAGGCCTTCATGGGCATGGAACTGCTGGCCGGGCCGGAGGCATTGATTCCGCGCAAGGAAACCGAATTGCTTGCCGCCAGTGCCATTGACATTCTGCGTCGATGTTCAGCCGATGGCCAATGCAATGTCATCGATGTATGTACCGGAGCGGGCAATGTGGCGCTGGCCATTGCAAATGCGCACCACCACGTCCGGGTATTTGCAAGCGACCTTTCTGCGGAGGCGGTGGATCTGGCAAAAAAAAATGCGCAGATGCACAAGCTTTCTGACCGAGTAAACCTGTACACAGGAGATTTGCTGGACCCCTTCCGGGATCTGGATATCCAGGGCCAGGTGAAGATGATAACCTGCAACCCGCCGTATATATCTGCTGCAAAGGTCCCGACCATGGCCAATGAGATATCCGAGCACGAACCAGAGATGGCGTTCAATGGTGGTGTATTCGGTGTCAATCTCATGCGGAAACTCGTCGCGGAAGCGCCGGATTTCATTTGTTCCGGTGGCCATCTGGTATTTGAAGTGGGGTTGGGGCAGGGGCCAGCAATGGAAAAACAGATTGAAAAGCTTCCATTTTATGATGATGTTTGTACAAGGAATGATGCCCATGGAAATGCACGTGTTGTGATCGCCCGAGTGCGATAATAATGATACACAGCATATGTCTGTCGCATTGTAGCGATCTCCAGGCGAGTCACATCTATCATTGGTAGATCATTGCCAGCCTTTTGATATGGCATCTCAATCACGTTATCCTTGCTCGTAGTGAGCGTATCTGGTTTCTTTACAGTCACTTGACGACAAATCAACCCGATACGCCGCTTTTGTCAACGCCTAAAAGGACGAGTCTAGTTATAACTCATGTACTGGAAAATAAAACTATAATTTTCCGGAACTTTATGTGACACCAATTTTAATTGGTTATATTTTTTGCCATGCTTCGTCCTATGTTAATAAATGGCTTTTCAATGTATTTAAATGATAGTGAGGCCAGGATATAAGTAGCCAATAGTGTGAAGGTAAAAGTTAGAAATAGTTTGAGTTTGCCATGATGTATTTGCATGTTGATGATAAATAGAACGGACGATCCTACAAACAGGTTGTGATAGAGGTAGGTGCTATAGGATATGTTTCCATAGTGGCTGAGAAAATCCTCAATTCGATTGTGTAGATTGATATGAGTGATAAGTATCAGATACACAGAAATTATGGCAATTCCACCATACCAGTTCCAGCGTTCGTTCAGTATAGGGATTTGGGGTAAAGAAAGATAGTCATTCGAGATTGCGGAAACGAGAAGAAAGAGTAGTGACAGTAAAGTAATGCCGTATTTTCCGTTCAGATGCAGGTCGAAATGCCTATACAGATAGCCAGTCACAACGCCGCCACAAAAGCTGAAGGCGAGGAGAAACACTGTATCATCGTTCATTTGCAAAAGGCTGGTTTGTGGCAGTAAATAGAGTATAGCGCCAATGACTAGGGGGGATAACATGCCCAAGCGTAGTGAATGTATCAGAAAAGGGAAGATAAGATAATATTGAGATTCTACGGGCAGACTCCAGAATGCGTTGTTGAACAGACCTTCCGGTCCGGTCCAGTTGAAGCTAAGAAACACGTAGGAAAGCGCATCACTTGTCGAATAAGGCGCTAGAAATTGATGTTCTACCCAGTGCCCTAAAGGGGATATGTAATTCCTGGAAAAAAACTCCCGAAACAGCATATAGACGATAAGGGCGGCAATATAGGCTGGCCAGATGCGAAAAAAACGTTTCAGATAGAAGGCGCCAATGGTTCTGCTATCGGCGACTCGGGATGCATTGCTGATGAAAAGGGTGCATCCACTAAGTACAAAGAAAAGAACTACGCCGAAAGAGCCGAGATCGAAAAAGGAAAAAATAACGGAAGAAGCTGCTTCGTCGTCCGGTGAGTACCTGACTTCAGTCGCCCGGAGGCTATGCGAAACGATTACCAGGAATGCAGCAAATCCTCTGAGCCACGTCAATTGTTCCACATACCGAACGTGATTTCTTTTGGAATTCTTCCTTGCCGTTTGTTCTTGTTGTAGGGGTAAAGCCATTGAATCTCTATATCCTGATTAATGGTTTGTCGAAAAAATTGCGTTATTCAACTTCCGTTACGATAAAGATGTATCTGTGTGGAACATTTAGGCTAATTTTGCAGAATAGGTTGCCGAAACAGCAGAGATGCCAGCTTTGACCAATCCAGTCTTCCATCCTTGTTTTCCAGTGCCAGCTGGTTGATATTGATGCGACCAAGATCGATAAATCCCTTACGGTTTTTTATTGCGTTCAGCCCTTTACGAGACGTACAAGCAATAGAATAGCCTGCCTTTTCCGCGCTTTTCAGTGTTTGCTGGTTGTACTGTCCTTGAGGTGGAGAAAAGCACACGATGGGGTTTTGGTTTCCAATGATTTCCATTAACATTTTGCGTGATATATGTAACTCCGTATGGGAATTATTGAGATGAACAAGGGATTCGTGATTTATGCCGTGGGTACCAAAGTAGAAATTTTTTTCTTGTAGTTCGAGTAATTCTTCCTTGGTAAGCATGTATGGAAGTCCCGGAAGATCGTTGGACCATTTGAATAGAAGATTGTCTATGTTACTTCGATGTGAGGGGGAAAGTGAGCGGAGTTTTACAAGCAGCTTTTCATAATTGTCTTCTCTGGTAATAGTATAGGGAAGTTCAATTTCCAGAGCGTTGCTCATTTCGTATATCTTCTTTCTGTCTAGGGAATTTGTTTTCCACAACGCATACAATGCTTCTTGCCAAGAAAGAATGGATTTTCCTATTGCCCCCGTAGTAACAAATAGCATGGCGGGAAAATGAAATTGTTGAAGTAGAGGGGCAGCGTGTTGGAGGTTACATTTCCAGCCGTCATCAAAAGTAATTAACAATGGATGGTCTGGGAGAGGGTTATGATGCTGATAATTCTCCCAGACTTGGGAGAAGCTGACTACTGTATAGTGTTTCTGGAAAAAACGAAGACAATCTTTAAAAAAATCGGTACTCACGGTCCATTCCGGGTCTGCTCCCAACCATTCTGGGCTGTTTGGAGGAAGTACTCGGTGAAACAAGACCACTGTTAATGCATTCCGGTTTCGTAGTTTGTGATGCTGATGCAGTAGTCCGCTGTGATAGACGATTTGTCTGATTGATTTTTTCAATCGATTTTCCTCTCGTTCAAAGTAAGATGGCTATTTTCCTGGTGTTATCATGCGTAAAAGAGTGACGACAAGAAATTTTAGTCTCATAGTGGTGATTCCGGGATAATAGTTTCCTGGGTATCTGGCTAATGAAAGTAAAGTGTTTCCTATGGCAGCTAGTGGCTGATGGACGTGATCTCGGTAGGAAACTGCAGCTTCAAAATAGTGATTGGACCATGCCTGATTTTTGAATGCCTTTAGATCCGGGTTGTTTTTAAACAAGCGGTGGATTACTGTTCGTCTTGTTTCGATCATGAGATCGATATTGTGATTCATCTGTAGTGGGTGCTTTCGATATCGGTACAGAGGCAACAATACCTGTCCTCCGTAACAGATTCGGGTAAGCCTGTGCCACATGTCTCTGTCTTCACATGAGCGAAGGCTTGTATCGAATAGCCCGGTTTCGCTGAAACAGTCCTTTTTTATCAGCGCATCAGATCCGGACATCTGATTTTTTGTGATAAAGTCAGTAATATTGATTTCACGGGACTTCGGTTTTAGGTCTGGAGCCAATGGCTGAGGAAATCTGTCGGTTTCATCCGGTTGAGAGGATACAAAGGTCCAGTGGGAATGTTGTTCCAGTGCCTGAACCTGAAATTCCAGTTTTCTTGGATGCCATATGTCGTCGGAATCCAATAGCGCTATCCAGTTGCCGGTTGCTGCTTGAATGCCTGTGTTTCGAGCGGCTGAAAGATGCTGATTTTGTTGTTCAATCAGGCGCACTCTGTCCCCATAAGTGTTAACAACATTTACAGAATTATCGGTAGAACCGTCATCAACTACAATAATTTCATGTGGGGGAAAACTCTGCCGCAGTACGCTGTCTAGCGCTTCTCCTATATATTGTGCATAGTTATAGTTGGGAATGACGACGGATATCCGGTATTTGTGCTCAAGAGGCTGCAGGTTTTCTTCAGTCATTTCTATAGATGTGCTGATAGTGATTGGCCATAGTCTGGATGGAACCCTCTGCTTCTGCCCAGATGCGCCCATTTCGCCCGAAATTTTCCCTCTTTTCTTTGTTTTGCAATAGGGTGCGCATTTTTGCTGCCAGTTCATCCGTATTGCTGCTTTCTGTGAGTAAGCCATTGATATTGTCCTTGACGATCTCAGGGGTTCCTCCTACTGCAGTGGCGATTATGGGAAGTCCGGCGGCACAGGCTTCGATTAGCGATATGGAGTGACCTTCCTCAATAGAGGATAAAACAAAAAGATCCATTCCCGCCAGAAGATGGGCAACATCCCGACGATCTCCCAGAAATCGAACTTTATCCATGATATCCAAGCGATGTGCCAAATGTTCGAGATTTGTTCGTAACTTCCCATCTCCAATAATTACGAGTCTGGCCAAGGGAATATCCTGTTGTAACCTGGAAAAGGCTTCCAAGAGCAATTTGTGATTCTTTACTGGGTTAAGTCTTGCGACAATGGTGATCATCAGGCTATCTTCTGGCCAACCCAGACTTCTGGTCAGATTCTGGTGTTGCTTTTCTGACCTGGGGGGATGCCGTTCCAGGACGATCCCGTTAGGAATAGTCTTCATTTTTCTTTGAAACATGGGGAAGCGCTTTTTGAGTAACGCTGTGGCTTGATTGCATACGCCAATCAGGAATTGGGTGCGAAATAGGGAGAGTCCAAATATCCATCTTTGTTTGCGTGGCATATCACCAATGCCGTGACGGGTGTTTATCAGCCGTATTTCTGGCTTTTTCCATAGAGCCAGGGCGGCGTAGTAGTTGCATGACATGTTATGCGTATGCACCACATCTGCACCAAAATCGTTGATGATAGCCGCCATACGGCGTACTGCGCTGAGATCCAGGGTCTGTTTTTTGTGGCAGCAGACGACCGGTATGTTGGCATTTTCAAGTTCGTTGTGGAGGGCTCCTTTCTCAAAGAGGCAAATCACCATGCATTGCTGATCTGATGCGCTTTGTTGTAGAACGAGATCGATAACGACTCTTTCCAGTCCTCCTACATGAAGTGATTCAACGACGTGCAGTATGCGCATCTTACATGCTCCTGCTATTGTAGGGGAACGATAGGCAGAGGCAGATATTCATGGGGTAGGGCATCTTTGATGCCTGGTGAGTCTGGCCAATATCAATAATGAGGTTATAGCGATATTGTGGCCAATATTGTAGATCAAATGGTTTGGCAGTTTTTTCAAGTGGTAATATGTCATGGGATTTCTAATTCCAGAGATTATTCCTGCATGCGGGATGTAAGTTCCGTGTAAAACAGGATTTTCGGGAACTTTGGGCGCGTTGCTGAGTTATCAGGAATGATTTGATTCTCTTGGTGATTTTTTGAATTTGAGTTGTTCGTTTATGCGAGAGATGGTGACGCGGTGTTTTCCTGTCCTGGTAAGTGGAATATCATCCAGAAATTCATAGTTTATATTGCAGTTATCTCCCATGATCTTCCGGATTTCCATTTTTAGCCTGGCAAGATCTGAATCGAGTAATCCTTCTGGGGTTACCAATTTAACAGTTAGGGATTTCGAGGTTTCCTGAATGATCTGAAAACGATGAATACCTTGGAAATCCTTCATCAAGTGTGGGAAAAATTCACCAGGAATATGCTTTCCTTCCGGTGTGGAAAGGGCGTCAAGAATCCTTCCTGAAACCCGTTCTAGCAGAGGAAGGCCGCGGCCACAGGAGCATTGCTGATTTGAGAAAGTTGCCAGATCGCCAATTTCATAGCGAATAAAGGGCATGCCGTAATTGTGCAGGTCTGTGATTACAACGCGCCCTTCTTCGCCAGGGTTCGCGGGGGATCCATCTTCCCTGAGGATTTCCACCAGCAGATTCTCCATACTTATGTGCAAGCCCTCATGCTGCTCACATTCCATAGCAATTAGCATGAATTCTCGTGACCCGTAGGAGTGGAAGACCGGTGCTTGAAAGGCGGATTCAATCTCTTCACGCTGATGCGGGAATAGTGCTTCTGCGGCGGTGATGATGGCGGATGGACGTATATTAGAGTCTTGTTCCTGTGCATTCAAGAAACGGGCAAAGTCATAAAGAGGGTTGGTATAGCCTATAATCACTTCCGGTCTGAACTGTTTCAGTTCATTTTGACAGCGCCGCATGGCAGGAATATCGCAGTCGAAGCTGTTGAAATATTTGTGACGTAAAACCAGATGATGTGCCTGTTGTTTTATTCTATTGATCAAAGGTTGGTTTCCAAGGGCAATCCCCCAGATATAGGCTTGGCGAATGCCACCGCTGGCGCCTGCCCATCCATAGCCTCTGCGGGTGATGGCTTGACGCCACTCACTGCTTTCCGGTGTGTATTCGAAATGCAGGGGTTCTCCAGTGGAACCACCAGTTGATTTTTTCCAGGTTCGCCCATGCCACGAGTCCGCGATCATGTATTCACGGTTTTCCCGAAAGGTTTGTTTGGTGGTAACAGGTAGTTGGCGGAAATCATCCATGTCTTGGATATTATTCGGTTTCAGATTTTTGGACTGGAATGCCTTTTTCCAAAAAGGGCATTCATGATAGGCATGCTGCAGCAGTTTTTGCAGATCCTTCCATTGTTGATCACGTATTTCCTCTTCAGATTTCCATTGGCTCTTTATTAGCCATTGTTCGTGACGTAAAGTATCGCGTTTGCGAACCCTATGTTCCCAGAAAGGTTCGAGTAAGCGCTGAAAAAATGATGAGTAGAGTGTGGGCATGGGGGGCATCCTTGTGCTTCATAAACAGAATTTGGTCCAAGCAGTGAAGTCAGGGGATGTTCTGTTGCATTTCTGAGTAGTTAAAGATTACAGATCATTGTTTCCTTTCCGGGCTGCTGAGAAACTGCGCTTTTTATCCGTCTCGTATGGTACTGGTGTTCGTCATCTTGCCCTCTACGAGCGCCTAAACCTGATAGGGTTCCAGGTTGAAAAAGTGCATGGGGGCTGTTTCAGCATCCTGTTTAGATGGGCAATCTTACCAGAAAGACCGATGGGGTTCCTGTTTGTCGCTGTCATACAACCGTAACAAATAATGGGTAAAGTAGCGCCTGTTTTTACAAACAGAAGCGGAAATCAATTATGAAGACAACCAGTATCATTTTCTGTGCCAGTACCTTACTGGCATCCTCAGTTGCTTATTCAGCCTCCCGGGATACGATCTCCATCGTAGGTTCCTCAACGGTATATCCATTTGCCACCGTCGTGGCGGAAAGGTTCGGCAAGAGCACCAAGTTCAATACGCCGAAAATCGAATCCACCGGTTCCGGTGGTGGCATGAAGCTTTTTTGCGAAGGGGTAGGAGTCAAACATCCTGACATTACCAATGCTTCTCGCCGAATCAAGAAATCCGAATACGAAAGATGCCACAAGAATGGTGTCAAGGATATCGTCGAAGTCAAGATTGGCTACGACGGTATCGTAGTAGCCAACTCGCGCCAGGCGCCACATTTTGATCTCAGCCGCCGCGATATCTTCCTTGCTCTGGCCAAGGAAGTGCCTGATCCCAAGGCGCCAGAGAGTGGCAAGCTGGTACCCAATCCTTATCAGACCTGGAAAGATGTGAATTCTTCGTTGCCGGGATATCGTATCGAAGTTCTCGGTCCGCCACCTACCTCCGGCACCCGTGACGCCTTTGCGGAACTGGCCATGGAGGGTGGTTGCAAGACCTTCTCGTGGATCAAACAGATCAAGAAGGACAGCAAGAAAGCCAAGAAGGCTGGTGACAAGAAAAAAGCCAAGGCATTGAAGAGCCGTTACAAGGCAATTTGCCATGGGATTCGTGAAGACGGGAAATACATCGAAGCGGGTGAGAACGACAACCTGATCGTACAAAAACTGGCTGCCAATCCGAAAGCACTGGGTGTGTTCGGCTACAGTTTCCTGGAGCAGAACGAAGACAAGATCCAGGGCTCCCTGATTGATGGCGTGGCGCCGGAATTCGAGTTGATTGCCAGCGGAAAGTATCCTGTTTCACGGCCTCTGTTTTTCTATGTGAAGAAGGCACACGTAGGCAAGGTGCCAGGCATTCGTGAATATCTGGCGGAATTCACCAGTGAAAAGGCCTGGGGCGAAGAGGGCTATCTGGTGGACAAGGGCCTGATCCCCATGCCCAAGGACGAGCGCGAAAAATATGCGAGGGACGCAAAAGAACTGAACCCGATGCACTTCTGATCGGAATGATGACCCCCTTGGCGTCGCCCTCCCTGGAGGGCGGCGCATTTTTCGGTTTCAGGATGGTAATGTGAATTTGTTTGTTTACTTTTTGGCATTCGTGCTGCTATCCATAGGCGCCTACTGGTACGGGCGGCGTTATAGCCTGCATCAGGTGACCGGGGACAGGCGCAAGTTGCACTCCATGCCTCAATACTATGGTTTCTATGTAGCCTTGTGGACCATAGTGCCGGCTCTGTTCATGATTCTGCTGTGGCTGTTTCTGGATCAGAGCATGATAATCCGCCTGGTCAGCGCCTCATTGCCAGAAGCGGTAAGACAGTTGCCCGCAGATGAGCTGGGATTGTATCTCAATGACGTGATCAATCTGGCTGGAGGCAACATAACCTCCTCGGAAGGGGATGTCGCCATGCAGGCGGCGGCCAGCCATTACAGTCACCTGGTTCAAATTTCGCATTCCGCCCTTGTGATTGCGGTGGTGGGGATGGTTATTGCCGGTGCGGCATTTTCCCTGCATCGGATCAGGCCTGATTTTCGCTCCCGCCCCAGTGTTGAACGTCTTGTGAAATGGCTGCTGATCATCAGCTCGTCCATTGCCATTCTCACCACTGTGGGAATCGTGCTTTCGGTGCTTTTTGAGGCAATCCGGTTTTTCAAGATAATTCCGGTCAGTGATTTTCTGTTTGGATTGCAGTGGAGTCCACAGATGGCCATCCGTGAAGATCAGGTTGGTGCAAGTGGCGCCTTCGGCGTGATACCATTGTTTGCCGGAACCATGCTCATCGCGCTGATCGCGATGCTGGTGGCGGTTCCCGTGGGACTGCTGTCCGCGATCTATCTCGCTGAATTCGCGGGTAGCCGGATGCGTGCATGGGCCAAGCCTCTGTTGGAGGTTCTTGCCGGCATTCCTACCGTGGTATATGGCTTCTTTGCTGCTCTGGTGGTGGCGCCAGCCCTGCGTGGCGCGGGGGAAAGTATCGGTTTGCAGGTGTCTTCAGAAAGCGCACTGGCTGCGGGATTGGTTATGGGTATCATGATCATTCCCTTTGTGTCTTCCCTGTCTGATGATGTGATCAATGCAGTGCCTCAGGCAATGCGGGATGGTTCCTATGCGCTGGGCGCGACCCGGGCGGAAACCATATCCCGGGTCATTATACCGGCGGCTCTGCCGGGAATCGTTGGCGGGGTGTTGCTGGCCATATCCCGGGCCATAGGTGAAACCATGATTGTGGTCATGGCGGCAGGCTTGACCGCGAATCTTACGGCAAATCCCCTCGACTCTGTAACCACGATCACGGTGCAGATCGTCACCCTGCTGGTAGGGGATCAGGAGTTCGACAGTCCCAAGACGCTGGCGGCATTTGCACTGGGGCTGGTGCTGTTCATTGCCACGCTGTTGCTGAATGTGCTGGCGCTGCATGTGGTCAGGAAGTATCGGGAAGAATATGAGTAAATCAGAAAAGAAAGCTGTCGAACGACGGAGCATAGCTGAAGCGGTAACGCAGGGGCTGGCCGCGAGAAAACGCAAGAACCGGCGTTTCCGTCTCATGGGGCTTGCTGCCGTGGTTACCGGGATGCTGTTGCTGGCAGTCATGTTCGGTAGCATTGCGAGCAAGAGCTACAGCGCATTTTTGCGTACCGAAGTGTTATTGGATGTCTATTTCGATCCTGAAGTCATCGATCCGCAGGGTACCCTGGCAGAAGATGTCCTCAGGCAGGCCGATTACACCGGCCTGGTAAAATCTTCCTTGCGTAAAATGTTTCCCAAGGTAAAGAAGCGCAAGGACAAGCGGGCTCTGTATCGTCTGGTCAGTTCCGGTGCGGGGGATCAACTGCGTGAGCAGGTGCTGAACGATCCCTCTCTCATTGGCAAGCATACCCAGGTATGGCTGATCGCCGATGATGATCTGGATCAGTATTACAAGCACGGCAACCGTCAGAGCCGCCTCAAGGACCATCAGATTCAATGGGTCGCAGTGCTCAATGCGGATCAGCGTCTGCGCAAGGTCTTCAACAGTACCTTTTTCACGGCGGGTGATTCCCGGGAACCGGAATTGGCGGGCATACGGGGAGCGCTCATGGGGTCGTTCTTTGTCATTCTTATTACCCTGGGATTGTCCTTGCCTCTGGGGGTGGCAGCAGCCATCTATCTGGAAGAATTTGCGCCGCGAAACCGCTGGACCGATCTCATCGAGGTGAATATCAACAATCTTGCGGCCGTGCCTTCGATTGTATTTGGCCTGTTGGGTCTGGCGGTATTCATCAATTTCATGGGATTGCCCCGTTCGGCGCCTCTGGTGGGAGGGCTGGTGCTTACCCTGATGACCTTGCCCACCATCATCATCGCCAGTCGCGCCGCGCTGAAATCCGTGCCGCCATCCATTCGGGAAGCCGCGCTGGGCATGGGGGCATCCAAGACCCAGACGGTCTTTCAGCATGTGTTGCCCCTGGCCATGCCCGGCATGCTTACCGGCACTATCATCGGCATGGCGCAGGCGCTGGGAGAAACCGCGCCGCTGCTGATGATCGGCATGGTGGCCTTCATCGCGGATATCCCCTCAGGACCGCTGGATTCCGCTACCGTGTTGCCGGTGCAAATCTATCTGTGGGCGGATAGCCCGGAGCGAGCCTTCATGGAGAAAACGTCCGCAGCCATTATCGTGCTGCTGGCATTTCTGGTACTGATGAACCTGTTGGCGATATGGCTGCGTCGCAAGTTCGAACGACGCTGGTGAGAGCAGGAGGATTACAATGTTGGCAATGGATCAGAGAGAAAGTTTCATGTCTGTAGTGGAGACCCGCATGACTGAAGTAAACATACCGGATGCCAAGGGGCATGACGCGACTACCATTGGCAAACCGCTGCTGGACAAGAAGGTTTCCATGAGCTGTCGCAACGTGGACGTGTTCTATGGCGACAAGCAAGCGATTTTCGATGTGTCCCTGGATATCGGAAAAAATGAAGTATTGGCCATGATCGGCCCTTCAGGTTGTGGCAAGTCCACGTTTCTGCGTTGTCTCAATCGCATGAACGACACCATTGATAGCTGTCGTGTACTGGGCAGCCTGCGGCTCGATGACGAAGACATCTATGACCCGGGCATGGATGTGGAACTGTTGCGGGCGCGTATCGGCATGGTTTTCCAAAAGCCCAATCCGTTTCCCAAGAGCATCTATGAAAATATTGCTTATGGGCCGAGGATTCATGGCCTGACCCGGGACAAGACCGAGCTGGATGAAGTTGTGGAACATTCGCTGGTGCGAGCGGGTTTGTGGGATGAGGTCAAGGATCGTCTGGATGATGTGGGTACGGGGCTGTCCGGCGGTCAGCAGCAGCGCCTGTGCATTGCCCGCGCCATCGCCATCAACCCGGAAGTGATTCTCATGGATGAACCCTGTTCCGCTCTGGATCCGATCGCCACGGCCACGGTGGAAGAACTCATCGATGAATTGCGTCAGCGCTATACCATTGTCATCGTCACCCACTCCATGCAGCAGGCCGCGCGTGTTTCCCAGCGTACCGCCTATTTTCATATGGGAAAACTGGTGGAAGTGGACAAGACCGACAAGATATTCACCAATCCGGGGCATGAGTTGACCGAAGCCTACATCACCGGACGATTTGGGTGAGCCAGACCCTTTGTCCAGTGGACAAAGGAAGCTGGCGAACGCGAGGCAGGAAGCCGAGCTGGCAGCGCCACAGGGACGTTGCTTGCGACGTGGCCGCGATGAAATGATTAGGTCGAAGACCGAAAGGCGCTGGCGAACGCGAGGCAGGAAGCCGAGCTGGCAGTGCCACGGGGACGCTGCTTGCGAGGCTGCTGGGATGAAGGGCATCTCGAAAAATCGAGATGCCCGAGTGGGACAGGGATGTCCCACCATTTTCGATCACCACAAGTGATTGAAAATGTGAGCAAAGAGGAAATCGCATTTTCTCTTTGCGGCGAGAAAAATTCCATGGAAGGAATTTTTCGAGATCCCCTGAAGTGAGACGGTTGAAAACCGAAGAGACATTGGTGGACGCATCATCAGTCAAGAGACAGTTCATAACCATTTATTCCCTTATGCCTACCGAAGGTAATATCGAGGAGCAGTACGACAATGAAAATTTCCAATGACGCACCGGGACATATTCTCAAGCGTTTCGATGATGATATGCGCAAGCTGCAGAAGCGCGTGCTCAAAATGGGGCGGCTGGTGCAGGAACAACTCGGCGCGCTACATGAAGTGCTGGTGGAGAATGATGAGGAGCGGGCAGAGCAGATCATAGAAGGAGATCGCTCCATCGATCTGCTGGAAGTCAAGGTGGATAAATTCATTGTGCGCCTGCTGGCCCGGCGTTCGCCCGTGGGAGGGGACTTGCGTTTTATTGTTACCGCATCCCGAATCGTTACCGATCTGGAGCGTCTTGGTGACGAAACCGCGCAAATGGCAAAAGTGCTGGTACGAGAATATGATAAATTGGGCATGTGCAATGAGCGTTCTTCGTTGACAGAGATCCGGGAGATGATCCTGTTGCTAGGGCAACTGCTGGAACAGGCCATGGATGCTTTTCGTCACCAGGATTATCGTTTTGCCAGGGATCTTGCCCAGGGTAGCGCTGGCGCTTGCGAGGAGCTGGAACAGCGCCTCAAGGCAATGATGTCCTGTACTACCCGGGAAGGCGCGGATGTTTCCCATGCGGTCAATCTGGTTCTCATCCTCCGTTCGCTGGACAGAGGCTTGCGCTATACACAGAATATTGGTGAACATGTGGTCTATCTGGTAACGGGAAAGGATGTACGTCACAAGAACTGATTTTCCCGGATCGGCCGGAGGATGATTGCCATGCCGGTAATATTGCTCGTGGAAGATGAGAGTCCGATACGTGATATGGTACGCTTTGCCCTGTCCCGGGCGGGAATGGAAATGCTCGATGCGGAGGATGTTGCCCGGGCGGAGCAGATACTTGTCAGCCGGCGGCCGGACCTGATCCTGCTGGACTGGATGCTGCCGGAGGAAAATGGTATCGAACTGTTGCGGCGGCTTCGCAAGGATCCCGAAAGAAAGGATATTCCCATAATCATGCTGACTGCCATGGCAGAGGAAGAGCAGAAAGTCAGGGGGCTGGAAGTAGGCGCGGATGATTATGTGACCAAGCCGTTTTCCCCTCCTGAACTGGTAGCCCGCATCAAGGCGGTACTGCGGCGCGCCACCGGGGCGGATGAATCCGGGGTAATACGCATCGGGGAGCTGGCAATGAACACCGCCACCCATGAAGTATATTGCGGGGAAACCGGTATTGAACTGGGACCGACGGAATACCGTTTGCTCAAGTTTCTTCTGTCTCATCCGGATCGGGTGTACAGCCGTACGCAACTGCTGGACTATGTATGGTCGGATGCCGATGCGCCGGAAGAACGAACGGTGGATGTAGGCATCCGGCGATTGCGCAAGGCGCTCCAGCCTGGCGGTTGTGATCAGCTGATCAAGACAGTGCGGGGCGCCGGCTACAGCCTTGCCAGGAAAGACCAAAGTGCATGACAGTTTCAGTGCCGAACTGGTACGCCTGCTGGTCATCAGTCTGGTCATACTGTTTTTTGGTTTGCTCAGTGGTGTCTGGTGGCTGCCCATACTGATTGGTCTGGGGGGCTACATCATCTGGCATCTGCGTCAGATGTATCATATGGAAGAATGGTTGCATGGCATTTCCCGCAATGAACAGGATCTGCGGGGCATCTGGCAATACACTGCATCGCGCATGCGCAAGATCAGTAATCGTGGCCGTCAACGCAAGAAGCGCCTCAGCCGTTTGCTGCACAGGTTCTACGATACCCTGGAAGCCATGCCGGATGCGGCGGTGATACTCAAGGGTGATCTGCGTGTGCAATGGTTCAATGTGGCGGCCATGGAGCTGCTGGGGCTGGATGTCGATGCGCGCCGCAAGGAAAGACGCATTCAAAACCTTGTCGATCACCCTGCCTTTGTCAACTGGATAGAGGAAGGGGTTTATGACACCCCGCTGGAAATGCCAGCCCCGGCGGATCTGTCGCGACAGTTGCAGATTCGTCTGGTGAGCTTTGGCAATCAGCAAAGTCTGCTGCTGGCTCACGATGTAACAGAACTCAAGCGTGTGGAAGCGGTGCGCAGGGATTTCATTGCTGATGTTTCCCACGAGTTGCGTACGCCGCTTACGGTGGTGGTGGGGTACATGGAAATGCTCAGCGAGGAAAAACTGCCCGAGGATATCCATCAGGCCCTGTTGTCCTCCCGGCGGCAGGCCGAACGTATGCAGTCCATCGTGGCGGATCTGCTGATGCTGTCACGTCTGGAAATGAATGAGGATCAGGTTGCTCAGGCGGAAACCGTGGATGTACCGGCGCTGCTGACCGGCCTGGTGGAAGATGCGCGCCGGCTCAGTGGAGAGATGGCTCATGCCCTGAGTCTGCATGCGGATGAGAGCCTTGGTCTGTTGGGTGACGAAAGTCAGTTGGGCAGTGCTTTCGGCAATCTCATCTTCAATGCCATACGCCATACGCCCGCCGGTACGCCTGTCGATGTATTCTGGAGTCATGACGGCGAGGGAGCCAGACTGGTGGTGGCCGATCAGGGACCGGGGATTGCGCCGGAACACCTGCAACGTCTGACGGAACGTTTCTATCGGGTGGACAAGAGCCGTTCGCGGGAACGCGGGGGCACAGGACTGGGGCTGTCCATCGTGCGCCATGTGTTGCGACGTCATGATGCGCTGATCGAGATCAGCAGCACGCCCGGCGAGGGCAGTCGTTTTGTCTGTTTGTTTCCGGCTCAGCGTGTCGTTACACTATCTCTCTGATTCCCATAGCACAGGACAGATACATGCCCATCGATACCCAGGCCTTTGGCGGCTATCCTTTCACGCGCATGCGGCGCATGCGTCGGGATGACTTTTCCCGCAGACTGATGCGGGAAACCTCTCTCACGCCAGACGATCTCATCTATCCGGTATTCGTGCTCGAAGGCGAGAACAACCGGGAGCCCGTGGCATCCATGCCCGGGATTGAGCGTATGAGTATCGATCTGCTGGTGCGCGAAGCCAAACAGATCGCTTCCCTGGGTGTGCCGGCCATGGCGATTTTCCCGGTTACCGCCCCGGAGGCGAAGAGTGAAAAAGCGGAAGAAGCCTATAACCCAGACGGCCTGGCCCAGCGGACGGTACGGGCACTGAAGGATGCGGTGCCGGAACTGGGAGTGATCACCGATGTGGCTCTCGACCCCTTCACCACCCACGGCCAGGATGGACTGGTGGATGAGAACGGTTATGTGCTCAATGACGAGACTGTAGAGGTGTTGGTGCGGCAGGCCCTCTCCCATGCCCAGGCGGGCGCAGACGTGGTAGCGCCTTCTGACATGATGGACGGGCGTATTGGCGATATTCGGGACGTGCTGGAGTCCGAGGGGTTCATCCATACCCGTATTCTGGCGTATTCCGCCAAATATGCCTCCAGCTACTATGGGCCTTTCCGGGATGCCGTCGGTTCGGCGGCCAACCTCGGCACAGGTAACAAATACACCTATCAGCAGGATCCGGCCAACAGTGACGAAGCTTTGCGTGAAGTGGCGCTGGATCTCCAGGAAGGGGCGGACATGGTGATGGTCAAACCCGGTATGCCCTACCTAGATATCGTCCGGCGGGTCAAGGATCAGTTTGGCGTGCCAACTTTCGTCTATCAGGTAAGCGGGGAATATGCCATGCACATGGCAGCTGTCCAAAATGGCTGGCTGGATGAGCGTGCCGTGGTGACTGAATCTTTGATCTGTATCAAAAGATCTGGTGCAGACGCAGTGCTGACCTATTTTGCCAAGCGTGTAGCCCAATGGCTGAACGATATGTAACAGTCAATCTCAAGGCAGTCTGTTCATTGCATAAGCAATTGATAATTATCAATTAGTTTTTGAAGCGCTCAGCTGACAGGGAGCGTCGGTGTTGTTTCGGTTTGACTTAAGTCAATATATTAACTGTTGCTGATAGACCACCCTTATTTTAGCCACTAATGTTTTGATTTCCCCTCGGGGGTGGCAATTCATTAGCATCCCTGACAGTCTCCCACAATGCGTTTTCGCAGTTTGATGCCGTGTGGGGTTTCCATAACAAATCTGAATACAAGAGGATAGCTATGACAACAGGCCTGATATTTGCGCTCATCTGTGCGCTGGTGGCCGTAGGCTATGGTGTGGTTTCCATGAAATGGATACTGGCCAAGCCCACGGGTAACGAACGAATGAACGAGATTGCAGCCGCCGTGCAGGCGGGCGCATCTGCTTACCTCAATCGTCAGTACACTACGATTGGAGGTGTGGGTGTGGTGCTGTTTGTCCTCATCGGCATCTTTCTGAGTTGGGCCACGGCCGCGGGTTTCGCCATTGGCGCGATTTTTTCCGGCCTGGCCGGTTACATTGGCATGAATATCTCTGTACGGGCGAATGTGCGTACCGCAGAAGCCGCCAATGATGGTCTGAATGCAGCCATGCAGATTGCCTTCCGTGGTGGCGCCATTACCGGCATGCTGGTAGTGGGTCTGGGTCTGCTGGGAGTGGCGGGCTTCTATGGCATTCTGTTGATGATGGGTGTCGAAGATCCCATTCATCCTCTGGTTGGTCTGGCTTTTGGGGGTTCCCTGATCTCCATCTTTGCTCGTCTTGGCGGTGGTATTTTCACCAAAGGGGCCGATGTGGGCGCGGACATCGTTGGCAAGGTGGAAGCCGGTATTCCTGAAGATGATCCGCGCAACCCGGCCGTTATCGCTGACAACGTGGGCGACAATGTGGGTGACTGCGCGGGGATGGCTGCCGACCTGTTCGAAACCTATGCCGTAACCGTGGTTGCCACCATGCTGCTGGGTGGGCTCATGGTCACTGGCGTTGGAGTCAATGCAGTACTCTATCCCCTGATTCTGGGTGGTGTTTCCATCATTGCATCGGTGGCTGGCACCTTCTTCGTCAAGGCGCGCGATGGCGGCAAGATCATGAATGCCCTGTATCGCGGACTGGGTGTGGCGGGAGCCATTTCCGCCATTGCTTTCTATCCGGTTACCACCATGATGTTCCCTGAAGGCGCCAGCGTTGGCGGCATGCAGGTAACTGCCATGAGTCTGTATCTTGCGGCACTCATCGGTCTGGCGCTTACCGCATTGATGGTTGTTATTACCGAGTATTACACGGCTACCGAGTTCGGCCCGGTGCGTCATATTGCGGAAGCTTCCACCACGGGTGATGGCACCAATGTCATTGCTGGCCTGGGGGTCTCCATGAAGTCTACCGCGGCACCGGTGATTTCCATCTGTGCAGCCATCTGGGGCGCCTATGAGTTGGGCGGTCTGTATGGTATCGCCATTGCGGCCACTTCCATGCTGTCCATGACCGGTATCATCGTGGCCCTGGATGCCTATGGACCGATTACTGACAATGCCGGTGGTATTGCCGAGATGGCCGAGCTCGATGAGAAGATTCGGAATATCACCGATCCGCTGGATGCCGTGGGCAACACCACCAAGGCGGTAACCAAGGGCTATGCCATCGGATCTGCCGGTCTGGCGGCTCTGGTGCTGTTTGCCGACTACACGCATACCCTGGAAGCTGCGGGTATGCAGGGCCTGACTTTCGATCTGTCCGATCACATGGTCATCATCGGCTTGTTCATCGGTGGCCTGGTACCTTATCTGTTTGGCTCCATGGCCATGGAGGCCGTTGGTCGCGCGGCGGGCGGCATCGTCAACGAGGTTCGTCGCCAGTTCAAGGAAATGCCCGGCATCATGGATCATACCCAGAAGCCGGATTATTCCCGCGCGGTGGACATGCTGACAAAGGCAGCAATCAAGGAGATGGTGATTCCCTCCCTGTTGCCGATCCTGGTTCCTGTGTTGGTGGGCATTCTTCTCGGTCCCAAGGCATTGGGTGGTGTGCTGCTGGGTACCATTGTTACGGGGCTGTTCGTAGCGATTTCCATGACTACCGGCGGTGGCGCCTGGGATAACGCGAAGAAATATATCGAGGACGGCAATTTCGGTGGCAAGGGTTCCGATGCGCACAAGGCGGCGGTTACCGGTGATACCGTAGGCGATCCGTACAAGGATACTGCCGGTCCTGCCATCAACCCCCTGATCAAGATCATCAACATCGTTGCCTTGATGCTGGTGCCTCTGATGGTAGGCTGATCCCGATCAGGTCTTTCGACGTACTCAAGCCCCGCTTCGGCGGGGCTTTTATGTACAGGACGTACGGTATGCCGCGAGCGCAGGGAAGCGCAGGAGCGGCGATGTACAGGACGTACGGGCCGAAAACTGCTCCTGCGTTTTCGGCACTTCCACCCTCCCTGGTGGTCGTATGCCGCGAGCGCAGGGCACTGGGAATTGCTCCTCGACTCGGGCTTCCTGCTTCGTTCTACCTCCTCCATCCCTGGAGTCGTGCATTTTGGGCAAGGTTTAGCCCGAATATTGCACCGGAATCCGGAATTTTCCCGGAGAGATTTTTGCCCAGATTGTTCGAACGGACAAAAGCCGATGTTATTCATCGACTTGCAGGGCGTTCGGGCAAGCTGGGTGAAAAGATCCCG
>Ga0256841_1000386_pt1 | contig 46745 bp, 40 predicted proteins | sample 356308metaG_FD_185971 | JGI IMG/M metagenome (GOLD analysis project Ga0256841, IMG submission 185971) | Hydrothermal vent microbial communities from Mid Atlantic Ridge, Atlantic Ocean - 356-308 | ecosystem: Environmental > Aquatic > Marine > Hydrothermal vents | place: Atlantic Ocean: Mid...
CGCCGATACGGGGCAGATGCACGACTGTTGCGCCGAGGCCCCGGCCTCCCCCTGCCCCCGGCACCACCAGGGGGGCTGTGCCCACTGCCCGTGCAGCGCCTCCACGGCCATGCTGCCCAGCCATCCACAGCCGTTACGGCCGGCCCGGACCGGCGAACCGCCCTTCCCTTCCCTGCGTGACGTCGCCATCGTCCCGCCCCCGGCATCCGCCCCCTTCCGCCCTCCCCGCGTCTGACTCCCCGCCCCTGTGGGGCGCATCGGCCCCGGTCCCTCCGATGGGGACCGGGATCCTCCCTCGATGTCTCTGTTTCCATGGAGTCCGTGGTATGAACCTTCGCCTTTCCGCGGCGGGGCGCATCGCCCTGTCCCCACTGCTTTGGGCATCGCTCGCCCTCTTTCTGCCACCGCACACCGGCCGCGCCGACGAACGGATCACCCTGGCCGAGGCGGAACGCCTCGCCCTGGAGCACGACCCCGCGGTGCGGACCCACGAGGCCCGTGCCGCGGCCCTGGACGAGGCGGCGGTGGCCGACGGGCAACTGCCCGATCCCAGGCTGCGCACCGGCCTCTACAACCTGCCCCTCGATGACTTCAGTCTGGCCAGCCAGCCCACCACCCAGTGGCGTCTGGGCATACAGCAGGCCTTTCCCCGGGGCGACAGCCTCAAGTACAAGGCCGGCCGTACCCGCGCCCGGGCCGAGGCCGAACGCGCCCAGGCGGCCCTGAGCGCGGCCCAGGCCCGGCGTGGGGTGCGCGAGGCCTTCCTGGAGATCCTCTACCAGCAGGGTGCCCACCGGATCGTGGTGGAGAACCGGGCCTTGTTCGCCGCCCTGGTGAACATCACCCAGGCCCATTACGGGGCCGGGCGCTCCGATCAACAGGACGTGCTCCGTGCCGAATTGGAGCTGTCCCGGCTGGACGACCGCCTGGACCGCATCCGCAACGCCGAAGAGTCCGCCCGCGCCGATCTGCAACGCTGGATCGGCGCGGCGGCCTCACGCCCGCTGGCGCCGGGGCTGCCCGGGCTGCCGGCCCCGCCGGCCGAGACCGAACTGCGGCGGGCCCTGGAACGGCACCCGGAGATCACCCGGCGTTCGGCCGTCATCCAGGCCCGGCAACAGGCGGTGGACCTGGCCCGCGAGCAGTACAAGCCCGGCTGGGGCCTGGGCGTGGAGTATCGCAAGCGCTTCGGTCACGACCCGGGCGGCGACGCACGCACCGACATGGCGGCGGTGATGCTCACCCTGGACCTGCCCCTGTTCACCGAGAAGCGCCAGGACCGGCGCCTGGCCGCCAGCCAGAAGGAGGCCGACGCCGCCTTCCTGGAGCGCGCCGACACCTACCGGCGGATGCGGCGCCTGCTGGCCCGGGAATACGCCAACTGGCGGCGTCTGGGCGATCGCGCGGCGCGTTATGACAGCGAACTGGTGGATGCCGCCCATCAGAACGCCGAGGCCGCCCTCAACGCCTACCAGAGCGGCACCCTGGAGTTCACCAATCTCATGCGCGCCCGCATCACCGAGCTGGACGTCCAGCTCCAGGCCCTGCGGGTCGGGGTGGACCGGCTCAAGGCCCAGGCCCGGCTCCTCTATCTCGCCGCGGGCGCGAGGGAGGACGGCAGATGAAGACTCTCCTCTATGTCCTGATCCTGCTCGCCGTCAGCGTCCCCCCGCCCCTCCGGGCCGCCGCCGACGGCGACAAGAAGATCCTCTACTGGGTCGCCCCCATGGACCCCAACTACCGCCGCGACAAGCCCGGCAAGTCGCCCATGGGCATGGACCTGATCCCGGTGTACGCCGAGGACCAGGACGCCGGGGGCGCCGATGTCACCATTCCCCCGGAGATGGTCCAGAGCCTGGGCGTGCGTAGCGCCCCGGTGACCCGCGGCCGCCTGTCGCGGGAGATCGACACCATCGGCTACGTGGACTACGACGAATCCCGGGTGAGCCACATCCACCTGCGGGTGTCGGGCTGGATCGAGCGCCTGGCGGTGGCCTCCGAGGGCGAACGGGTCAAGCGTGGGCAACGCCTGTTCAACCTGTATTCACCCGAACTGGTGAACGCCCAGGAGGAATACATTCAGGCCCTGCAGGCCAAGCACGAGCGTCTGATCCAGGCCTCCCGCGACCGCCTGCGTGCCCTCGGCCTCACCAAGGGTCAGATCAAGGCCCTGGGCAGGCGCATGCGCGCCCTCCAGACCCTGTCCATCTACGCCCCCCAGGACGGGGTGGTGTCGGACCTGCCGGTACGCGAGGGGATGTACGTGCGGCCGGCCATGCGGGTCATGGCCCTGGCCGACCTCTCCAGCATCTGGCTCCTGGCCGAGGTCTTCGAGCGCCAGTCGGAATGGGTGCACACCGGTGACCGCGCCGAGGTGCGCCTGCCCTTCTTGCCCGGACGCCGCTGGCGGGGGCGGGTGGAGTACATCTACCCGGCCCTGGACCCAAAGACCCGGACCCTGCGGGTGCGCCTGCGCTTTGCCAATCCCGACGAGGCCCTCAAGCCCAACATGTACGCCAAGGTCCGCCTCTATGCCGAGCCGCGCGAAGACGTCCTGAGCGTCCCCCTGGAGGCCCTGATCCGCACCGGCCGGGCGGAGCGGGTGATCCTCGCCCTGGGCAAGGGCCGCTTCGCCGTCCGCGAGGTGGTCTCCGGGATCGAGAGCGGCGACCGGGTGGAGATCCGCAAGGGGCTGAAGGAGGGCGACGAGGTGGTGGTCTCCGGCCAGTTCCTGATCGACTCCGAGGCCAGCATGAGGGGCGCCCTGCAGCGCATGGCCCCGGCCCCGGAAGAGACCGCGACGGAGAAGGAGGACACCGCCGAAGAGGCCACGGCCCCCATTCATGGGCGGGGGCGGGTGGTGGCCCTGAAGCCCGCCGCGGGCAAGATCAATCTCAGGCACGACCCCATCCCCGCCCTGGGCTGGCCGGCGATGACCATGGACTTCGAACTGGGCGAGGGCGTCTCCCTGGAGGCCCTGAAGCCCGGTGACCCGGTGCGCTTCACCCTGAGGAAGGGTGACACCGGGATCGTCATCACCGCCATCGCCGTGGAGAAGAGACCATGATCGCCCGCGTCATCGAATGGTCGGTGGGCAACCGCTTCATGGTGATCCTGTTGACCCTCGTCCTGGTGGGCTGGGGGGTCTATGCGGTCCAGAGAACCCCCCTGGACGCCATCCCCGATCTCTCCGACGTCCAGGTCATCATCAAGACCAGCTATCCCGGACAGGCCCCCCAGGTGGTGGAGGATCAGGTCACCTATCCCTTGACCACGGCCATGCTCTCGGTGCCCAAGGCGGTGAACGTGCGGGGCTACTCCTTCTTCGGGGACTCCTACGTCTATGTGATCTTCGAGGATGGCACCGATCCCTACTGGGCGCGCTCGCGGGTCCTGGAATACCTCAGCCAGGTGACCGGCAAGCTGCCCGCCGAGGCCCGCCCCGAGCTGGGCCCGGACGCCACCGGGGTGGGCTGGGTCTACGAATACGCCCTGGTGGACCGCAGCGGCACCCATGACCTGGCCCAGTTGCGCTCCCTTCAGGACTGGTTCCTGAAGTTCGAGTTGCAGACCGTGCCCGGGGTCTCCGAAGTGGCCACCATCGGCGGCATGGTGAAGCAGTACCAAGTGGTCCTGGACCCGGACCGGATGCGCGCCTACGGCCTCACCCTGCCCCGGGTCAAGGCCGCCATCCGCCGCGGCAACCAGGAGACCGGCGGCTCGGTGGTGGAGATGGCCGAGGCCGAGTACATGGTCCGCGCCACCGGCTACATCCAAGGCCTGAAGGACCTGCGCGCCATCCCCCTGGGGATGAGCGACCACGGGATCCCCATCCTCCTCCAGGACGTGGCCGACATCCGCCTGGGACCACAGATGCGCCGCGGCATCGCCGAGCTGGACGGCGAGGGCGAGGTGGTGGGCGGGGTCATCGTCATGCGCTTCGGCGAGAACGCCCTGACCACCATCGAGGGGGTCAAGGCGCGCCTCGAGGAACTGGCCAAGGGCCTCCCCAAGGGGGTGGAGATCGTCCCCACCTACGACCGCTCCGGGCTCATCGAACGCGCCGTGGAGACCCTGCGCGGCAAGCTCATCGAGGAATTCGTGGTGGTCGCCCTGGTGTGCGGGGTCTTCCTGTTCCACCTGCGCTCGGCCCTGGTGATCGTGCTGTCCCTGCCGGTGGGCATCCTCACCGCCTTCATCGTCATGGAGCGGCTCGGCATCAACGCCAACATCATGTCCCTGGGGGGCATCGCCATCGCCATCGGGGCCATGGTGGACGCCGCCATCGTGATGATCGAGAACGTCCACAAACACCTGGAGAAGACCCGGATCACCGCGGCCAACCGCTGGGCGGTGATCTCCCAGGCCGCGCGCGAGGTGGGCCCGCCGCTGTTCTTCTCCCTGCTCATCATCACCCTCAGCTTCCTACCGGTGTTCACCCTGGAGGCCCAGGAGGGCCGTCTGTTCGCCCCCCTGGCCTTCACCAAGACCTTGGCCATGGCCGCCGCGGCCGGGCTCTCGGTGACCCTGGTGCCGGTGCTCATGGGCTGGTTCATCCGCGGCCACATCACACCCGAACACAGGAACCCCATCAACCGCCTGCTCATCGCCCTCTACCAGCCCTTCATCCGCCTCACCCTGCGCTTCCCACGGACCCTCCTGGTGCTGGTGGCGGCGGGCATGGTGCTGGGCTTCTGGCCCTTGCAGCACATCGGCTCCGAGTTCATGCCCGACTTGGACGAGGGCGACCTGCTGTACATGCCGAGCACCTTCCCCGCGGTCTCCGCCGGCAAGGCGGCGCAGATCCTGCAACAGACCGACCGCATGATCCGCACGCTGCCCGAGGTGAAGCGGGTCTTCGGCAAGGTGGGCCGCGCCGAGACCGCCACCGACCCCGCGCCGCTGACCATGATCGAGACCACCATCCAGCTCAAGCCCCGGGAGCGGTGGCGACCGGGCATGACCATGGCCAGGCTCAAGCAGGAACTGGACCACCTGGTGAAGGTCCCCGGCCTCACCAACGCCTGGGTGATGCCCATCAAGAACCGTATCGACATGCTCGCCACCGGCATCAAGACCCCGGTGGGGATCAAGGTGGCCGGGCCCGACCTGGAGGTGATCGAGCGCGTGGGCAAGCGCATCGAGGAGGTGGTGAAAAAGGTCCCGGGGACGGTCTCGGTCTATTCCGAACGGGTGGCCGGCGGCCGTTACGTCACCGTGGACGTGGACCGCCAGGCCGCCGCCCGCCTCGGCCTCAACGTGGCCGACGTCCAGGAGGTGGTGCGCACCGCCCTGGGTGGAATGCGCGTGACCCAGACCGTGGAGGGCCTGGAACGCTATCCGGTGAACATCCGCTACCCCCGCGAACTGCGCGACTCCCTGGAACGCCTGCGCCAGGTCCCCCTGGTCACCCCCCAGGGCGCCCAGGTGCCCCTGAGCGAGGTGGCCGAGATCCGCATCGACCCGGGTCCCGGGATGATCAAGACCGAGAACGCCCGCCTCAACGGCTGGATCTACATCGACCTGGAGGGCCGTGACATCGGCAGCTACGTGCGGGACGCCCAGCGCGCCGTGCGCGAACGGGTGGAACTCCCGCCCGGCTACTCCATCGCCTGGTCCGGCCAGTACGAATACATGATGCGGGCCAAGGAGAAGCTCACCACCGTGGTCCCCGCCACCCTGGCGGTGATCCTGTTGCTCCTCTACATCAACTTCCGCAACCTCGCCGAGGTGGCCATCATCCTCGGCACCCTGCCCCTGGCCCTGGTGGGGGGGATCTGGCTGCTCTACCTGTTGCAGTACAACCTCTCGGTGGCGGTGGGGGTGGGCTTCATCGCCCTGGCCGGGGTGGCGGTGGAGATCGGCGTCGTGATGCTGGTCTATCTGGACCAGGCCCTGCGCCACCACCGTGAGCAGGCCGCCCAGGACGGTCGCCCCCTGACCCGCGCCGACCTGCGCCAGGCGGTGATCGACGGCGCCCTGCTGCGGGTGCGGCCCATCACGATGACCGTGGCGACCATCATCGCCGGCCTGCTGCCCATCATGTTGGGCGGCGGCACCGGCTCCGAGGTCATGCGCCGCATCGCCGCCCCCATGGTGGGCGGCATGGTCACCGCCACCATCCTCACCCTGGTGGTGATCCCCGCCGTCTATCTCTTGTGGAAGCAGCGCGGCCTGCCCAGAAACCGGGAGCAGCAGTCATGAAATTCGCTCAAGTCGTGGCCATCGTCCGTCCCGAACGCCTGCCCGAGATCGAGGAGCGCCTCAAGGACCTCAACGTCCCCGGCCTCAGCGTCAGCCGGGCCAAGGGCTTCGGCGACTACGCCGACTTCTACAAGCGCGACTGGATGGTGGGCCACGTGCGCATCGAGGTCTTCATCGGCGCCGACCGCGCCGAGGCCATCGCCGAGGCCATCGTCGAGGCCGCCCATACCGGCCTCGACGGCGACGGCCTGGTGGCCATCAGTCCCGTATCCCACGTCTGGCACATCCGCACCCGGCGGAAATGCGGGGGCGATGCCTGTTGATCCATGGCGCAATTCAGCGCCTTCTTGTGCATGGACGCAGGCATAGGAACGACTTCAGCCGCGACCCGGCGTGGCCACTCCGCGCGGGAGTCATCGCGGCTGAAGCCGCGCCTATGAAGGGCGGCCCCAAGCGGAAGCCTGGATCTCGCCCCGAAAACGCTCGATCTCGTCCCGCAGGCCGATGATCACCAGCAGATCCCCCGTCTCCAGACGGTGGGAGCGCCCCGCATTGACATAGATCATGCTGTCTCCCTCCGAATCGGGCTCCCGGGTGACCACCCCGAGCAAGATCAGGTTGTAGCTCTCGCGCAGATGGAGTTCCTGGAGTTCACGCCCCATCAGGCCCGAACCCTCCACCACCGGCACCTCGGCCAGGTCGAGGCTCTCCCGGCCGAACAGGGTGCTCTCCAGGGTATCCAGTATCCATGGACGGCGGATGAGTTCGTGGATCTTCATGGCGCTCAGGGCATAGGGGTCGATGACCTTGCTCGCCCCCGCGGCCTTGAGCTTGGCCTCCGAGCCCTCGGACTCGGCCACGCACAGGATATCGACGCTGGGGGCCAGGGCACGTGCCGAGAGGGCCAGAAAGAGATTCTGTGCCTCGTCCTCCAACAGACAGAAGACCACCCGCACGCGGTCACCCAGGCCGAGACGGCGCAGGGCCTCGTCGTCGGTGACGTCCACCACCACGGCGTCGAAGTCCTTGGCCCGGGCATAACCCACCTGCGAGTAATCGGCGGCGGCGAGACGCACCGCGTAACCACTGGCACGCAGCTGCTCGGCCACCTCCAGACCCAGGTTGCCGCAACCGAAGATGAGAATGTCCTTGGGGACGTCCATCTCAGATGGAACCCGAGTCCAGGCGATCCTTGAAGTGGACCACGCTGAAGCCATGACCGAATACCAGAATCCGGTCTCCGGCCTGGAGCCGGAAGTCCGCCGGTGGATTGAAATGGAAGGCGGCCCCGGTCCTGAGGGGGTAGACCCAGGGCGGGCGCTCGGCGGGCCAGTCACGCTGACTGACCACGCCGAAGAGGATCAAACGATAACGGGAGAAATCGAGGCTCCCCAAGGGCCGCCCATCCAAACGCCCCCCCGGATGCACCCGGACCGCATCCAGACGCACCCGTTCATCGCCGGTGAACATACCGTAGACCACCTCGAAGGCCACCGGCTGACCCACGTATTCCGCGGCCACCAGACTGATGGACTGATAGGGGGCAACGGTATGGTCGGCCCCCGCCAAGTTCAGCTTGCCGATGTTCTCTTTGTGGTTGGCGCGGGCGATGATCTCCACCCCGGGATTGAGCTGGCGCGCGCTCAGGGCGATGGAGACGTTCACCACGTCGTTCCCCGCCAGACAGAGCACCCGGACGGCCTGGGCGATATTGAGGCGCTCCAGGAGATCGTCGCTGGTGGCGTCTCCCTGGATCGCCAGAAAGCCTTCGAGACGGGCCAGGCGGACGCGTTCCTCGTCCGCATCCACCACCACGAAACGTGCCTTGTCCCTGGCCAGGCGCCGGGCCACATCCTGCCCCACCCGCCCGAAGCCGCACACCAGGGTGTGGCGGGCACGCCGTTGAACGGCGTCACACGCCTGCTGACGCCGGATCTCGGGCAACTTCTCGTTGAATGCGGAGACGATGATGGAGGTGAAGAAGGAGATCACCCCCAGACCGGCGACGATCAGGAACATGGTGACCAGACGGCCCTCGGTGGTCTGGGGCGTGATGTCGCCATAACCCACGGTGGACAGGGTCACCAGGGCCCAGTAGAGGGCATCGAAAAAGTCTTCGAGGTGCTCGCCCGGATAATCCGCCTCGAAATAATACAGGGCCGAGGCCGAGACCAGGAGCATGAAGGCCATGAAGACCCCCAGGACGGAGAGTTCCACCCGTTTCTCCGCCAACACCTGACTGAAGCTGGTGACGCTGCGCGCGTAACGGAACAGCTTGAACAGGCGGAACAACAGAAACACCCGCAGGATCCGCAGGGAACGGTAAGAAGGCAGGATGGCGAGCAGGTCGATGATGGCCAAGGGCGTGGTCATGAACTCCCACTTGGTGCGCAGGATCGCCCGCAGAGGGGGGCCAAAGCGGAAGGGGATGCCGAGGAAATCGGCCCGTTCGTAGTGCTCCAGCAGGATCTCGTGAGCATCGCTGTAGATCCACAGGCGGAGCAGATACTCCAGCACGAACAGGGTGACGATGAAGGCCTCGAAACTCGTCCCAAAGGCGCCCAGATCGTTGCGCACCTCGTAGACGAGGAGCCCCACGGAGAACAGCACCAGCACCACCATACTGAGGTCGAAGGCCCGCCGCATAGGGGACTTCGGGTCTTCCAGCACGGCGCGAAAGAAGTCCTTGATCCGCCGATAGCGCACAGAGGCACGCAGGGCGTAACAGGCCTTGACGACGGTGGCGGCGAATCTTTGCGGGGGAGGCGTGGTCACGCCCTCAACATACCCCTAAACGGGCCGGACGTCATGACCTCCGCTCAAAGCAGCGAATAGGTGAACTGCACGAAGGTGCCCGTGGCCTCCAGGCGCCTGCCGAGGCGGATCGCCCGGCCTTCCCGCCCCTGGAGCAAGGTCAGGTGCTGACCTTCACGGAAATGGGACAAAGGCAGGATCAGGCTCTCGGGACGCCGGCCGGACTTGAGTTCCGGGATCAGGATGGCCGGTCTCTGCACCGGCCGGGGTGAGGTTTCGTCCTTCACCTCGGCCCCCACCGGATTCACCGAGATCAATTGGATACCTGTCTCGATCCCCTCCCCGGGAGGATTGCACAACCAGCGGATCACACCCACCGCCCACCGGCTGGTGGCGGTGGTGGCCTGGATGCCGACCAGGTAGCCGACCCCAAGCTCTGGAACCTCATTCCCTTCCCAGCGGACACAGTAGCCACCCGCACCCTCATTGACCGTACGCTGACGGAGGATCTGTGACTGGGGCACAGATCGCTTGGGCCTCTCGTCCCAGATCCGCGGTGGAGGCTCCTCCGACATCCACGACGAAGGACCGAAGCTGACATCGGCCGGGGTCAGGAAGATGCTGTCCTGCTCGTCCGTGGGCACCAGGCTGAGCCCACTGTCCCCTTCGAGGGAAAGAGCCGAGTCCCCACCCAGGTCCACCACCTCGATGCCGCGGAGCGCAAAATCGCCATCGTAATGGGGGTCGTCCCGGCTCATGGCCTGGTGCACGGCAGCGAATCCCACCGCCAACTTCAGATCGAAGTGGAGTTCGGTACGCTCATACCGGCGCTCCCCTGCCCTCCCCCAGGATGCGGCCAGCCGTTCGGCGGTACCGCGGGTGATCCCAGGGCCCTCTTTCATTGGCTGAACACTGCCTAGATCCGTGGAGAACAGGTCCCACGCCTCCTTGAGCCAAGCCACCAGCGGGGCGGTATCGAGAATGGCTGCCGGCGGCGAGGGACGGCCAACCACCAAACTCGGCCTCGGCGGCAGATCCTTGTCGAAAGAGATCACGAATCTCGTGGGGCCCGGACTGTAGGGCGTGGCCGACCGAATATGGGGCAGCACCTCCAGGCCTTCGAGGAGGCGCTGTACCTGCTGTTGCTCCAGCTGGCGCAGGTGATAGGGATTGGCCATTGAGAACGCGAGCATACACAGATACTCACCACCGATGGTACCGCGCCGGGTACGATCGTCTTGGAGGAATCTGACCCCTACGTCCGTCCACTTGTTACCCACCGCAAACACATAGAGGGCATGCAGGTCACGCCACAGATGAGTGGGGTAGGGACGATACACCAGGGCCGCCAGGCGCAAGGTAAAGGCGGTCCGGCGTACCGCCTTGAACAACGCCACCACCAAGGCCTTGCGCTCCGACATCCCGGGATGTCCCATCCCCAGCTCGTGGGCACAGACCTTATACCCGGTGGCCAGTTCGGCGTAGAGCTTGAGGGCCAGAGAGGCGCCGACGCGGGCCTTGTCCGACAAGGGCAGCGTGGTATCCATGAAGCGCCGGCACAAGAATCCGACCGCAGTATCGACTGGCGTCAGCAACAGATCCAACAGGGCGAGACGGGTCAGAGGGGCGATCTCGACACGGTTGAGGCGGCTCAATTGTTTGAGCAGCATCTGCCCGGCCCGCCCCCCACTTACCAAAGGCACCTCGTCGAGCCATTGGCGCAGCTCGCGCACACGCACGGGCAGCCCCGGAGGTGGAAGCTCACGATGGGGGATGCGGATGCCCAGGGGGCTGGTCTCGGACATTCACGGCTCCACGATGTTCTGATCCAAATCTACCGCGAATCGCAATCCTCGGTCCACCGATCCGGCCGCCATCTGGACCCCGGCGTGAGGATGCCTCGGATATCCTGTCGGTCGATTGCGGGAAGACTTTACCCGACCGGGGCCTTGGACCGCGCGGCCGCGATCTCCTCCACCAGCCTCGGTACCAGATAGCCCGGCAACCGCGCCCGGAGCCCCTCCATCAGGATGAGGGCGCGTTCCCGCGGCACCTCGAAGTGCGCCGCCCCGCGCACCCGGTCCAGGGCGTGCAGGTAGTAGGGCAGCACCCCGGCCGCGAACAGGTCCAGACTCAAGCCTTCGAGGACATCCACGCCGTCGTTGACCCCGGCCAGGAGGACACTCTGATTGAGCAGGGTGGCCACGGTCCCCAAGGCCTCCAGGGCGGCGCGCACCTCGGCGTCGATCTCACGGGGATGATTGCAGTGGATCACCACCACACAGCGCAGGCGTGAACCGGAGAGGATCTCCAGGAGTTCCGGGGTGACCCGCTCCGGCACCGCCACCGGCAGGCGGGTGTGCAGGCGCAAGGTGGTCAGGTGCGGCACAGGGTCCAGGGCCTCCACCAGCCCGGCCAGGGCGGTATCGTCCAGACTCAGCGGATCGCCGCCACTCAGGATCACCTCGCGCACCCCCGGGAGTCCGGCCAGGGCCGCCACCGCCGCGCCGCGCGCGGCCCGGCCCGCCCCCTGCGCGGCATAGGGGAATTCACGCCGGAAACAGTAGCGGCAATGCAGGGCACAGGCCGGAGAGGTCAGGAGCAGGGCCCGCCCCTCGTATTTCACGAGCAGTCCGGGCGCCTGCGCCGCGTCGAGATCGCCCACCGGATCGGCGCCGAAGCCGGCCACCTCCCGGCATTCCTCCCCCAGGGGGAGGACTTGCCGCAACAGGGGATCCGCCGGATCCCCCGGGCGGATGCGCGCCAGATAGGCGGGCGGCACCCGCAACCCGAACCGGCGCGCCGCGGCGCGCGCCCCGGGCAGGAGGCCCGCCGGCAGATCGAGCCGCGCCAGGAGTTCCGCCGGATCGGTCACCGCCGCGGCCAAGGCCCTGCGCCAGGCCGGCATCTGACAGGAATCGGCCATTGGCGGTATGATTGAGGTCTTTTTCAGCATCTACTGTTTCGGGGACGCAATGGCCAGTTACAACACCAACGAGTTTCGCGGCGGGCTCAAGATCATGCTGGATGGTGACCCCTGTGTCATCATCGAGAACGAATTCGTCAAGCCGGGCAAGGGGCAGGCCTTCAACCGGGTCAAGATCCGCAACCTCAAGACCGGCCGGGTGGTGGAAAAGACCTTCAAATCCGGCGAATCGGTGGAGGCCGCCGATGTCGTGGAACGTGAACTCCAGTATCTCTACAGCGACGGCAGCGAATGGCACTTCATGGACCCGGAGAGCTTCGAGCAATACGCCGCCGACGCCAAGGCCATGGGCGACGCCGCCAAGTGGCTGAAGGATCAGGACCTGTGCACCGTGACCCTGTGGAACGGCAGCCCCTTGATCGTGGAGCCGCCCAACTTCACGGTCCTGGAGATCACCGACACCGACCCGGGCCTCAAGGGCGACACCTCGGGCGGCGGGGGCAAGCCCGCCACCCTGGAGACCGGGGCCGTGGTGCGTGTGCCCCTGTTCGTGCAGACCGGCGAGCGCATCAAGGTGGATACCCGCAGCGGGGAATATGTCTCCCGCGTCAAGGACTGAGCCGGCGGCCTGGCGGCCCAGCGCGTCCCTGGATGCCCTACGCGCCCGGGCCGCCGCACTCGGCCGTATCCGCGCCTTCTTCGCGCGCGCCGGGGTCCTGGAGGTGGAGACCCCGGCCCTGTCGCGACATGCCACCACCGATCCCAGCCTGACCCCCTTCGCCACCCGCTACCGGGGCCCCGGCCACGCCCGGGGCCTGACCCTCTATCTGCACACCTCTCCCGAATTTCCCATGAAGCGGCTCCTGGCCGCCGGCAGCGGCCCCGTCTATCAGATCTGCCGGGTCTTCCGCAACGCCGAACGGGGACCGCGCCACAGCCCCGAGTTCAGCCTGCTCGAATGGTACCGGCCGGGCTTCCGCCTCGAAGACCTGATGGACGAGGTGGCGGCCCTGGTGCAGACCCTGGCCGGACGCCCCCTGGCGGTGGAGCATCACCGCTACGGGGCCCTGTTCCGGGAGCACCTCGGCCTGGACCCCCACCGGGCCGACAGCGCGGCCCTGGCCGCCGCCGCCCGTGCCCAGGGCCTGGAGATCCGCCTGGAGGCCCGCGACGCCTGGCTCGACCTGCTCATGAGCCATTGCATCGAACCCCGCCTGCCCGCCGACCGCCTGTGCTTCGTCCGCGACTACCCCGCGAGCCAGGCCGCCCTGGCCCGCATCCGCGCCGGCGACCCACCCGTGGCCGAGCGCTTCGAACTCTTCCTCGGCGGCATGGAGCTGGCCAACGGCTTCCACGAGCTGGCCGATCCCCGGGAACAACGCCGTCGCTTCGAGGAGGAAAACCGCCGCCGGCGGCAGGCCCTGCCCTTGGACACCCACCTCCTGGCGGCCCTCGACGCCGGGCTGCCCGACTGCTCCGGGGTGGCCCTGGGTCTGGACCGTCTGCTCATGTGGCTCCTGGGCGAGGACCGCATCGAGCGGGTTCAGGCCTTCGCCTTCGAGGACGCCTGAATCCAGCCCAGGGCCTCACCCATGCGCAGGCGCCGCCCAGGACGCAGGTCCGGGTCCCAGCGCACCCGCCCCGGCGGGAACAGCAGGATCACCGTGGAGCCCATGTTGAACCGTCCCAGCTCCGCGCCCCGCTCCAGGGTCACCGCGGGCAGGGGTTCGGCATAGTTCCAACGGCTCACCCGGCGGCCGGCGGGGGCCACGCAACCGGCCCATACGGTATCGATACCACCCACGAAGACCGCCCCCACCAGGATCACCGCCATGGGACCGACCGCGGTCTCGAACAGACACACCACCCGTTCGTTACGGGTGAACAGGCCGGGCACCAGCGCGGTGGTGAGGGGGCTGACGCTGAACAGACGCCCGGGGACGTGGAGCATGCGCTTGAGCCGTCCCTCCATGGGCATGTGCACCCGGTGATAGTCGCGGGGGGAGAGATAGACGGTGGCAAACAGCCCACCCTCGAAACGCCGCGCCCACTGGCGCTCACCCCCGAGGAGGTCCGTCAGATCGTAGTTCACGCCCTTCGCCTGGAGCAGACGGCCGGCATCCAGCGATCCCGCCTGACTCAGAACGCCGTCGGCAGGGCCCAGCACCGCCGTGGGCTCCGTCGCCAATGGCCGGGCATCCGCCCGCAGGCGGCGGGTGAAGAAGGCGTTGAAATGGGGGTAGGCGCGGGTATCGGACTCCGCCGCCTCGCCCATGTCCACCCCATACAGGCGGACGAAGCGGCGGATCAGGAAATCCTTGAAGGGCCGCCAACGCACCCGGGTCAGGGCATACATGCCGGCCGACAGCAGGTGATGGGGCAACAGCCATTGCAGGGCCACGAAGGGCCGCGCATACCAGGGCAGAGGAGGGGCACTCATGGCGCGGAGGGGGCCTGGAGCAGGCGTTCCATATCGGCGGCCAGGGTCGCCGGGTCGCCGGCGGGGGTGAACAGGGCGCGCAAGCGGACCTGGGGATCGAGCAGATAAAACAGGGGGGGATCATCCGTGCCCGCCCCCAGGGCCTGGCGCAGGGGGGGATCCGCCAGCGCCGCCCACATCCGCGGATTGGTGCGCAGGACCAGGGTCCGGAGCGCCGCCCGGGTATCCGCCGGGTGTTCCTGACCTTCACTTTCACGGCTGGCCCGAGCGCCGCGCACATAGCCCAGATAGAGCACCCGCAGGCCGGCGCGCACCTTGGGCCAGGCCGCCAGGCGGTTGAGCACCCGGTTGCCGAAGGCCAGGGCGGCCTGGGTGGCACGGTCTCCCAGGGGGGCGAGCAGGACCAGGGTCCAGTGGCCCTGGAGGCGGGCGCCATTCAAGGGCTGACCGAGGAAGTCCCGCACCTCGAAGGGGGGCAGGGGCCGCTTCGAGGGCACCAGGATCAGGGCGTCGTAACGGGCGGATGGAGGGCGTTGCAGGATCCGGCCCAGGTACAGGCCCAGGGCGACCAGAATCAGCGTGAAAAAGACATAGAACAGACGGCGGCGGGCGGGACGGACGGCCATCGGTGAAGGATTCCTTGCGTGAAGCGGGAGAGTCTATCACTATTGCGGCCACCTTCTCTGGCAAGGCTGGAACGACGATGGATATGGAATGGAACCTGACCGAGGCCGAGTGGCGCCGGCGCCTGGATCCCGAACGCTTCCGGGTCTGCCGCCAGGGCGGCACGGAACCCGCGTTCAGCGGCGCCTGGTACCGCCACAAGGCCCCCGGCATCTATACCTGTGTCTGCTGCGGCGCCCCCCTGTTCGGCTCCGATGCCAAGTATGATTCCGGCAGCGGCTGGCCGAGCTTCTGGCATGAACTCGACGGCAGGCCCCTGGAGCGGTTCGAAGACCACAGTCACGGAATGCACCGAACGGAGGTCCGCTGTCGCCGCTGTGGGGCCCACCTGGGCCACCTGTTCCCGGACGGTCCACCGCCGACGGGCCTGCGCTACTGCATCAATTCCATCTGCCTGGACTTCGAATCACGCGGCCGGGACGGTGGCTGAGCGCGGTCTCCGGCTGCTCTGCGGACTTCTCCTGGGACTGTTCTCCCTGAATGCCGGCGCGGCCGAGGTCTACCGTTGCGAGGTGCAGGGCCGTATCGAGTTCCGCCAGACCCCCTGCCCCGCCGATGCCCGGCAGTCCAAACGGGACATCGAAGGCCCCAGGCCCCTGGGCTGGGTGGTGGTGAAGGGACCACCGGAGAGCGCGCCCAGGCCCCCTGAGGCGCCTGCCCGGGGCCGGGGCAACAGACACAAGGACGCCGCCGAGGCCCGTCGCGAACGACGCTGCTTCGGCAAACGCCAGGCCCTGGAACGCCTGGAATGGCAGATGCGTCACGGTTACAAGGCGGGACAGAGTGCCTCCCTGCACCAGCGGCAGAGGGCCTATGAGGCCTGGTTGAGCCGCTATTGCCGAGAGTGACCTCCCACCGGGTCAGGGACGGCTCATTCCTCCCGCAGCAACTCCCACACCTTGCGCAGATCGTCCCAGGACTTCGCCTTCTGCGCGGGCGAACGCAGCAGATAGGCGGGATGGTAGGTCACCACCAAGGGCAGCGCCAGGCCCGCGATCTCCACCCGGTGGACCTGGCCGCGCAGGCGTCCCACCGGGGCCTGGGTACGCAACAGGTGCTGGGCGGAGATGCGGCCCAGGGACAGCAGCAGACGCGGCGCCAGCAGCTGAATCTGACGCTCCAGGAAGGGCAGACAGTGGGCCGCCTCTTCAGGCCGCGGGTCGCGGTTTCCCGGCGGCCGGCATTTGAGGATGTTGGCGATGAAGACCTGCCCGCGGGACAGGCCGATGGCCCGCAACATGGCATCGAGCAGCTTGCCGGCGCGCCCCACGAAGGGTTCTCCCAGACGGTCTTCGTCCGCCCCCGGGGCCTCGCCCACCAGCATCAGGCGGGCCTGTCGGTCGCCCACCCCGAACACGGTGCGGCTACGGTTGGCCACCAGCTCGGGGCAGGCCGTGCAGGCCGCCACCCGGGCCTCCAGCCCGGCCCAGTCCAGGGTGTCGACGGCCGCTTCCGAGGACCGCTCCGATGTGGCCTCCACGGCGGGCGACGCCTCCATGGCCTCTGGTGGAGATTCCGCCGGCGTCGGCGGCGGCGCCTCCCGACTGCGCCACAGGGGGATCTCCATGGCCGCCAGGTAACGCCGCCGCCGCTCCTCGTCCATGACCTCAGACATCGCCCTGCTGCGGATGGGCCCTGGCCTCCGGCTCCAGGATCTTGTTGAGGCCGTTCACATAGGCCTTGGCCGAGGCGATGACGATGTCGGTATCGGCCCCCTGGCCGTTGACGATGCGCGCCCCCTTCTGCAACCGCACCGTGACCTCGCCCTGGGCGTCGGTGCCGCCGGTGATGGCGTTCACCGAGTAGAGCTTGAGTTCGGAGCCGCTGCCCACCAGCCCCTCGATGGCCTTGAAGGTGGCGTCCACCGGCCCCCCGCCCTCGGCCTCCCCGCTGCACTCCCGGCCGTCGATGCTGAGCACCACCTGCGCCGAAGGGGTCTCACCGGTCTCGGAACAGACCCGCAGGGAGAGCAGCTTGATGCGTTCCTGCTCGCTCTCGAACAGGGTGTCCGAGATCAGGGCCTGGAGGTCCTCGTCGAAGATCTCGTGCTTCTTGTCCGCGAGCACCTTGAAACGGGCGAAGGCGGCGTTGAGTTCCTCTTCGGATTCGAACGCGATCCCCAGTTCCCTGAGCCGGGCGCGGAAGGCGTTGCGCCCGGAGTGCTTGCCCAGGACCATGCGGTTGTGGGTCCAGCCCACGTCCTCGGCGCGCATGATCTCATAGGTCTCGCGGTGCTTGAGGACCCCGTCCTGATGGATACCGGCCTCGTGGGCGAAGGCGTTGGCACCGACGATGGCCTTGTTGGGTTGGACCGCAAAGCCGGTGATGTTGGACACCAGGCGCGAACAGTTCACGATCTGGCGGGTGTCGATACCGGTATCGCAGGGAAACAGGTCCTGACGCACCCGCACCGCCATCACCACCTCCTCCAGGGAGGCGTTGCCGGCCCGCTCACCGAGGCCGTTGATGGTGCACTCCACCTGGCGTGCGCCGTTGAGCACCGCCGCCAGGGAGTTGGCCGTGGCCAGACCGAGGTCATTGTGGCAATGCACCGAGAAGACCGCCTTGTGGGCGTTGGGCACCCGCTCGACCAGCCGGCGGATGAGTTCGCCGAACTGCTGCGGGATGTTATAGCCCACGGTGTCCGGAATATTGACCGTGGTCGCCCCAGCGTCGATCACCGCCTCGATCACCCGGCACAGGAAGTCCGGCTCGGACCGACCGGCGTCCTCGGGCGAGAACTCCACGTCGTCGGTGTAGCGGCGGGCGCGTTTGACCGCATGGACCGCCTGCGCCAGCACCTGGTCCGGTGTCATCCGCAGCTTCCGCTGCATATGGATGGGCGAGGTGGCGATGAAGGTGTGGATGCGCCCCGAGGCGGCCTCCGCCAGGGCCTCGCCGGCGCGGTCGATGTCCTTGTCGAGGGCCCGCGCCAGACCGCATACGGTGGATTCGCGCACGCTCTGGGCGACCGCCTGCACCGCCTCGAAATCGCCCGGGCTGGCGATGGGGAAACCGGCCTCGATCACGTCCACCCGCAGGCGTTCGAGCGTGCCGGCGATGCGCAGCTTCTCCTCCTTGGTCATGGAGGCGCCGGGACTCTGCTCGCCGTCACGCAGGGTCGTATCGAAGATGATCAAACGGTCTTTGTCGCTCATGCTGGGACTCCGCTCCCGGCCGCGGGCCGGAAATGCTCTCTGGATTCGGGGGGTTGGCGCGTGTTTTCGCCCCCGCCGGGGCCTTTGGTCCTGTTCTGCCCCTCAGGGCAGCAGTCGCAGCGACAGGCGCGGCAGGCCGGCGCCCAAGCGTTGGCGGGAGAGATGGCGAGCGGGAACGTGCATGAGAATCAATATAGCGTCAAAGGCCGGCCATGCCAAGGCCCGGCGCGCACAACGCGACTTTCACACTGAAACGAATTGCGCGGATTGCGCCGGACCCGGGTCTACACCTTGAATCGTCGCACCAGGCCTTCGAGGTCTTCGGCCGCCCGGGCCACCTCTCCGCTGACCTCCGCGTTCCGCTCCACGCCCTGGTTGGTCTGCTCGGCGGCCTCGTGGATGGCATTCACGCGCAGATCCACCTGTTGGGTGGTGGCGGACTGTCCGGCCAGCTTGTCGCGGATGGCCTCGATCTCGTGGTGGATGGCGGAGATGGCCTCGTCGATCTGTTGCAGGGCCGCGTCGGCATTCTGGGCCTGTTCGACGCTGTCATGGACCACCGTTCCCTGGCCGTGGATCTCCTGCACCACCTCCCGGGCCTTGTCCTGGAGGGATTCGATCATGCCCTGGATCTCGGTCACCGACTCGCGGGTGCGCCCGGCCAGGGCACGCACCTCGTCCGCCACCACGGCGAAGCCCCGGCCCTGCTCCCCCGCCCGCGCCGCCTCGATGGCGGCGTTCAGGGCCAGGAGATTGGTCTGATCGGCGATCCCCTGGATGACCTCGAGGATACCGCCGATGTTGTCCGTGTCCACGGCCAACCGCTGCACGGTGTCGGCGGCGCTGTCGATGCGCGAGGCCAGGCCCCGTACCCGTTCCACCACCTGGCCCATGAGGACGCGCCCCTGCTCCGCCTCGGCGTCGGCGGAGCGGGCCTCGTCGGCGGCCGTCGCCGTACTCTCCGAGGCCTCCCGGGCGTTGGCGGCGAGACGGCCCATCGCCTCCGCCACCTCCTGGATATCGTGGAGCTGACCGGCGGCCTGGGTCTGCACATCACCGCTGACAGAGGCGAGGGATTCCGAGGCCGTGGCGAGACGGTCGGCCGCCGTGGAGACCTCGCGCAGGGAACCCTGGAAGCGTCCCAGCATGGAGTCGAAGGCCCGGCCCACCTCACCCAGTTCGTTGTCTATACCGAGCCGGGTGCGCAGCGACAGGTCGCCGCTGCGTTCGATCTCGTGGATGGTGCCGACGAAGGAGTGCATGGGCCGCAGCAGGCCCCTGGCGATCCACCAGAGGGCCAGCAGGCTGAGGCTCAGGACCACCGACACCGGAGGCAGGATGCGGGCCAGGGTGGTCTTCCACAGACCGGCCAGGGCCGAGGCGTCCAGTTCGGCGAGGATATGGCCTCCCCCCGGGTTGGCGGTGGGCACGCGTAGATAGAGACGCCAGTGGTCCCGGTCCAGCAACCGGGCCGGGCCGTCTCCCGGAGGGAACGGGTCGGTATGGGCCTCCTGCAAGTGCCGGAGTTTGGCCCGGGCCTGGGTCATCCGCGCCAGTTCCCCGGCGATACGGGTGCGGATGCGCTCCAGCGCGCCGCGCCTGGGGTGATCTGCGGCAAGGCCCGCGAGCATCCGCTCGGCCTTGCGCAGACGTGCCCGCAGATCGCGCGCGTAATCCGGCGGGTAGTGGGCGCGGATGAGGCTTCCGGAAGCGGGGTCGAAGACGAGGCCGAAGGGTTCGCCCTTGCGGTCCGTACGGCCGCTCACCGCGAAGAAGCGGGCACGCCGGTTGGCCTTGAACAGGGCGAGCGCCTCCTCGTCCTGGGCGATGGCGTAATTGCCGCCCCCGATGGCCTTGGTCATCAGATTGATCAGGGGTTGGGCACCCACCCGGGCGAGTTCCAGCTCATGGTCGATGTGGGCCTGGAGAAGGAGACGATAGGCGGTGAACCCCAGCACCAGATTCACCGCCAGGAGGATGAGCAGGGGCGCGAGCAGGACCTGGAAACGGATCGAAGAAAGCAACGGGCGTAGCTTCATGGGATTCACCGACCAGGGTTCAGTCCGCCGATCCATTGGATTGCCCGCGGGACCGGCCGGATACACGGGTCAGCCGTCAGTGATTGCAGATCCCTTTGACGCAGGCCTCTCCATAGCCGGAATGACAGGCGGCACAGACCTTGGGGGCCAGACTCGGATGGGCCTCGGCGAGGTCCTTGCCGTCGGAGGACCAGGCGCCATACAGGGGTTCGCCGAGCAGATGCTCGGTGACCAGGAGGGCCTTGATGTCGGTGAGTTCCAAGACCGCGGCGGGGCCGTCCGCCCCGTCCTTGTGGGCCGGATTCATACGGATCTTGTAGGCGCTGCCCTTGCCGTCATTGACCCAGTTGTAGGTCTTGAAGGTCTCCTTGACGATGGTGGGCAGATCCCCGGGGATGGGTTCGGCCTTGGGTGGGATGGCCCCTTCCTTCAATACGGGCCAACCCTCCCAGCCCTTGGGGAAGCCCGCGTCGGACGCGGCCTGGGCAATGGAGAAGCAAAGGGTGGCGGCGAGGGCCAGGGAAGTGGCGAGATGGATGCGTTTCATTGCGGTGGCCTCCACGCTGGGAAAAGGAGGATCGTCACCCCCTGTAGCGGTCGAGGGTGGAGAGACTTTATACCCTGCAAGTCACGCTGTACGCACCTCGAACCCCCCTCGGACAGGAGGGGAAACACTCGCGGCCCTCCCCCTTCCATCTTCCGAGGCGGCGCGCCTGTCTCTATGTTGCCGGCAAGCAGGCGCGCCATGGACGTCACCCGGTGTCTCGTCCCTGTACCGACGAGGTACCGATTTCCTGTTCGCGCAGCCAGCGGCGCACACCGGCGAGATGCCGGCGACTGATCTCCAGGGTCTCCTCGCAACCACGCAGACGCAGTCGCCATCTGTCGTCCGCGGCCTTCTCCAGGCCGGCGATCCAGCGCCTGGCGGCCAGGGCGTTGCGGTGGACACGCAGGAACCGGTCCCCGTGCGCCTTGTCGAGGGCGGCGAGGGAGGCATCCACCACCAGGCGTCCACGGGTATGACGGGCGACCACGTATTTCTGCTCGGCGCGCAGATAGATCACCTCGGCCAGGGGTACACATTCGACGCCACCGCGATAATGGGCGCAGAGCTGTTCCCCCGGCTCCTCCAGAGGCCGTTCCCGGAGGGCGTCGAGTTGCGCCCGGGTGAGCCGACGGGCGCGTTGCAGGGCCTCGGAGAGGCGTTCCAGACGCACCGGCTTCAGCACATAGTCCAGCGCCTGGGCATTGAAGGCGTCCAGGGCGTAATCCCCATAGGCGGTGACGAAGACCACGGCCGGCGGCCGCTCCAACAGGGCCAGGCGCTGGGCGACCTGGAGACCATCCAGACCGGGCATACGGATATCCAGCAGGGCCAGATCCACCGGCCATCGATGACAGGCCGCCAGGGCCTCCGCCCCGTCGCCGGCCTCGGCCACCACCCGATGATCTCCAGGTAGGCGCGCCAGCAGGGCCACCAGACGCTGCCGGGCGAGGGGTTCGTCATCGGCCACGAGGATGTTCATGGAGCACCTTCCTGGGTTGTACGGCATGGCCACGGGAAGGCGAGACGGACCTGAAAGTCCCCCTCCACCCGCCCCTGGACCAGGCGCGCATGGTCACCATAGAGGGCCGCCAGGCGCTGGGCCACATTGTCCAGGGCCATGCGATTGCCTTCACGGTGGCCACCCTTGCCCCGGGGAAACGGATTGCGCACGCTGAGGTTCACCAGATCGCGCCGGTAACGGCCCACCACCTGGATGCTCCCCCTGCCGGGGCTGGGCTCGATGCCATGATACACCGCGTTCTCCAGCAACGGTTGCAGGGACAGGAGGGGCATGGGGGCGTCCAGGGGCAGCTCCGGATCCAGGTCCCAGGCCACTTCCAGGCGCTTGCCCAGGCGCAACTTCTCTACTCCGAGGTAGAGGCGTCCCAGTTCCAGTTCCCGCCCCAGGGTCGAATGCCCCGAGGCGCCGCCCAGGGCGGCGCGGAACAGGTCGGCGAGGTCCAGGATCAGGGCCTCGGCACGCACCGGGTCGCTGATGGCCAGGCTGGCGGCCGTGTTGAGGCTGTTGAAAAGGAAATGCGGACGGATGCGTGCGGCCAGGGCCTGATAGCGGGCCTCGGCGCGAGCGCGCATCTGACGCTGCCATTGTCCGTACAGATACGAGTATCTGAGGGCCGCGGCCCCCACCAGGGCCGCGACACCCAGGCTGCGCCCCATGAAGGTCAACCGCTCGCCCGCGGCCAGGGCGAACCCACCGAAGACGGCGACCCCTTCGGCCACCGCGGCGGTCACCGTCAGCAGCAGGACCCAGAGCGCCATTCCGGCCCAGCGATCGGGCAGGCGCCACAGCCAGGGCCGCAGCAGGCAGGCCAGAGCCGTGGTGGTGAGCCCGATCCATTGTATGTACAGGGAGACGAGACTGAAACGCTCCCAGAATCCGCCCCCAGGCCAACCCGCGCCCAACACCAGCAACAGGGCCAACATCTCTCCAGCCAGGACCAGGCCGAACACCATGGGGATGGCACAGAAGTCGGGGAGGAAGGCGCGGCGCGGCATAGGGGATGAAAGACGGGAGGTGGAAGACCCCGGCAGGATGTCGAAAAAGTCCTTCCCAGGACTCGTTCAACCGTGCAACCGGAAGCGGACAAAAACGCCCGCATGATTACGGGCCAAATTGGTGGGCCGTGAAGGATTCGAACCTTCGACCAAGGGATTATGAGTCCCCTGCTCTAACCGCTGAGCTAACGGCCCGAAAAGGACAGGATTCCCCTGTCCAGGCGTGCCCGCTTGCGGACCTCATTCCTCCAGGAAGCTGCGCAAGCGCTCGGAACGCGACGGATGCCTCAGCTTGCGCAAGGCCTTGGCCTCGATCTGGCGGATACGCTCACGGGTCACGTCGAACTGTTTACCCACCTCCTCGAGGGTGTGATCGGTGTTCATGTCGATGCCGAAGCGCATTCGCAGGACCTTGGCCTCGCGCGAGGTGAGGCCGGCGAGAATGTTCTGGGTGGCCTCCCTGAGGCCCTCCACGGTGGCCGCCTCCACCGGGGTGACCACACCCGAATCCTCGATGAAGTCACCCAGGTGGGAGTCTTCGTCGTCACCGATGGGGGTCTCCATGGAGATGGGCTCCTTGGCGATCTTGAGTACCTTGCGCACCTTCTCTTCAGGCATCTCCATGCGCTCGGCGAGTTCCTCGGGGGTGGCATCGCGGCCCTTCTCCTGGACGATCTGGCGCGAGATCCGGTTGAGCTTGTTGATGGTCTCGATCATGTGCACCGGGATGCGGATGGTACGTGCCTGATCGGCGATGGAACGGGTGATGGCCTGCCGGATCCACCAGGTGGCATAGGTGGAGAACTTGTAGCCACGGCGGTATTCGAACTTGTCCACCGCCTTCATCAGGCCGATGTTACCCTCCTGAATCAGGTCGAGGAACTGCAATCCACGGTTGGTGTACTTCTTGGCGATAGAGATCACCAGGCGCAGATTGGCCTCCACCATCTCCTTCTTGGCACGGCGCGCCTTGGCCTCGCCGATGGACATGCGCCGGTTGATCTCCTTGATCTCGGCGATGCTGAGCAGGTTCTCCGTTTCCACCTGTACCAGCTTGCGCTGGGCGCGTAAGACCTCGGTACGAACGGCTTGCAAGCCATCAGAATAGGACTGGCCCTGGGCGACGAGGGTATCGAGCCACTCCAGATTGGTCTCGTTGCTGGGGAACGAGGTCACGAAATCCCTGCGCGGCATGCCCCCCTGGTTGACGCACAGATCCATGATCATCCGCTCCTGAGTACGAATGCGCTGAACGGTCTGACGCAGGTTCGCCACCATCTGCTGAAACACCGCGGGGACCCACTTGAAACCCAGCATGGCCTCGGCGGCCTTGGCCGCGGAGGCCCGCGTCCGCTCGTCCTGACTGCCGTATCTCTTGAGATTGGCGACCAGCGCCTTGTGATGCTTGCGCAGGGCGGCCACCAGACGCGCCACCTCCTTCGGATCCGGGCCCATGTCCACCGGCTCGGCGTCTTCGCCGGAGGCCTTTTCCTTGGCCTTGTCGGCGGCCGTCTTCGGAACGGGCGTGGCGACGGTCTGATCCACCTCGGCGAAACCGCTGATGACGTCGGTCTGGCGGATGTCCTCCGCCGCCACTTGGTCGAAACGTTCCACCAGCAGGCCGAGGGTGGAAGGATAGGAGGCGAGCGCCGCCAACACCTCGTTGAGGCCCTCTTCGATACGCTTGGCGATGCGCAGCTCACCCTCGCGGGTGAGCAGTTCCACGGTCCCCATCTCGCGCATGTACATGCGCACGGGATCGGTGGTACGGCCCAGTTCGCTCTCCACGCTGCTGGTGAGCTGGGCCACGGCCTCTTCCGCCACCTCCTCGTCAGCGGAAGCGACATCGGCCACCGGACGCTCGTCCATGTCCGGGGCGACCTCATGCACCTGGATGCCCATCTCGTTGATCATGCGGATGATCTCTTCGATCTGCTCCGCCTCCACGATGCCGGGCGGCAGATGATCGTTGACTTCCGCATAGGTCAGGAAGCCTTGCTCCTTGCCCTTGGCGATGAGTTGCTTGAGCTGGGATTTCTGCTGTTCTTTATCCATGGAGGCCGTTTTCAGGTCTGAGATTGTGAAAGGACAAATGATCGCCCGAACGAAACCGCAGTCTTCGTCCAGGCAGGATCCACGGCAGGGATGCCCCAGCATCTCCGTACCGCGGCAAGCGGTTTAAAGGGTCAACCCGGAAGGGGGACGGCGTGTTCTCCCTTCCTGTGGCAGGAAACCCCCGGGCAGGGTTTCACTCCAGACACAAGTCAATCTCCCAGTATAGCATTCTTTGGAGAAGAATTCCGCCACACGGGATGGACCACCTGTTGTCATCCCCTTCCTCCACGAACCCATTCACCGCGGAGTAGACCGTACGGACAGTGGCGGGGGATCCTTCAAAGACCCTTCCTCGTGCCCAAGAGTTCCCCAAACCGCTCCCGCTCTTCGGGGGTGAGCCCACTCGGTCCGCTACTGCGCTGCAACAGCGAGGCCAGCTCGGTCTCCCGCGCCTCCCTGGCGAGCCCTTCGAGGACGTCCCGCCACTCGCGCCCGGGGGCCTCGCCGGCACCCTCCAGATCACAGGCCGCCAGGCGCGCGAGGATGCGGTAACGGCGCGGGTCCTCGCGCCAATGCTCCACCAACCCCGCGGTGGTCATCTCCGGTTCACGCGCCAGGAGTTCCAACAGGTCCGCGAGGATCACCACCCCCTCCCCCGTGGCGTGCCGCCACCCCGGGTCCGCCCCACGCACCTCGGCGGCCAGATGGGGGTATTGCAGCAACAGGGCGATGGCACGGCGCATCAGGGTCATGCGCTCGCGCGCCGGCGGTCGCCGCACCGCCCTGGGCCGATCCCCGCCCACGCCCAGCCGTCCCGGGGCAAGCCCGGTGATCCGGGCGAGACGCGCCACCAGCATTTCCTTCAGCACCCCCTGGGGCAAGCGCTCCAGGAGCGGGCGCAGACGCCCGGCGAAGGCGGCCTTGCCATCCAGGCTCTCCAGGTCCGCTTCCCCGGCCAGGTGATCGAACAAGAACTCGGACAGCGGACGGGCCTCCTGCATGCGCCGGCGAAAGCCATCGCCCCCCTCACGGCGCACCAGGCTGTCGGGATCCTCACCCTCGGGAAGAAACAGGAAATGAAACTCGCGCCCGTCACGGGCCTCGGGCAGGGCGGTCTCCAGGGCCTTCCAGGCCGCGGCGCGCCCGGCGCGGTCGCCGTCGAAGCAGAACACCAGACGCGGCGTGTAACGCAGCATACGCCTGAGATGTTCAGGGGTCATGGCGGTACCCAGCGTGGCCACCGCCTGGGTGATACCCTGCCCGGCCAGGGCGATCACGTCCATATAGCCCTCCACCACCAGTAACTCGGTCAGGCTGCCACGACGGTTCAGGGCCTGATGGAGGCCATAGAGTTCCCGGCCCTTGTGGAACACCGGGGTCTCGGGCGAGTTCAGGTACTTGGGCTTGGCCTCACCCAGCACCCGCCCGCCGAAGCCCACCACCCGTCCGCGGCGGTCATGGATGGGAAACAGGATGCGGTCGCGGAAGCGGTCGTAGAGGGTGCCGGGGCGCTCCACCAACAGCCCGGTCTCGATCAGGCGCCGGCGCGTCTCCTCTTCACCGCCCAGGTCCCGCAGCAGGCGGTCCCAGGCATCGGGGGCGAAGCCCAGAGCATAGGTCTCGGCCACGGCCTCGCTCACCCCGCGTTGGCGCAGGTAGGCGCGCGCCCGCCCGGCCCCCGGGCCGGGATCGGCGAGGCGTTCACGATAGTAGGCTGCGACCCGGTCGAGCAGATCCAGCCAGGGCCGCGGATCGGGGCCGGCGGGACGGCCCCTCCCTTCGTGAGGGACCTCCATCCCCACCTGCGTGGCGAGCACCTCGATCGCCTCGGGGTATTCGAGGTGCTCGTACTGCATGAGGAAGCCCACGGCGCTGCCATGGGCACCGCAACCGAAGCAGTGATAGAACTGCTTCTGAGGGCTGACGGTGAAGGACGGGGTCTTCTCGTTGTGAAAGGGACAGAGGGCCTGGTATTCGCGTCCGGCCTTGCGCAACGGCACCCGCGCCTGAATCACATCGACGATGTCGATCCGGGCCAGGAGTTGGTGGATGAATTCCCTGGGGATCAAGGCTCACCACTGATCTGCTTGGATGGGTCGAACGGCCTGGGCGGCGGGGACGGCCCCCGGCCCCACCCCGGACCGCTCGCCGGGTGGCGGTCCAGACCTGGACCGCCGTCTCCGGTGGGCCGGAGAAAACGAGGGGGCCGGGTCGTCGCCTCGCCGGCTCCGCGGTCGAAGAGGCCCGGGGAAGGACCTTTTCGATATTCCGGCTCGATATCCGGCTAGTTTCCGCCCCCCAGACGTCCGCGCACGCGGGCGCCGACCGCGCCCATGTCGGCACGGCCCTGGAGACGCGGTTTGAGCCAACCCATTAGCCTGCCCATGTCACGCATGGAGGCCGCCCCGGTCTCGGCGATGGCCGAGTCGATCAGGGCGTCGATCGCGGCCTCGGTCAGGGGTTCGGGCATATAGGACCTGCAGACCTCCATCTCGTAGCGCTCCTGGGCGGCCAGGTCTTCACGTCCGGCCTGCTCGTACTGGGCGATGGAGTCGCGCCGCTGCTTGACCATCCGGTCGAGCACCGCCAGCACCCCGGCGTCGTCCAACGCCGCACGTTCGTCGATTTCCTTCTGCTGGACCGCTGCCAGGATCAGGCGCACGACCGCGAGACGGCGCTTGTCTCCCTCCTTGAGAGCGGCCTTCATGTCGCTCTGAATGCGTTGCTTCAACATGGCCCGGTCAGTATTGGCGCTCCCAGCGGCGGGACTCGCGCTGCAATTTCTTCTGGTGGCGCTTCACCGCCGCCGCCTTCTTGCGCTTGCGCTCGGCGGTGGGCTTCTCGTAGAACTCGCGCCGCCGTACCTCGGCGAGGACACCGGCCTTTTCGCAAGCGCGCTTGAAGCGCCGCAGAGCGACTTCGAAGGGTTCGTTTTCTTTGACACGTACCTGGGGCATGCTGGAGATCACCTCTAAGTTTCTGGACCAGTCTTGGGTTAGGATGAGGAAACGTCCGCTTCGCCAAGCACTGGTGAAAACGAATGCCCCCCGAAGCGAACATAAGCCGGCAAGTTTATACCAGTGACAGGATGGGAGACAATGCCCGATGCGCGTCCTCGGCATCGAGACCTCGTGTGACGAGACCGGCGTGGCCCTCTATTGCAGCGAGAAGGGCCTGCTGGCCCACGCCCTGCACAGCCAGATCGCGCTCCACGCGGCCTTCGGCGGGGTGGTGCCGGAACTGGCCTCACGCGACCACGTGCGCAAGCTCCTGCCCCTGATCCGGCGCCTGTTGGATGACGCGGGCCTGGGCCGGGGCCAGGTGGACGGAGTCGCCTACACCGCCGGCCCGGGCCTGATCGGCGCCCTCCTGGTAGGGGCGGGGCTGGGACGCAGCCTGGCCTGGGCCTGGGGGATACCCGCCGTGGCGGTACACCACATGGAGGGCCACCTGCTGGCCCCCATGCTGGAGCCGGGCCCGCCCGCCTTCCCTTTCGTCGCCCTGCTGGTCTCGGGCGGACATACCCAACTGGTGGCGGTGGCGGGGGTCGGCGCCTACCGCCTCCTCGGCGACACCCTGGACGACGCCGCCGGCGAGGCCTTCGACAAGACCGCCAAGATCCTCGGCCTGCCCTACCCCGGTGGCCCGGAATTGGCGCGCTTGGCGGAACGGGGGGATCCGGACCGCTTCCGCTTTCCCCGGCCCATGACCGACCGGCCCGGGCTGGATTTCAGCTTCAGCGGGCTCAAGACCTTTGCCCGCAACTGCGTCCTCGAGCACAGCCCCCTGGACGAGGCGACCCGCGCCGCCATCGCCCGTGCCTTCGAAGACGCCGTGCTGGACACCCTGGTCATCAAGTGCCGCCGGGCCCTCCGGGAGACGGGCCTGAAGCGCCTCGTCCTGGCCGGCGGGGTGAGCGCCAACCGGCGCCTGCGGGAACGCATGGGCCTGATGGCCACGGCGGAGGGGGCCGAGGTGCGCTGGCCACGACCGGAGTTCTGTACCGACAACGGCGCAATGATCGCCTACGCGGGTTGCCAGAGGCTGTTGAGAGGGGCACGGGAACCCTTGGAGATCGATGCCCGGGCACGTTGGCCGCTGACCACCCTGGCCCCTCCCCAGGAGGCCCTCAACCCTTGATCCTTCCTTCCTTCCCGATCACCAGATTATGGATGTTGCTGCGGTGGCGCCAGAACAGGATCAGGGTGATGAGCACCTGCGTGCCGAGCAACCAGGGATCGGGCCAGAACCACCACACCAGCAGGGGCGCCAGGGCCATGGAGACCAGGGCCGAGAGAGAGGAGATGCGCACCACCAAGGCCATGGCCAACCAGATCAGGGCCACGCCGAGGCCGATCTGCCAGGCCCAGCCGAACTGCACGCCGAGGGCCGTGGCCACCCCCTTGCCCCCCTGGAAACCGAAGAACAGCGGGTAGAGATGGCCGAGGAAGGCCGCCAGGCCGGTGGCCGCGAAGACCCAGGCCGGCACACCGCCGAGGGCATGGGCGGCCAGCAGGGGCAGCAGGCCCTTGAGGCTGTCGCCGAGCAGGGCCAGGGCGGCAGGAAACCGGCCGCCGATGCGCAGGACGTTGGTAGCCCCCGGGTTGCCCGAGCCCTGGCCACGGGGATCGGGCAGGCCCATGGCCCGGCACACCAGGATGGCGCTGGAGATGGAGCCAAGCAGATAGGCGCCGACGATCAAAACGAGCCAGGAGATCATGCCCGCCATTGGACGGCAAAGGGTATCCGCGGGTCAAGCGGGACGCGGCGGCGCCGTCCATTCCGAGGTTGGACCAGGCAACCCCGGACACCCCGGCGGGCGGATGGGCGAGGCCCCGCCGTTGGCCCGCCCGGACTTCAGGGGGAATCCAAGGCCGCCACGCCACGTTCGTGATCGACCCCACCCAGGGCGGCCAGGGCGCTCTGCAATGCCTCCTCCAACAAGGACCGATAGTCCTCGCTGCCGTTGAATCCCACGATGGGGTCGTGCAGCAGGCGGCCCTGCGCATCCACCAGGATCAGAGTGGGCGTGGCGAACACCCCATAGCGGTTGAGAAACAGGCGGGTCCGCACCCGTTCGCCATCGAAGTCCAATACCTTGCCGCCGGCATCCAGGGACAGCTCGGCGCCCACCAGACGCCCGTCGAAGGCCCCGGCCCGCTGCATGGGCCCCAGCAGCCGTTGCTTCAACAACTCACAATAGGCACAGTCTTCGGCGGTCACCAGGATCGCCACGGGCACGCCCTCGGCCGCGGCCTCTCTGCCCAGCGCCGCCCAATCCCGGGTGCTCGCACCGAGGTGGAGACCACCGGCAACCAAGTCACCCAGCGGCAGGGCAAGAAAGAGACACGGCATCAGGATGCGCAGCAGAGGAGACATGTGGAAGCCCCGAGTAGAAAGACAAATGAAGTATATTAGTATGTTCCAATATTGTCAATATCTATCTTTCCAGGGCGAGTGTTTCCTCCACATCCCGATACCATTACCATCGGCTCAACCCGAGAGGAGGCCCCATGGACATCATCTTTCTCCGCGACCTGCGCATCGACACCATCATCGGCATCTACGACTGGGAGCGGGAGACGCCCCAGACCGTGGTCCTGGACCTGGAGATGGGGGCCGACATCCGCCGCGCCGCCCACAGCGACCGCATCGAAGACACCCTCAACTACAAGGCCGTGGCCAAACGCCTGATGGCCTTCGTGGGCGAGAGCCGCTACCAACTGGTGGAGACCCTGGCCGAGCGCTGCGCGGCCCTGCTCCTGGAGGAATTCGACCTGACCTGGGTACGCCTGACGGTGAACAAGCAGGGCGCGGTCAGCGGCGCGCGCGACGTGGGGGTGATCATCGAGCGCCACCGGGATTGATCCAATGCCGGCGGTCTGGTTCAGTCTCGGCAGCAACCGCGATCGGGAACGTTGCATCCGCGGTGGGCTGGCGGCCCTGGAGGAGAGTTTCGGCCCCCTGCGTCTGTCCTCCCTGTATGAGACCCCGGCCCAGGGCTTCGCGGGGGAACCCTTCTACAACCTGGTGGCGGGCGGTGATACCGGACAGCCGGTGGGCCGGGTGCAGACCCGCCTGCGTGAGATCGAGGACCGTTTTCAACGCGACCGCACGGGACCCCGCTTCGGTCCGCGTACCCTGGACATCGACCTGCTCCTCTATGGCGACCTGACCGGCGAGATCGACGGCGTGCATCTGCCGCGCGCGGAGATCTACCGCTATGCCTTCGTCCTCGGCCCCCTGGCCGAGGTGGCCGGCGATCTGATCCTCCCGGGCGACGGCCGCCGCGTGGCCGAACTCTGGGCGGCCTTCCCCCCCCATGACCGGCTCCTGCGACGCATCGCACCGGGCGTAACCGTTCAGCCCCCGCCTACAAAAATCCCCTCTCCCAGCGGGAGAGGGGCAGGGTGAGGGCAAAAAGGCGGGGGGACTGAACGGTTACCACCGGGCGAATCACTGCTGTAGGCTGCGCCCCCCGTCCACGACGAGGATCTGGCCCGTGATGTAGTGGGCGTCGCGCACCAGGAAGAGCACGGTGCGGGCGATATCCTCCGGCCGTCCGGTGCGTTTCAGGGCGGTACGTTCCAGGATCTCGGCCCTGGCCTCCTCGGACAACAGTCCGTCGGGCCAGAGGATCGCGCCGGGGGCGACCCCGTTGACCCGCACCTCGGGTCCCAGCTCGCGCGCCAGGGCCTTCACCATCATGGCATTGCCGGCCTTGGCGATGGAATAGACGGGATGGCCCTCGAGGGGACGCTGGGCGTGGATGTCCACCAGGTTGACGATACTCCCCCGGGACGCCTTCAGCCAGCGCCCGGCATGGCGCGCGAGGAAGAAGGGGGCCTTGAGATTGACGGCCAGGAGGTCGTCCCACTGGGCCTCGGTCGCCTGCTCCAGGGGGGTCGGATAGAACACGGAGGCGTTGTTCACCAGCAGGTCGAGGCGCCCGCGCCAGGCCCCCGCCCGCTCCACCAGGTCCCCCAGGCCCCCGGTGTGGTGCAGATCCGCCTGGATCCGCCTCACCGAATCCGGGCGCCGCGCCTCCAGTTCCTGCATGATACGGATGGCCGGCCCCTCCGAGCGCCCGTAGTGGATCACCAGGTCCATCCCCGCCGCATGCAGGGCGCGGACGATCTCGGCGCCGATGCGCCGGGCACCGCCGGTGACCAGGCCGACACGGCCCTCGAGACCCGGCCGGCAATTCGATTCAGGCATTCCCAATCCCTCCACGCAAAGACTTCCATTATGGCAGGACCCGGCAGCTTTGCCGTCCCGGGATCTGGATCGGGCCGCCTACTCGCGCCATACTCCGGGCCTTCCGATTCCCATCCCCAGAGGAGGCCCCCCCATGCCCAGACACGCCATCCATACCGACCAGGCCCCGGCGGCCATAGGCACCTACTCCCAGGCCGTGCGCGCCGGCGACACCATCTGGCTGTCGGGGCAGATCCCGCTGGACCCGGAGACCATGGAACTGGTGGCGGGCGGCATGGAGCAGCAGGTTCGGCAGGTATTCGACAACCTGCGCGCGGTGGCCCGGGCTGCCGGGGGCGACCTGGAGGACCTGGTCAAGATCAACGTCTATCTCACCGACCTCTCCCACTTCCCCCTGGTCAATCAGGTGATGGCGGGTTATTTTCAGGAGCCCTACCCCGCGCGCGCGGCGCTGGGGGTGGCCGCCCTGCCCAAGGGGGCGGCGGTGGAGATGGATGCAGTCATGCTGGCCAGATGACAGGGAACGACAGACAGGGGACGGCGGTACCCGCCAGGGGCGGCGACACCAGAGGACTCATCTCGAACTTGGAGGCCGTGCGGAGCCACGTGAGGCCTCCGGAAACCGATCTCAAACCCCTTGCCCCCTGGGGTGGGCAGGCCGGCTCGTCCGCATTACGCCGTCCGCCGTCGACGCCCGGTCCGGCACCCCAGAGGGAAAGGCCGGCACGGGGCACTTGAAACCCGCACACCGGGCCACCATGTGGTAGGCTCCGCCTTTTCTTTGGATCCGTCATGGAAACCTTCAGAGGCACCACTATCCTATCCGTACGCCGTGACGGTCAGGTCGTCGTCGGTGGCGACGGCCAGGTCTCCATGGGCAACACCGTGATGAAGGGCAATGCGCGCAAGGTGCGCCGCCTGTACAAGGAACAGGTCCTGGCCGGGTTCGCCGGCGCCACTGCCGATGCCTTCACCCTGTTCGAGCGCTTCGAGGGCAAGCTGGAGAAACACCATGGCCACCTCGCCCGCGCCGCGGTGGAACTGGCCAAGGACTGGCGCACGGACCGCATGTTGCGCCGTCTGGAGGCCCTGCTGTGCGTGGCCGACCGGCGGGACTCCCTGATCATCTCCGGCACCGGTGACGTGATCGAGCCCGAACACGACCTCATGGCCATTGGCTCCGGTGGTCCTTTCGCCCAGGCCGCGGCCCGCGCCCTCCTGGAGAATACCGAACTGTCGGCGCGGGAGGTCGTGGAGCGCGCCCTCGGGATCGCCGCCGATATCTGCATCTACACCAACCACAACCTGGTCCTGGAATCCCTGGAAAACTGATCCGATGTCAGAGATCACCCCTGCCGCCATCGTCCGCGAACTGGACAAACACATCATCGGCCAGGCCGAGGCCAAGCGCGCGGTGGCCATCGCCCTGCGCAACCGTTGGCGCCGGGCGCAGATCTCCGAGCCCCTACGCTCGGAGATCACGCCCAAGAACATCCTCATGATCGGCCCCACCGGGGTCGGCAAGACCGAGATCGCCCGCCGTCTGGCACGTCTGGCCAACGCCCCCTTCATCAAGGTGGAGGCCACCAAGTTCACCGAGGTGGGCTATGTGGGCCGGGACGTGGAATCCATCATCCGTGACCTGACCGAGTCGGCGGTCAAGATGCTGCGCGAGCAGGAGACCCGGAAGGTCGAGCTGGACGCCGCCCTGGCCGCCGAGGAGCGCGTCCTCGACGTGCTCCTGCCCGCCCCCGCCAGCTTCGAGCAGGAGGCCCGTACGGACACGACGGGCACCACCCGTGAGCGCTTCCGCGAAAGGCTGCGTAACGGCGAACTCGACGACGCCGAGATAGAGATCGAGGTGAGCGGCGCGGCGGTGGGGGTCGAGATCATGGCCCCGCCAGGCATGGAGGAGATGACCAGCCAGCTCCAGGGCCTGTTCCAAAACATCGGCAGTGGCCGTACCCGGCGGCGCAAGCTGCGCGTGCGCGATGCCTTCAAGGTGCTGCAGGACGAGGAGGCCCAGAAACGCATAAACGAAGAAGATGTCAAGCTGCGCGCCATCGAGGCCGTGGAGCAACACGGTATCGTGTTCCTGGACGAGCTGGACAAGGTCGCCCAACGCTCCGAATACGGTGGCCCCGACGTCTCCCGCGAGGGCGTACAGCGCGATCTTCTGCCCCTGGTGGAAGGCTGTACCGTGGCCACCAAATACGGCCAGGTGCGCACCGACCATATCCTGTTCATCGCCTCGGGGGCCTTCCACCTGGCCAAGCCCTCGGACCTGATCCCGGAACTCCAGGGCCGCCTGCCCATCCGGGTGGAGCTGGACGCCCTCTCCAGCGAGGACTTCGTGCGCATCCTGACCGAGCCGGACGCCTCCCTCACCGAGCAATACCAGGCCCTCCTGGCTACCGAGGGGGTCACCATCGGATTCTCCGCCGACGGCCTCGAACGCATCGCCGAGATCGCCTGGCAGGTCAACGAGAGCACCGAGAACATCGGTGCCCGGCGCCTGCATACGGTCATGGAGCGGCTCATCGAGGAGATCTCCTACAGTGCGCCCGAGCACGCCGGAGAGTCCCTGCAGATCGACGCCGCCTACGTGGACGAACGCCTGGCCGACCTTTCGCGCGACCAGGATCTCACCCGCTACATCCTCTGATCCCTGCCCCGGACAGAGGTCCCCACCCAGGTTTCCCTATGAGCCACAGTCACCCTGCACCCACCGAACTCCACCTGCACCAGCTCTCGCGCGTGCTGGAGATCCGCTTCGACGATGGCAGCCACTTCAACCTGCCCTGCGAGTACCTGCGCGTCTATTCGCCTTCGGCCGAGGTCCAGGGCCATGGGCCAGGCCAGGAAGTCCTCCAGGTCGGGAAGGAGGAGGTCAACATCGAACGCATCGAACCCGTGGGCAACTACGCGGTTCTGCTGCGCTTCGACGACGGCCACGACACCGGCATCTACTCCTGGGAATATCTCTACCGTCTGGGCCGGAACCAGGAGGCCAACTGGAAGCGCTACCTCGAACGCCTGCGGGCGGAAGGACACGAACGCAAAGAGCGGGCGTCCTGAACGTATGGCGGAGGGTAGCGGAGAACAGCCGAGATTTGCGTCTCGGCAGCTGCGGTGGGAATATCGCGATCTGAGCCGTTTCCCTGAACCGATATCCGTTTTGCCATGTCCACCCCCGCTTCCAAAGTCCGTCCCTCCGGCCTTGCCAACCGCCTGATCCGGGACGGGATCCTCAGCCATGAGGATGCCGTGAAGGCCCAGGCCGAGGCCACGAGAGAAAAGGTTCCCTTCGTCCAGTATCTGGTCCAGCAGGGGATGGCCGATGCCAACCAGGTCGCGGTGGCCGCCTCCCAGGAATTCGGTGTGCCCCTGCTGGATCTCTCCGCAGTAGACATGGAAGCCATCCCCAAGGGCCTGGTGGAAGACCGCCTGATCCAGAAGCACCGTGTATTGCCTCTATCGCGGCGAGGCAACCGCCTGTTCCTCGCCGTTTCCGACCCCACCCAACACCAGGGCCTGGATGAGATCCGTTTCGCCAGCGGCCTCGCCACCGAGGCCGTACTGGTGCCGGAGGACCAGTTACGCCAAGCCTTGGATCGGCAGGTGGAGCGCGAAGAAGAGGCCATGGTCGACTTCGGCGACACCGATCTCGACAATCTGGATATGGCCAGCGAGGACCAGGCCGAACCCGACGACTCCGACCTCAACGTAGACGAGGCGCCCATCGTCCGCTACGTAAACAAGATGCTGGTGGATGCCATCAAGGAGGGGGCCTCTGACATCCATTTCGAGCCCTACGAGAAGCAGTTCCGGATCCGCTTCCGCCAGGACGGCATCCTGCGCGAGGTGGCCACCCCCCCGGTGAACCTGGCCAGCCGGCTCACCGCCCGCCTCAAGGTGATGTCGCGCATGAACATCGCCGAAAGGCGCGTGCCCCAGGATGGGCGTATCAAACTCAAGCTGAGCCGGAACCGCAGCATCGACTTCCGTGTCAACACCCTGCCCACCCTGTACGGCGAAAAGGTGGTATTGCGTATTCTCGATTCCTCCAGCGCCCAGGTGGGAGTGGATAAGCTGGGGATGGAAGAGGAGCAGAAGAAGGCCTTCCTGGAGGCCATCGCCAAGCCCTACGGCATGATCCTGGTCACTGGCCCCACCGGCTCCGGCAAGACCGTGAGCCTGTACACCGCGCTCAACCTCCTCAACTCACCCGAAGTCAACATCTCCACGGTAGAGGATCCGGTGGAGATCCAGGTACCCGGAATCAATCAGGTCAACATGAATCCGGGCACCGGCCTGACGTTTGCCGCCGCCCTGCGCGCCTTTCTGCGCCAGGATCCGGATACCATCATGGTCGGCGAGATCCGTGACCTGGAGACCGCCGAGATCGCGGTAAAGGCCGCCCAGACCGGCCACCTGGTGCTCTCCACCCTGCACACCAACGATGCCCCGCAGACCCTCACCCGACTCGCCAACATGGGGGTACCTGCCTTCAACATCGCCTCTTCGGTACTGATCATCATGGCCCAACGCCTCGCCCGGCGTCTGTGTGAACACTGCAAACGGGAAGAGGGCGTCCCCCAGGAAGTCCTCCTCGCCGAGGGCTTCAGTGAGGAAGACATCCGCAGTGGCTTCAAACTCTACGGGCCCGTGGGCTGCCCCCGATGTACGAAGGGATACAAGGGACGGGTGGGCATCTTCCAGGTGATGCCCGTGAGCGAGGACATGCAACGCATGATCCTGGAGGGGGCCAACGCCATGGAGCTGGCCCGCCAAGCCGCGAAGGAAGGCATCTCCGACCTGCGTCAGTCAGGGCTGCGCAAGGTCAAGGCCGGAATCACCAGCCTGGAAGAGATCAACCGGGTGACCCGGGACTGAACGAGCCGATCTCAGATCTCGCTCATCATCCGTCCCCCCAGGCCACCACCGTCAAGAGATCGGGTCCGGCGCCCCTTAAGAGCATGCGTGGGGGCGTCTCTCAGGCCCAAAAAGGCAGCCCATCGGGTCGCCGAAGAGCGGATCGCTCTCCTTCAGGGCCCGAAACAGACACGGAAGGCGTTCGCCCACGGACGATGTACCCTGCCGCACCCGCTTCCAGACCACGCGTGGCCCTGGCGTGGGCTATCTGTCGTCTGTGACGCGGGATCGATCGGCAGCGGCAGGAAGGGATCCCGCCGTCTGTCCGGAACGGCCGCCAGCATGTACCTTGGCCAGCATGAGCTGCCTGGCGTCTATGTACTCGCCCAGCTTGCGGGCATTGGCGAGTTTCGGGTCCAGCTCCAGGGCGCGCTCCACCATGGCCTGGGCCATGGAGTAGGACCGGCGGTGCAGATAGGCGATGGCCAGGCCCACGAAGAGCTTGGCGTTTTCCGGGTCATGGGTGATGGCCTCCTGAAACTCGGCGATCGCGTCGTCGGTGCGTTCCCGGGTCAGGTAGAAGACGGCCAGGCGGGCGTGGGCCAGGGAAGAACCCGGATCGGCGGCGATGGCCTGTTCGAGGGTGGCCTCGGTCTGGGCGGATCGTTCCGCCTTTTGCCCTGGGCCGGCCTGCCTCGCCGGGCCTGTCTGACCCGCTGGTATACCCGTCGCACGTGAATATTTCGTTTTTCGAGGGTGTTCCTCGTGCGCCTGGGCAAGGCGCGGAAGCGAGTCATAGCGGGGACTATGGCGAGCTTTCGCAACACAGCCCAGGGGTGCGAGGGGCGGCCGCAGTAGCGAAATATTTGCGTGCGACGGGTATAACGCTTCTTTCCCTTCACCCTGGCCCCCCGCCTGCCGCTGACGCGGCACAGGGCGATCTCCCGCTGGGAGAGGGGATGTCTGCAGGGAGGGGGGCTGGACGGTTACGTCCGCCGAGGCATACAGGACAGGGAGCGAGAACGAGGCACACACCAACAACGATGAGATTCTGAAGGACATGGAGACACCTGAGCGCTGGGCGGGGGTGGCCGTGGCGCCACCCCCGGGGGTTCAATGGGAGGCAGGGAAGACGTTCTGCACCAGGGGCGTCTTGTCCATCTGCGGGGCATGGCACTGGGTGCAGAAGTAGTAACGGGTGGAGACATGGCCCAGGCGCTCGCCCTTGCGGTTGACGAAGTGGGTCTTGCTCACCATGGGGGCGTCGATCTCCTGGTGCTCCAGGTCGCCGTGACACTTCAGACACTGGTTCTGCTTGAGGCTGATCCGGGTCTTCTCCACCTTGTGCGGGATCATGGGCGGATGGGTCTCGTAGGACTTCTCGAACTTGCCCGCGTCGGGCAGGATCACCTCGGCCCGGGCGGGGCGCCGGGAGCCCACGTCCAGGGGCCGGTCGCCCCGCAGGGAACGCAGGTCCACGGCGCCGGCGGAGAAGGCGGTGACGAGCCCCGCCAGGACGGCGACGATGCCGATGCTTCGCTTGTTCATGGTGCCCCCTATGCCTTCACGACCTTGACCGCGCACTTCTTGTAGTCCGTCTCCTTCGAGAGGGGATCGGTGGCGTCCAGGGTCAGTTTGTTGACGATACGGCCGGCGTCGAACCAGGGGATGAAGACCAGCCCGTGCGGCGGACGGTTGCGCCCCCGGGTCTCCACCCGCGCCAGGATCTCCCCGCGGCGGCTGATCACCCGGGCGAGCTTGCCCCGCCGCAGACGCCGGCGCAGGGCGTCCTCGTGGTTCATGTAGATCACCGCGTCGGGATAGGCGCGGTAGAGTTCCGGCACCCTGCGGGTCATGGAACCGGAATGCCAGTGCTCCAGCACCCGCCCGGTGCACAGCCACAGGTCGTACTCGGCGTCCGGGGACTCCGCCGGCGGCTCGTAGGGGGCGGTGATGATGTTGGCGCGGCCGTTGGGCTTGCCATAGAAATAGACATCCCCCTTGGCCACTTCCGGGTGGGCCCGGGTGACGAAGGGGTCGTAGCCCTCGCGGTAGCGCCACAGGGTCTCCTTGCCGTCCACCACCGGCCAACGCAGGCCGCGGGCCTTGTGGTAGGCCTCGAAGGGGGCCTGCTGATGGCCCTGCTTGGGGCCCTCCTTCTGGAAACGGCGGTATTCCTCGAACAGGCCCTTCTGGACGTAGTAGCCGAAATGGGCCGACTCGTGATTGTCGTATTCGTTGCCGCGTTCGTCCCGGATCTTCCCCTCGAAGGGGAAGCCATTCACCTGGCCGTTCTCGAACAGGATCTCGTACAGGGTCTTGCCCTTGTACTCGGGCCTCTTGGCCAGGAGTTCCCTGGGCCAGACCTCCTCCACCTTGAAGCGCTTGGCGAATTCCATGATCTGCCACAGGTCCGACTTGGCCTCTCCGGGCGGGGCCTTCTGCTGGCGCCAGAACTGGGTGCGGCGCTCGGCGTTGCCGTAGGCGCCCTCCTTCTCCACCCACATGGCGGTGGGCAGGATCAGGTCCGCGGCCTGGGCGGTGATGGTGGGATAGGGATCGGAGACGACGATGAAATTGGCCGGATTGCGGTACCCCGGGAAGGTCTCCTGGTTCATGTTGGCGGCGGCCTGCATGTTGTTGTTGCACATCACCCAGTAGGCGTTGAGCTTGCCGTCGTGCAACATGCGGTTCTGCAATACCGCGTGGTACCCCACCTTGCCGGGGATGGTCCCCTCGGGCAGCTTCCAGATCCGCTCGGCCAGGTCGCGGTGGGCCTTCTTCTTGACCACGTAGTCCGCCGGCAGGCGGTGGGCGAAGGTGCCCACCTCGCGCGCCGTGCCGCAGGCCGAGGGTTGTCCGGTGAGGGAGAACGGGCCGTTGCCGGGCTCGGAGATCTTGCCGGTGAGCAGATGGACGTTGTAGATGAGCCCGTTCACCCACACCCCGCGGGTGTGCTGGTTGAAGCCCATGGTCCAATAGGAGGTGATGCGTTTCTCTGGATCGGCATAGAGCCGGGCCAGGCGCTCCAGGCGTTCCGCGGGCACCCCCGAGAGTCTGGACACGTACTCCAGGGTATAGGGCTCCAGGGATTTGGCGTACTCCTCGAAGCCGATCTTGGTGAGTTTGCCCTTGGCGCGGTTCTTGGCCTTCTTTTCGCGCGGATCCTCGGGACGCAGGCCGTAGCCGATGTCGGTGGGGGTCTTGGTGAAATTGACGTGCTTGCCGATGAACTCCTCGTCATAGGCCTTGTGCTGGATGATGTAGTTGGCGATGTAGTTGAGGATCGCCAGGTCGGTCTGGGGCACGAACACCATGCCGTTGTCGGCCAGCTCGAAACAGCGGTGCTCGTAGGTGGAGAGGACGTGCACCTCGCAGCCGGGATGGGTGAGGCGCCGGTCGGTGAGGCGCGACCAGAGGATGGGGTGCATCTCGGCCATGTTGGAGCCCCAGAGGACGAAGGCGTCGGCCTGCTCCAGATCGTCGTAGCAGCCCATGGGCTCGTCGATGCCGAAGGCGCGCATGAACCCCCCCACCGCCGAGGCCATGCAGTGGCGGGCGTTGGGGTCGAGGTTGTTGGAGCGGAAACCGGCCTTGAGCAGCTTGGCGGCCGCATAGCCCTCCCACACGGTCCACTGTCCCGAACCGAACATCCCCACCCGCGAGGTGATCTTGTCCACCGGCTTGCCGGCGTTCTCCCTCATGCTGCGGCGAATGGCCTTCTTGAACTGCCTGGCCATGACGTCGAAGGCCTCGTCCCAGCTCACCGGCTCGAAATTGCCGAACTTGTCGTAGCGGCCGTTCTTCTTGCGCAACAGGGGCCGGGTGAGGCGGTCCTTGCCGTACATGATCTTGGCCAGGAAATAGCCCTTGATGCAGTTGAGGCCCCGGTTCACGGGGGCGTCGGGGTCGCCCTGGGTGGCCACCACCTGCCCGTCTCGGGTCCCCACCAGGACCCCGCAGCCGGTCCCGCAGAAGCGGCAGGGGGCCTTGTCCCAGCGCACGCCGCTGTCCTTGTCCGCGTCGCCGGCCGCGGTGGCGATCGCCGGCAGGGTCACCCCCGCCGCCGAGGCCGCGGCGGCGGCGGCCTGGGCCTTGATGAATTCGCGCCTTGTCAGGCTCATAGCTCTATCCTCCTCGGCAAAAAAGAGCGGCGCGCCCCCGGGACACCCCGGAGACGCGCCCTTCGGATCAGGTCACTTTCCGTAACGCTTCTTGAAATCGGCCGCGGCCTTCTTGCGCCGGGCCTTTTCCTTGGGATCCATCTTGTCGAGGTACCATTTGTGATTGCCGCTGTTGAGGACCTCGTCCAGCTTCGCCTGGAGGGCCATGGCGGCCTTCTTCTTCCGGGCGTCGTCCGAGGCCTTGCCCTGCTCGATCAGGTGTTCGAGTTCGGGCACCATCTTGATGTAGAAGTGCTGGGCCACCTCGTACATGCCATGCCAATGGGTGTAGTCCGGCCCCATCATGGCGGCGCCGTGGCGGGCGCGGCGGCCCTCGTGATGCCAGAGTTCGAACCAGATCCAGTCCAGCTTGTTGCTGAACTTGGCCGGCTTCAGGAGAGGCTTGGCGGCCTTGTACAGGGCCAGTCCCGGTTTGCCGAACTTCTCGTTGTACAGCTTCACCAGGCCGTCGTACTGGGTATAGAAGTTGTCCACCCAGTCGTCGTTGTGACAGGCCGTGCAGACGTCCTTCATATTGTCGCGGCGCTCCTCCCAGTTCACATTGGCCCCGGGCAGGCCCATCTTGGCGTCCGCCTTCTCCGGCCGCACCGACACCGGCGGCCGGTTGTTCCAGGAGATACGCATCCCCACGTCGTGGGTCACGCCCTGGGTACGGGTCGCCCCCATGTGGCAGGTGGAGCAGGTGGGGCCGGTGAAGAAGTCCTCGCCGGGGATCCACTTGGGGCTGGTCAGGTCCATCTGCGCGCGATGAGTGGCAAACTGGATGCCGTGCTTGGACTCCTCGTAGATCTCCTTCTGCGGATGGTCCGGCCCCAGGTGACACTTGCCGCAGGTCTCGGGCTGCCGCGCCTGGGCCACCGAGAACTCGTGGCGGGCATGACAAGCGGTACAGGAACCGTTGGAACCGTCGGGATTGAGGCGTCCGATGCCGGAATTCGGCCAGGTGGCGGGGTCCAGATCACCCCCCTCCAGGACCTTCACCGGGGAGCCATGGCACTGCCAGCAGCCGTTCACCGCCGACGCGGAATTGCCCAAGGGAAAGCCGTCGGTCAGGAATTGGTTGTTGCCCTCGATCACCTCGGCGAGGAGGTTGTCGAGCGACCCCAGGATCTTGCCGGCGGCGGCGTGATGGGATTCGCTGTTCTGTTTCGCCTCCTTTTCGTGACAGTTGGCGCAATCCTTGGGCGAGACGATGATGGAGATGAGTTTCTTGACCTTCTTGTCGTCATGGATGAAGGCGTCGGGATCGCCCTTGTCCGCCTTGTGGCATTCGTAGCAGCCCACCTTGGCCCGGTAATGCTTGCTGTGCCCCCATTGCTGCACGATGCCGGGATTGTTCTTCTTGTGACACTTGACACACTCCTTAGTCTCTTTCGACCAGTCCTTGGGCGGTGCCTTGACCGACGCCCACACGTTCTGGGCCAGCATCAGGGCGGCGCCCAGCCCCAATGCGATCCCCCACTTGGATCTCATAATCGTCACTCCTCGGAATGGATGAAAACCACGAAAATCCCATATCAATCCATGGGAATCCCTTGCATAATTGTGTTATTGGCCATGCAGGGATGCTCTGAGAAATAACCCAGCCCGCCCCCCCATACCTTGACGGCCGTCAAGAAAACGCCCAGGACAGGGCAGGGCGTGCCCGGCAGGATGCCCTCGACCTCCGCCCTGCACCCCACGCCTGGATGTGCGAAAATCCCCCTTTTCCCTCGCCGTCCCACCCATGCCCGGTTCCCCCCCGCCTTCGATTCTGCGCCCGCCCCGCCCCGCCCGACCGGGGGAACGCCTGCAATGGGGACGCCTCCACGGGGCCGCGGCGGCCCTGGCCACGGCCTCGGCGGCCCGCGCCTTCCCCGGCCTGACCCTGGTGGTGGTGGAATCGGTGCATCAGGCCCAGGCCCTGATGGAGGAGATCGGTTTCTTTCTCCGCAGCAGCGGCCTCGACGTCCTCGGCTTCCCCGACTGGGAGACCCTGCCCTACGACCTGTTCTCGCCCCTCCCCGAGCTGATCTCCGCGCGCCTGCTCGCCCTCCACCGCCTGCCCCGGCTCACCCAGGGCGTCCTGGTGGTCCCCGTCCCCACCCTGATGCAATACCTGCCCCCCCAGACCTTCGTGGACGCCCACAGCTTCCACCTGGAACCGGGTCAACGCCTGGACCGCGAAGACTTCCGCCGGCGTCTGGAGCACGCCGGTTACCGCGCCGTCTCCCAGGTCCTGGAGCACGGCGAGTTCGCGGTGCGCGGCTCCCTCTTCGACCTCTTCCCCATGGGCAACCCCCTGCCCTTCCGCATCGACCTGTTCGACGACGAGATCGAGAGCCTCCGCACCTTCGATCCCGAGACCCAACGCTCCCTGGCGCGGGTGGAGCGCATCCATTCCCTGCCGGCCCGCGAGTTTCCCCTGGACGAGGACGGCATCGCCCGTTTCCGCCGCGCCTTCCGCAACCGCTTCGCGGCGGACCCCCAGGGCTGCGGGGTCTACCGGGAGGTCTCCGCCGGCAACGCCCCGGGCGGCATCGAGTATTACCTGCCGCTGTTCTTCGAGGGCATGGCCACCCTCTTCGACTACCTGCCCCGGGACACCCTCGCCATCCAGTGGCAGGGGACGCGCGAGGCCGCCGCCGACTTCTTCGCCCAGGTGGGCGGGCGTTACGAGCAACGCCGCCACGACCCCGAGCGGCCCCTGCTCCCGCCCGCGGAACTCTACCTCGCCCCCGAGGCCCTCCAGGCACGCATCGCCGCCCTCCCCGGGATCGAGGTGCAGGTCCCCGGGATCCCCAAGCGGCGCAAGGGCTTCGCCGCCTGCCACAACTTCCCCACCGCCACCCTGCCGCCCCTGGGCATCCAGGCGCGCAGCCAGCGGCCCGCGGCGGCCCTCCAGGCGTTCCTCGCCGAAGCGGGGCGGCGCGTCCTGTTCCTGGCCGAGAGCGCCGGACGCCGGGAACAGCTCCTGGAGACCCTGAAGGGATTCGGTCTCTCCCCCCGCCCGGTGGACGGCTGGGCGGAGTTTCTCGACCACGAGGCCCGGCTCTGCCTCGCCGTCGCCCCCCTGGAGGAGGGCCTGTGTCTGGAGGACCCGCGCCTCGCCCTGGTGACCGAGACCCAGCTCTACGGCGAGCGGGTGATCCAGACCCGCCGCGGCCGCGCGCGCCAGGACCCGGACCTGGTGGTGCGTAACCTCACCGAACTCCACGAAGGCGCCCCGGTGGTCCACGAGGAGCACGGGGTGGGCCGCTACCTGGGCCTCCAGACCCTGGAGGTGGGGGGTGGGCGGACCGAGTTCCTGACCCTGGAATACGCCAAGGGCGACCGCCTCTACGTGCCCGTCTCCAGCCTCCACCTCATCTCCCGCTATACCGGGGTCTCGCCCGAGAACGCCCCCCTCCACCGCCTGGGCGGCGAACAGTGGCAGCGCATCCGCCGCAAGGCCGCGGAGAAGGTCCACGACGTGGCCGCCGAACTCCTGGATGTCCATGCCCGCCGGGCGGCGCGCAAGGGCCACGCCTTTCCGCCGGTGGGCGAGGCCTACGCCCAGTTCGCCGCCGCCTTCGAATTCGAGGAGACCCCCGACCAGCGCCAGGCCATCGAGGCCGTGATCGCCGACCTCTGCGCGCCCACCCCCATGGACCGGGTGGTGTGCGGCGACGTGGGCTTCGGCAAGACCGAGGTGGCCATGCGCGCCGCCTTCGTCGCCACCGACGCCGGCAGGCAGGTGGCGGTGCTGGTGCCCACCACCCTGCTCGCCCAGCAGCACTACCGCAACTTCGCCGACCGCTTCGCCGACTGGCCCGTGCGCGTGGAGAGCCTCTCCCGCTTCGGCACCGCCAAGGCCCAGAAAAAGATCCTGGACGACCTCGCCGCCGGCCGGGTGGACATCCTGGTGGGCACCCACAAGCTCCTCCAGGCCAACGTCCGCTTCAAGGACCTGGGGCTGGTGATCGTGGACGAAGAGCACCGCTTCGGGGTGCGCCACAAGGAACGCCTCAAGTCCCTGCGCGCCGAGGTGGACCTGCTCACCCTCACCGCCACCCCCATTCCGCGCACCCTCAACATGGCCATGGCCGGGCTGCGCGACCTGTCCATCATCGCCACCCCCCCGGCCCAGCGCCACCCCATCAAGACCTTCGTCTCAGAATGGAACGACGCCCTGGTGAGCGAGGCCTGTCAGCGCGAGATCAAGCGCGGCGGCCAGGTCTATTTCCTCCACAACCAGGTGCAGACCATCGACAACACCGCCGACCGGCTGCGCCGCCTGCTGCCCGGCATCCGTCTGGAGGTGGCCCACGGGCAGATGCCGGAACGCGAACTCGAACGGGTGATGCGGGACTTCTACCACCAGCGTTTCCACGTCCTGGTGTGCACCACCATCATCGAGAGCGGCATCGACATCCCCAGCGCCAACACCATCGTCATCGACCGCGCCGACAAGCTGGGCCTGGCCCAGTTGCACCAATTGCGCGGCCGCGTGGGCCGCTCCCACCACCGCGCCTACGCCTACCTCATCACCCCCCCCTGGCGCACCCTCAAGGGGGACGCCCGCAAGCGCCTGGAGGCCATCGAATCCCTGGAGGAACTGGGCGCCGGCTTCACCCTCGCCACCCACGACATGGAGATCCGCGGCGCCGGCGAACTCCTGGGCGAGGACCAGAGCGGGCAGATCCAGGAGGTGGGCTTCAGCCTCTACATGGAACTCCTGGAGCGGGCGGTGGAGGCCCTCAAGAGCGGCCGCCGGCCGGAACTGGAACGCCCCCTGCACGAGGGCACCGAGGTGGAACTGGCCCTGCCCGCCCTGCTCCCCGAGGACTACCTGCCCGACGTGCACGAACGCCTGGTCCTGTACAAGCGCATCGCCAACGCCCCCGACGAGGCCGCCCTGCGCGAGTTGCAGGTGGAGATGATCGACCGTTTCGGCCTCCTGCCCGAGCCCGCCCGCAACCTCTTCGAGGTCACCCGTCTGCGCCTCCGGGCGGCCGCCCTGGGGATTCGCAAGCTGGAGGCCGGACCGGCCGGCGGCCGCATCCTGTTCGGCCCCGAGCCCGCCCTGGACCCGGCCCACCTGATCCGCCTGATCCAGGCCCGGCCGCAGAGCTACCGCCTCGACGGCGGCGAGCGCCTGCGCTTCTTCCTGGACATGGCCGACCCCCGGCAGCGCCCGGCCCAGGTCGCCCGGGTCCTCACCGAGATCGCTGGAGCAGAGACATGAAGCGCATCCTCCTCACCCTCCTCGTCGCCCTGCTGTGGCAGGGCCCGGCCCAGGCGGACCGTCTCTACCGGGTGGAGATGCTGGTGTTCGCGAACCTCGACCCCCAGGCCTTCGCGGGGGAATACTGGCCTGTGGACCCGGGCGAACCCGACTTGACGGACGCCCCGCCGCTGAGCGAGCTGAATACCGCGCCCACCCGGCTCGACGGCATCGCCCACCGCCTGGACGCCTCGGGGCGCTACCGCACCCTCTTCCACCGCGCCTGGATCCAGTCCCCCGGCGCCCACTCGCTGCGCCTCGACGGAGACGATGGGGGGCTCATGGGGAGGGTCCGCATCTCCCGCGGGCGTTTTCTGCACGTGGATCTGGACCTGCGCCTGACGGGCCCACGGCCCGAGGGCTGGATCATCGGCGCCGACCGGGCGCCGGCCGGGGAAGG
>Ga0256841_1000387_pt1 | contig 46714 bp, 31 predicted proteins | sample 356308metaG_FD_185971 | JGI IMG/M metagenome (GOLD analysis project Ga0256841, IMG submission 185971) | Hydrothermal vent microbial communities from Mid Atlantic Ridge, Atlantic Ocean - 356-308 | ecosystem: Environmental > Aquatic > Marine > Hydrothermal vents | place: Atlantic Ocean: Mid...
CGCACTGGCCGGTTTGCCCGACGACCGCGTCGTCTCTGACGTCATCGCCGCCATCGATTATCTCTCTGGGCTGGATGGTATCGATGGGCAACGCATCGGAGCGCTGGGCTTCTGCGTGGGCGGCACTTATGCGATCCTGGCCGCCTGCCGCACGCATCGCATACGGGCGGCCGTCGAATTCTATGGGCAAGTCAAGTATCGACAGCTCACCGAGAATAAGCCCCGATCGCCGATCGATGTGGTCTCAGAGCTGAACGCGCCACTCCTCGGACATCACGGGGAGCGGGACGATCTCATCCCGCCGTCGGTCGTGGCGGAGTTCCGGGAGCGCCTCGACGAGCATAACAAAGTGTACGAGATATACAGCTATCCGGGGTGTGGCCACGCATTTCACGAGGATTACCGTCCCGTTTATCGTCCGGTGGCCGCCCACGAGGCGTGGCAACGCACGTTGGTCTTTTTCCACTGGTATTTGAAGGGCCACCGATTCGATTGACGGCGAGACGGGGGATCGTTGAACCGAGGGGGCCGAGCGCACTCGAGCCGTAATCGCTCGATCCAGTGATTCGACCACAAGGAATGAATTGTGAGGCAGGAAGGAGACGCCAGGATGAATCAGCGAGTCAAGTCCATCATCTCGGTTGGAGTGCTTTTCATTGTGATGAGCGTGAGCCGCCCGATGGTCTTCGGGCAGGCGACGACGGGGACGATCTCGGGAACGGTGAGCGATGAGTCCGGTGCCGTGTTGCCCGAAGCCATCGTCACCGTCGTGCATGTGGCCACCGGCATGACCCGAACGGTCAGGACCGACGAGAACGGTCGTTACCGGGTGCCCGGACTGCCCCTCGGCGATTATGAAGTTCGCGTCGAGCACTCCGGATTTCAGGCCGCCGTCCAGCGAGGATTGACCCTCACTGTGGGCGAGGAGGCCGTCCTGGATTTTCATCTCCGGGTCGGTCAGCTCACCGAGGAGATCCTCGTCACGGGAACGGCCCCTCAGTTGGAGACGACCAAAGCATCCATCTCGCTCCTGGTCGATAGTCGGAAGATCAGGGACCTTCCGTTGAACGGTCGGAATTGGGCCCAACTGGTGACGCTCGAGACAGGGGTCATTCAATTCCGGGACATCACTCCTCAGACGGCGTTCCCGGGCGCCGGGAAGGGATTGCGATTATCGATTAATGGAGCGCGCCCCGAATTCAATAATTTCATCCTCGATGGGACCGATGTCAATGATGCGTTCAGCAATGCGCCAGGCGGGGCGGCCGGCGAATTCCTGGGCATCGATGCCCTGCGCGAGTTTCGCGCGTTGACCAATACCTACTCGGCCGAATACGGCCGGGTGGCCGGAGGCGTCGTCATGGCCACTACGCGCTCGGGGAGCAACGAGGTCCATGGTTCGGTGTTCGCCTTTCATCGCAATGATAACCTGGACGCCAAGAATTTCTTCGACCTTCCCTTCGAGCCGACGCCGGAATTCAAGCGCAATCAGTTCGGGTTCACCCTCGGCGGTCCCCTCATCAAAGATCGATCGTTCGCCTTCGGCAGTTATGAGGGACTCCGGGAACGACGGAGCACGACGTCGGTGGCCAGCGTGCCCAATGCGTCGGCGCGGATGGGCATCATCGATGGACAGCGGGTCGGCGTCGATCCGCGCGTTCGCCCTTATCTGGATCTGTTTCCGTTGCCCAATGTTCCGGGATCGGAGGACGTCGGAGGGGGCACGGGGCTGTTCACGTTCAACTTTCTCCAACCCACCCGCACCGATTTCTTCGTCGCGCGCATCGATCATCGATTCACCGACAGCGACTCCCTGTTCGCCAGTTCTTCGTTCGCTGATACCGAGGTCACGCGAACCACGCCGTTGCCCGTCTACCAGATCAACGACTCGTCGCGGAATCAATTCTTCACTCTCGAGTACCAGAAGGTGCTTTCCCCGCAGTGGCTCAACACGGCTCATTTCGGATTCAATCGGTCGCGGGCCAGCTCCATCGATGAACCGCTCGTCTCCCTCGATCCTCGTCAGGGTCTGCTGCCCTTCATTCCAGGGAAACAGTTAGGCATCATTCGGGTATCCGGATTGTCGCTGCTCGGGCCGACGATTTTCAATCCCACGGTGACGGTGCTCAACATGTTCCAATTCAAGGATGACATGACGGTGACGCGCGGCGGGCATTCGCTGAAGTGGGGATTGGAAGTGAAGCGGTTTCAGGTCAACGACTTCAACTCCCTGGTGGATAACGGGCTGTGGTTGTTCTTCTCCCTGCGCGACTTCCTGAGAGGTGCTCCCCAGGCGTTCCTGGGCATCGATCCCCAATCCGACATCACCCGCCATTATCGGCAATGGATGTTCGGACTCTACGTTCAGGACGATTACCGGATGCATCCCCGGCTCACCTTGAATCTCGGATTGCGATATGAGTGGGTCACTGTGCCCGGCGATATCCGCGGGCGCACGGCCAATTTTCGCCATCCGCTCACCGATATGCAGCCGACCATTGTCGGAGGACCGCCGACCCGGAATCCGTCGCTGAAGAACTTCGCTCCTCGCATCGGATTTGCTTGGGACGTGTTCGGGGATGGCCGGACGGCCGTGAGAGGGGGATTCGGATTGTTTTTCAATCCCCCTTTGTACAACGTGTACTTTGCCAGCTTCCTGTTCAATCCGCCGTTCACCACATTCACCGCGCAACCGGGCATCCTCGTTTTCTTCCAGTTCCCTCAGGTGAGCGAGAGCATTTTTGTCCCCAATCTGGTCAATCCCGTGGAATTCGAGCTGAACAGTCCCTATCTGGCTCAATACAACCTGAACCTCCAGCGGGAGGTGGCCGGCGGGATCGTCATCTCGGCCGCCTACATCGGTTCCCGGGGCATTCACTTGCCTCGTCCCTCGGAGCTCAATTTCAATACGCCGGAAGTTCGGCCGGATGGATCGTTGTTCTTCCCGCTGAAAGCGGCCCCGGGAGGAGTGATCCGAAATAATCCTCATTTCGTCAGCATGTTGCTCAGAGACACCGGCGGCAATTCCTGGTACAACGCCTTCACGCTGAGTGCGAACAAGCGCTGGCACGAGGGCTTGCAGTTTCAGGTCTCGTACACCATTTCCAAGTCGATCGATGACTCGCCTCCCATCCTCCGCGATGTGGAGACCAGCGGCACGGTGTTGCTCAATTTCTTCGCCCCGCACCTGGACAAATCGCTCTCCAATTTCGATAAGCGTCAACGACTGAGCGTGAACTTCACCTATGATCTCCCGTTCGGTCCGAAGAAACCGTTCCTGTCGCATCTCCAGGGCGCGGGAGCCAAGCTCCTCGGTGGATGGCAAATTGGCGGCATTGTGGCACTGGAGTCGGGAACGCCGTTCACCGTCGAGAATGGACTGGATCGCGCTCGGACGGGACAGATCGGACCGTTCCGGACTGACCGACCGAATCTGGCTCCCGGCGTACGGCGCATCCGCATTTTGGGCGATCCCTCGCGATGGTTCGATCCCAGTCAGTTCGAGCTTCAACCGGCCGGCTTCTTGGGCACGGCAGGCCGGAACATCTTGATCGGGCCGGGACTGGCCAATGTCGATTTCATCCTGGCCAAGACGACCCGGGTTGGAGAGCGCTTCAATGTGGAGTTCCGGACGGAGATATTCAATCTGTTCAATCGCCCCAACTTCGCGACGCCGGACAACTTCGGGCGCCTCGCCTTTCTGGGTACGGGTCCGCAGCCGGGCGCCGACGGTGTTCCCAATCCGGCCGCCGGGCGCATCACGCGAACGGTGACCACGTCGCGGCAAATCCAATTCGCTCTGAAGATCTCCTTTTGAGCGACAAAGGGCTCATTCCGACAGGAAAGGACTCGTCGAGGAGTCCAACGAACGGAACATCGACGCTCTTGCGGCGACCCATCCACTGTCGGCGTGAAATGGAGATCACCAGGAACATCCGGCGATGAGGGCAGTCAGAGCAGGCCAAGGCTTCGCTCGCTCAATGACCGAGAGGACGACGCCCGACGAAGGCGACGTTCCATTGGAAGGTGTTCACCCCCGCCTCACTCGTGCGATACCTTGATGGAGGAAGATGATGCCATTGCGTATTGCTGTGCTTCCCGGCGATGGGATTGGCGCTGAAGTGACGGCTCAGGCCATGAAAGTGATCGCCACCATCGCCGAGTGTTTCCACCACGAGATCGTGATGCGGGAATATCCTGTTGGTGGCGTCGCGCTGGAGACTCATGGGAGCCCTCTGCCGGAAGAGACGCTCTCGGCGTGTCAGGCGAGCGATGCCGTCCTGTTTGGGGCCGTGGGATCACCGGAACATGACGACAACCCTCCGCCCTTGAAGCCGGAGGCGGCGCTCATTCAATTGCGGTTCAGGTTGGGCACGTTCGCCAATCTGCGCCCCGCCGTAATGCATCCGGCCCTCGTCGCGTGTTCGCCGCTCAGGCCGGAGCGCGTCCAGGGTACCGATATCTTGATCGTCAGAGAGCTCACCGGCGGGTTGTATACCGGCGATCCGCGGGGTATAGATGCGACCCCTCGTGGTCGCCGCGGCATTAATACCATGGCCTATGATGAAGGGGAGATCGAGCGCATCGCCCGCATCGCTTTTCAATTCGCCCGCCAGCGGCGAAAGAAGCTCACTTCGGTGGATAAAGCCAATATGCTGGAAGTCTCTCAACTCTGGAGAGAGGTAGTCGCCCATGTCAGCGCAGATTATCCGGACGTGGAGGTCGAACATCTGCTGGTCGATAATTGTGCTATGCAGCTCGTCCGCCGCCCACGAGACTTCGACGTCATCCTGACGGAGAATATCTTCGGCGATATCCTCAGCGAGGAAGTGGCTGCCGTGCTCGGTTCTATTGGCCTGCTTCCCTCGGCGAGCATCGGGGATGGCGTCTCTCTCTACGAACCCGTTCACGGCTCGGCGCCCGATATCCGGGGCAAGAATCTCGCCAATCCCATCGGCGCCATTGGATCGGTCGCTCTCATGTTCCGTTATGCGTTCGATCTTCACCGCGAGGCCGATCACATAGAGTCGGCGATCTGGCGCGTATTAGACCGGGGCTATCGAACTCCCGATATCGCCCGGGATGGCACTCCGGTGAGTACCGAAGAAATGGGCGACCTCATTTGCCGGGAGATTCGCCAAGTTGCCAGGGAGAGTTCGCGGTGATCTCATAAAACGGGCGGCGGCGCGCGAACGAGGCGGAGTCATTTGAAAACGGCGCGTCGGATCACATTCCATCGGCTCGCGGAGAGGTGGAATCGGCGCCCACACCACCGCGATGAGAGCGAGAGGATAAGGAGCATGTTCGGAAGGCGAACAGAGTACGTCGAGCAGTTTCGCATTGAGAAGATGTTCTTCGGGCCTGGCCCGCGTCCAGACTTGACCAGTGCCCATCCACGGTTCTTCTTCCTCAAGTACTTTCCTTCGCTGAAGAACCCCCAGTTCGTGACGGCCGGCCGGGCTTCACACATGCGAGGGACCGATCGCGTCATTGGCCTCTCATTCAACGGAGTGAGCCGGGCCTACCCGTTATGGATCATGGACAATTACCATAGTTGCAACGACGTGATCAACGGCGTGCCGGTCATCGTCAATCACTGCGAGAAATGTGGTTCCGGGGCCGCATTCATCGCGCAGCATGGAGAAGAACGGCTCACGTTCGAGAATCCGGGGATCTACAATGCCGGCCTGACCTTGCGAGACGATCAGACGGGGAGTTTCTGGAATCATTTCGAAGGCGTGGCTCTTTATGGACCATTGAGAGGCACAATGCTGGAGCCGGTGCCCTGTTATCAGTGCACTTGGGAGGAATGGGTGGCGCTCCATCCGGAGACGGAAGTGCTCATCTATCCCGAGAACCCGCTTCATCGAGATGGACGGCATGGGCACGGAGCTGCTGAGGATCTGGGATCGCGAGGCCTGGGCACGGGACTGGGGCCGTTTTTCGTCCGAACGCTGAACGTTCCGCTGGATACGCGAATGGCCGAACATATCGCCGTGCTCGGCGTGAATATTGACGCCGGCGTGAAAGCCTATCCCTTGGAAGAGGTGCAGCGACACGGCGGCGTGGTCAATGATCAGTTGGGCGAGATCCCCATCGTCGTCTTCCTCCGCGCTCCCAACAGTCACATGATGGCCGCTTATTGGCGAGTAATCGATGGCCGCGTTCTCCAGTTCGATCGCCGCGGCCCTCATTTCGTCGATGAACAGACTGACAGCTTATGGACCATCGAAGGACGAGCCATTGATGGCCCGTTGAAAGGCCGGGCCCTCACCCCGGTGAATTTCACCTTCCTGAAATGGCATGCCTGGGCCTTGTACCATCCAGAGACGGAACTCTTTCGCAGCGATCGCCTGGAAGCCAAAGGGGTGGAGCTGGAGAGCTTTCAACCGTTTTTTCAGCGGTTGCATCGAGCCGGTTATCCCTTCCAGGTGGTGAACGAAATCGCGCGCATCCTCCTCCCGCACCAGGCAGAGCGGGGGATTGTGATTCGCCTTCAAGGTCACCGGATGAATCTCTATCGGTTTGAGACGAGAGGAGCGGCTCGCGATTACGAGCGATTGGAGCGGCATGCGCTGCGAGGGGGACAGTACGTCCTCACGTCCGATCCCGAAGAGCAATTTGCCGACATCTACCAGAATGAGCCCCTGCCCGATGACCAGATCGCCTGGTCTCCGTTGCTGGAGGAACCCAGGTTCCAACGCGCGATCATGAGCCTGGATGACGACACCCCCGACCCGATCGACGTCGGCCTCATCGATGCTCTGGAGAAATTGGGACGGGCGGGCTATCGAGTGAGCGCGCCGACGAGGCTTCCCCTCGATAGTCTGCCCGTGGGCGCGCTGAGGGGCATCGCCGTGACCATCGCGTCGGATCCCTTCCTGATCTACAAGTTCCAGGACGCGTCGGCGGCCGATCGCTTCGTCCGGGAAAAAGGGCACAGTGTGCGCATCGGTCGGTTCGTCTTTCGATCCGATCCACGAGATCAGTACGAATATCCTCAATTCGGAACCGGTAGCCGACCGGAGGACGAAGTGAGCTGGTCCTCGCTGGTGGCCGATGAACGATTCCTGGACGCCTTGCGATCATTGGAGGATGAGGATTCGCTTGACAGAACAGTGGTGAAGGAGTAAGGTGGGAATATCATGCGCGGGTTGGTCAGGGAGTATCTGGACGGGCGTCTCTCGCGTCGACAGTTCATCAAGGAGATGATGGCCCTCGGCGTGAGTGCAGCCAGCGCCCGCGCGTTCATCGCCAGCTTTGAACCCCGGCCGGCGTTTGGAGAACAGGTCATGGAACTGACGGACGTCACTGGTGGTCGCGTGGTGGCCGAGATCTTGCGGGCCTGGGACGTGAAATACATTTTTGGTATTCCCGGGACGAACGAGGTTGGCTTCATCGATGCGCTGGTCGATATCCCCGAGCTTCACTACATCATGAGCTTGCACGAGGGACCCGTGGTGTGCATGGCCGATGGGTATGCGAGGCTCTCGGGTCGTCCGGCGTTCGTCAATCTGCATTCCATCGCGGGAACGGCCTATGGGCTCGGAGGACTGGTCGCTGCGTTTCAGGACAACACACCTCTTGTGGTCACCGTCGGTCGTCAAGACACGCGCTTGCGCGGTCGCGGGGCATTTCTGGAATCCCCGCGGCTGACGGCCATCCCGCGGCCCTACACCAAGTGGACCTGGGATGTACTGCGCGGCGAAAAGATTCCCGAGGTCATGGAGCGCGGGTTCAAGATCGCCACGACACCACCGGGAGGACCCGTATTCATCACGTTCTCCAAAGATCTATGGAAAGAGAAAGTGGACCGCGCCGAGATCCTTCCCCTGGATCGGTTTCGCATTCCCATGCGCATCCAACCCGATCCTAAGCTCGTCGCGGTGGCGGCGCGACTTCTCGTGGAAGCCGAGCATCCGCTCATCATGGCCGGCGACGAGATCAGCCGGTATGGCGGCATGAGCGAACTCGTAGAGTTGGCCGAGCTGCTCGGCGCTCCCGTGGTGGGGGAATTCATCACCGGTCATGCGCTCATCAATTTCCCCACCGACCATCCACTCTATCTCGGGCCTCTCCGGCCGCAGCTCGCTTACCCGCCCAAGATCGACGCGTTCCTCAACGTCGGAGGGAAGATGTTCTCCGAATTCGATTACTCGCCCGACCTCATCATCCCTCGACAGGCCAAGGTCATTCACATGGGACTCAATACGACGCACATGGCTCGAACCTATCCCGTAGATGTCGCTCTCGTCACCCACGTCCAGGTCGGTCTCGCCGCGTTGATCTCGGAGATCAAAGGGCTGATGGCGTCGTCCAGAAATCGAATGAAAGAGCGGCGCCGAGAGGTGGAGCGCCAGAGGCGCCGTTGGCGAGCCCAGCTCGCTGAGGAGGCCAAGAGGGATTGGGACGCCGTGCCGATCTCGCCAGCCCGTCTGGCCATGGAGTTGAATGAGGTTCTCGATCCCGAGGGCATCGTGGTGAGCGAACTCGTCACTTCGGATCATTTCTTGCTGAGCTATATCGACTTTCATACCTCGGCCCGTGGTCGCACCTACGTCGCCTCCAGTGGAGGATGCTTGGGTTGGGGGATCGGAGCGGCCGCGGGCGCTAAACTGGCTCAACCTCATCGAGAGGTCACTCTGCTCGTCGGTGACGGGAGCTTCCAGTTCGGCGTCCAAGGCGTGTGGACGGCGGCCCGCTATGACATTCCCATCACCATCGTCATCTGGAATAACAGAGAGTACCAGGCGAATCGCATGGCCTTGAGCCGGTATGGGCGCCGAGCTGTGGCGGCGAAGAGATACATCGGCTCCCACTTGGGCGATCCGGAGATCGATCACGTGGGCATCGCCCGAGGCTATGGCGTGAGCGGAGAGCGGGTGACCGATCCCGACGAGATGAGGCCGGCTTGGGAGAGAGCGCGACGCGCCAACCGGGATGGAAGGCCATATGTGCTCGATGTCCACATCAAACGGCGATTCAGAGACGCCGACCGATATGGCTACGAGACGTTCTCCGTCGCTGAATTGGCCAAGAGGACGAGACCCAGGAAGTGAGGCGCTTCGGGGGAGGCGCGGGCTCCAGCAATCGATCGGGCGCAGGTGAGGAGAGGAGACATGAATCTCAAACTCACTCGTCGAGCATTCATTCAGCTGGCTGGGGCGGGGAGCACCGGATTGCTCCTCACCCGAGTCGAGCTCGCCTCGGCGCGCGCGAGCGCGCCCTCGCGAATCTTCAGCGGGCATCAGGCGCGGACGGTGCTGGCGGCGGCCGAGGTCATCATTCCTACAAGGGAGAATGAACCGAGCGTGGTGGACGTCAATGTCCTCGACTACATCGATCGGGAGATCCGTGGGTCATCTGAACGAGCGCTGTTCGTCGAGGGGTTGGCCGGACTGGATCGCCTGGCCGGGTTGCTCGGGCGAGGGCCTCGACGGTTTGCTGATCTCCCGGCAGCCCAGCGGATCGCCATCCTCAAGATGGTGGAGGCGGGAACTCTCCCCGTCGATGCCTGGCCGAGTGGTTCGGGACCGCTCTTCTTTCGCCAACTTCGCCGGCGGATCGTCGAAGGGTATTTCTCCAGCCCCTTGGTGTGGAAATTCATCGGGTACGGTGGACGGAGCCAATTCATCGGCTATCCCGATTTCAACCGATGGCCGCAACAATGAGCGTCGGTGGCCGACGGGAGATCCGAGAGGGCGGCGAAGATGAGCCCACCTCATCGATCTTTGAGGACATGCTCAACGATGGCCGAGCGAGAGGTCGATGTCTGCATCATTGGTTGTGGGGCGGCGGGAGCCGTTCTGGCCAAAGAGTGCGCCGAAGGCGGCTTGTCGGTGATCGCCTTCGACGAAGGACCGCGCTACGATCCGTTCAGGGATTTTCGCAATGATGAACTCTACGCCATGAAGATCTTCGATCGCGCCCGCATCGTGCTCGATGGGGACGATCCCATCAAGATCTTCATGGTCAAAGCCGTGGGCGGTGGAACGGTTCACTATTCGGCCATCTCACTGCGATTCCATGAGTCCGATTTCCGCGTGCGCAGTCTCGATGGCGTGGCCGAGGATTGGCCGATCACGTACAAGGACCTGGAGCCGTACTACGACAGAGTGGAGAGAACGCTTGGCGTGGCGGGCTCCAACATCAATCCCTTCGATGTCCCCCGCGGTCCCTATCCGCTTCCGCCTCACGAGCTGAACACCAACAGCCAGGTCATCGCCAGGGGCGCTCGAAAGCTGGGATTGCATCCCGTGCCAGCGCCACTGGCCATTCTCTCGCGCCCGTACGATGGGCGATTCCCGTGTAATCAATGTGGCTTCTGTTTCGAAGGCTGCCAGATGACGGCCAAGAGCAGCACGGATCTCGTCTACGTGCCCAAGGCGGAAGCCCATGGGGCCGTGATCAGGCCCCGTTGTAAGGGCCTGCGATTGGAAGTGAATAAGAGAGGGCTCGTGGAAGCCTTCATCTACATCGACGAGCGTGGTCGCGAGCAGCGACAAAAAGCCAAGCTCTTCATCGTCGCCTGCAATGCGGTGAACACGCCGCGACTCCTGTTGAATTCCACGTCCAATCTTTTCCCTCAAGGTCTGGCCAACAGCAGCGGATTGGTGGGGAAATACTTCATGCACAACACCGTCGCCGCCGTGTTCGGGCGCTTCGAACACAAGATCAACAGCTACAAAGGACTGCCTCAGGGCCTCATCATCCAGGATTTCTACGAGACCGATCCCCGACGCGGCTTCGTGCGCGGTTATACGATGGAAACGTTCTATGCCGGGCCCATCACGCTGGCCAATGGGTTCATGGGTCATGTATGGGGTGACGAGCTGATGGATTTCATGCGAGGCTATGCCTATTACGCCGCGCTCTTCCTGAGCGGTGAGGATTTGCCCAACGAAAAGAATACCGTGACGCTCGATCCCGACCTCAAGGATGAACATGGCATGCCGTTGCCGCGGGTGACCTATTCCTATGGCGAGAACGAGATCAAACTTCGCGCCCACTCCATCCAGATGGCCGAAGCGATCATGCGCGCTGCCGGCGCGGTGAAGACCATTGGGAGCCCCGCCCGAGGCACAGCTCACTTAATGGGCACCTGTCGCATGGGAACCGATCCGAGCCGGTCGGTGGTGAACCCCTTCTGTCAGTCGCATGACGTGAAGAACCTGTTCATTTGTGATGGGAGCGTCTTTGTGACGTCCACGGGTGGTAATCCGACGCTCACCATTCAGGCCTTAGCCACACGAACGGCCGATTACATCGTTCACGAGAAAGCGAATCTTTTGACCTGAGGTGAGTCGTCAAGGTCTATGGGGAGGCCATCGAACCATGCCGCTGCCGAGATGTGAGATCACTAACGCCCACACGACGCTCTCGGCTCGTCAACCGAAGGCCGCTCTGAGGACGGGCAGCAATCGGCGGCATTGGTTGTGGAAAGGGTGTTTCATGCTGGCCATCGGTGCGACCATCGGGTCCCTCTGTGCTCAGCGCGCGCCACTGGCCCAGGGCGTCGATGATGTGGAGCGGTTGAGGGAAGTCATCCATTGTGAGGATTGTCACCAGGAGATCGCGCGCGAGTGGAGGGCCTCCGGGCATGCTCGGGCCTGGACGAACCCCGCGTACCGAGCCTTCATCGCCGAGAATCCGGCCAGTGAAGAGACCTGTTCGCCGTGTCACGCTCCGAAGATCATCTTGAGCGCGGGGTTGAACGCCACGCCCGAGTTGAGAGATGCGGCGCGTGAGCGAGGTGTCGATTGTATCGCCTGTCATGCCGATCGAGATTTCGTCATGCATGGCCCCTTCCAGACCCGGGCGCCTCACAAGACGCAGAAGGACAAGAGATATCGATCGGTGCAAGCGTGCCTGCCGTGTCACGGTCAAGGGCGATGGTTCAATCAGGTGGACGATTGGAGAGCCAGTCGCTATGCCCGGTTGGGCATCACCTGTCAAACCTGTCATATGCCGAGGATCGAACGTCCATCGGTGCAGCACTGGGCATTGCCCGATGTGCCCAGGAGAGCGACGCGCCGACATACGTTTCTGGGAGGTCACGATCGGGAATTGGTGAGATCGGCGGCCTCGCTTCAGGTGCAGATAGACGATGGCGCGGCGCTCGTTACGGTGGTCAACTCCGCCACGGGCCATGCTTTGCCCGGCGCCGGATGGCGCGCTGTCGTGCTCGACGTGGTCGTGGAAGACGAGCGGGGAACAACCGTTCTTCACCGTCGCCACGTGTTCGATCTCGACGTTCACGATAATCGGCTGAAGCCGGGCGAGCGCCGCGATTTTCGCTATGCGCTGCCCATCGAGACGGGTCTCGTGAAGGCGAAGCTCATGTACAAACTGTTCTCCGAGTGGCCCGACGACAAAGGGATGATCATGGCGACGAGAGAGATTCGATTCCAAGCGCGATGAGTCTGAGGAAACAAGGTGCACGGGCGTCCGTGACGCTGTTGATTATAGGAGTGATTTTCATGGGGATCGTCGTGAACCGGGAAGCCGATCGACAACGGCAGGTCAGAAATTTGCGCGCTTTTCATCGCTCCGGTCAAACGTTTCTCACCTTCGATGAGGTGGAGGAACCATTGGCCGGCGAGATCACGTATGCGATCTATCGAAGTCGACAGCGTATTGAGAAGGTCTCCCCATCGATCAAGCTGGCCGAAGTGAGTCCTGATTCCAGTTACAATCTGCGCGCTTCTGATCCTCGCGTGGAGAACAGGCCGGTTCAATTGCGCGTGGTGGAAGGCGAAGATGTTCCCGGAGGTCGCGGACTCTTCGTTTATACGACGCCCGAGGATGGCGCTTTCTACTACGCGGTGACGGCCATCGTCGACGGTGTGGAAAATACGGCGTTGAGCGCGTCCAATTCGCTCTCCACGCCGGTGAAGGAGCGCGTGGGATGGCCCGAGCCCATCTTTCAAGGAATGACGCTCGTCGATGGCGTCCCTACGCCTCGTTACGTTCATTTCGTCAACGCCAACGAAACACCGCTGCTTCCGCCCATGGCCAACACCTATGACACCAAGGACATCCATTTCAACTTTCTGCTTCGGGGCGTTGATCTTCACGCCACTCAACCTCAACCGCTGGTCATTGGATTTCATGGAGGGAATGGGATCTTCACCGAAGCGCTGCAACCGACGGGGCATCCCCATGAGATTCTTCTCGGCGTGGATGATCCGCCACCGCACACCGGATATCCGCCGGCAGTGAATACGCTCTGGCTGGGCTATGCCGCCCATCTGGGCACGTCTGAGCCACTGGAGAAAGGCCGGATCGAACCGTATACGCTCCGCCGGATCCGGTATGTGGTCAAATGGGTGGAGCGGAGATTTCGCGTCGATCGGAATCGGATCTATTGTGCTGGGACGTCGTTCGGGGCGGTGGGCGCGCTCATGTACGGTCTCTCTTTTCCTCGGGAGATCGCCGCTCTGTGGTTGAACATGCCGCGCTACGATTTTCGCGCCGATGGAGATGAGATGATCGATGATCCCCGCCATCCGGGCGAGAAGATTTCGGCGTGGGATCTGGAGCGCGGCGGAGCTGCACCGATTACGGCGCGGTTCCATAGCATCTTCGGCACCAGGCAGCAGAACTTGCCCACGCCGGAAGATCGCGGCCTGTTTCGGAGCATGGGGAATGGATTGGGCGTCTATGATCGCATCAATTTTCGAGGGCTGGTGAGTCGGAATCCGGGAATCGATCTGCCCATGATGTTGATGTTTCACGGGAAATTCGATAATGTGACCGGATGGCACGAGAAGCCGCTCATGGTCAAAGCCCTGGAAGAGGCGCGTCAACCGTTTCAGTTTTATTTCATAACTTCGGGCCATTCTTTTCAGCCTCCGGATGCCTTCTTCGCGGCGGCTTTCGATCGTCATCGGCTCTATGAATATGTTGTGAATCAAAGTTTGCTCGCTTTCCAGAATGCCTCTGGAAACAGCGATCTCGGAGACGGTGATGACTTAATTCGATGCGCCCAGCGCGGCACGAGTCAGGGAACCGATCTGGGAACGACGGCGTCGTTCGTTCAACGGTGTCTGGAAGCTCCCGAAGGGCTGTTGAGCGGTGATCGACAGGGCACGATCAATGGCTATGTGGATTGGTCCCGTCACGGCATCATCGATCTCAGTTATCGGTATGAGGTCACCGTGTTCGTCGTCGAAGCCGCTCCTCATGCTGAAATAGTGACTGATATCACCATTCGCCGCTTGCAGAAGCTGAGGCACGAGCCGGGGCAGAAGTATCTCTTCGAAAACATCGACCTGGCGTCCGGGCAATATGTCGAACCCCCTCGCGACGTGAGCGCTGATGAGTGGGGCCGGGTGGTCATCCCGCGGGTGCGCATCAAAAAGACGGGGAACCGCCTTCGCCTTCGAACCAAAACGTGAATCGATCGTCGGCTCGACGAGAGGAGCGAGACGCGGTGACCTCTCGCCCGGCGTCTCCGCGGCGAGAAGCCGGTGAGGGAAATCGCCCGGGGGGGCGAGCCGCGATGAGGGAACTCGCGGATGGAACGCGCGGCATCATTCATCCATATCCAAAGGAGGGACTATGAGGAGGCAAAAGCCAGTCTCTGCGTGTATTGGCTCTCTTTTCCGTGGGATCTTGCTCGTCTCGCTCTTGGTGGGATGGGCGACGCTTCCGGCCATCGCTCAGGTGACCACGGGGACCATCTCGGGAACGGTGACCGATGAGCGGGGCGCCGTTCTCCCGGGCGTGTCGGTGACCATCACCCATGTCGCCACGGGAACGGCGAGAACGCTCACCACGGACGATCGTGGCCGCTATCGGGCGCCCCGTCTCCCCGTGGGCGAGTATGAGATCCGGGCGACTCACGAGGGGTTCCAGTCGGCCGTCCGGCGCAATATCGTTCTCACCCTGGGACGCGAAGTCGTCGTCGATATCGTCATGAAGGTCGGCCAGATCACCGAGGAGATCGTCGTCACCGGTGGGGCGCGGTTGGTCAATACGACCAATGCTACCATTTCCGGGCTCATCGACCCCGAGCAGATTCGAAATCTCCCCTTGAATGGCCGATCATTTGCCGATCTCTCGGTGTTGGAAGCCGGGGTGACGCTCTTCACTAACGCGCTCTCCAGCGACGCCACCGGCGCCGGCTTCGGGGGGAGCGGCGTGCGCCTGGTGATGAATGGGATTCGGCCGGAACTGAATAACATTCTCATCGATGGCATTGACGCTCTGGATGCCTTCGGGAACGCTCCGGGAAGCGCCGCCGGCGTTCTCCTCGGCGTGGATACGATTCAGGAGTTCGAGACGATCACCGGAACCTATAGCGCCGAATATGGGCGGGCCGCCGGAGGCGTGATCAACGCGGTCACCCGATCGGGCACCAATGAATTTCACGGGTCGGTGTTCGAATTTCTCCGCAACGACAATCTGGATGCGCGCAATTTCTTCGATCTGCGGGACAAGCCCGAATTCAAGCGCAATCAGTTCGGCTTCACGCTGGGCGGGCCCATCCTGCGCGACCGGACCTTCTTCTTCACCAGCTATGAGGGGCTGCGGGAGCGCTTAGGCGTGACCCGATTCGCCCGCGTTCCCACCGCCGCGGCTCGAGAAGGGAATCTCCCCAGCGGCGCCATAGAGGTCAATCCGGCCGTCCGCCCGTTCCTGGATCTGTTTCCCCTTCCCAATGGACGGGATTTTGGCGATGGCACGGGCGAGTTCATTTTCGGCGTGAATCTGCCCACCGACGAGGATTTCTATGTCGTCAAGATCGATCATCAGATCTCCGACCGGCAATCTTTCTTCGTGCGCTACTCTATCGACGATGCCGAGAGACAGTTCCCTCCGTTAGGCAGCTTATTCGGGGCCGACCGGGAAATGGCCTTCAGCGTGCGCGAGAGTCGGCAACAACTGGCGACCATCCAGCACACGGGGATTCTCTCGCCACAATGGGTGAACACGTTTCGTTTCGGTTTCAATCGCGCGACGATCGTGGAGTTGAATTTCCCCGAGCGATTCCGACCGGATCTCTCCTTCTTCGTCGGCGATAATACCGGCATGGGCGCGATCAACGTTCAGGGACTCTCATTGGTTGGGAACACCAGTGGCGGCGCCGGGCATACCATTCAGAACGAGTTTCAGGTGAGCGATGACGTCTCCTACACGACCGGGAGTCACGGGCTCAAGTTCGGATTCGTCGCCAAGCGCTTTCAGTACAACGACAATCGCCTCTTCCAGGACAAGGGGCAGTTCGTGTTCGATGGACTGGTGAATTTCCTGCAGGGCATTCCCGTTTCGTTCATCAAGGATATCCCCGGTAGCGATTACACGAGTGCGCAGCGATTCAGCGTCTTCGGATTCTACGTTCAGGACGATTGGCGGGCCACATCCCGGTTCACGGTGAACTTGGGCTTTCGTTACGAGTTCATGACCACGCCCAAAGACGAGCTCAAGCCGGTGCGGAACTTCAAAGATCCGCTGCACGATGCCGAGGCCAGCGTCGTCTCCAACAAACCCATTCAGAATCCGTCGTTGAAGAATTTCATGCCTCGGATAGGTTTTGCCTGGGACCCGTTCGGGGATGGCAAGACATCCATCCGTGGCGGATTCGGGATCTTCTTCCAGCAGTTGACCGAAGCCAATCTCAACTTCGTCTTCCGGCTCAGCCAGCCGCCGGTCAAGACGGTGCTCATCGGCGGGCCGCCAGCTCGCCGGGCATTCCCCAAGGCGCCTATCCCCGATCCGTTCAAGCCGGTCATCGTCTTTCCGCTGGAATACGATGCCAAGAGTCCTTACACCATGCAGTGGAATCTCACCATCGAACGCGAACTCCTGCCCGATGTCGTGTTCACCATCGGCTATGTGGGGAATCGAGGGGTGCACCTGGCGGCGCCAGCCGAGATCAACTTCAATCGTCGGGAGATCCTGTCCGATGGGCGCGCCTTCTTCCCACCGGGACGACCGCAACGCATGAATCCAAACTTCGCCGCCATCAATATTCGCGACTTCGGCAGCGACTCCTGGTATCACGGATTGCAGGTGAGGGTGAGGAAGCAGATGAGTCATGGGTTCCAGGTGCAAGCCTCATATACCTTCTCCAAGGCCATCGATAACGCGCCGCCGATCCTCCGCGACTTGGAAAACAGCCCGACCATCCTGTTCGATTGGTTCCAGCGCGATCTGGACAAGTCGCTCTCCGGGTTCGATGTGAGAAACAACTTCGTGTTCAATTTCTCTTATGAGCTGCCCATCGGTCCGGACCGCGCGTGGGGGAGTGACGTGCGCGGTTTCGCCGGCAAATTGCTGGAAGGATGGCAAATCAACGGCATCCTCACTCTGGCATCGGGCAATCCATTCACCGTGGAGAACGCCTTCGATCGCGCGCGAACCTTCGCCATTGGTCCGTTCCGTCACGATCGTCCGAATGTCAAGCCGGGCGCGAGCAACAATCCCAAGATCGGTTCGCCGGATCGCTGGTTCGATCCCAATGCCTTCGAGCTCCAGCCGGCGGGCTTCCTCGGCAATCTGGGGAGGAACACGCTCATCGGTCCTGGATTGGCCAACTTCGACTTCTCGCTGTTCAAGACGACTTCCATTGGCGAAAAAGTGGATATCCAGTTCCGGACCGAGATCTTCAATATTTTCAATCGCGCCAATTTCGCCACGCCGGATCGCCCGTTTCGCTTCGTGTTTCTCGATCCCTCGGGGATACCCAGTGGAGCCGCCGGGCGGATTACCAAGACGGCCACCACATCGCGGCAAATTCAGTTCGGACTGAAGATCCTCTTCTGAGGTGATCGCTGGCCCAGTCGAGGCCCGTCCGTCCGGGAGCAGGCCTCGGTCGGTGGAGGCGGACGAGACATCACTGGCGGAGGACCCAACGACCATGCGAGCCGAAGCGCTGAAGACACACCTGGGAATCGATCGAGCCGCTCTGCTCGTCGTGGACGTGCAGAATGATTTTTGCCACCCGAACGGGGCTCTCGCCCGGGCGGGCAAGGATGTCTCCCATATCCAACGGATGATCCCCAGGTTGCTCGAGTTCATCCAGGAGGCGCGTCGCGCCGGCCTCCCCATCATTTACCTGAAAATGGAGAACGATTCCTGGACGCGCCATCGCGCTCTGGTCTCCCAGGAACTGGCCGGCAGGCGGGAGGCCCTGTGTCTCACCGGTTCCTGGGGCGCAGAATTTTATCGCCTGGCGCCGGCCAGAGATGAGCGCGTCATCGTCAAGCGGCGATATAGCGGATTCGTGAACACGGACCTCGACCTGATCTTGCGAGCGCGCGGCATTCGGACGCTCATCATGACCGGTGTGGCGAGCAACGTTTGCGTGGAATCGACGGCCCGGGATGGCTTCATGCGCGGTTATGCGATCGTCTTTCTCTCTGATTGCACGGCGGCGACGGATCCGGACGAGCATCGGGCGGCGCTGCGGAACATCGACCAGTATTTTGGCATCGTTGTGAGTTCCGAGGTCATCGTTCGGCTCTGGCGGTCGGAGAGACCGGACGCCGGCTGTAGTGAACAGACGGGGAGTTGAACGCTCGGAAAGCGAATGCGTGGGGGCTGCGAGCGCGAGGCACTCATCCCAAAGGGGCGGAACGCCCGGCGCATCCTCCCGGGAATCATCTGCTCCGGGAGCGCACATCATGAGCCAAGGAGGTATGACACGATGGAAGAGATCGTCAGAAAGCTCGTCTCTCGGAAGGCCAAACCGGGGAAGGGGGGGGTCCCTGGGAGCCTCCAACCCCATCAGGATCGGGAACTCATCGTCTCATTAGAGGCCGAGAGCCTGGAGGGGATGAGGAAGCGGGCCGTCGTGACGCTGGAACAGCCCGTCGGCAGTACCTTTTCGATCATCTGCGATGAAGGGGCCTATTTGGGCGGCGATGATACGGCGCCCCCGCCGTTGGCCTATTTCAGCGCGGCCATCGCCTTTTGACTGTTGACCCAACTTTCCCGGTTCGGGAAAATCACCAAGCTCGATGTCCGTTCCATTCGACTCAAGCAAGTGACGCGCTTCTATATGAAGGGATCGGCATTAGCGGGGACGTTGAGGGGAGGGCCGCTCGGTCTGGAGACGGAGATCGCCATCGAATCCGACGAGCCGCCGGAGAAGATTCGACATTTGATCAAGATGGGCGAGCAAACCTGTTTCACTCTTCAGTCGCTCATCCACCCCGTGCCGGTCAAAACGAGGGCGACCCTCAACGGCCATCCCCTCGACTTGCCGAGCGATGAGCCCCCGGTCACTGAGGAAGGATGAGCGTCTTTCCATCGGAGAGAACGACGGCTCATCGGCCCTCATCGCTCAGAGGAGATCGTCATGACACATCAGAGGACGCCGAACGAGAGGGAGAAGCTCAATGAGCCACGGGATAAATTCCAGGCGCTCATGGAGCGCGTGATGCGCGACAATCCGTTCTATCGGGCGAAATACGAGCCCTTGGGGTTTTCAGCTCGCCGACCGCCGACGTTCGATGAGCTGCCGCACCTGCCATTCACTCTGAAGTCGGAGCTGATCGACGACCAGCAACGCCATCCACCGTTTGGCCGTAACCTGACGTTTCCTCTGTCTCGCTATACTCGCGTGCATCAAACATCGGGGACCACGGGACGACCGCTCCGCTGGTTAGATACGGCAGAGAGCTGGCAATGGTGGCTCGATTGCTGGCAGGAGATCTATCGTGCAGCAGAGGTGAGCCCGGATGATCGCATTTTCGTGGCCTTCTCATTCGGGCCGTTCATCGGATTCTGGACGGCGTTCGAAGCGGGACAGCGGCTGGGCGCTCTGGTGATGCCTGGAGGAGGGCTCAGCTCCAAACAGCGGTTGGAGACGTTGTTGGAGAACGACGCCACGGTGCTCGTCTGTACGCCGACCTATGCGTTGCGGCTCGCCGAGGTGGCCAAAGAGAACGGCATCGATCTGGCCAGCAGCGCCATCCGGGTCACCATCCACGCGGGCGAGCCGGGCGCCAGCGTGCCCAACGTCAAATCGCGCATCGAGGCGGCGTGGGGGGCGCGCTGCGTCGATCATGCCGGCGCGACCGAGGTGGGCGCCTGGGGATATAGTTGCGGTGAGCGGAATCACATGCATATCAACGAAGACGAGTTCATTGCCGAAGTGATCGATCCGGAGACGCACGCCCCCGTCGAACCCGACGCCGATGGTGTGCAGCGGGGGGAACTGGTGCTCACCAATCTGGGACGGGTGGGGAGCCCGGTCATTCGCTACCGGACCGGCGATCTCGTCGAGTTGACCCGTCAGCCCTGTCCCTGCGGGCGCCCTACGGCGGTGCTGCGCGGCGGGGTTCTCGGGCGCATCGACCACATGTTCATCATCCGCGGGATCAACGTCTTTCCCAGCGCGCTGGAGAATCTCATTCGCGCGTTTCCCGAAATCGAAGAGTTTGAAGTCGGCGTCGAACATCACCGCGCCATGGCCGAACTCGTCATTCGGATCGAAGTCAATGGCGAGAGGCCCGCCGATGTGGCCGCGGCGCTCCAGCAGCACGTCCACGAGCGTCTCAATCTGCGACCCGTAGTCCGAGTTGTTGACCGGGGGAGCCTCCCTCGGTACGAGTTGAAAGCGCGACGATTCAAATTCTCCGAGGAGGGTCGGTGATGAAGCGATGGGGACTCTACTACGATGGTCAATGGCATGAAGCGGTCACACACCACGTGCTCCGTTCCCCGATCGATGGAGAGCCACTGGCCGAGATCGGATTGGCATCGTGGGAGGAGGCCGACGTGGCGGTGGAGAGCGTCGCTCGCGCCGCGGAAGATGTCGCCCGTCGACCGACGTTCGAGCGGGCCCGGCTCCTCCGCCAGATTGCCGAGAAGTTGGATGCCCGTCGCGAGGAATTCGCTCGGGCCATCTGTCTGGAAGCGGCCAAACCGATCACCGCGGCGCGCGCCGAAGTTCATCGCGCCATCCAAACGTTCGCCTTGTCGGCCGAAGAAGTCAATCACTTATTCGGCGAACTGCTCCCGCTCGACCTGCTCCCTGATGTGCCCAGTTCATCGGGCACGCCCATGCGGATGGCCTTGACGCGACGCGCCCCCGTGGGCCCGGTGCTGGCCATCCCAGCGTTCAATTTTCCGCTCAACCTCCCGGCGCACAAGATTGCTCCCGCGCTGGCCGCCGGATGTCCCGTGTTGCTCAAACCCGCGCCTCAGACGCCCTGGACGGCCCTCATGCTGGCGGAAGTCATCCATGAGGTGGGCGCTCCGGCCGGGAGTTTCGCTCTGCTGCCTTGCACCAATGAGGTGGCCGAGCGTCTCGTTCGCGATGAGCGATTCGCGCTGCTCACGTTCACCGGCAGCGATCGCGTGGGATGGCATTTGAAGAACATCTGTGGCAAGAAGCGAACGCTTTTAGAACTGGGAGGGAACGGAGCGGTGGTCATTGCCGAAGATGCCGATGTGAATCATGCCGTCGGTCGATGCTTGTTCGGCGCCTTCGTGTATGCCGGGCAGGTCTGCGTCGGCGTTCAGCGCATCTATGTCGTCGAGTCCCTCTATGAGCCGTTCGTTGAGAAATTCGCCAGTGCGGCGAGGAGGCTACGACCGCGAGATCCGCAGGATGAACAGTCATTATTGGGTCCGATGATCACCGAGGCGGCGGCAGCCCGCGCCCAAGCCTGGGTTCGAGAGGCCGTCGCTGCCGGAGCGGAAGTCGTCGCCGGCGGGGAACGCGACGGAGCGTGGATGGAACCAACCGTTCTCATCAACGTGACGCCCGAGATGCGCGTCGTCTGCCAGGAGGTCTTCGCTCCGGTGGTCACCATCTCATCGGTGCCCGATTGGGAAGCGGGTTTGGCCGAAGCCAACGATCCCGTTTATGGGCTTCAGGCGGGCATCTTCACCAGCAATGTACATCGCGTCTTGCAGGCATTCGATCGACTTCGCTCCGGCGGCATCGTAGTCAATGACGTCCCCACATTTCGCGCTGAGCATGTGCCCTTTGGTGGTATGAATCAATCGGGACAAGGTCGGGAGAGCGTCCGTCACACGATAGAAGCGATGACCGAATGGAAAGCGTTGATCTTCCCCTGAAGATCGAGCGCGATGGGGATAGGGGAGCGGACGTCCAATCTCATTTCGGGAGTCTGCGCGCCGTTGAACGGCCGTCGTCGGGTTGTGGTCCTTTCCGATTGTAGTGTATCATCTCAGTTCGGAATCCAACTGGGAGTGAGCCTTTGATGGGTATGAAGTTGAAATTGGCCGTCTTGATCCTCTCCTCGGTGATCGCTGTGTACGCCATCGCCGGAGGCTTGTTGCCGCGCTACGGGGTCATCGCCAGCAATGACCCCTACTCGCAAATGACCATTTTCCACGAAGTCCTCACCCGCATCGTGGAGGATTATGTGGACGAGCCCGATCTGGAGAAAGTGCGCATTGGAGCGCTGCGCGGCCTGGCCGAAGGATTGGATCCATACAGCGCCTATTTGACGCCGGACCAGGTGCGCCATTTCCGGCCCATGGAGTCAGGATATGCGGGGGAATTCGGCATGACGCTCTCCAAGGTGGCTGGATACGCCTATGTGGTCTCGGTTCTCAAAGGGAGTCCTGCCGAGGCGGCGGGCATTCAAGCGGGCGACGTCATCGAGTATGTCAACGGACGCGCCACGCGGGATATGAGTCTCTACGATGCTGTGGAGGTGTTGCGGCGATCGGGCAAGAAGGACGTGACGCTCAAGCTCTTCCGTCGGGGTCGATCCGAGACGATCACCTTGCATCCCGGCCCGGTGACCCAGCCCGATCCCATCGGAAAGATACTCGAACCGGGCGTCGGCTACCTGCAGGTGTTGAGTCTGGCCCCCGGCCAGCCGGCCAAGGTGAGGGCGACGTTGCTCGATCTGATGAATCGGGGAGCCAAACGCCTGGTCCTGGATCTGCGCGGGACGGCCGATGGGCAACTCGCCCAGGGCGTCGAGGTGGCCAATCTCTTCATCGAAGAGGGGACGTTGGCCGAGGAACTGGGAAAGGAAGGGCAGGTCGTACGCCAATTCCCGGCGCGGCGTGACCAGCGAGTGTTCAACGGTCCCCTGGCCGTGCTCGTCGATCGGACGACGGCGAACGCTGCCGAAGTGGTGGCCGCGGCCATTCTGGAGAATAAGCGCGGTGACGTCGTCGGCGAGCGCACCTTTGGCGTGGGCGGTGAGCAGGAACTGTTCCGCCTTCGCGATGGCGGGGGATTGCTCATCACGACCCGCAAATATGCTTCACCGTCGGGGAAGCCCTTCATGGGGGCGACGTCGGCCACCAGCGGCGTCATGCCCAATGTGGAAGTGCGCCGGACGGATCTGGCCGAATTGCCCACTCCCGAGGAACTGGAGGAAGAGGGATTGCCGCAGGAAGAAGGGGCTCCGAGGGTGGAGAAGCCGTCCCAGGAAGACCATCAGTTGAAGAAAGCGCTGGAGTTACTTCGTCGCGCAAAACGGTGATCAGTTAATCGGAGGGAGATTTCGCCGCTCCCTCCATCACTCTCCTCAAGATGAAACTCATGAATCTCGCCTCGTCGACCAGCCTGAGTTCGGATTGAACAATCCACAGAGGCGGGTCTGTAGGGAGATCGCGCGATCTCAGTCGCATCCAATCTTTCTCCGTCGTCAGTATCCATTCCGCCCCAGCTCTCCGCGCTTGAGCGTATATGCGGTGAAGGTCGCTCGGGGAAAAGAAATGATGATCGGGAAAAGCTCGCTGAACGACGACGCGGGCGCCGAAATGGCTCACATCCTCGACGAATCGCATCGGCTGACCGATGGCGCAAAAGACGGCGACTCGACGTCGTTCGAGCCGCTGGGGAAGGACCGTCTCTTCGGACCGCGGATTGAGGAGTCCGGTTATCTCTCGGTAAGCATAGAACACGGGTTTGTCACCAGCCAGCGCTTCGATGCTCGTTGTGAGCTCCTCCTGATTGAAAGGGCGATCAGCATGGGTGATCACAATGGCGCTGGCGCGCCTCATCTCGCTGAGAGGTTCCCGCAAGCGACCGAGAGGGAGTGGCTGTTGGCCACCGAATGGATCGAGCGCATCGATGATCAGGAGATCGAGGTCGCGTTCCAAGGCCAGATGTTGAAATCCGTCATCCAGGATGATGAGATCCGGAGCGTACCGCTGCTCCACCCAGCGTCCCGCTTCATATCGATGGGCATCGGCGACGACAATGACGCCCGGAAGATGTTTGGCCAGTAACAGGGGTTCGTCTCCGGTCAGATGGACATCGTCCAGGACCTTCTCTCCGTCGGAAACGAGTTGACGGCGTCGTGGGTGTTTTCGTCCATATCCGCGCGTGAGGATGGCGACCTTGTACCCCTGCCCGCTGAGCGCGGAGGCGAGATACTCGACCAGTGGCGTCTTCCCCGTTCCTCCGACGGTGATGTTCCCCACGCTGATGGTCATCGTGCGGAGTCGCCTGGATGTCAGGTAGCCCGTGCGATAGAGGGCCAGGCGAAACCGAACGCCAAACGAATAGCCTGTGGCCAGGCCAGCCAGGAGGGGGCGGGGAAGGTTCATGATCCAGTGGTGCGGAGCATGTGGTCGGATATCCGCGGTCACCGTTCAGTGAACTCCTCCGTTCGACGATGTCCCATCAATTCCTCCGAAGAATCGGCCGATCTCGGCCCAGGTCCGCTCGGTGGCGCCCCGATTTCGATCCAGCAGATGGCGCGCCCGCCGTCCCATCTCCTCTCGGCGATGGACATCCTTGAGGAGGTGTTCGAAGACCTCGGCGAGCTGTTGCTCATAGGCGTTCTGCGGCGACTGTGGCAACTGGATGAGGGCGTGTTCGGCTTTGAACTCGTCAATGATGGCTTGGAAGTTCGATGTGTGTGGCCCCACAACGATGGGCTTTCCAAATCGGGCTGGTTCTAAGATATTATGGCCGCCAACGGGCACCAGAGAGCCGCCGACGAACACGACATCAGCCATGGCGTAGACGGCGGCCAGCTCCCCTAACGTGTCCAGAAGTATGATCCGGGACGATCGCGCCGCCCGTTCTCTCTTCGCCTCACTGCGCCGAATGAGATCGAATCCCATTCGCTCGATGAGCGCCGCCACCTCCTCGAACCGTTCCGGGTGCCTCGGGGCGAGCAATAAGCGTACATTCTCTGTCCCGGGCTTTTGGGTGAGAAGGGTGAAGGCCTGGAGCAACCACCGCTCCTCGCTGGGCGCCGTGCTCCCGGCGACGATGAGCGGTTGGCCGGCGAGATCGAGCAGATCGTTCAATTCGCTTATTTTTTGATCGACGTTCGGAATCTCCAGATCATATTTCAAGTTGCCGGTGATCACGACTCGCTCGGGATCGGCCCCCAGAGCCAAAATCCGTTCGGCATCTCGGGCGCTTTGCATGAGCAGGAGCGTGAAATGGTCCAGGACGCGCTCCATGAAAGGGCGAACAGCGCGATAGCCAGCGAACGAGCGATCCGAGATCCGCCCGTTAATGAGAATGACCGGGATGCCGCGCTGGCGACAGAGGCGCAAGAAAGTCGGCCAGATCTCCGTTTCGACGACCAGGATGAGGGAGGGAGCGATGGCCTCGAGGCAGCGGCGAACGCTGAATCCGAAATCGAAGGGGAAGTAGATCACGCGGGCCCACTCGCCGAACCGTCGACGAGCCACGGCGTGTCCCGTCTCCGTGACCGTGGACACGACGATCTGGACGCCCGGCGCCCGATCATGGAGGAGGCGGAGCAGGGGATAGACGGCCAGGGTTTCGCCGACGGAGACGGCATGCACCCAGACGGTCGCCGCGCCGGATGACTTCATATGACCGACGTGACCGAGTCGCTGACGCAACGTGGATACGTACTTGTTGTGTCGAACGGCTTGATAGATGAAATAAGGAGAGAGGGCGACCGCCGTTAAGACCAGACCGAGCGTATATAGCACATACATGGTCACTGGACCTCAGTTCCTGGGATCGCCACCATCACCCTTTGACGCGCTCCAGATAGGTTCCCTCGGTGGTATCGATGCGGACGATGTCGCCCGGCTCCACGAAGGGGGGGACTTGAACCACGAGTCCCGTCTCGAGCTTGGCCGGTTTGTTTTGAGCGCTGACGGTCGCTCCCTTCAAACTGGGTTCGGTTTCCACCACTTTCAGGTCCACGGTCGGAGGCAACTGAATGCCAATGGGCTCGCTCTGATAAAACTCGATGGTGATGCGGGCATTGGGGAGAAGGTAGTGGATGGCATCACCGAGAATCTCTTCAGAGAGCGAAACTTGTTCGAAGGTCTCCGTATTCATGAAGACGTAACTGTTGCCGTCATAATAGAGGTACTCGAACTGCTGCTCATCGAGAATGACGCGTTCGACCGATTCGGTGGATCGGAATCGATACTCGAAGGAACTTCCCGTTCGGAGGTTTCTGAGTCGCGTTTGAACCACAGCTTGTCCTTTACCAGGGGTGACGTGGCGGAACTCCATCACCTTGCAGGGATCTCCACTCACATTGATGACCATCCCCCGTCTGATCTGCGTCGCTTGCATCCTGATATCCTCCCAGGTAGAACATCCGCTCTCGGCTTCGCGCTCGACACGCACCGAGAACCAAAAGTATCATTCTAGCCTCACCCGGCCGGTTGTTCAAATCCAGGCGCGCTTTCCTGGTGATGGGTGCCGACGATGAGAGCGTCCGCAGCCGGTTCGGTCGGGGCGCCGAGTTCACATTCCGGTCGATCAAAAAAAGCGCGCCCATCGGGGGGCGCGATTCATTCTAGACTAAGGAGGAGCTATGAGGTTTTCCGTTCTGAGAGACGCTCGGCGAGGGAAAGAGGTTGCCTCGCTCAGAGGGGGGATGCGCCCCATCTCGGGGGACGGGGCGCAACAAGCATCATATGACCAAGGAGGTTATATGACTCAGCATCCGCTGCTTTTAGACGTCGATTCGCCCCTCAGTCGTTGCCCGCGATTTTTTGTATTTGCCGAACGATCATTGAAGGGTCGCCGCCGCCGACGTGCCAAACCAGGCCCGCGATTTTATTGTGTTTGCCGAACGATCATTGAAGGAGCCCCCCGCGCGATTGAAACGGTATCCGCGAGGTGGTGAGAGGAGAGGTCTGGCGGGGCGGACGGGACTTGAACCCGCGACCTCCGGCGTGACAGGCCGGCGTTCTGCACGTCTGAACTACCGCCCCAACCGATGCATCGAGCCTCCACTGGTAGGCACGGTGGGACTCGAACCCACAACCTCCACCTTGTAAGGGTGGCCGTCTACCATTGACTGTACGTGCCTCCCGCACGAGGGTTTCATATTAGCCCTCGGAGCCCTCCTTGTCAAGGTGAGCGGGGTGAAGGTGACGGGAGGATGCATGCGGGGAGATCGATCACGGGAGCGTTCCAGACCGGTGGCCGTGCGGCCTTGGGCGAGGTCTGTCTTTGACCGGCGGCGCGAATGGGTGAGGTCCCTTCAGCCGTTCCGGTCAATGGCGCATCGAGGGACAGTCTGCTACCCTTTCACGATGATGGGGAGCAACTGGATCGTCAATATCGAGCATGCGGGGTTATGAAGAAGGAGATGCCCGACCGACGTCGCGTCGATACACCGAATGCGTCGCCACCACCCCCCCTCCCTTCCGGATCGGAGGCGGGCGTCATCTTCGGACGCAACGTCGTGCGGGAAGCGTTGAAGGCGGGATCTCGAAACATCCACCGATTGATGATCGCCAAGGGAGTGAAATCCGCGCACGTTCGGGAGCTGGTCAACCTGGCCAAAGCGCGGGGCGTGCCCGTTCAACGAGTAGAGAAGAAAGTGCTCGCTCGGATCGTCGGGCCAGCCAAGCATCAGGGCATCGTCGCTCTCGTCGCCTCGCACCCTTATGAGGAGGAGGATGAGGTGTTGGCCCGCCTTCGATCGGACTCCCTTCTCATCCTGCTCGATGAGGTGGAAGATCCCCACAACCTCGGTGCGATCATTCGTACTGCCCACTGTGCGGGCGCCGATGCCGTGGTCATCACCAAACATCGGTCTGCGGGGCTCACCCACACGGTGGCCAAAGCTTCGGCCGGAGCCGTCGAATACATCTCCGTGGTTCGGGTGACCAATCTCCCTTCGTTCATCGAGCGGCTCAAGGAGGTTGGTGTTCGAGTCATCGGAGTAGATCCGCGAGGAAACCGCCCCTACACGGCTGGAGTATACCGGGGGCCCGTGGCGTTGGTGTTCGGCAGTGAAGGCAGGGGATTGCGTCGTCTCACTCGGGAGCGATGCGATGATCTGGTCACCATCCCCATGAGGGGGGAGATCGACTCTCTCAACGTCTCGGTTGCCGTGGGCGTCGTCGTGTTTGAAGTTTTGCGCACTCGGGGGGATGAGAGTTAATGTCTTATCTTTCAAATAATTACGGATGATCGCGAAGGGCTTGGTGGGCGTTCGTGTGAGTCTTCTCTTTTCCAGCTTGGGGGTTGTGATATACTTTTAAACGGCTGTCAAAACGGACCTTAATTCGGCATGAGTCTGGAGGTGAGAGGTGAGCACATCGGCGGTAGAATTTGATCGATTATCGGTGGAGCAGAAGCTCCGCATGTATGAAGCCCGCGATGCCATCATCAATCGCATTAATCCGGAGGTGAACCGGGTCATTGACCTGGACAAATTCCTTCAGGCGACGGCCGATACGTTGGGTCGGCTCATGGAGGTGGAGCGCTGCAACCTCCTCATCGTCTCGCCCAGTGGGGAACTGACCATTGGGTATGAGTATCGATCGGATCCCTCCATCCCCTCGATGCTGAATATGAAGATTCCCGCCGATCTGAGGACGGTGAGGGCTAAACTCGATCTCAGCCGACCGATTGCCGTCGATGATACCAGCGCGCTGTCGCTAGACCCGGTGATCGGTAAGATCGTCGAGATGACGCAGACGCGCTCCTTGCTGGTGGTTCCGGTCGTCCTGAAAGCCGAACTCCTCGGGCTCATCGGCTTGCACTACTGTAAGGCCGTTCATCACTGGAAACTGGAGGAAGTGGCCTTCGTCGAGTCCATCGCCCGCCAGGTGGCCATCGGTTATGAATACACGCGGCTCTATACGGAGAAGGAGAAAGAGGCGCGGATCACGACGGCCTTGCTGGAGATCGCCAACGAGATTAATGCCGGAGAGGATCTCATCAAGGTGACCGCTTCGGTCATCGATAAGGCGCTCAACCTGGTCGGCGCCGACTATGGCTGTATCGGGATACTGGATGCCAAAGGCGAGACGCTTCGGTTCGATATCTTCCGGGGGAAAGGAGGGAAGGAGCTGCAGGATCGCACGGTGAATGTTCGGCTGGAACCTCGCCTCCGCTCGATGTTCTCGTTGAACACGATGTTGAGGCTCGAAGATCCCGCCCAGGATGACCGCGCGGCTTTCCTCCTGCATCATCTCTTCCCGGGAGCCCGCTCGGCATTGGTCACACCAATTCTGATCAAAGATCGCGCTTTCGGGACGCTCAATCTCGTTTGGGAGCGGGAACATCACCGATTCTCCGATTACGAGGTGGAACTCATCGCCGGGATCGGCAATCAGATTGCCATTGCTCTGGAACGCGATCGACTGAGCGCCGAGGTGGTTCGGTTGCGCGAAGAACTCAAAGGCGTGAAAGCCCAGAAGCCCATCATCGGTGTGAGCGACAAGATCAAGACGTGCATCGAGATGGCGCTCAACGTGGCGACCAGCGATGCCACCGTATTGCTTCAGGGCGAATCGGGTACGGGCAAGGAACTCATCGCCCACATGATCCACGTCAATAGTCGACGAGCGGATAAACCACTGGTGAAGATTAATTGTGGAGCGTTGCCCGAGACATTGCTGGAGACGGAATTGTTCGGCCATGAACGCGGCGCGTTCACCGATGCCCACGTTCGCCGCATCGGGAAGTTCGAAGAGGCCAATGGCGGAACGCTGTTTCTGGATGAGATCGGCGAAATGAGCCTCAACGCTCAGGTGAAGCTTCTGCGCGTAATCCAGGATGGTGAATTCACGCGAATCGGCGGCAATCAGATCATCAAGACGGATGTGCGCATCATCGCGGCGACCAACATCGATCTCTCCGAGGCGGTGGAAGCCGGCCGCTTCCGGCGCGATCTGTTTTATCGCCTGAACGTCTATCCCATTCAGTTACCCCCTCTCCGGGAGCGGAAGGAGGATATCTATCCGCTCGTCTTGCACTTCATCGAGGTGTACAAAAAGAAGTCCGGCAAGCTCATCACCGGGATCACCGATAAGGCACTGCACTTGCTCAAACAGTATGATTGGCCGGGGAACGTGCGCGAGCTGGAGAACGCCATCGAGCGAGCGATCATCGTGGCCAGTGGGCGAATGATCACCGTTGACGATCTCCCGGAGATCGTCCGTCGTGGCCACAGCGAGAATCTCCGGCCCACGTTGGAGATCGAATTGGGGACTCCCCTGGAGGAAGTGGAGAGGCGGGTCATCCTGGAGACGCTCGATTACACCCGGGGTGAGAAGACGAAAGCCGCCCGATTGCTCGGTATCGGTCGGAAAACGCTGTATCGGAAATTAGCTCGATACCAGATCTCGGCCAACGAAGCACTGAAAAACCCGGTTCGAGGGGGAGCGAAAAAGGAAAATGACCTTGGGAACCTTCTCGAAGGTGACGGTCAACCCAAGGTCATTTGACTCAGCATCAGTGGTGCTACCGTTGTTAACGATCATGGGTCGGGCTGAGTTCCCTCAAATGAGCCCAGGTAACAGGGCACAGGGCTTGGCCGAGCCGACAGAGGAAGCGACTGAGTTCCCTCAGGGGGGCCGAGCCGTTGGGTTTGTGCCCTCCCCGATGTCTGGTTACAATAGGGGGGAGTTTTTCGAGAGGAACAGTACTGATGAATGAACCTCCAGACAAGTTGCGCGTCGTTCGGTTGGTGAAGAAGAAGGCGAGATCCTCGAAAGAGCAACAAGGGTCGGCAGAGACTCGGGCTCACGGAAGGGGAAAGTGGTCCATGGAGCGCCCGCCCATGAAAAAATCCTCCAAGCGGTGGGCGAAAAAGAAAGGGCGGCGAGGGGCGACCAAGCGTAAGCCGGCGCAGTCGGCGCCCCCACCATCACCGGTGGTCCTCACCGAAGAAGATCGCAGGAAAATTCTGGAACTCTACCAGGCCATGGTCCGCGCCGATGAGCGTCCACCCGGCGGAAGGCGCCGGAAGATCGCCACTATGCTCAACCTCCCCTATAAAAAAGTGGCCGAGGTGGTGAAAAATTTCTTGACCCATGCGCGCTACCGGCGAACGAACTTCGAGATCGAAAAAGCGTACTGGCGAGCCATCCAGGCTGGCGAGACCAATGCCCGGGCTATCGCCGCCCAAATCGCTGGTCAGCTCCAATTGGCCGAAGGGCGCGTCTGGTGGTGGTTGAAAAAGCTTCACGAGCCGCGGAAATCGTTCGCTCAAGATCCCGAGATCGAGGAGAGCAAGCGGGAGGTCATCCTCGCCGAGTATCAGGCCTACCTCCAGCGGACGGAGCCTCCGCAAAAGGGCCTTCATCTCACGCTCGCGGAACGAATCGGTGGCTTGACGCCACGACAGGTTCACAAAGTGCTCTGGGAATATCGCATAGGGATCTGGAACTCATTGGAGGGAATCGAACAACCGCCCCCCTCTGCCACCCCATCGCCTGGGAGTCAGTGATGGTGCCCGCTCGGCAGGACGCGACCCGGCGCCATTCCGCCCCGAACGCGACGGGATGACGACGCACGGCGATAAACCAACACAATGTTCGAGCACTCACCGAGGCCGCCGAATCGTGTTTTCTCCACATAGCTGGCCGGGTTATCTGAAAGGAGCAGCGAACCGATGAACAATTGGGATCGAGACCATATTGAGGCCCTAGGGCGAGCCGTCAGTCGCCTCATCGCCGATCACTGGGCGAAACTCGACGAGATGAACGTCTTCCCCGGAGTCACTCCCCAAGAGGTGGAACGGGCTCTGCAGGCTCCCATTCCCGAGCGGGGGAGCGACGCCCATGAGGTGCTGCGCGAGTTCCAAGAGAAGATCCTCCCGTATTGCATGACCATTCCCAGCCCCAACTACTACGGGCTCCTCAATCCGACGCCCACGCTCATCAGCATCTTCGCCGATGCGCTCGCCTCAGCGCTCAACCAGAACGTCGGTGCCTGGGGACACTCGCCTTCGGCCACCACGGTCGAGAAGCAGGTCGTTCGGTGGCTCTGTGACGTGATCGGTTATGATGAGAACGCACTGGGAACATTCACCAGCGGGGGCACTATGGCCAACGTCACCGGGCTCAAGCTGGCACTCCACGCGTGCCTGCCTCACGTGGCGGAGCAGGGATTAACCTCCGTGGGACGGCCGGTGACCATCTATGTCTCCGAGGAAGGGCATTTTTCCATCGATCGGGCGGCCGATGTGCTGGGCCTCGGGAGAGCGAACGTGAGGAAGATTCCCGCCGATGACCGCTTCAAGATCGACGTTCGTCGACTGGTAGAGCAGATCGAACGGGATCAGCGGGAGGGGCGGATTCCCTGTGCCGTGATCGGTGTGGCGGGAACGACGAGCACCGGCGCCATCGATCCATTGAACGAGCTGGCCGATATCGCCGAACGGTTCGGCCTCTGGTTCCACGTGGATGCCGCCTACGGGGGCGCCGCCGTGTTATCCGAGAGCGTCCGTCCTCGATTGGTGGGGATCTCTCGAGCGGATTCCATCACCGTTGACCCTCACAAATGGTTTTTCGTCCCCTTCGCCGCCGGTCTCATCCTGGTCAAAGAGGGGAAGCGACTGCGCCAGACGTTTGACATCCATCCCGCCTATATCCCACAGAGGAGCAGCCTCACTGGCGAAGAGACGCTCAACTTTTTCCAGCACGGTGTTCTGGGATCGCGTCGCTTCGTCGGGCTCAAATTGTGGATGTCGCTCAAGCACCTGGGAACCGAGTGGTATGCGAATGTCATCGACAGGCAGATCGAATTATGTCGGTATCTGGCTCGCCGCGTCGAGGATCATCCCGATTTTGAGGCCTGCGCGCCGGTGGAATTGGGGATCTTCTGCTTTCGCTATTTCCCTCAAACCCTGCGTCGCCAATACGCCGAGGCCGACGCCGCCCGGCGTCACCAGATCGACCAACTCCTCAATGAGACCAACCTGCGCCTTCAAATCCTCGTCGAGCAGAGCGGCAAGGCCTGGTTCTCCACCACGTTGCTCAAGGGCGTCCGCGCGCTGCGCATCAATATCCTCAGCTATCTGACCCGACGGGAGCATATCGATCGGCTGTTCGCCCTCATCGAGGAAAAGGCTCCCCTGGCCCTTTCCCAGGTGGAGAGGTGAATTCTCACTCTGTTCGATGACGGCCACCGCCCTCGGTGGAGGCGAGGTGGCGGAGGCGGTCTTCCAGAAGGGCCTCGGCATCATGAGCGGTGGTGGCGGAGCCTCTCGATGGCTCGCTTGACCGAGCACTGGGTGGCCGTGAGCGCCCGTCGCGCTTCGGCGAGACCGGTTCCGGTGGCTCTCATGACGAGAGCAGCTTTCAGATCCCCTCCGGCTTCGTCCAGTAATCGAGCCGCCTCTTCCTCAGAGAGATGAAATTGAGCCCGAAGAATGGCTCGCGCACGACGTCGCAGCTTCTCGCTGCCGAGTTGCAGATTGGACATCATGTTTCCATATGTATATCCCAGTTGGATCATCACCGTCGTGCTCAGCATATTGAGGACCATCTTCTCGGCCGTGCCCGCTTTCAATCGCGTCGAGCCGGCAATGACTTCGGGGCCAACCACGGGGGTGATCGAGATGTCGGCGAATTGAGCGATAGCGGGCCGTGGAGTGCACGCGATGGCGATGGTCAGCGCGCCCAGGCGTCGAGCGCGCTCCAGGGCGGCGAGGGTGAACGGTGTTCGTCCGCTGGCCGTCAAGCCCACGACGGCGTCCCGAACGGTGACGCCTCGGGCGTCGATGGCCTCGGCGCCCGCCCGGGCATCATCCTCGGCACCTTCCACTGCGCGCCAACAGGCCTCCGGACCTCCGGCGATGATGGCCTCGACCAGTTCCGGCGGTGTGCCGAACGTGGGCGGACATTCAACAGCATCGAGGACGCCGAGACGGCCGCTGGTCCCCGAACCCACGTAGAAGAGGCGCCCTCCATTGCGCAGCCGCTCGACGATGGCTTCGACGGCGGCGGCAATCTGGTGGAGTTCTTTTTCTACGGCATGAGCCACCCGTTGGTCTTCCTCGTTCATCAATCGGAGGATCTCGATGATTGGACGTTCATCGAGATTCATGGTGCGCGGATTCATCTGTTCGGTGATGAGAGACTCCCCCAGCATGTCTTTTTGAGGGAGAGCGTCTGGCTGTTCATCTCTCATAGGGTCAAGCATAGCCTGGAGATGCCGACTGTCAAGATGTGTTGGCCAGCGAGGGCATTTACTCCCCGAGTCCATCGGCGCTAGACTTATTGTCCGCGATGCCAATGAAAACGGGAAGGTTGAGGCTCGGATGAGAACAGTCAGTGTGATTCTTTGTCTCGTCATCATCGGGACGAGCAGCATCAGCGGAGGTGAAATCGGCTTCCGGGAGATCCCCTGCAGGGCATCGTCTTCTGATGAGAGCGCGGCTTGGGTGGAGAGGACGCTCGCCCGAATGACGTTGGACGAAAAGATCGGCCAGCTCCTGGTTCCGGCACTGCACTCCACGTTCATGAATCCTCAGAGCGAGCCATTCCGGGAGATCGCGCGAAACATCACGCGATTCCACGTCGGCGGGTATCACGCTTTTGGCGGAGATCCCGCCGCTCTGGGACTGTTGGTCAATCGCCTGCAGAAGTTGGCCAAGGTGCCACTGCTGATCACGGCGGATCTCGAGGGAGGGCCAGGGTATCAGTTTCGCGGCGCGACGCGACTGCCGCGAGCCATGGCCTTGGCGGCCGCCGGCAGCGAAGCGTTGGTCTATCAGGCGGGCAAGATCGCCGCCTTGGAAGGACGGGCCATGGGCATCACCGTCAATTTCTATCCCGTCGTTGACGTCAACAATAATCCCCGTAATCCCATCATCAACATCCGATCGTTCGGTGAGGATGTCCGTCTGGTGGCCCGTTTCGCTCAGGCCTACATTCGTGGCGCCCAGGATCACGGTCACATCGCCACGGCCAAGCATTTCCCCGGGCACGGCGATACGAGTCGGGATTCTCATCTGGAACTTCCGGTGATCGCCGTGAATCGTCAACGATTAGAGCGCGTGGAATTGCCTCCGTTTCGCGCTGCCATCGAGGCGGGTGTGGGGGCCATCATGGTCGCTCACATCTCCTTGCCCGAGATCGAGTCCCAACCGGGAGTTCCGGCCAGCCTCTCTTATGCTGTGACCACTGAGTTGTTGCGCCACGAACTCGGATTTCATGGACTCGTCTTCACCGATGCCCTGACCATGCAGGGCGTGGCGAGCCATTTCCCGCCCGAGCAGGTGGCCGTTCGGGCCGTGAAGGCGGGCGCCGATCTTCTCCTGCTCCCCGTGGATGTCGAGCGATCGTTTCGCGCGCTCAAGGAGGCCGTCCAATCCGGTGAGATTCCCCTCGCCCGCGTGGAGGCTTCGGTGCGCCGCATCCTGGCGGCCAAGGCTCGACTCGGTCTCCATAAAAAGCCATTTGTCGATTTCGATCAACTCGAGTCGGTGGTCGGAAACATCGAGCATCAGCGCCTGGCCCGGGAGATGATGGAGCGGGCGCTCACACTGGTTCGCGATCGGCGAAAAGTCCTGCCGCTCGCCCTCAATGCGAGCCAGCGCGTTCTCATCGTGAACATGCTCGATTCGCGTAATGGCTGGCGCGAAGGTCCGCCCGGCCGGACATTCAGAGAGGAATTCCTGAAGCGGCACCAGAAGACGATCGACGTTCTCATCGATGACTATACGCCCAAAGAGGCGCGAGAAGCGATCGAGAAGCTGGCCGATGTCTGCGATGCCGTGGTGGTGACCGGATTCATTCGCGTGGCCGCCTATAAAGGATCGATCAGCTTGAGCGAGGGGCAGCTCGATGTCCTTCGTTTCCTCTCGACGATGAACAAACCCTTCATCTTCGTCTCGTTCGGGAGTCCCTATGTCCTCTCGTTCGTCCCTCAGTTGCCCGCCGTGATCCTGACATACGAGTATTATCCGGAGGCTGAACGAGCAGCAGTACGCGCCATTTTCGGCGAGATCCCGTTCAGGGGTCATCTGCCGGTGAGTCTCCCCGGGGCGTATCCCGTCGGTCACGGATTGAGCCTGAACAAGAAACAGCAGCCGGACCAGGCAGGGAGTTTCTGGCCAGCTCAATCGACATCGGCGGGTCCAGCGAAACGCATTGACCGCTCGCCTGGGATAGTCATCGGTAGATGAGATATTTCCTCCTCACGCGCATGAAGCGTTCGACGTCCGATTGCCACAAGGCCGAGAGAGACGCCGTGGACGCCCCCTCTTTCAACGCTTGCCAGACGGCTGTGTTGGCCAGCAATCGCAGGAATCGATCGACATCCCACTTCTGGGGATAGAGTTCTCTCAAGGCGACGGCGATCTCTAAGCCGCAGCGAACCGGACGGAACCGACGCCGGTCGGTGACGATGATGTGAACCCCAGGGCATCGGCGACCAGCAAATATGCTCTTGGTCGGCGTGAACTCTACGGGGACGAAGCGAACGCCCGGGAGACCGGCCTCATTGAGCCGGCGAGCCAATCGACGCCCATCGAGCCAGGGCGCGCCAATGAGCTCGAATGGTCGGTCTGTGCCGCGACCGACCGAGAGGTTCGTGCTCTCCAGCAATCCGATGCCCGGATACAGCGTCGCCGCGACGAGGCTTCGCATGTTCGGCGAAGGGTCGATCCAGAGTAACCCCGTGTCGTCATACCACGCCCAGCGCGACCAGCCGCGCATGGGGATGACTTCGAGATCCAGGTCGAGATGCTTCTCGCCCTTGAACAATTTGGCCAACTCGCCGACGGTCATGCCGTGTCGCACCGGCAGGGGATAATAGGCGGTGAACGAGAGACGATCTTCATCGGCGACCGGCCCTTCGACGTCAACGCCATTAATGGGATTGGGGCGGTCCAGGACCATGAATCGAATGCCGGCGCGAGCGGCCGCTTCCATGGCGTACCCCATAGTGGTGATGTAGGTGTAGAACCGCGCTCCCACATCCTGTATATCGAAGACGAGCGTATCAATGCCTCGCAGCATGTCCGGCGTCGGCCTCCGGTGTTCGCCGTAGAGGCTGTAAATGGGGACGCCCGTCGCCTCATCTCGAGAATGAGCGACCGACCCTTCGGCTCGGCCGCGAATCCCATGTTCGGGACTGAAGATGGCCACCAGCTCAACGTTGGGAGCTCGGTCGAGGAGGTCAATCGTTCGCCGACCTTGACCGTCGCGCCCCGTTTGATTAGTGATCAGGCCCACGCGCTGACCGTTGAGAGGAGCGAACCCCTCGCGCTCGAGAACATCAATGCCGGTGAGCGTCATGAGCGATGTGCCCTGGGATGCGGCTCGTCCATGGCCGGATTCACTTTCTCGCTCTCCTTCGGGAGGAACGTTGGCGATGATGGAAGCGGCGACAATGGAAGCCACTCGCCCGCGCAAGCTGACGACATCGCCCTTTCCGTCGGGGTGAACGCGATTGCTGAGAAAGATGACGAAGCTCTCCGTTTGAGGATCGATCCAGATGGACGTGCCGGTGAACCCGGTATGGCCGAATGAACCGATGGGGAAGAGGTCGCCTCGATTGGAGGAATATCGCGTGTTGATATCCCATCCCAGTCCACGCCACTCGTTCGGCGGAAGTCCACGAGCAGAGGTCATGCGCCTGACGCCCAATGGGCTCAGGATGCGCACGCCGTTGTACTGGCCGCCGTTCAGCATCATCTGACAATAGATGGCCAGATCATCGGCCGTAGAGAAGAGACCGGCGTGACCAGCCACGCCCCCGAGAAGAAACGCTCTGGGATCATGGACTTCGCCGATCAGCCAGCGTCCATCTCGCTCTTCCGTCGGTGCCGCTTTCGCCCGGAGTTGGGCCGGGGGGAGAAACATCGTGTGACGCATGCCCAGTGGCTGAAAGATATAACGATGAGCGAAAGCGTCCAATCGAAGGCCGGAGACGCGTCGGACCAGTTCGCCGAGAACGATGTATCCGACGTCGCTATAAACGAACCGGGTGCCCGGTTCGTAGATTGGGCTGAGCGAATAGATCCGCTCCAGAGCTTCCTCCGGTCCTCGTTGATAATCGGCCAGATCATTGTCGGGCAATAATCCGCCCCGGTGGGTGAGCAGTTGCTCAATGGTGATCCGCTCTTTTCCATTTCGCCCGAACTCGGGAATATATTTCGAGACGCGATCGCCGAGACGGATGAGGCCGCGCTCGACGAGGATCATGATGGACGTGGCCGTGGCCACCACTTTGGTGAGCGAGGCGAGATCGAAGACGGTATCGATAGTCATCGGAAGAGGCTCGGGCCGAAGCGCCCGGTGGCCGAACGCCTTTCGATAAACGATTCGCCCGTGGCGAGCCACGAGGATGACGGCGCCAGGCAACTCGCCCCTGGCGATGGCATCGCGAACGACGCCATCGATGGCGGCCAGCCGCTCGGCGGACATCCCGACGCTCTCGGGTTGGGCGAGGGGCAACGGGGGATATTCCCGCTGGTGAGATTGAAGGGGGACGCTTCCTCGGGTCAGACCGAGGAGCATGATGAGACTCACCCACAATCGCCAATATGCTGGTTTCGTTGATCCTCTCATAAATGGACCCTCTCTTGGGGGCAAATTGAACCCGATGGCGTCAGCGTTCATGACCATCGGGTAGGCATGTCTCTTATCACGTCCCATCATGAGTGTCAACCACCTTCGCCGATGGGTGCGACGATCCGAGGAAACGGCCGTGCCGCTCACGGTCGTCCTGCTTGAAAAGCGGGAGATTCATTTCTTATACTGGCTCGGCCACCGCCAACGAGGAGATCGGATGTGAAGCTGAGCGACATGGACATTGCCATCATTGTCCTCTATCTATTGGGCGTCGTCGCCCTGGGAAGTTCTTTCCGTCGCCGACAGCGAGACGTCAGAGATTATTTTCTCGGCCGTCGAGATCTCCCCTGGTGGGCCATCACCGGATCTATCGTCGCGACCGAAACGAGCACGCTCACCTTCATCGGCGTTCCTGCCCTGGCCTTCGCCACCAACCTCACGTTCATTCAGCTCGTCCTCGGTTATCTCGTCGGTCGGTTGATCGTTGTTCTTTTATTGATCCCTCCGTATTTTCGAGGCGAGCTATTGACCGCCTATCAATTGTTGCGTCGGCGCTTTGGCCTGGCGACGGAGCGGAGCGCCTCGGCGCTGTTCCTGGTGACGCGAACGTTGGCCGATGGCGTGCGATTGTTCGCCACGGCTCTGGTGCTCGTCGTCATGACCAATCTCAATGAGTTCGAGGCCATCGTCATCATCGCTGTGGCCACCGTGGTGTATTGTTACCTGGGCGGCATGCGGGCTATCATCTGGACGGACGTCACCCAGTTACTGATTTATCTGGTGGGGGCTGTGGTTGCAGCGATCATTCTCGTCAATGATATTCCCGGTGGGTGGGCAGAAGTCGTTCGGTTGGGACAGGAACACGGCAAGTGGCAGTGGGTGGACTGGCGATTCGATCTGGCCCGAACATACACATTCTGGTCCGGTCTCGTCGGCGGAGCATTTTTCACCACGGCGACGCATGGTACGGACCAGCTCATGGTCCAGCGATATCTCTGTGCTCGCTCCCGACGACAAGCGACGCTGGCCCTACTGTCCAGTGGAGTGGTTATCGCCATTCAGTTCCTCTTGTTCCTGACTATCGGCGTTATGTTGTTCGCCTATTACAAGCATTTTCCTCCCCCGCAACCATTCGATCAACCGGACAGGGTCTTCCCTCATTTCCTGGTCACGGCGCTGCCACCGGGCATCCGGGGATTGGTCATCGCCGGCGTATTTGCCGCCGCGATGTCCACGCTCTCCTCATCGTTGAACTCCTTGTCGGCCTCTTCGGTTGAGGATTTCTATCGTCCCCTCAAGGCAGGCGAACCCGAGGCTCACTATCTGCGCGTCGCTCAAAGTGTGACGATCTTTTGGGCTCTGGTCGAGCTCATCGTGGCCTGGTTGGCTCGTCGGGTGCCCTCCGTTCTGGAAGCCGGTTTGGCCATCGCCGGATTCACCAACGGGAGTATGCTCGGGCTTTTCTTGCTGGGCGTGCTCACCCGTGGCATCGGGCAAACGGCGGGGTTGATTGGTATGGCCATCGGGTTGGGCGTGATGTTGATGGTCGCTCGGACGTCCATCGCCTGGCCCTGGTACGTGCTGGTGGGGAGCGTCGTGACGTTCGTGGCTGGAATAGCGGCGCGCCGGATCGAGCGTGGTGGTCATTGAGTCGATGAGCCATCAAGGATGAAGTCTCCTCACACCTGCCTCGCCGGAAGGGAACTCATGAAGCGGCGAACTGAGGCGTGGCTTGGAACAATCGGCGCCCAGCCAGGATCGCTGCGCCCACGGCGGGCGGATGGAGAGGCCGAACGATGCGCGCTCGCGGGGCAATCGATTGGATCATCGCGCGAAGTGGCGTGAGGATGAGTGACCCGGCTCGAAACACGCCGCCCGTGTAGGCGACGGGGAAGGCGTCTCGTTCCATTCGGAGCCGGCGGATGACGGCGGCGGCCGCGCGACCTAACTCCCGGCCAGCTTCGCGCAAGATCATCTGCGCCACGACATCGCCTTGCTCGGCTACGCGGACCACGATCTCGGCCAGCGGAGCGATGGCGGGTGGGGCCATCGGACGAGCAGAAGAATAGATGATGGTGAGCAATTCCGCCGGATTCGTGATGTGAAACCAGCGGCAGATCTCTGGCGTCAGAGCCGTTGGTTCACCGCGGCCGTCAAAATCGGCGGCAGCGGCCATCAGAGCACGACGAGCAATATCCGTGCCACTCCCTTCGTCGCCGAACGCCGGTCCCCAACCGCCCGAGGTGGCCGTCTCACCGCGAGCATTCATCCCACAAGCGACTGATCCCGTACCGGCAATGACGACGACGCCGGGTTCTCCTGCCGTCGCTCCCATCAGGGCGATCTCGGCATCCGGTACGAGAAGCCAGGGCGGACCTTCACCCCAACGCTCCTCAAGCGCTCGTTGCATGGCTCGATGATGCCGAGGATGGCGAACGCCCGCCAGTCCAATTCCCACAGCGGCCAATGTATCGCGATGGAGGTGGGCAGCTCGACAGGCGGCATCCAGCGCGTCCATAACGGCTTCGGCCGCCGCCTCCGCGCCAATCTGTAACGGGTTGGATGGTCCCCTCTCGGCCTTCCCGATCGGGTCAAAGCTCAGGTCAGTGACCACGGCGCGGGTTTTTGATCCTCCTCCATCGATCCCGGCCAGATGAACTTTCGACGATGTCCAGGAGAACTCCCTCATGAGATCGCGCCAGATGGAGATCGATGAACAAAGGGATGCCGCGCATCGCCCCGTCGGCATCGCCGGTGCGAAGCCGTCTCGTTCGATCGGTCGCCTTGAAATGAGCGTTTCTCCATCCTGGCCCTCCTCGAAAAACCGCCTTGCATCCCCAGGAGAGACATTTTATACTCGCTCGTGTTGATAAGTCTAATCAAATGTTTCAATGTGAAGCATAAGGAAACATTATGGAGATTCGACTGCTTCGAACGTTTCGCGCCGTGGCCGATACGGGCAGCTTCACTCGCGCCGCCGAGCGCGTGCATTTGACGCAGGCGGCCGTCAGTTTGCAGATCAAGGCGCTCGAAGAGGAAGTGGGCACGCCTCTTTTCCTCCGCGTCAACAGGAGGGTCTATCTGACCGAAGCCGGGAAATTACTGCGGCAGCGAGCGGAGATGATTTTGCGCGAGCATGATGAAGCCAAGAGAGAGTTGGCCTCATTGAGCGGGTTGGAACGGGGATTGCTTCGCATTGGCATCGCTTCGACCTCGATCAGTTCTCATCCGCTGCCGGATATCCTCGTCGATGTGAAGCAGCGATATCCGCTCGTCGAGATCCAGGTGCATGGTGGGACGAGCGAGTGGATCGTTCGGCAGATCCTGGATGATGAGATGGACGTCGGTTTGGTCTCCCTTCCGGTGGAAGAGGCGAGTATCCAGACCAAGCAGCTCCTCAGCGATCGGTTGGTGGCCATCGCTCCACCGAGTTGGCCTCCTCCAAAAACCCAGCGTCGGTGGAGTGCTCGAGCGCTGGCTGTCGAACCTCTCATTCTCGGGGAGCGCGGAGGGAATACGCGCCGACTCATCGAACAGTTCTTCCAACGGGCGGGGGTGCGACCGCACGTGATCATGGAGCTGAACCGAACCGAGACGATCAAACGGATGGTCGAGCTGGGATTCGGATTGAGTATTTTGCCCTGGACATCCGTTCGCCGCGAAGTCGCCGCGGGTCGGCTCCGCATTCTCTCGGTGCCGAGCTTGAAATTCAACTGGCGGTTGGGCGTCGCCTATCTCCGGTCGGATCGACTCCCTCCTTTGATTCGAACGTTTGTGGAACTCTGTCAAACGCATATTCGCCATCAGGAAATCGCTTGACCGAATTCGGTGGGGAAGGATCATGGGCGTGCTCTCCGGTCTCGACGTGTTACGCAACGAAGGATTCCGCCCCCTTCGAGGAAAGCGGGTTGGTGTGTTATGCCATCAGGCTTCGGTGGCGCGGGATTTCCGGCATATCACCGATGTCTTCTTTCAGGCCCATGAGGAGAAGCTCATCGAGCTTGTGGCCTTCTTCGGCCCCCAGCACGGGATATGGGGGGAGACCCAGGATAACATGATCGAATGGGAAGGAGGTCTCGATGCGCGGACCGGCATCCCCATTCATTCTCTTTATGGCCGCCATCGCCGGCCCACGCCTGAGATGCTCCAGGGAGTGGAGGTGCTGGTCGTCGATCTTCAAGATGTCGGCAGTCGGTACTACACGTTCATCTGGACGTTGGCGCTTTGTCTGGATGCCTGTGGGGAAGCGGGTGTCGAGATGATGGTATTGGATCGCCCGAATCCCATCGGTGGAGAACGAGTGGAGGGATGCGTGTTGGAGGAATCCTTCCGCAGCTTCGTTGGCTGGCATCCCCTGCCCATCCGTCATGGAATGACGATTGGCGAGGTCGCCCGGTATCTGCAAGCTCGATTCTATCCGCGCTGCCCGCTCACCATCATCCCTCTGGAGGGTTGGTCTCGATCCATGTACTACGAGGAGACGCAACTCCCGTGGATTCCCCCGTCGCCGAATATGCCGCTGATCGAAACCGCTCTGGTGTATTCGGGGACCTGTTTACTCGAAGGGACCAATCTCTCCGAAGGGCGGGGGACGACGCGACCGTTCGAAACTCTCGGTGCGCCGTGGATTGATGGCTGGCAACTGGCCGATGCGCTGAATGGAATGGGACTTGCTGGCGTTCATTTTCGCCCGGTCATTTTTCAACCGACATTTCATAAATATGCTGGCCAGAGATGTGGGGGCGTGTTCATTCACGTGGTGGATCGAGAGAAGTTCGCTTCGTTCCTCTCCGGTCTGGCTGTTCTTCGTGAGGTGATTCGACTTTATCCTGATCGGTTCCACTGGCGGCCTCCTCCCTACGAATACGAGCAAGAGAAGCTCCCCTTCGATATCCTGGTGGGCAACGATTGGATCCGCCCCTGGTTGGAAGCCGGTCGATCTCTCCAGGAAATCGACGCGCGCTGTCAACAGCAGTGGCGAGCATTCGAGCCGCTCCGGGCGCAGGCGCTGCTCTATTGAGGATGGGGAACGGGCTCATCGAAGCGCTCCTGTCTCGAACAGGGAGCGCAAAATATCTGGCGCTGCGCTCCCCTGGCGAGCCTATGTTCATCGGCGCGGCGTGGCCGCGGAGCGGTGAGCGATTCCTCAGAGGGATCTCACCCTTCGGTTGGCGCGCCATCATGTCTTTACACTGCTCGGCGGCCTGACTAACATTAAGAGAAATGATGCGTTCGAGGACGCTCAGGAGAGAGGGGATACAGTTTTTCCGACGGCGGATGGTGCGTCGCCAGATCATTCATGAATTCAACCGGTCGCTGGTGCTCATCAGTGATCCGGAAGCATTGCAGGCGAGCATCGCCACTCGCATTCAGGAACTCTTCGGGCCGGATGTCATCATCATCCTTCAGCTCGATCGCGAGCGAGGGGTCTTCTCTCCGAGTTATAGCGTGGGCATCGAGCTCTCGGAATTGGCCGACATCCGATTTCACCAACGCGGTCGATTGGCCAAGTGGTTGCTGGTCAATGAGAGCTGCCTCGTCGTCGAGCGCGCCCGACAGGTGTATGAATTTCTATCCCCATCGGAGCGGGGCGGACTGGAGAGATTGAAGACGTCCGTCTGCGTGCCGCTCATCGCGTTGAATCGATTGACGGGGATCATCCTGCTCGGCTCCCGGGGAGAGCATTGGGAAGTGACCGATGGCGATTTGGAACTCCTGGAACTGCTGGCCAATCAGGCGGGACTGGCATTCGAAAATGCGGCTCTCTATCAACAACAGCGCGATCGATTGCGGCGGCTTCACCGCGCCGAACGATTGGCGGCGGCCGGGCAACTGGCCGCGGGCGTGGCCCATGAGATTCGAAATCCCCTGGCCGCCATTCGATCGACGATCCAATATGTGTTGCAGAGATTCCCCCAACAGGATCCCAACCGGGAACTCGTCGCCGAATTACTGGACGAGGTTGATCGCATCGATCGGACGGTGAACGGACTGCTCAGTCTCACGCGATCGAGTCATTTCGAACCGGTGGAAACGAACGTCATCGATGTCATCGAACAATCGCTCATGCTCGTCCAGGCTCAGGCCAGGCGACAGGCTGTATCCATCGACCGCCACTATGAGCGCGATCATCTCATGGTCATGGGCGATCCCCATCAGCTCAAGCAGGTCTTCCTGAATCTCATGCTCAACGCTCTTCAAGCGATGCCCGGTGGGGGACGCCTCACCGTCTCGGTATGTGGTTGGCATCCGGAGTATGCCCTTCGAGGTGATCGGTGGACGCAGATTGAGATCGCCGATACGGGACCGGGTATTCCGCCGGAACATCTGGACAGAATCTTCGATCCGTTCTTCACCACCAAACGCGATGGGACGGGATTAGGACTCTCGATTTGCCATAGCATTGTGCATCAGCATGAGGGCGAGATCGAAGTGCAAAGTCAACCAGGGCGTGGCACGACGGCCGTGGTGCGCCTGCCACGAGTATGAGCGGATGGAACGCGATGGCGCGTCGTCGAATCCGGCAGCAGGGTGATTCCTCGAATTCATCCCCCTGCCAGCTCAACGGTGGGTGAAACGGGGGATGCTCTTCGCCGGTGGAGGGCGATCGTGGAGGAGGATGGAGGACTGATGGCGCGGATATTGATCGTTGATGATGAAAAACAGATTCGACGCATCTTGAGCGTGCTCCTTCGGGAGCGCGGTCACCAAGTGGAAGAAGCGCTATCGGGCGAAGAGGCTTTGGATCGTCAGAGTGCGTTCCATCCCGAGATCGTTCTTCTCGATCTCAGTCTTCCCGGAATCGATGGATTGGAGGCGCTCGCCCGGTTATTGGAACGAGATCCCAGCGTCGATGTGATCATGATGACGGCCTATGGCACCATTCGCTCGGCCGTCGAAGCGATGCGGCGCGGCGCATTCGATTATCTCACCAAGCCATTCGATAACGACGAATTGCTCCTGATCATCGAGCGCGCGCTCCGGATGCGACGGCTCAACGCCGAAGTGGAAGCGTTGCGCGATGAGTTGGAGACGCGGTATGGATTCAGCGACATCGTGGGGCTCAGTCCACTGATGCAGGACGTCTTTCGCGTCATGGCGAAAGTGGCGCGCGTGGATGCCACCGTGCTCATCGTCGGGCCGTCGGGGACGGGAAAGGAATTGGTGGCGCGGGCCATCCACCGGCGGAGCGCGCGCGCTCAAGGGCCGTTCATTGCCGTCAATTGCAGTGCCGTTCCTCCCACGTTATTCGAAGCCGAATTCTTCGGATACGAGAGAGGAGCGTTCACCGATGCGCACCAGCGTCGATTGGGCAAATTCGAGCAAGCTCGGGGAGGTACGCTGTTCCTGGATGAAATTGGTGATCTCCCGCTCGAAGCCCAGGCCAAGCTCCTTCGGGCGCTTCAGGAACGTCAGATCACCCGATTGGGCGCGCGGCATCCGACGCCGGTCGATGTACGCGTCATCGCGGCCACCAATCGGGATCTGGAACAGGCAGTGCGCCAGGGGACGTTTCGCCAGGATCTCTACTGGCGCATCAACGTGGTGACGATTTCGTTACCTCCACTCCGGGAGCGGCGAGAAGATCTCCCCCTGCTCATCGACCATTTCGTGGACCGGTTCAATCGGGAATTGGGGTTGGCCGTGAGATCGATCGCGCCCGAGGCCCGCCGACTTCTCCTCCAATATGACTGGCCGGGGAATGTCCGCGAGCTGGAGAATACGCTCTGTCGGGCGATGATTCTCTGTGACGGGGGCGTCCTCAAAGCCTCGGATCTCCCACCGCGAATCCGGGGCGTGGCATCGGATGACCGGGCCTCCCAACCGGCGGAATCCGATGAGATGACCTTGGCTGAGGCCGTGCGAGCAGCCACCGAGCGAGTGGAGAAGATGATGATTCAATCCCGACTGGCGCGGTATGGCGGGAATCGGTCGGCGGCCGCCGAGAGCCTGGGCATCAGCCGAAAGACTTTGTTCAATAAGATGCGGCAGTACCATTTGGATGTGACTGAGGAGGAGGCCTCGAATCCCTTCA
>Ga0256841_1000388_pt1 | contig 46590 bp, 48 predicted proteins | sample 356308metaG_FD_185971 | JGI IMG/M metagenome (GOLD analysis project Ga0256841, IMG submission 185971) | Hydrothermal vent microbial communities from Mid Atlantic Ridge, Atlantic Ocean - 356-308 | ecosystem: Environmental > Aquatic > Marine > Hydrothermal vents | place: Atlantic Ocean: Mid...
GGCGGATCTCCGGGGTGGTGCGTGCCTTTTTGTGGCGTCGGATGTTCATGCCCTGTCACCGGGTGATGAGTGAGGGTTCCGCCCCGCGAGGAGGGCCTCCAGGACCTCCCCGGCCCGGAACAGAGGATCGCTCCTCTTGGGAATATAATCACACGGTATGGGAAAGGTAGCGATAACTAGTTATCGTACGTAACAAACCAGACCTGAGATTCGGAGTGAACCCGCCGCCCTTGATGGCCTTTTTTGTTTTACGGTCAGATACATGCATCTACCCCGAGCCGACCGGACCCGCAACGTGAGACTCGGAACCCAAGTCCACCTTGGCGTAGACCTCCGCCAGACCAAGACGGCAGCGAACAGAAGCGAGTTCTACCTCGTCCTCCGGCCGGGTGAAGTCGGAGAGTAGCCACTGCCCATTGCCTTGGCGGCGGTACCGCTCCACCAGGAGCCGATCCTGAGACACCAGCAGATATTCCTGCAAGGTCGGAATCTGACGATAGATCGCAAACTTCCCGCCCCGGTCCCAGGCCTCGGTGGAGGGTGAGAGGACCTCGACGATGACGTTCGGATTGAGCAGAATATCCTTCCGCTCATCATAGAGTTCAGGTTGCCCACAGACGGCGGCCAGATCCGGATAGGTGAGCGCGTCCGCTGCCTCGATCCGCACCTTCATGTCGCTGGCAAAGACATCACAGGGACGCTCCCGGAGCTGATTTCCCAGGGAGATCACCAGATTCACCACGATATGATTATGGTTCAAGCTGGCCCCCACCATGGCGAACACCTCGCCGTTCACGTATTCGTGGCGCACGTCCAGGGCCTCACGTTCCATCGCCAGGTAGTCTTCGAAGGTGTAGTGGGGTTGTGGCTGGGCGGACATGAGAAAACTCCTTGTGCAATGAAGGTCGCCGCGCCTTCCGCGGAAGGGTGCCGCGGGGGGGCGGCTGCGGCCACGATGACTCCTGTACGGGGCGGCCACGCCGGATCGCGGCCGGGTCCCTCCGGCGTCGGGGCCTATGGGGAAAATGCGGTGGACGGCAGTGTTGCCCAGAGTATACCCAGGAAACCCGACGCATCCCCAAGGCCGGATCTCACGCCCCTTGCTGCCACCCGTCCTTTCTGGCATAAGTTGGGGGAATGATCAGACCCAACAATATCTTCCTCATCGGCCCCATGGGGGCCGGCAAGTCCACCGTCGGACGGCAATTGGCCACGGCCCTGGGTTACCGCTTCGCCGACAGCGACCAAGAGATCCAGGACCGCACCGGGGTGGATATCCCCACCATCTTCGAATACGAGGGCGAGGCCGGTTTCCGCCACCGCGAGGCCCAGGTGATCGAGGATCTGACCCGAAAAGACCGCTGCGTGCTCGCCACCGGCGGCGGGGCCGTGCTCTCACCCGACAACCGCCGGAACCTGGCCTCGCGGGGCTTCGTGATCTACCTCCAGTGCAGCCCCGAGCAACAGGCGGAGCGCACCTCGCGTGACCGCAACCGCCCCCTGCTCCATGAGGGAGACCCCTTGATCCGTCTGCGCGCCTTGGCGGCCGAACGCGATCCCCTGTACCGGGAGACGGCCGACATGATCGTATCCACCGAGCACCGTTCCAGCACCTCGGTGGTGAAAGAGATCCAGCAGCGGCTGGACCGGCTATGACCCCGGGTGATCACATCCCCATGAAGACCCTCCACCTGGATCTGGGCCAGCGCGCCTACCCCATCTATATCGGCCAGGGCCTGCTCGACCGTGCCGAACTCTACCGTCCCCACATCGCTGGCCGGCAGGTCATGGTGGTGACCAACGAGACCGTGGCGCCCCTCTATCTGGAGCGGGTGGAGGAGGCCCTCGGCGACTATCAGGTACGTCGCGCCATCCTTCCCGATGGGGAACGTTACAAGAATCTGGAGATCTGGAACCGTATCTTCGACGCCCTCCTGGAGAACCACTTCAACCGCCGCTGCACCCTCGTGGCCCTGGGCGGCGGGGTGATCGGCGACATGGCGGGTTTCGCTGCCGCCTGTTATCAACGGGGGGTGCCATTCATCCAGGTCCCCACCACCCTCCTCGCGCAAGTGGATTCGTCGGTGGGCGGCAAGACCGGGATCAACCACCGCCTGGGCAAGAACATGATCGGCGCCTTCTACCAGCCCCGGGCGGTGATCGCCGACACCGTCACCCTGGATACCCTGGACGACCGCCAGTTCGCCGCCGGGATCGCCGAGGTCATAAAGTACGGACTCATCCGTGACCCCGATTTCTTTGCCTGGCTGGAGGAACACATCGCGGCCCTCCTCGCTCGTGACCCCGACGCCCAGGCCGAAGCCATCGAGCGTTCCTGCCGCAACAAGGCCGAAGTGGTCGCCGCAGACGAACGCGAGGCCGGACAACGCGCCCTGCTCAACCTCGGGCACACCTTCGGCCACGCCATAGAGACCGGCATGGGTTACGGACACTGGCTGCACGGCGAGGCGGTCGCTGCGGGGATGTGCATGGCCGCCGACCTCTCCCGGCGGCTCGGCTGGATCGACTCTGCCCAGCAGGCCCGGGTGAAGGCCCTGATCGAACGCACCGGTCTGCCCACCTGGGGGCCACCGGAACTGAGGCGCCAGCGTTTCCTGGAGCTGATCTCGGTGGACAAGAAGGCTCAGGATGCCGGGCTGCGGCTGGTCCTGCTCCGTGCCATCGGTGAGGCGACGGTCAGCGGAGACTTCGATCCCGAGGCCCTGGCGGCCACCCTCGACAGCCGTCCCATCTGAGCCCATCCCCACCGTGAGCACTCCCCCCTACTTCCAGGGCGTGGCCCAGACCCGGTTCCTGGAACGCCTGTTGGCGATCCTGGAGGCCGCCGAGCAGGTGCCCCTGGTCACCGGTCCCCTGGGGGCCGGTAAGACCACCCTCGCCTTCAGGCTCCTCGCCTCTCCACCCGAACACTGGCTGCCCTGCCGGATCGATGCCAACCCCTTGATGCACCCGGATCAGCTCCTGGTGATCATCGCCCGCTGCCTGGAACTTTCCCCTGGCGACCCCCAACTGGAACACCAGGTTCCCGAACGCCTCGCCCAGAGGCGCCTGGAGGGACGCCTGCCCCTGCTGTTGGTGGACGATGCCGATCAGCTGCCCCCCGCCACCCTCATGGCCCTGCTCCACCTCCAGCAGCGCGAGGCCGACGGGCTCCCCCTGTGCGCACTGCTCCTGTTGGCCGATCCAGCCATCATCCCAAAGCTCCAGTCGGAGCAGATGGCGGCCATGGGTACTGCCCGGATCCTGCCCATGGAGTTACCGCTCCTGGAGGCCGAGGAGATGCGCGACTACATCACCCACTTTCTGCAAACGGAGGAGATCGCCTCGCGCGTGCCCTTGCGACCGGAAAACCTGCGGCGCATCCACCAACTGAGCCAGGGCATCCCCGGGCGCGTCGACGAGGCGGTGCTGGAGATCCTGCGTGAGGCGAGGGGCAAGTCGCCACGCCCCCTCTCCCATCGGCGTCACCTGCTCCCCGCCACCGTCATCCTTGCCCTCGTGTTGGGCCTCGGGCTCCTCGGCTGGTGGCTGCCCGGCGACAAGGCCCCTGATGAGCAGGACCTGCCCACCGCCCCTGGGGACGGAGGACAATTGGTCCTCGCCCTGCCGGAGAAACCCGCGTCCGGAGTCCCCGGGGAAGAGACCTCGGTCCCATCCACCCGCGCCCGGGAAACCACAGGTACTTCGACTGGTGGAGACACGTCCAATGATGGCAGGGTCCCATCCGTCTCCGTGCAGAAAATGACGAAGGCCTCGAGCCCCCAACCTGTCCGGAGAGTCGCCCGGATTTCTCCACAGGAGACCGACGCGGATTCCGAGCCCCTCATTCCATCACCGCCGAGACCAGAGGCCGTGCCGGAGGCCCCCATGGTCCCGCCACGGCCCGTTCCTACCGAGGCCGGCCCGCGGCACCCCGTCGATGCCAGTCAGTGGATCCTCAAACAACCCCCCGGCCACTACGGCCTGCAACTCCTGGCCCTCGCCGATCCGGGCGCGGTGCAGGGATTCATGGACAAACACGGACTGCGGGGGAAGGCCGGATACTACCAGGCACGGCGCAGGGGGAAAGACATCTACGTCCTCATCTACGGCAGCTTCCCGGACCGCGCCAGCGCCCTGAAGGCACGCGACCGTCTGCCCCCGACCCTGCGCAGGGCGCGGCCCTGGCCGAGATTGATGAAGAACGTACAGGCGGAAATCAGGTCATCGCGGTAACAGCCCCTTCTCCCCGGCAGAGGATGGATGGCTGGGGATATGCGCCTTCCGGCGGAAAGGCCCTTACGAGGGAGCGGCCTCAGCCGCGACGGCTCCTGCACAGGGTGGCCACACCAGATAGCGGCTGACGCCGCTCCCAGGTCGATGCCCATGGGGATGATGCGGAGGGGCACAAGGCCATCTCAGAAGCCGTTGTCTCTTGGTTCTGGCGCGAACGACGATCGAGGGCACAAGGTCCTTCCCTGGGTCTTTATCTACCGCGGAACCGGGAAATGCGATTGCCCGGTTCCATCATCTTTCAAGGGCGGCGCCGACGGCATGGGTGTTGCAGGACACCCCCTACATCACCACCAGATTGTCGCGATGGATCACCTCGGGTTCGTCCACATAGCCCAGAACGGCCTCGATCCGGTGCGATGGCTGGCCCCGGATCCGTTCCACCTCCTGGGCATCGTAGTTGACCAGGCCGCGGGCCACCTCCCGCCCCTCCGGGTCGAGACAGGCCACCACCTCGCCACGGGCGAAGCCCCCTTCCACCGCGGTGATGCCCACGGCCAGCAGACTGCCGCCCCCGGAGCGGATCTGGCGCACCGCGCCCGCATCCAGGTGGAGGCGCCCACGCACCTGGAGCTGTCCGGCCAACCAGAGCTTGCGCGCCGCCTCAGGCTCCTGCACCGGGCGCAACAGGGTACCCAGGTCATCACCCCGGGCGATGCCCACCAGGGTCTCCGGCTCACGCCCGGAGGCGATCACCGTGGCCGCCCCGGAACGCGCCGCCAGACGGGCGGCACGCACCTTCGTCACCATGCCACCGGTGCCCAGGCCCGAGGCGCTGCCACCGGCCACCTGGTCGAGTTGGGGATCGTCCACCCGCGTCTCCGCGATCCGCCGCGCACCCGGCACCTTGCGTGGATCGGCATCGAACAGGCCACTCTGATCCGTGAGCAAGAGCAACAGATCGGCCTCCACCAGATTCGCCGCCAGGGCCGCCAGGGTATCGTTGTCGCCGAACCTGAGTTCGTCGGTGGCCACCGTATCGTTCTCGTTCACCACCGGCACCACCCCCCAATCCAGGAGCGTGCGCAGGGTGCTGCGCGCGTTCAGATAACGGGAACGGTCGGCGAGGTCGTCTCGGGTCAGGAGCACCTGGGCGGTGTGCAGACCACGACGTTGAAAGCAGGCCTCGTAGGCCCGGATCAGGCCCATCTGTCCCACCGCGGCCGCGGCCTGTAACTGATTCAGGGCGCGTGGCCGGCGTCGCTGCCCGAGACGGCACATGCCCTCGGCCACGGCCCCCGAGGAGACCAGGACCACCTCCTTTCCCGCGGCACGCAGATCCGCCATCTGATCCACCCAGTGGGACAGGCGCTCCCGGTCCAGCCCCCGGCCATCGGCGGTGAGCAGGGCACTGCCGATCTTCACCACCCAGCGCCGGGTCACCGGGATACGACGCCGGTCCATCATGACCGGAGGGGATGCCAGGGGGTGTCCGACGTCTCTTCCAGCACGGGTGCCGGGGCCTCGGAGCGGACCTCCAGATACGCCGTGAGATCGCGCACCAGGGCCTCGCAGCCCGCGCCGGTGACCGCCGAGACGCTATACAGGGGGCCCTTCCAGGCCAGCTCCCGACGCAAGGCGCGGCCGTGTTCCTCCACCTCCACGGGACTCCACAGGTCCGTCTTGTTCAACACCAGCCAGCGTTCCCGGGCGGCCAGGCCGGGATCGAACCGCGCCAGTTCGGCGGCGATCGTGCGCACCTGCCCCGCGGGGGACTCGTCCGAGGCGAGGTCCACCAGGTGCAACAGCACACGGGTGCGGGCGAGGTGCTTGAGAAAACGCAGGCCCAGGCCCGCCCCCTCGGCGGCCCCCTCGATCAGCCCAGGGATATCGGCCACCACGAAGCCACGCCCGGGCGCCACCCGGACCACACCGAGATGGGGGTGAAGGGTGGTGAAAGGGTAGTCGGCCACCTTCGGCCGGGCCCCGGAGAGACGGCGGATCAGACTCGACTTACCGGCGTTGGGCAGGCCCAACAGGCCCACGTCCGCGAGCAATACCAGTTCCAGACGCAGATTGCGCCGATCTCCCGCGCTCCCCGGCGTGGACTGGCGCGGCGCACGGTTGACACTGCTCTTGAAACGGGCGTTACCGATGCCGTGGAAGCCACCGCGGGCCACCAAGAGGCGCTGCCCCGGATCGAGGAGTTCGCCCACCCACTCGCCGCTGTCAGCGTCCCACACCCGGGTCCCGGGCGGGATCCGGATCACCTCGTCCGCTCCCTTGTGGCCGGTGCGGTTCCGCCCCTGGCCGTTTCCGCCGCGCCCGGCACGAAACACACGGCGCATTCGGAAGTCGGCCAGGGTGTTCAGGTTGGGATCGACCTCGAGCCAGACGCCGCCGCCATCCCCACCGTCACCGCCATCAGGGCCGCCTTTGGGAATATACTTCTCTCGACGAAAGCTGACACAGCCGTCGCCGCCGTTGCCGGCCTCCACACGGATGGTCGCTTCGTCTACGAATTTCATCTTCCCGTCGTTCCCGAAAACATGCCCGTCGCACGTGAATACTTCGTGTTTCGAGGGCGTTCCTCGTCTCCCTTGGCAAGGCGCGGAAGCGAGTCATAGCGGGACTATGGCAAGCTCTCGCGATACCGTCCCGGGGTACGAGCGGCGGCCAGTAGCGAAATATCTGGGTGCGACGGGTATAAAAAAGGCCCCGCCTACGACGGAGCCTTGCGGCGCCCCGGAGCGGGCCGCCCTCAGGTGGCGGGAACCACACTCACGTACTTGCGCTTGCGCGGTCCCTTGACCTCGAACTTCACCGCCCCGTCGGTGAGGGCGAAGAGGGTGTAATCACGTCCGCGCCCCACGTTCTCGCCCTCGTGGAAGCGGGTCCCGCGTTGCCGCACGATGATGCCGCCGGCGCGGATGTGCTGACCGCCGAACACCTTGACGCCCAGCCGCTTGGATTCGGAATCGCGGCCGTTACGGGAACTGCCGCCTGCCTTCTTGTGTGCCATGACAGATTACCTCCTCAGGCCGCCTGAATGCCGGTGATTTCCAACTCGGTGAAGGCCTGGCGATGTCCCTGGCGCTTCAGATGATGCTTCCGCCGCCGGAACTTGATGATGTTGACCTTTCTGGCGCGCCCTTGGGAACGTACCACCGCGGTCACCTTTCCACCCTCGACGAAGGGCCTGCCGACCTTCAAATCGTCACCGTCGGCGATCATCAGCACCTTGTCCAGTTCCACCTCGGCGCCCTCGTCGACCGCCAATCTCTCCACCCGCAGCTTGTCCCCCTGGGACACGCGGTATTGCTTGCCGCCGGTTTGAATCACCGCATACATGGCAACGAACCCCGTCATCGAAATCTGTGGTTGTCGGAATTGCCGGACACGAATCTGGGCCGGCAAAGATAGAGCCGGTGAATTCTATGTGAGATATCACGGACAGTCAAACTCTGAGCCAGGCCGAATCGTGCATCAAGGCGCCACCCGGGAGGAAAGAGAGACCCCGACATCTCCCCGCACGATCCCTTACACGGAGAGAAGGAGCGCTTTTCGCGGGAGCGGCTTCCTTCGCTTCCACGGGCACGGGAAGACCTTCCGGACCAGGCCTGCACGCCAAGCAGCAACGCCCATCACCCGTTCCAGTCCTATGAAACTGACGGACTCCGGCACACCGCCAACGACGACTGACTCTGAACCCCTCTCCACAGGGCACCGGCCGGACACGACTGGGCGGCGAGAGCGAAGGCCGGAACACGGCCGGAAGGACCCAGGAGCGAAGAACGGCGGGACCACGCCTCCAGGCAGTCCCTGGCATGTCGCACGGCAGGGGCTCTTGGCACCCTACGGATCTCAGTGCTTACCGCCCGATTCTGGAGTGCTCAACAAGCGCATCAGGGTGAATTGATCCGGGAGTCCCGTGACAGGAATCCCCGCACGCTTCTGGTAGGCCTCCAGGGCCTTGGATGTGCCTTTGCCAAACCGCCCGTCGATCCGGCCCCGATAGAGACCACGCTCTTTCAACGCCCGTTGCAGGCGGAGTAGGGTCTCGCGGTAGATCAGGGTGGCCTTGCCTTTGGCCCGCACCTCGATGAGCGGAGTCTCGGCCTCGATCCGGGTGGGCGCCATTGCCTGAATCATGGCGCGCACGGCGGTGACGAAGGGCTGATCGGGGTGGCCCTTGCAGTGATGGGCGAGCAGGGCCAGGAGGACGTTGGTGTTGCGCCAGCCGGCGCTGTCGAAGGTGTCCTTTCGGTACCTGTTGTCGGCGCTGAGAAAGCCCTCCACCCAGCCGCCGTAGGCGTAGAGGGTCTTTTCCTTCGCCTCCCAGGCCGCCATGAACTGGGCGCATCTCTGCACTCCCACGCCCTTGACCGCGAAGCGGCCCGCCTGGTCGGCGGACCGAACCGGGGAGATCAGGGCGAGACCGAGGCAGAGCGAAAGCAGGAAGCGGCACATAGGCATACTCCGTACACAAGGATCGGGCGGCGGACAGGCCGGGACCCGGCATGAGGCCGGGCCCCGCGGGAGGGTCAGGGAGTCCTGGAATAGCGCCCGCGTCCGATCAGTCCCGTCAGGACGGGCAGCAACAGGAGCCAGGTGGCGGGTTCCGGCACGCTCTGGGTGACGTTCTGGGTGAGCGCGGTCATCTTGATGTTGGCCGTGCCCGCCCCCGTGAAGGTGACACCCACAGGGAACCCGCTGGGATTGTTGGGATCCACGTTGGCCGACGGCTCGATTCCGGAGATCCTGAACTTGTCCAGGCCGGACGGATCCGCCAGGGTCAGGAAATCAATGAAATCGCCGCTGTGGAAGCCACTGCCCAGGGAGACGAAGGCGCTGCCATCCCACCAGGCCACCTCGAACAGGCCGTCGCCGAAGCTGCCCGCAGGCAGGGTGAGGGTGGCGAATCGCGGCCCCCCGGTGACCTCGTAGATATAGCCGATGGCCACCTCGGGGTCGATCCACAGGGGGGTGGTGGGATCGATGCCGATACCCGAGTCACCCACGACGATGGTGAGGTCGAAGCCATCGCTGGGATCGTCGTCCGGCGGCGGCAGGATCGGGTCCCCCTCGGTGATACCGGAGCCGCTGCCGTTGCCGCCGGTGGGATCGAAGGCCACGCCGCGCAGGTCGGAGACGAAGAAGCCGGTGTCATAGATCTGGTCGCCGGCGTCGGAGACGGCGATCTTGATGCTGTGCTGCCCCGGGGTCAGAGGGACGGTGATGCCCTGGCGGGGGGACACACCGTCGTATTCGATGTCGAGACTGACGTCCTGGGCGCCGTCACTGGGATCGTTGTCGGCCAGGAGGGTGCCCAGGGAATCGCTGTTCACGATCAGGCCCGAACCGTCGGGGAACACGGTCGTGTTGCGCCCATCCACGAACACGGCCGCCACATCGTTGTAGTCCTGCCAGTCGGGAAATTCCTCGGTGGCGAACATATAGTTGAAATGGATGGCGTTGTTGCCCTCGGCCAGATCGAAGTCGAAGGCCAGGACCGTGGCGTCCTCGGTGACGCTGTTCTCACCGGCGGCGGCGAGCAGGTCATCCAGGCCGGCGTCGCCCTGCTGACTGGCGAAACCGGAATAACCAGTACTGGTGTTGGTGTCGGGCGGAGTGCCGACGCCGCTGGTGAGGAGGATGCCGTCACCGGCCATCTCGAAGGGATCGTCGGGCGTGTCGGGATCGAGATCCAGGTCGGTGAAATAGGCGGCGGAACCCGGTTGTGGTCCGGGCATCTGCGGTCCGGGTTCGACCGCGGAAAAGCCGATCCCATCGAATTCCGAGACCAGCCCTTCAGCCCCGTCGGGACCAGTGAAGATTCCGAACTGGAGGGGATCTTCCGTCGCCGTTCCGTAAAGGGTCGATGCGACCTGGTCGTACGACATCGCGAAAAAATATTCGACCACATTGGTCTCGGCCCCAGTGGAGAAGCTCCCTATCTGGGATGGAAAGCCATCCACGGGGTCGGAGTCGGCAGGGAATGAAACGCCTTGAACGAAGGCGGAAAATGTACTGCCGGCCGGAAAGCTAGGGGCCGGGCCGTAGGAGATCCCGAACACGGAGTCCATGCCCGCCGTGGCCGTCATCGTCATCCCGTCGGGTGGAGCGCTCCCCGGGGCGTCCCAAAACAGAGGGCTCTCGTCGAGTCCGGCCGAGGACTGCAACGCGCTGCCTCCGAGGGAGGCATAGGGCCCACCGTCGTCGTTGGAAAAGAGGGGGACAGTGGTATTGGGATCGTAGTAGGTGCTGAGCCAATCATGGAGCGTACCCGTGGGAATGTCCCCGTAGTAGTTCAGGACCGTGTCCGGGAAGCTCGATCCGAGGTTGCCCTGGAACTGGGCGTCGCCCACCCGGGTGATACCGGTCCCGTCCGCGATCAGGTGATCGGCGAGGAAGTTCGGGTCGGCCGAGGTGCCGTTATACCCGAATGCGTTGAGGGTGGCCGCGGCGGCCCCCTGGAGAGTGCACCCAAGCAGCAGTGTGACAGCCCAGGCGAAGATTCGGAGATGCATCCTAGATTCCTCACGGTGGTTGATATGCGAAACGCCTTCTTTGGGAAGGCGGAGACTTTATATCTGCACAAACCGCACCAAAGAACACAACCCACTGTTTTTCATGATCTTGATTCCACCCATGCAGCATCCCATTCTTCGATGTGTAAAGAAACCGGACAGTCGTGGCACCTGGAACGGGACTCGCAAGCCCGATGGACGCACGCATGGGGTGGGATGAGCGGGCTTGTCCGGGTGCGGCGCCAACGCTGGTCGAGACCACCTTGTCATATCAAGGCACGAGCCCGCCATGGCCTGGCAGTCATCCGGATCGCGATGAATCGAGGTCATTATGAATCTCGCGGGTCAGCACACGGCTTCGCGTGGCTGGGCGAACGCAGCCTCCAGGGGCCGCCACAGCGGGCCGGGCCCTGCCCCCAGGACCACGTCATCCAACCACTCAAGTCATTGAAAACCGCGCCAGTGGCCTTCCCTGAAAATGTCTGCGGCAGGGATGCCGCAGTCAAGCCTACAGGGAGGTATTCACGGCGTTTTTCAGGGAAGGCCACTGGCAGAGGGGCGGTTAGATGACGGAGCCCTGGCCCTGCCCCCCTTTAGCTGGTGGAAACGGCGATCATACGCCTAGAATGGGGGCCTCGCCCGCCGAGGCGCCGCTTCCCCAGATCAAGAAAGGACCCCGTGGACATGAACTCCAGTCTCCTGTTCTATACCGCCCTGCCGGCCTACGTGGTCGCCGGCGTCCTCATCGCGGTCCGCCTGTTCCGGCCCGGGGACGGGCCGCCGCGTGCACTGGCCCTGGGCGCGGCCTGGCTGGCGGTGGTGGCCCATGGGCTCTGGCTGACCCAGCACATCCTCACCGGCACGGGCTTCGATCTGGGCTTCTTCAACGCCCTGTCGGTGGCGGCCTGGACCATCGCCCTGCTGCTGGTGCTCTCCGCCCTCACCAAACCGGTGGACAACCTGGGCATCCTGCTGTTCCCGCTGGCGGCCGCGGCCCTGTGGCTGGAGAACCGCTACCCGGTCACCCATTTCCTGGGACGCGACCTGCCCTGGGGGGTGCGCCTGCATATCCTGATCTCGATCCTGGCCTACAGCCTGCTGGCCATCGCCAGCGTGCAGGCCATCCTGCTGGCGATTCAGGACCATCACCTACACAACCGTCAGCCGGGGGGATTCATCCGCGCCCTGCCACCCATGCAGACCATGGAGAGCCTGTTGTTCGAGATGATCGGAGCGGGCTTCGCCCTGCTGACCCTGTCGCTGGCCACCGGGTTTGCCTTCCTGGAGGACATGTTCGCCCAGCACTTGGTGCACAAGACGGTGCTGGCGGTGATCGGCTGGGTGGTGTTCGGCACCCTCTTGTGGGGGCGTTTCCGCCGCGGCTGGCGCGGGCGCACCGCCATCATCTGGACCCTGTCCGGATTCGTGGTGCTGATGCTGGCCTATTTCGGCAGCAAGGCGGTGTTGGAACTCATTCTCAAACGGCCATAGTCCCACCGTTCGAGCGAGGATGCCTGGTCTCTACGAGGCTGTGCCTCGTGGCTCTGGGGGAGGGGCGGCCGCAATCACCACCCCGTCTGCCATGGGCAGGAGACCCATGTGCGACGGGTATCCGGGAGATCCGCCCGTAGACCGGGATCCCTCTCGCCGATAGGGCCTTCAGCTCCCTCCATAGGCACGCTGGGCCTGCCGGCCCTGGTGGAGGTGGCGCAGTTCGTCGGCGGTCTCGGCCTTGGCCCGCTGCGCCAGCTGCTCCACCTCCAGGTCCAGGACCAGGATCTCCTCCATCTCAGCCACGGACAGCCCGGCCGGGAGTCCTCCGCGCAGCAACCCCCAGCGGCGGCTCTGGAACTCCTGTACCCGATCCCAACGTCCTGCCCGGGCCTGCTCCCGCATTTCCTTACTGAGGGCAAGGACGTCCTCCACCTGAGCCTCCCGCCCGTTCATGCGGCGCGCTCCGGGGCGATGGCGTCCCAGGCACTCTTGATCTCCCGCAACAGCCCGGCGACCTCGTCCAGGGCGGCCGGGTCGTTGGTCATGTTGGCCTCCAACAGGCGCCGCTTCATGTAGTCGTATAGGTCGAAGAGATTCTGGGCGATGCTACCGCCGGCGTCCAGGTCGAGGCTGGTGGTCAGTCCCTCGATGATGGAGATGGCCCAACCGATGTTGTGCCCCTTTTCGGGGATGTGTCCACGTTCCAGGTGTCCCTTGGCCACGGCGATCTTCTCCAGGGCGCCGTCGAACAGCATCTGCACCAGACGGTGGGGATCCCCGCCGTCGAGGCCGCTCTGCAGGGCCACTTGGTTGTAGGTCTTGGCATAGTGCCGCGCGGATTGGGCTTTCATGATACTGGCCTTCGGTTATTGGGAAATGGGGCTCATCTCAGGTTTGCGCTGAGGAAATTGCTGGTCTGTTTCAAGCCACCGATGAGGGCGTCGAGGGCACCGTACTTGGCGCGCAGGGCCTTCTCTTTCAAGGCCAGTTGGTCTTCCATGTCCAGTTTGCGTTGCTCGATGGCGTCCACCCGGTCGTTGAGACCCTTCTCCTGGTTGGCGATGATCCCGTCGCTGGCCTGCCAATCGTCGGCCAGGGCCGACAGGCGGAAGGCGAAGCCCTGATCGTCGTTGGCGAAGAGTTCCGCCACCCCCTGGAAATCGCTGTTCAGGGCGGACTCGAAGGCGGCGCTGTCGAACTCCATGGTACCGTCGCGCTGGGTGGCGAGTCCCACCTCGGACAGGCTGGTGAAACTGGAGGTGATCCCCGCCGGGGCCTGGTTGAGGACCCCGCGCAGGCGGGCCTCGAGCGTACGCAAGGTACTGTCGCCATTGAGATCCCCACCCTTCTCTCCCAGGCTGGAGAGGGTCGATACGAGCCCGTTGTAGGCATCGGCGAAGGCCTGGGCGGCGTCGCTGATGGCCGCGGTGTCCCGGGCGATGTCGATGCGTGCGCTGCCCACGGTCTTGAGATCGAAGGTCACCCCCGAGAGCACGTCGCTGACGCTGTTGCTGCCCCGGGTCACGGCGAACCCGTCCACCGAGAAGCTGGCGTCGAGCTGAGTGAGATCGCTGAGAACGGCGCCACCCGAATCCTTGTTTATGGTCTGGAAGTTGAAGGTGGAAGCGGTGAGGCTGCCCCCATAGGAGAGCTGAACGCGCTGATCGTAACCGCTCTCGTCAGAGGTGAGGATCAGCCGCTGCTGGCCACCGTCGGCGTTGAGCAGGGTGGCGGTGATGCCGGGATTGTCGCTGGCGGTGTTGATGGCGTCGCGTATTCCGCTCAGGGTCTGGGCGGTGGACAGGTCCAGCGTCATGGAAGCGGCGCCCACGGTCAGGGTCAGGGCGTCACCGGCCGCGCCCCCAAAGGTCTGGCTGTCGGCGAAGGCATCCGAGGCCTGTTTGTGATTCTGGGCCAGGCGGCTGACCGTGATGTCCAGAGTGCCGCCGGCGGCATGGCTGTCCGCGCTGGCGGTGACCACCGATTCATCCGTGCTGGTGCTGGTGAACTGCTTGAACTTGTCCAGGCTGGCGAGACCGTCCATGGCGGTCTTGAAGCTGGAGACCGCCCCCTTGAGGCGGCCATAGGCGCTCAGATCCGCCTTGTATTCGCTCTCACGGCGATCCAGGGCGACGATGGGCTGCCGCTCGATCTGCATGAGCTGGGAGACCAGGCCCTCGATGTCGAGCCCGGATCCCGCACCTGCCGCAGTGATGGCCATGTCCGTCCTCCGTCGATTCTGCGTCTGGGACCTTGCCCCAGATCATCAATGCAATAGTCAGGCCAGAAAATCCATGAACAAGGGTGATGCGGAAGACACCCTTCCCTGGGTCTCTTCCACCTGGCGACCACGGATTCGGTCGCCTCTGTCTTCCGGCCGCCTCCCGCCGCCGGCGGAAAAGATGCGTCCCTGCATCGCGGGAAACCGGATGGTCCCCCTCATACCGATCCCTGAAAGATCGCCCCGGCGCTCTTCGCCAGGCGTTCCCGCAGCCGCAGGACTTCCTCCGGGGGGATCTGTCGCACCACGTCTCCCGTCTCGGTATCCACCACCTTGACCACCACATCCCCGCTGTCCTTGTCCACCTGAAACTGCAACTCGCGGTGCAGGCTCTGCACCATCTGATTCAGTTCCGAGACGGTGCCGTTCAGTGACTGGGCGTCCACGCCTTCCCGCTGCCGCCGCTCCACTCGGTCCCCGTCCTTGCCGGTGGCCGTATCTCCAAGCGTACGATTCACCCGGTCCGCGGGCCTCGCCGCGTCCACCTTGGTGCCGGCGTACTCCCGGGCAACCGACAGGAGGTCTCGTTGGGTCGAAACGCTGAATTCACTGTTCATGGTCTACCTCCTCCCCTGTCCACGGACCGGATCCCGTGCGATCCGTCGTCAGGGGGGCTGCCCTCAACGCAACAGCGACAACACGTTCTGCGGCGCCGCATTGGCCTGGGCCAACATGGCGGTGCCGGCCTGCTGGAGGATCTGGGTGCGCGTCAGATTGGCCGTCTCGGCGGCGAAGTCCGCATCCTGGATGCGCGAGCGGGCGGCGCTCTGGTTCTCCACCACGTTCTGCATGTTGCGTACCGCGGACTCCAGGCGGTTCTGCACCGCCCCGAAGTCGCTCCGCAGGGAGCTGATCTTCTCGATGGCCACGTCGATGGTGCTGATGAGCTTGTTGGCACTGGCCGCCGAGGTGATGGTATGGCCCGCGCCATAGGCGCTCTGCAACCCGGACAGTCCGGTGATGTCCACCGTGGACACCTGAATGACATTGTTGGCGCCGTTCTTCCAGCCCACCTGGAAGCTCAGTGTATTGCCGCTGCCGAGGAGCGTGGTGCCGTTGAACTCGGTGACGTTGGAGATGCGGGTGATCTCGTTGCCCAGGGCCTGGTATTCGCTGTCCAGGGAAGCGCGGTCGTTGCTGGAGTAGGTCTCGTTGGAGGCCTGCACCGCCAGCTCGCGCATGCGCTGGAGCATGTTGCTCACCTCCTGCATGGCGCCCTCGGCGGTCTGGCTCAGGGAGATGCCGTCGTTGGCGTTGCGGATGGCCTGGTTCAGGCCCTTGATCTGGGCGGTGAAGCGCTCGGCGATGGCCATGCCGGCGGCATCGTCCTTGGCACGGTTGATCCGCAGGCCCGAGGACAGCCGCTCCAGCGAGGTCTGCATGCTGCCCTGGGACCGGCTCAATGAACGCTGGGCGTTCAGCGACATCACATTGGTGTTGATGACTTGCATGGTTCTGTCTCCACAGCCCCGCCGGTTCGCTCGTCCCCGGCGGGGTGGGTTGATCTCCGACGGATATAGGGCACCCGGCCCTATTCACCGTCTCCTTCGAGGTTGGCGGCCGAGAGACCGCCTTCTCCAATCGCGCCCTTCCCGAAGGGCGCGACGGAATTCACCCCTCCCGCCTTACCTCAACAGCGAGAGGACGTTCTGCGGCGCCGAGTTGGCCTGGGCGAGCATCGCGGTGCCGGCCTGCTGGAGGATCTGGGTGCGCGTCAGATTGGCGGTCTCGGCCGCGAAATCGGCATCCTGGATGCGCGAGCGGGCGGCACTCTGGTTCTCCACCACGTTCTGCATGTTGCGCACCGCGGCCTCCAGACGGTTCTGCACCGCACCGAAGTCACCGCGCAGGGAGCTGATCTTCTCGATGGCGCCATCGATGATGGTGATGGCGCTGGCCGCCTTCGCCGCCGTACTGATGAAGTTGGAGGTCGAGTGCAGAGCAAAGGAGATACCACCGGCGGCGGAGCCCGCGTCCAGGATGGCCTTGGTGTCCACCGTAATGACGTTGTCGGCACCGTTCTTCCAGCCCACCTGGAAACTCAGGGTCGTGCTGTTGTTGAGGAGGTTGGTGCCGTTGAACTCGGTGACCTTGGAGACCCGGGCGATCTCCTGTTGGAGGTTCTTGAATTCGCTCTCCAGGGACTTGCGATCACTGGCGGAATAGGTCTCGTTGGCGGCCTGCACCGAGAGTTCGCGCATCCGCTGGAGCATGTTGCTCACCTCCTGCATGGCGCCCTCGGCGGTCTGCGCCAGGGAGATGCCGTCGTTGGCGTTGCGGATGGCCTGGTTGAGGCCCTTGATCTGGGAGGTGAAGCGCTCGGCGATGGCCATGCCGGCGGCATCGTCCTTGGCGCGGTTGATACGCAGGCCCGAGGACAGCCGCTCCAGCGAGGTCTGCATGCTGCTCTGGGACCGATTCAGCGAACGCTGGGCGTTCAGGGACATGACATTGGTGTTGATGACTTGCATGAGTCTTCTCCGATACGGGCTGGGGCGGTCTCTCGGCGCCCGGCCCGGGGGTTTGCCAATGGATATACGGGGAAGGGGGATGCTGATCCCAGCAGCGCTCTCTGCGCCGCCGATCCCCGTATTCACCACTTTCAGGCCCCGTAACGGCAGCCGCGGGGGATTGTTTAGGGGGAAAGGAGAATTGGAGAACGGCGCTCCCGTTGTCGTTTCCCGGAATCAGCGCCTACAATACGATTCACGGCCTTTTCCCTGTCGCCCGTGACAGAGGAGTGGCTTCAGCCGCGATCCGGCATAGCCACTCCGTGCAGGAGTCACCACGGCCGAGACCGCTCCCACGCCGCACTGTCGGGCAGGGGGCACATAAGACCGAAGCTGAAGACCCGCCCCTGTAACCCATCCATCCGAGGAGGCCCCATGGAAGTCGATACCCGTTTCGGAACCCTCGAGATCGATCCCGACACCCTGATCGAGTTTCCCCGGGGGCTTCCCGGCCTCGAGGGACTCGATCGTTTCAAGCTGCTGCACGAAGAGGGTCACCCCACCCTGTTCTGGCTGCAATCGGTGGACGACCCCGCGGTCCAGCTCACAGTGGCCGATCCGGAGCGCTTCCGGGTGCGCTACCAGATCGCCCTGAGCGACGAAGAGGCCGCCCTGCTGGGCCTGGAACGCCCGGAGGACGTCCAGATCCTAGTGGCCCTCTACCGTTCCGGGGAGGATACGGAGGCAGGGCCGGTCCGCGCCAACTTCCTTGGCCCCATCCTGATCAACCCCGGCACCCGCACCGGCTACCAGAAACTCCTCAACAAGGTAGAGGGTTACGTGAACATTCAGGCGGCCTGACACCGCTCCCGCCAATTCTTCGACACTTGCCGCCCTCGGCAATCCTTGCCGCCGAGGCCTTGCCGCCGACCGGCGGCAAGGCCCGTTTCCCTCCTTATATATGCAGATCGCAGGCAGATCCGCGGCCGCCCCTGGAGTTCACAGGGCCGTTGCACGACGAGCCCGTTATCCAGGGTACAGAGACCCTTCACGGGACCCCTGGAGAGATTGGCATTGGCCTTGCATAACTCCCTGCAAACCGGTCGGACGACGACCCGGTGACCGAAATCGGAACATCGACGGAGACGAGCCATGCCTCAAGTCATCAACACCAATGTCATGTCGCTGAACACCCAGCGCGCTCTGAACCGATCCCAGAGCAGCATGCAGACCGCCTTGGAGCGGCTGTCGTCCGGGCTGCGCATCAATCGCGCCAAGGACGATGCCGCCGGCATGGCCATCGCCGAGCGCTTCACCTCCCAGATCAAGGGCCTCAACCAGGCCATCCGCAACGCCAACGACGGCATCTCCCTGGCGCAGACCGCCGAAGGCGCCATGCAGGAGGTCCACAACATGCTCCAGCGGATGCGCGAGCTGGCGGTGCAGGCCTCCAACGAGACCTATTCCGACAACGACCGGCTGTCCCTCAACGACGAGTACCGTGCCCTCGGCGACGAGATCAAGCGGGTCTCGTCGGTCACCGAATTCAACAACCTCAAGCTGCTCGGCAGCACCGCCACCACCTTCAGCTTCCAAGTGGGTTGGAAGAACGGCGCGGACAACATCATCAAGGTCTCCACCGCGAATATCACCAGCAACACCAGCGTGGGCACCGTGATCAGCACCGCTGCGGTCATCAGCACGGCGGCCAAGGCCAATTCCATCCTCGGGCAGATCGACAACGCCCTGGAAAAGATCAGCTCCCTGCGCGGCGACTTCGGCGCGGTACAGAATCGCCTGGAATCGGCGGTGCGCAACATGCAGAACGTGGCCGAGAACCAGAGCGCCGCCCGCTCGCGCATCCAGGATGCCGACTTCGCCGCCGAGACCGCGGAGTTGACCCGCACCCAGATCCTGCAACAGGCCGGCACCGCCATGCTCGCCCAAGCCAAGAATCTGCCTCAGAACGTCCTCCAACTGTTGCAGTAACACCCCCGTAGAGAGAGGAGAGCCGGCCGGACAGGCGCCGCCCATCCGCCCCTCTCCTAAGCCAAGGTCCGAACAGGAGGCGCTGCCATGCCCCAGGTCATCAACACCAACATCATGTCCCTCAATGCCCAGCGGGCGCTGAACCGTTCCCAGGGCAGTATGCAGACGGCCCTGGAACGGCTGTCCTCGGGCCTGCGCATCAACCGCGCCAAGGACGACGCCGCCGGCATGGCCATCGCCGAGCGCTTCACCTCCCAGATCCGCGGCCTCAATCAGGCGGTGCGCAACGCCAACGATGCCGTCTCCCTGGCGCAGACGGCGGAAGGCGCCATGCAGGAGATCCACAACATGCTCCAGCGGATGCGCGAGTTGGCGGTACAGTCGGCCAACGAGACCTACAACACCACTGACCGTCAGTCACTGGAGGACGAGTTCAAGGCCCTTCAGCAGGAGGTGGCGCGCACCTCCAAGGTCACCGAGTTCAACAACATCAAGCTGCTCAATTCGGCCACCACACTCAGCTTCCAGGTGGGCTGGGAGAACGGCAGCGACAACATCATCCAGGTGGACACCAAGAATCTCCTCGGCACCGGCTCGGGCGCGGGCGGGATCTCCTTCGCCCTGCACTCCGGCTCGACCTTCATCAGCACCGTGGCCGGGGCCCAGAGCGCCATGGCCATCATCGACGTGGCGATCGAGAAGATCAGCTCCCTGCGCAGCGACTTCGGGGCCGTGCAGAACCGCCTGGAGGCCGCGGTGCGCAACATGCAGAACGTCTCCGAGAACCAGAGCGCCGCCCGCTCGCGCATCCAGGACGCGGACTTCGCCGCCGAGACCGCGGAGTTGACCCGCACCCAGATCCTCCAGCAGGCCGGCACCGCCATGCTGGCACAGGCCAAGAGCCTGCCTCAGAACGTGTTGCAACTGCTCCAGCAATAACCGTGGCGGGGACATCGGCACGCCACCCGTCCCATGCGGGGCGGGTCTGGTGTAGGCTTCCCCTTCCCAACCCGAGACAGCGCCCATGTCCGACGCCTTCCTGACCAACCGTTTCGGCGACCGCTATCTGTATGCGGTCAACGGCAACGCCTTCAACCGCGAGGGCGCGCGCGCCCTCTACCGGCGCCACTTCGGGGACGCGCTGGGCGCCACCGACACCCTCAGCCTGGTGGCCGGCAGCGACTCCGGGCTATTGATCGAGGAGGTCCTGACGCGAGGCGTGCCCGCGGGCAGCCGGTTTCTGTTCGTGGAGCCCGCGGCGGTGTTGGAGCGCATCCGGGAGCGCTTCGCGGACCGTGACCTGGGGCCGGACATCGCCCTCGCCTCCAGCGACGACTGGCGTGATCGGCTCGAGCCCCTCGGGGTCAGCGACTACCTCTACCTGGGACGGGCCCGGGTGCTGCGCTCCCTGGCCGCGGCCGACGGCCATCTGCCCGAGTACCGTGAAATCCTGTGGGACCTGCGCCAGGAACTGGAGTCGCTGGGCTGGGGCATCCAGGCGCGCACCGGCAACCGGGTGTTCATCGAGCGCCAACTGGAAAACCTGGGGGAGCTGCGCCACCCGGCCAGCCATCTCCAGGGTGCCTTCCACGGCGGCACGGCCCTGATCCTCGGTGGGGGCCCCTCCCTGCCCCGCCTGTTCCCCTGGATCCACGCCCAGCGCGAGCAGGTCCTGGTGATCGCCGTCTCGCGAGTCTGCCGCCAACTCCTGGCGGCCGGCATCCGTCCCCATCTGGTGGTGAGCATCGACCCCCACCCCCTGAGTTTCGACGTCAGCCGCGAACTCCTGCGCCTGGACCCCGAGGTGGTCTTCGTCCACGCCTACCACGCCTCACCCCTGTTGGTGGGCCAATGGCCCGGGCGCGCCCTCTATCTCGGCCCACGCTATCCCTGGAAGAGCGCCGGCGAACCACGGAACCTGGCCCTGGCCGGGCCCACGGTCACCAACGCCGCGGTCCAGTTGGCCCTGGACCTGGGCGTCGCGGAGATCGTCCTGGGCGGAGTGGACCTGTGTTTCAGCCGGGAGGGCTACACCCATGCCGAGGGTTCCAACGAAGAGCGCTTCGGCCCCCTGCTCAACGCCCTGGGCACCCGCGTGGAGACCAACGCCGGCGGCCTGGCGGAATCACGCCAGGACTTCACCACCGCCATCCGCCTGCTGGGTGGGCAGGCCGCCGAGGCCCGCGAACGCGGCTGCCGGATCCTCAACCCCATCCCCGAGGCCGCGCGGGTGCCCGGGGTGGAGTACCGGCCCCTCGGGGAGATCCGCGCCGAGCCCCTCGCGGACACGCCCGAGGCCATCCTGGAGAGACACCTCCCGGCGGACGACGCCAGGATCCGCCGCCGCCACTACCGGGCCGTACTCAAGGAACTCGCGCACGCCCGCGGTCGCCTGCGGGCCATGCAGCGCCTCGCCCGGGAGGGCCTGGCCTGCAACGACGGCCTGTTTGGGCGCAACGGCCGCCCCGCCGACTTCAAGTACAAGCACCGCATGGACCGGGTGGAACGCCGCCTGGACCGGGAATACAAGGACTTCGCCCCCCTGGTGAAGAGTTTCGCCGACCGGCGCTTCCTGGAGCTGACCCGCCCCCGGCACAAGGACTGGACGGACGCGGAGATCGAGGCTGCCGGCCGTCACTACTACGAGACCTACCGCGACAGCGCCGGGGAACTCATCGAACGCATCGACGCCACCCGCGCGCGTATCGAGGCACGCCTGGAGGAAGAGGCCCCGGCCCCCAACTTCGATCGGCTCTGCGCCCAGTGGGAGAAGGACGGCCAGCCCGGGCGGGTGCGGGTGTGGCGCGCCCGGCATCCGCACTACGCCCTGCCAGCCGCGGCCGCCGCCCGCTTCCAGGCCCTGGAGGCCGCCTTCGAGGCCCAGACGACCCGCGCGGATACCGCTCAGGTGGCCTGGGTGGCGCGCGAATACGACCTCGCCCCCGTGTCAGGCAAGGCCCGCTACCTGTTCCAGAAGGGCGACCGCGAGGCCCTGGAACGCCTGGCCGCCGGCCTGGAACGCAGCCGCGACCACCGCGCCCCGCGCCTCGCCCATCTGGTGCGCGGTTATCGGGCCGAACTCGGCGGCGATACCGCCGCCGCGGCGGCGGCCTATGCCGCCATCCTCGACGGCACGGACCTGCAGGGACTCGGCCCCAGCCACAGCGATGCCGTGTTGGAAGAGGCCCTGAATCGCATCACCGCCCTCGCCCTCGCCCGCAACGACGGCGACGAGGCCGTCCTCGCCCTGGGCTGCCTGGCCGCCCTTTCCCCCGTCTACCGCCCCCACTACGCCGAGATCCTGCGCCTGCGCGGCGATATCCCGGGGGCCCTCGACGCCTATGGCGAATACCTCCAGGAGGTCCCCGACGATCTCGGCGCCCTGCTCAAGATGGGACGCATCTATCTCGACCTGGGTGCCCGGGACTCGGCCCGGATCGCACTGGAACACATCCTCGAACGGGACCCCCAGGACCGCGCCGCGCGGCGCCTCATGGACGAACTGGAGAGCGCGGCGTGAGCGGCCCCATCCTGGTCACCGGCGCCGACGGCTTCATCGGCTCCCACCTGGTGGAGGCGCTGGTGGCGCGGGGCGAGGCGGTGCGCGCCCTGGCCCTGTACGATCCCCGGGGCGGCCATGGCTGGCTCGACCACCTGCCCCCGGGGGCACGCGAGGCCATCGAGCTGCGCCGCGGCGACATCCGCGACCCCCAAGCCTGCCGCGACCTGGTGCGGGGCTGTTCACGGGTCCTCCACCTCGCCGCCCTGATCGGCATCCCCTACTCCTACCAGGCCCCCGACAGCTACCTGGAGACCAACCTGCGCGGCACCCTCAACCTCCTCCAGGCGGCCCGCGACACCGCCCTGGAGGTCTTCGTCCACACTTCCACCAGCGAGGTCTACGGCAGCGCCCGCAAGGTCCCCATGGACGAGAACCACCCCCTGCAGGCCCAGTCCCCCTATGCCGCCACCAAGATCGGCGCCGACCAGCTGGCCCTCTCCTTCCAGCGCAGCTTCGGCCTGCCCGTGGCGGTGATCCGGCCCTTCAACACCTACGGCCCGCGCCAGTCGGCGCGCGCCGTGATCCCCACCGTCATCGCCCAGATCGCCCGCGGCGCCCGCCGCCTGCGCCTGGGCGCCCTCCATCCCACCCGCGACTTCAACTACGTGGCCGACACCGTAGCCGGCTTCCTGGCGGTGATGGACAGCCCCACCGCCCTGGGCGAGGTGCTGAACCTGGGCAGCGGCAACGAGACCTCGGTGGGGGAACTGGTGACCCTCATCGCCCGGCTCATGGACGCCGAGGTGGAGATCGAGACCGACGCCGAACGCCTGCGCCCCGAGGCCTCGGAGGTGGACCGGCTGTGCGCCGACGCGGGCAAGGTCCGGCGCCTCACCGCCTGGCGGCCGGCCTATGCCGGCCGCGACGGCCTGAGACGCGGCCTGGCCGAGACCATCGCCTGGTTCACCGACCCCGCGAATCTCCGCGCCGTGCCCGATGGCTACCAGGTCTGACCCCCTCCCCGCCCTGGTGGAGGCCATCGCCGCGGCCCTGCCCGCCCGCCGGCCCCTGCCCCTCCACGCCCCCGTGCTCGGCGCCGCCGAGAAGGCGCGCCTGGCCGCCTGCATCGACTCCGGCTACGTCTCCTCCATCGGTCCCGAGGTGGAGGCCTTCGAGCATGCCCTGCGGGAATTCACCGGTCTCCCCGGGGTCACCGCCACGGTCAACGGCAGCGCCGCCCTCCACCTGGCCCTGCGCCTCGCCGGGGTGCGCCCGGGCGACGAGGTCCTCATGCCCGCCCTCACCTTCGTGGGCAGCGCCAACGCCGTGGCCGCCTGCGGCGCCCGGCCGCGCTTCGTGGACGTCTCCGCCGAGACCCTGGCGGTGGATCCCGCCGCCCTGGAGGCACACCTGCAAGCCACCACCCGGCGCGCCGGTGACGGCCTGTACGACCGCCGCACCGGGAACCGCATCGCCGCCCTGATGGTGGTCCACTGCCTCGGGCACCTGGGGGCGATGGAGGCCCTCGCCGCCCTCGCCCGCACCTGGGGCCTGCCCCTGGTGGAGGACGCCGCCGAGGCCCTGGGCAGCCGCCGTCCCCAGGGCCACGCCGGCGCCTGGGGCCTGGCCTCGGCCCTCAGCTTCAACGGCAACAAGATCATCACCACCGGCGGCGGCGGCGCCCTGCTCAGCCCGGACCCCGACCTCGCCCGGCGCGCCCGCCACCTGGCCACCACCGCCAAGCAGCCGCATCCCTGGGCCTTCCGCCACGATGCCGTGGCCTTCAACTATCGCATGCCCAACCTCAACGCCGCCCTGGGCCTCGCCCAGATGCGGCGCCTGCCCCTCCACTTGGAGGCCAAGGCCAGCCTGGAGGCGGCCTACCGCCTGAGCCTCGCCCGGGTGCCCGGGGCGCGCCTGTTCGCCGCCCCCCCGGGGAGCCGGCCCAACCGCTGGCTGCAACTCCTGTTGCTCGACGACCCGGATCTGCGCGACCCCCTGCTCGGCGCCCTCCATGCCCGGGGCCTCCTCGCCCGGCCGCTGTGGGAGCCCCTGCACCGCGCCCCCATGTACGCGCACTGCACGCGCGCGCCCCTGCCGGTCACCGTGGATCTCCACGCCCGCGGGATCTGCCTGCCCAGCGGCGCGGACCTCGTGGAGGCGGCGTGAAGCGCATCGTGATCATCGCCGAGGCCGGGGTCAACCACAACGGCGACCCCGCCACCGCCCTCGCCCTGGTGGACGCCGCCGCCACCGCGGGGGCCGATTACGTCAAGTTCCAGACCTTCGATCCCGCCGCCCTCGCCACCGGCTCCGCCCCCAAGGCCCCCTATCAGGGCGAACGCGACGGCCACGGGGAGAGCCAGCGCGCCATGCTCGAACGCCTGGTCCTGCCCCGCAGCGCCCATGCCCCCCTCATGAGGCGTTGCCGGGAACGGGGCATCGGCTTCCTCTCGACCCCCTTCGATCCTGGCAGCCTGGCGTTCCTGGCCGACGACCTGGGGCTCCGGCTGGTCAAGATCGGCTCCGGCGACCTCACCGACGCTCCCCTGTTGTTGGCTGCCGCCCGCCGCAGCCTGGATCTCATCCTCTCCACCGGCATGGCCGGCCTGGAAGAGGTGGAGCAGGCCCTCGGGGTCCTCGCCTTCGGTTACCTCGGGCCCTCCGAGGCCCCCGGGCGCGGCGCCTTCGCCCGCGCCTTCACCAGCCCCCGGGGACAGGCGCTGCTGCGCCGCCGGGTACGGCTGCTGCACTGTACCAGCGCCTACCCCTGCCCCTGGGGGGACGTGCACCTGCGGGCGATGGACCGGCTGCGCCGGGCCTTCGGGTTGCCCGTGGGCTACTCGGACCACACCCAGGGCCTGGAGATCGGCATCGCCGCCGCGGCCCGCGGCGCCTGCATCCTGGAGAAGCACTTCACCCTGGACCGCACCCAGGCCGGCCCGGACCACGCCGCGTCCCTGGAGCCCGGCGAACTGGCGGCCCTGGTAGGGGCCGTGCGCCACGTGGAAGAGGCCCTGGGGGACGGCGACAAACGGCTGCGGCCGAGCGAGCGGGCCAACCGCGAGGTGGCACGCAAAGGCCTGGTGGCGGCCCGGCCCATCCGCGCCGGGGCCCTCATCGGGGCGGCGGACATCGCCGCCAAGCGCCCCCAGCGTGGCCGGCCGGCCCTGGACTACTGGCAGGTGGTGGGCTCGGTGGCGGGGCGGGACTACGCGCCGGACGAGCCGATCCAGGACCCGTAGGAAGGCCCCCGGCGGCGGCGGAGAGGACGCCATGGGGGCGGTCCAGGGCCGTCTTCAGGAGGCATACATCGCCTCCACCTCCTGTGCATAGCGCGCCAGCACCTCCCGCCGCTTCAGCTTGAGGGTGGGGGTGACCAGGCCGTTGTCCACCGTCCAGGGCTCCAGGAGCAGAGTGACGCGGCGGATCTTGGCGTAGCCGGGGAATTCCCCCAGGGCGCTGCGTACCCGCGCCAGCATGGCGCTCACCAGGGCGGGGGAGCGCAGGCTCTCGGGGTCTTCGGGGTCGAGGCCGTACTCGGCCGCCAGGCCGGGCCAGAGGTCCTTGGAGAGCACCAGCAGGGCGCTCAGGAAGGCACGCCCCTCGCCCACCACCATCACCTGTTCGAACAGAGGGTCCAGGGCGATGGTCAGCTCCATATCCGCGGGCGGTACCTTCTCGCCGTTGGAAAGCACCAGGATGTCCTTGAGCCGCCCGGTGATGTAGATGTGGCGGCGCTCGATCCGCGCCTGATCGCCGCTATGCAGCCAACCGTCCGGGTCGATCACCTCGGCGGTGGCGGCGTGATCGTTCCAATAGCCCAGCATCACGCCGGGCCCCTTGACCAGCAGTTCGTCGTCGGCGCCGATGCGCACCCGCGTGCCGCGGATGGGCAGACCCACGCTCGCCGGTTCGTTGTCGTCCAGGGTGTTGACCGCCACCACCGGGCTGGTCTCGGTGAGGCCGTAGCCCTGCAACAGGGGGACGCCGAGGGCAATGAAACGCCGCGCCACCTGTTCGCAGAGGGGGGCGCCGCCGCTCACCACGATGCGCAGGCGCCCCCCGAGAAGGGCCTGCACGCGATCCGCCACCAGCCGTCTCAGCAGGGGCCAGGCCAGCAGGGCGGGACGCCAGGGCGCCCGGCCCTGGAGATACAGAAAACGCGCCCACCCCACCCGTTCCGCCCAGTGGAACAGGACCCGCGCCTTGGCGTTCTCCGCGAGCTGGCCCTCGATGCGTTGATGGATACGCTCGAACACCCGCGGCACGGCGATGATGGCGGTCGGGCGCACGCGTTTGAGGTCTTCGCCCAGCTGCGCCACCGAGCGGGCATAGACCACCGCCGCGCCCGCCATCATGGGCAGATAGTAGCCACCGGTGCGTTCCAGGGTGTGGGACAGGGGCAGGAAGGAGAGGAACAGGTCCTCCCGGTAGGCCTCCACCAGGGTCAGGGAGCCGTGGGTGGTGCTGAGGATGTTGTGATGACTGAGCATCACCCCCTTGGGCCGGCCGGTGGTGCCCGAGGTATAGACGATGGTGGCCAGGCCATGGGGATCGGACGCCACCGGGGGACGGTCCCCGGCCTCGTCCGGCAGCCAGTCGACCACCCTGCGCACCCGCGGATCCATCTCCTCCGCCGCCAGGTCCCCCTCCAACACCAGGACCCGTTCGAGCATGGTGTTGCCCTCCAGGGCGGGGCGCAAGCGCCGCCAACGTCCCCGGTCCTGCACCAGGAGCAGGCGCACGGCGGCATCGCGCAGCACATAGGCAGCGTTCTCGGCACGGTCCTCGGTATACAGGGGGACGGTCACCAGGCCTTCCCCCAGGGCGGCCTGATCGAAGGCCACCCACTCGGGGCCGTTGCGCAGGAGGATGGCGACCCGCTCCCCCGGACGCAGGCCCTCGGCCGCCAGGGCCGCCCGCCAGCGCCGCACCTCCGTGGCCATGTCCGCCCAGGTGTAATCGCTGAAGTCCCGCCCGTTTCGCGCGAGGCGCCGGTAGGCCAGGTTGTCGGAACTGCGCCGCACCCGTTGCCGGAACAACCCGTGCAGGGTCCCGGCCGACTCCACCGAGATCAGGTCTTCATGCCACTGGCTCATGACGGCTCCCAACGCCAGATAGAGGGGTGACCCTTCCGTTCCCCCCGCCTTGAACGGGCCGGGGCCGAGGGAACCGGCCGGCCCGCAGGCCCCGGAGAGGGACGCCCGATCGCACCGGGCCTGTGGGCAACGCCGCGGGCGGGCCACGAGACGGCACGATGGGCGAGGCGATCTCGCCAGGTTCCCGGGAGAACGGGGGGACTGAACGGCCACGATGGAAAAGGCTGATGTTATCAGCGTTTTGCGATAGAATCTCCCTTTTGGAGCATCCCATCCGCGGTCACCCTCCCCATGCAGATCCTGATCAACGGTGAACCCCGAGAGATCCCCGAGGGCCAGACCCTGGCCGCCTTGGTGGCCGGCCTCGGTCTCGCGGGGAAACGCATCGCCATCGAGGTGAACGAGGAGCTGGTCCCGCGGGGCCGCTTCCCCGAACACCGGCTCGCCGACGACGACCGGGTGGAGATCATCCAGGCCGTGGGCGGCGGCTGACCCCCCACCGATTCAGCAGCGAACGAACCCTGACCCCATGAGCCAAGAACATCCCTGTGACGACGGCTTCTCCGTCGGTGAACGCCGCTTCCATTCCCGCCTGCTGGTGGGCACCGGCAAGTACCGGGACATGGACGAGACCGCCCGCGCCATCGAGGCCAGCGGCGCGGAGATCGTCACCATCGCCGTGCGCCGCACCAACATGGGCCAGGACCCCGCCGAGCCCAATATCCTCGATGTCCTGTCCCCGGACCGCTACACCCTCCTGCCCAACACCGCCGGTTGCTACGACGCCGCCACGGCGGTGCGCACCTGCCGCCTGGCGCGGGAACTCCTCGATGGTCACAATCTGGTGAAGCTCGAGGTGTTGGGCGACGAGCGGACCCTGTTCCCCGACCTGGTGGCCACCCTGGAGGCGGCGGAGACCCTGGTGAAGGACGGCTTCGAGGTGATGGTCTACACCAACGACGACCCCATCATGGCCAGGCGCCTGGAAGACCTCGGTTGCGTCGCCGTGATGCCCCTGGCCGCCCCCATCGGCTCGGGCCTGGGCATCCGCAACCGCCTCAACATCCGCACCATCGTCGAGAACGCCGCAGTCCCCATCCTCGTGGACGCGGGCGTGGGCACCGCTTCGGACGCCGCGGTGGCCATGGAACTGGGCTGCGACGGCGTGCTCATGAACACCGCCATCGCCGCCGCCCGCGATCCCGTGCTCATGGCCTCGGCCATGCGCAAGGCGATCCAGGCGGGGCGCGAGGCCTACCTCGCCGGACGCATGGCGCCCAAGCGCTACGCCTCCGCGTCGTCGCCGATGGATGGCCTCTTCTTCTGACGCCCCCTCCGGGAAGGAGGCCGAGAGCGGTGACCATGAGGCTGTCCCCCATCCCGGCCATCCCGCAGGGGGAGGAGGCGCAGACGGGGCGGCGTCCCATCCGCAGCTTCGTGCTGCGCGAAGGACGCCTGACCCCCGGCCAGAGGCGGGCCTTCGGCCGCCTCTGGCCACGCTTCGGGCTGGCCGACCGCGGCCCCCTGGACCCACCCACCCTGTTCGGCCGCCGCGCCCCCCTGGAACTGGAGATCGGCTTCGGCAACGGCGAGGCCCTGGCGACCCTGGCCCGGGCCCGCCCCGGGCACGACTTCATCGGCGTGGAGGTCCACCGCCCCGGTATAGGCCGGCTGTTGGCCACCCTGGAACGCGAGGGCCTCGACAACGTCCGGGTACTGCGCCAGGACGCCCTGGAGGCCCTGCCCCGTCTCCCACCGGCCTCCCTCCAGCGGCTGCACCTCTATTTCCCCGACCCCTGGCCCAAGCAACGCCACCACAAGCGGCGCATCGTCCAGGCCCCCTTCGTGGACGCCGTCGCCCGGGTACTGGCCCCCGGCGGTGAGCTGCGCCTGGCCACCGACTGGGCCGACTACGCCCACTGGATGCGGGCGGTCCTCGATCCGGACCCCAGATTCCGCAACCTCGGTACCCACGGAGGGTTTGCGCCGCGCCCTGCCGAGCGCCCCCTCACCCGCTTCGAACGCCGTGGCCAGGGCCTGGGCCACGAGGTCTTCGACCTGGCCTATCGCCGGGAGTGAGACCATGGCGACACCGGCGGAGTTACGCTTGGAGGGCCTGCAGGTGGGCCGCCTGGAACCGGTGGACCTGCGCCTCGGCCCCGGCATCACCACCCTCCACGGGCCCTCTGGCAGTGGCAAGACCCTGTTTCTGCGCGCCCTCGCCGACCTGGAGCCCCACGCCGGCCGGGCCTGGCTGGATGGCCGGGAACAGGCTGCCCTGCCGGCCCATCTGTGGCGCCGCCGGGTGATGCTGGTGCCGGCAGAGGCACACTGGTGGGGGGAACGGGTGGGCGATCACTTCGCCCGCCGCGACGACCGCCTGTTAGAGGCCCTGGGCCTGCCCGTGGCGGCTTGGGGATGGTCCCCCGCACGCCTCTCCAGCGGTGAACGCCAGCGCCTCGCCCTGGCGCGCGCCCTGGTCCTGGAGCCGCGCGCCCTGCTCCTGGACGAACCCACCGCCAATCTCGACGCCCACAGCCGCGAACGCCTGGAGGACCTGGTGCAGGACTATCGGACCGCACGAAACGCCATCGTCCTGTGGGTCTCCCACGACCCGGAGCAGCGGGCCCGCCTGGGCGGCACCCAGCTCGCCCTGCGGCCTTCGGGGCAAGGCTTCGCCCTGCACGTGGAGGCCGCCTGAATGGACCTGATCCACCTCGGCCCCCTGGACCTCGGCCTGGCGGCGGCCTTGGTGCTCATGCTCGCCGCCCTCTCCCTGTACCTGGGCCTGGGCGTGGAGCGGCGCCTGCTCCTGGCCGCCCTGCGCAGCCTGATCCAGCTCGGCCTGCTCGGCCTGGTGCTCAAGACCCTGTTCGCCCAGACCCATCCCCTGCCCATCTTCGCCCTCACCGGGGTGATGCTGGCGGTGGCGGCCTGGGAGGTCCGCGCCCGCCAGCGCCACCGTTTCCGCGGCCCCTGGGGGATCGGCATCGGCGCCCTGTCCATGTTCGTCTCCTCCTTCAGCGTCACCCTCCTCGCCCTGGTGGTAGTGATCCGGCCCACCCCCTGGTACGCCCCCCAATACCTGATCCCCTTCCTGGGGATGCTCCTGGGCAACACCATGTCGGGTATCGCCATCGGCCTGGAATCCCTCACCCGCCAGGCCTGCGACCTGCGCCCGGTTCTGGAGGACCGCCTCGCCCTGGGGCACCCCTGGCAACAGGTGATCGCCCCTCTGCGGCGCGAGGCCATGCGCGCCGGACTGATCCCCATCATCAACGCCATGAGCGTGGCCGGGGTCGTGAGTCTGCCGGGGATGATGACCGGCCAGATCCTCGCCGGCAGCCCGCCCATGGAGGCCGCCAAGTATCAATTGCTGATCCTTTTCCTGATCGCCGCGGGGACCGGCTTCGGCGCCGCCGCCGCCCTGTGGGTCGCCTCGCGGCGGCTGTTCGACGGCCGCGAGCGGCTGCGGCTGGACAGGCTGGATGGCGTCTGAAACTGGAGCGGGGCTGGGTCCGGCAGTCCTACCGACATGGATGGCCTCCCGTTCCACGCAGGTGCGTAGCTCTGGCCGCAGCGCCTTGTCCGACACCAGATCCACCGGCCGGCCGAGCAGGTCCTCCAGGAAGAATTGCGCCTCAAAGTAGCGTCGGGAGCCGGCTGGACCCTCGAAGGAGACCAGGATATCGATGTCGCTGTCCTTATATACCCTAAAGCCCGCCTCCAAACCGCCGATAGCCCCATCCAGAGACCACCCCACCGGGACCTTCCATGATTCAGGACTTCTACGCTCTGCGCAGCGATCCCTTCCGGCTCAGCCCGGACCACGCCTTCTGCCTGCGCCACCCCAGCTTCGCCAAGGCCGAGGCCTACATGGAATACGCCCTCCATCAGGCCGAGGGCTTCATCATGGTCACCGGCCAGCCGGGTACGGGCAAGACCACCCTCATCGACGACCTGTTGGCCCGCCTCCAGGATCAGGGCCTGCTCGCCGCCCGCCTGGTGAGCGCCCAACTGGAAGCCATGGACCTGTTGCGCATGACCGCCTTCAACTTCGGGATCCCGGTGGACGGAGCGGACAAGGCCGAAGTGCTCATGAACATCCAGGGCTTCCTCGCCGACCAGGTGGCCCAGGGCCGGCGTCCCCTGCTCATCATCGACGAGGCCCAGGGGCTGTCCCTGGAGGCCATGGAGGAGCTGCGCCTGCTCACCAACCTGCGGGTGAACGGCCGGCCCATATTGCAGATCTTTCTGGTGGGACAGGAGGAGCTGCGCAACCTGGTGCTGGACCCGCGCATGGAACAACTGCACCAGCGCCTGATCGCCACCTGCCATCTGGAGCCCCTGGACGCCCGCGGCACCGCCCAGTATGTGCTCCATCGCCTGCGCAGCGCGGGCTGGAAGGGTGATCCCCGCCTGGAGGCCGCGGTATTCCCGCCCATCCACCGCTTCAGCCGTGGGGTCCCGCGGCGCATCAACCTGTTCTGCAGCCGCCTGTTGCTCCACGGCGCCCTCGAGGCACGCCATCATTTGACGGAGGCGGATGCCCTGGCGGTCCTGGCGGAGCTGAAGAGCGAACACCTGTCGCCCACCAGCACCCCTTCACCCCTGCTCGGCGAGGCCGCGATCCCCGATCTGAACGGGGTCCTGCAGGAGAGTCCGGATCAACGGCTCGGCCGCAAGCTCATGGACCAGGCACCGCGGACGGCCGCCACGCCGCCGGCGGAGGACCCGCAGCCCACCCCGGCGCCGCAACCGCCGGCGACGCCCCCAGGGCCCGCCCCGGCCACGGCATCGCCCACACCGCCGCCGACCACACCGGCCAAAGGGCGCCTCTGGGGCCTCGCGGCCAGTCTGGCCCTGGCCTTCGGCATCTTCCTGACCGGCCTGCTCACCCTGCCTTGCGCGGTCCCGGACAGCGGCATCGCCGCCACCCTCTGGCGCCTCGCCGGGGTGGGCGAGGCACGCCATCTGGTGCATCGCTGGAGTGGGGGGCGTCTGCCCCTGTTCTCCCTCGGTCCAGTCCTCTCTCCGCGGCGCACGGCGCGCCTGGAAGGCCCCGTCCAACCCGGGACCGACTACCCGCTCCGGTTGCGCAGATAGCGCTCGGCCGTGAGGGCGGCCTTGGCCCCCGCGGCGGCGGCGATCACGATCTGCTTGTCGGGCTCGTCGGTGACATCACCCGCGGCGAACAATCCCGGCACCGCGGTGGCCTGGTCACGGCCCACGGGGATCTGCCCCTGGGGGTCCAATGCCAGCAGATCCGCCACCGGGGCACTGTTGGGCACCAGGCCGATCTCCAGAAAGACGCCCTCCACCGCCAGATCCCGGCGCTCGCTGCCGTCCGCCGATTCCAGGCGCACTCCGGTGAGACGGTCCTCACCCAGGAAGGCGCGGACATGGCTGGCCGGATGCAGGTGCACCTGGGGCGAGGCCGTGACCTGCTCATACAGGACCGGGTCGGCCTGGAAGTCGGGCAGGATATTGACGATGTGGATCTCACGCGCATAGGGCAGCAGATCGCGCGCGGCGGTGAAGGCCGAATTGCCGCCGCCGATCACCGCCACCCGCTTGCCGGCGTACAGGGGGGCATCGCAGGTGGCGCAGAAGGCGATCCCCTGGCCCAGGAGGCGCGCCTCCCCCTCCACCCCGAGGGTGCGGTAGCGCTTGCCCGCGGCCCAGATCAGGGCACGCGCCCGATAGCCGGTGCCGTCGCCGGTCTCCACCCGAAAGGGGCCTTCCGCTTCGCGGACCACCCGCACCACCTCGGTACCCAGGCGTTCGGCCACGGGAAAACGCTCGGCGTGACGCCGGAACAGACCCGCCAGGTCCTGGCCTCCGATCTCCGGGATCCCCGGCCAGTTCTCGATGCTCTCGGTGTTCACCATCTGCCCCCCCACGGTCTTGCCGATCACCGCCAGGTCCAGGGCCTTGCGCGCCCCATAGAGGGCCGCGGTCATGGCCGCCGGCCCCGCCCCGACGATCAGCAGGTCGTACAGGTGATCGGGGTCCAGGCGCCGCGCCCGGCGTTCGCCCGCCAGGGTGCGCATCTGGGCGTCGATGCGCTCCCATGCCTCAGGGTTCGACCGCTTGAGGATCTCCAGGACGGCACTGGCCGGATCCAGGGCGCCCTCGAAGGCCGGGCGGCCGTCGACCACCGTGCGCGGCACCCCGCTCACCCGGTAACGTTGCACCAGTTCGGGGAACTCGGCCGAGTCCACCATGTCGGCCCGCACCCGGGGGTTGCTGAAGGCGATGCGATGGGCCAGGCGCACCATCCTGGGACAATAGGGGCAGGCCAGGGTGACCATCACCTCCAGATGCAAGGGCCGGTCGATCAGGGCCACCAGGGCCTCCAGCTCGGGGCCCAGCCCCGAGTCTCCCGCCGCCACCATCTCCATGGCCTCCACCAGGGAGTCGAATTCGTAACCGCTGGTGAGACCGTAGAAACGGATCCCGTAGTCCTTGCCCCCGGCATCCTGGACCAGGGTGGCCGGGACCTTGTCCACCCCCAGCTCCCGCACCCGGGGGGCGTCGGCCACCAGGTCCAGGGTCTCCAGGGTCACCTTGGCGGTCGTGTCCGCCACCGCGCGCAGCAGATCCAACTGCTCCCGGCAGCCGGTGCAGGCGGGGGACTGGCCCACGTAGACCAGACGCACGGGGGCTTGCAGACCGGCCAGGCGGGTCTTCAGGCGATCGAGGGTCTCGGCATCCAGGGGATGGGACATGGGGGCGCTCCTTCCAAAGTCGGGCCTGGACGGGAGAATGGGGGAGGCCGGCGCAGGCTTCAAGGGGAGCGGCGGCGCAGCCGTTTCAAGGCCTCGCGCAAGCCCTCCAGGTCCCCGCCGGGACCGTACCTGATCTCCACATAGCGCCGGGAGAAGGCCTCGATGGCCTGGGCGCGACCCGGCAGACGGCGGGCCGCCCGGCGGGCGAAGTCGCGCGGCCCCTCCGCCGGCGCCTTGCGCACCCCGGCCCGGGCGAGACGGGCCAGGAAGCGCCGGTAGAGGCGCTCCTCCGGGGGCAGCGGCCGCCGCCCGGCGCGCACCAGCCACCAGGCCACCCCCCCCAACAGGGGCAGCCCCGCCAGGGTCAACAGCAGGGGCAGGTGCCACAGGTCGACGAAGCCCAGGCCCAGGCGGCGCAGGAAAAGCCGCTGACGGGTGCTGTCGTAGCCCAGCACCCAGGTGTTCCACTGATTGCGCAGGGCGTCCAGGGCCAGCGCCAGACGATGCCCGAGGCGGCCCAGCGCCCCCCCGCCATCCACCGCGAACAGGACCTCGCCGCCACCCGGGGCCGGCCGCGGCGGGCGTTCGACGCGCTCCGGGGCGACGCTGGCGGTGGGGTCCACCCGCACCCAGCCCCGGTCGTTCAGCCACACCTCGACCCAGGCGTGGGCGTCGGACTGGCGCACGATCAGGTAGTCCCCCAGGGGATTGAGTTCACCGCCCAGATAGCCCGTGACCACCCGGGTGGGCACCCCGGCCAGGCGCATCACCAGGGCGAAGGCGGTGGCGAAGTGCTCGCAGAAGCCCCTCCGGGTCTCGAACAGGAAGGCGTCCAGCGGATCCCCGCCCAGGGGGGGCGGGGCCAGGGTGTAGACGAAGGGCCGGGCGCGGAACCAGGCCAGGAGGCGGGCCACGGCGGCGCCGGGGTCCCGGCCGTCGCCCCGCACCCGCGCGGCCAGGGCGCGTACCCGGGGGCTCACCCCGGCGGGTGTCAAGAGGGCCAGGCGCCGCTGCCCGTCGGTGATGGCGGTGGCCCGGTAACGGGGATAACTGCGCACCGCATAACTCAGGCGTTCCAGGACCGGACGGGGCCGGCGCAGCTGATAGTCCAGGGTCAGACGCAGCCCTGCCGGGGCCTGGCGCGGCAGGTCCAGCACCGGCAGCCAGGTCCGGCGGTGGGGCTCCAGGAACACCCGGTAGTCCAGGGGCGGCCCCTCGGGGAGCAGGCCGCCGCCGGCCGGCATGGGCGCCGGCTCGGGCCCGGCCGACCAGCGGCGGCCGTCGGTGTCGGCCATCACCAGGACCCGCCAGTAGCGCTCGGCGGGGGGTGGCGGCTGCCCCTCGAAGCGCACCCGGAAGGCGATCTCTTCGGACAGGGCCAGGCGGCCGATACCACCCGGCTCCATCTCCGCCGACAGGCCGCTCACGGCCGCTCTCATGCCCATGCCGAGCTGCCACAGGGGGGCCGACAGACGGGGGAAGAGGAGAAAGGCGACCAGGGTCAGGGGCAGGGCCTGGAAGGCGAGGCGCAGAGTCAGGCCGAGATGGCTCCACGCCCCCGCCGCCGGGTCGTGCAGCCTCACCAGGAGGGTGAGCAGGGCCAGGGCGCAGAGGAGCAGCCAGGCCACCGCCCAGGGCGCCGGCTCCGCCATGAGCTGGGCCACCACGAAGAAGAGACCCATGAACAGGGCCACGTAGAGGTCGCGGGGGGTCCGGGTCTCGAACAACTTGAGGGGCAGCATGGCGGCCAGGAGCTGGATGCCGAGGCCATAGTCCAACATGCGCCCCCGCGCACCCAGGGCCAGGACGGCCAGCCCCAGGGTGAGGGCCCAAAGGAGGGGCCGGGGCAGCCGCAAGCGGCCCAGGAAGACACTCGGATACCAGAGGCCGTAGAGGGCCGCCACGGCCACAAGCACCGGCCAGGGCAAGGCCGGCGCCAGGGGCAGACCGGTGGCCGCGAAGGTCGCCCAGAGCTGACGCAGGAGATGGCGTTCCAGGGTCATGCCCGCGGCCCCCCGTACAGGGCCAGGGCCTCCAGACAACGGTGGCGGTGGGCCTCGCCGGTCGCCGGGGGGATACGCCGCCCGGGCAGGACGAGCCCCGGGTGCAGGCCCTCGCGGGCGGCCTCCAGGAGCGCCCGGCACATGGCCGACAGGCGCGCCTCGGGGTCGCCATGCTGGTTCTCCCAGGCGATCCAGACCTCTTCCTCGCGGTCACCGCCGAACTCGCGCACCACCAGGCCCCGTTCCCGGGCCAGGGCCTTCCAGTCCAGGCGGCTCGGCGGGTCGCCCGGGCGGTAGGGGCGCAGGCCCACGAAGTCGTCGGTCCCACGGCCCTTGTCCCCCGCCCGGGCACGCCGATAGCCCGGTTCCAGATGCCGCCGCCCCCTCTCCGCGGGACGCGGATAGACCAGGGTCCGCGCCGGCAGTTCCACCCGGCTCCAGGCCCGCACCAGGCCCAGGGGATAGCGGCTCGCCACCTCCAGGCGCGGCAGCGTCAGGCGCCCGCGACGGGGCGCGGGGACCCGGATCCCGGCCTCCGCCCCGCCGCCCGCAGGCAAGGTCAACGACAACGCCCCGGCGCCCTCTTCCAGGCGCAGCTCCAGCCCCGGGCGCCGCCAGCCCCGGGTCTCCCGCAGGGACACCGGAAAGACCGCCTCGTCCCCGGCGAACACCGGCGGCGCCGCCTGCGCCTCCAGCTCCAGGCCCAGGAGGTTGCGCCAGGTGTGCAGCATCCCCACCACCGCCACCGAGGCGAGCAGGAAGGCCAGGAGCAGGGCCAGGTTGGCGGCGTAGTTGAGGCCGCCGAGGACCATCAGCAGGACCACGCCGGCGAACACCAGGCCGTAGCGGGTGGGCAGGATGTAGATCTGGCGGGGGCCGATGCGCGCCCGGCCATCCGCCCCGGGGCGGGCCTTGCGCAGCCATTTCCGCCAGTTCAGCGACATCGGTGAGGCGTTTTGCAGTCGTTGTGCCTGTTCTGAGATGTCAGCCTTGATCGTCATCGTTCGGGTCCCCATGGACAGGGGCCCGCACATTCAGCGCCGCCGATCCTAGCATGCCCGCAGAAACAGGCGCGCCCCGCAGCAAGGCAGAGCCGTGGCCCCAGGAGTCATTCCAGAAGTTCCACGGCGTTGCCGTCGGGATCGCGGCAGAACAGCGCGGCACGCCCCGAGCGACTGCGGGTGAAGGGAACGCCGGCTGCCTCCAGGCGCCGGACGAGGGCCTCCAGGCCTTGCACACGAAAGGCCAGATGCCGATCGCGGCCGCCATGTTCGGGACGGTCCTCGCCGGGATCCGGATTGGACAGCTCCAACAGGTGCACCTGAACAGCGCCGATGCGCAACCAGGCCCCCGGAAAGCCGAGATCCGGACGCGATTCGTCCACCTCCAGGCCCAACAGATCGTGGTAGAAGGCCAGGGCACGGGCCGTATCCGCTACAAGCAGGCTGGCGTGATGAAAGGATGTCACCCGACCGCTGCGCCGTTTCACTCTCGATTCGATCCGATTCGTCGGTGTCATGCGATCCTCCCCGCCGGAGACCAGGATCTGGACACTGTAGTCTCGATCGTCGCTCCGAGTCACGGGACGTGGGAAAAAGCCCTTCCCTGGACTGCTGCAACCACGGAACCGGAAGATGCGATTTCCCGATTCCTTCGTTTTCCGCGGCTGACGGCCGCCGAAAAGGGCGGTACGGCCATGTACCACACACCGGCCATCCGTCGTCAACCCCGCCCGTGGGCGCGGCCGGCCCTGCGCCCACGGTTGCCCGGACCGGCGCGGCGCTGACGGGGACCTCCCCGGGACCCATCGGCACGCGGCCCGGAGCGGCCGCGATTGCCGCCGCGCCCATTGGGGATGGGTTCGGCGCGGATGCTGGGGTCCACCTCATAACCGGGGACGACCTCTCTGGGTATCTCGCGTTTGAGCAGGCGTTCGATGTCGCGCAACAGCCCGTGCTCGTCCACGCACACCAGGGACAGGGCGCGCCCCTCCTTGCCCGCGCGGCCGGTGCGGCCGATGCGGTGGATGTAGTCCTCGGCCACGTTGGGCAACTCGAAGTTCACCACGTGGGGCAGCTGCTCGATGTCCAGGCCGCGCGCGGCGATATCGGTGGCCACCAGCACCCGCACCTCGCCCTTCTTGAAGCCCGCCAGGGCGCGGGTGCGCGCGCCCTGGCTCTTGTTGCCGTGGATGGCGGCGGCGCTGAGGCCGTCACGCTCCAGTTGTTGGGCGAGGCGGTTGGCGCCGTGCTTGGTGCGGGTGAACACCAACACCTGACGCCAGTCCTGCGCCCCGATCATATGGGACAACAGCTCCCGCTTGCGCTCGCGGTCCACCGGGTGGACCACCTGGGCGACGGTCTCGGCGGCGGGGTTGCGGCGGGCCACCTCGATCACTTCCGGCCGCTCCAACAGGTCGCTGGCCAGGCGCTTGATCTCCTGGCTGTAGGTGGCGGAGAAAAGCAGGTTCTGGCGCTTGACCGGGAGCAGGCGCAACACCTTGCGGATGTCGTGGATGAAGCCCATGTCCAGCATCCGGTCGGCCTCGTCCAGGACCAGGATCTCCACCTGCGAGAGGTCCACTGTGCGCTGCTGGGCGTGGTCGAGCAGGCGCCCCGGGGTGGCCACCAGGATATCCACTCCGCGGCGCAGACGTTCGATCTGGGGATTGATCTTGACCCCGCCGAAGACGGTGGTGGCCCGCAGGGGCAGATGGCGGCCATAGGTCGCGATGCTCTCGCCCACCTGGGCGGCCAGTTCGCGGGTGGGGGTGAGCACCAGGGCGCGTACCGGCCGGCGGCCGCCCATCGGCGAGCTGCGGCTGAGAAGCTCCAGCATCGGCAGGGTGAACCCGGCGGTCTTGCCGGTGCCGGTCTGGGCACCGGCGAGGAGATCGCGGCCGCGGAGCACCACCGGGATGGCCTGACGCTGGATGGGGGTGGGGCGGGTGTAGCCCTGGTCGGCCACGGCGCGGAGGATATCGGCCGACAGGCCGAGGGTATCGAAAGACATGGGGATAGAAGGTCCTGAATCCGGCCTGACGCACTCGCGGCGCGTTACGGTCCAGGCGGGGATTCTGCGGGGGATCGGAACGGAGCGCCGGAATGCGCTCCACGGGAAGGCGGCGTCGACCGAAAGGACGCCGATGTGGCTATCCTAGCACGATCCACGGGGCCACGGCCATGGCATGGGAGCGGCTTCAGCCGCGACGACTCCTGCGCGGAGTGGCCCCCCGATCGCGGCCGAAGCCGCTCCCACAGATTCGTAGCTGTGCCATGCCGTGGGATTATATTCCCACGCAGAAAAAACGAAAAAATCGTATGAGATCAGTATATCGTGCCAGGGGGACGATCAAGAGTCTCTCTGGCTTTCAGGTTCATGACGGGAGAATTCGATGAGCAAGGCCACCAACGGCGCCAATCTGGGCTTCGAGAGTAAGCTGTGGGAGATGGCCGACAAGCTGCGGGGCCACATGGACGCCTCGGAATACAAGCACGTGGTGCTCGGGCTGATCTTCCTCAAGTACATCTCCAATGCCTTCCAGCACAAGTACGACGAGCTGGCCGCCACGGCGGAGACCGAATACACCGACCCGGAAGACCGCGACGAATACGCCGCCGACAACCTCTTCTGGGTGCCGCCCGAGGCCCGCTGGGAACGCATCCAGGCGCAGGCGCCCCAACCCACCATCGGCTCGGGTGTAGACGAGGCGGAGAAGATGGCTGCACTGACCGCGCAGCTCTATGAGCAGTTCGCCAAGAGTGACGCGCTGGAAGCCACAATCAAGAAGAATCTGGAGGTGTTGGGTTTCGGAGGAGAGCGATGATTGATTACAGCAAATTCGAGAAGGCACTCAAACACCTTCAGACTCAGTTTCAGCATTATCAAACCCTCGATCCATCATTGCCCGGGTTTTTGCAGGAAGCCATGGCTGAATCGGTCATTCAGCGATTTGAAACCTGCTGGGATTGCCTGTGGAAGGTCTTGAAGCGCCATCTGGAACAGGCCATCGGTTTGCCCGATGTGCCCAACGGCCCCAAGCCCGTCCTGCGCCTGGCCCATGAAAACCGCCTGTTGCCCGGTAACATCGAAGACTGGATCGAGTACGCCAACCTGCGGGTCGCCACGGCGCATGACTACAGCGGCGAGAAGGCACAAAAGGCGCTGGCGCGCATGGAAGACTTCATTCGCGATGCCACCGTCCTGCATGAACGGCTCAGCGGGAGCACAAGGCAATGAATGCCACTGCATCCCCGATCCTCCAGCTCAGCGAGAAACACCGCGCCATGGTCGAGAAGCTGCTGGCAAGGCACCTTCCCGGAGTGGAAGCCTGGGCCTATGGCTCCCGAGTCGGGGGCACCGCCAAGCCCTGGTCTGATCTGGATCTGGCCGTATTTGCCGGCCGCGCGCAGAAAAACGCCGTGGCTGAGCTTCGGGAGGCCTTCGAAGAGAGCGACCTGCCGTTTCGGGTCGATCTGTTCATCTGGGACGAGATACCGCAAACGTTCCGGGAGAACATCCGCAGGCAACACCTGGTGCTGGCCAGAGGAGCCAAGGCACTGGGACCGCAGTGAGGAATGGAACATGGAGCGGTCGCTACAAAAAGAGGACAAAGCCATGACATGCGTCATCTGGAAGACTGGAGAAACCGCCCCCGGCAAGGTCACCGTCACCCTGGAACGCGGCCCGACCGTCCTGCTCGTCAAGGAGGTTCCTGCCCAGGTCTGCGGCCCGTGCGGGGAATACCACCTCGACGAACACACCACCCGGCGGCTCTACGAACAAGCGGAAAAGGCCTTGGAGCGCAACGCCGAGCTGGAAGTGCTGCGTTATGCGGCTTGATGCCGTCACAAAAAATATTATGGAGATAGAGAAGCATGGGGGGTGAATGGGTAACTATCGGGGAGATCGCTAAGATATATGATGGTCCACATGCCACACCAAAGAAAGTGGATGATGGGCCGTATTTTCTCAGTATATCCAGTCTTGTAGATGGGAAGCTTGATTTGTCCAAGTCTCCCAGAATAAGTGAAGAACAGTTTGAAACGTGGACTAGGCGTGTAACTCCTAGATCCGGTGATTTGTTGTTCTCCTATGAGACACGTTTGGGGCAAGCAGCTCTGATGCTGGAAGGGGTAAAAGCATGTCTAGGTAGGCGAATGGGGCTTCTCAGGCCCGATAAGAATAAGGTTGATCCTAGGTATTTGCTTTTCGCATTTCTTGGTCCTGATTTTCAACAGGAAATTAAAAAGCGAACAATCTATGGTGCAACGGTAGAGCGGATTGCTCTCAGAGAGCTTCCTGAGTTTCCAATAAGATTGCCGCCTTTGCCTGAACAACGCGCCATCGCCCACATCCTCGGCACGCTGGACGACAAGATCGAGCTGAACCGGCAGATGAACCGCACGCTGGAGGCCATGGCCCAGGCGCTGTTCAAGAGCTGGTTCATCGACTTCGACCCGGTGGTGGTCAACGCCCTGCGGGCCGGCAACCCCATCCCTGACCCGTTCGCCGAACGCGCCGCCCATTATCGTGAATTGCTGAAAGACCCTCACCCCAACCCCTCTCCCAAGGAGAGAGGGGAGGCGAGGCAAAAAGTCCTGCACTCACTTTAGAAATGATGTCTGAAGAGAACAAGAATAGCCCCTCTCCCTCTGGGAGAGGGGTTGGGGTGAGGGAACACGACAAACAAAAACTTCCTGCCGAACTCCTCGACTTTGCCCGCACCCTGCGCAAGCATCAAACTGACGCAGAACAACTGCTCTGGCAGTTGCTTCGCGGGCGACGGTTCCTGGGGCTCAAATTCCGCCGTCAACATCCAGTCAAGCCCTATGTACTGGATTTCTATTGCCATGAGCTGAAACTGGCGGTGGAAGTGGATGGCGGGCAGCACAATGAACACGAACAACAGCGGAAAGATGAACGACGTACCGCTTTTCTGGAACGTCAAGGAATCACCGTGGTGCGATACTGGGCGGATATTGTGCTCAAAGATACGACACCAGTCTTGCAGGATTTATACGAGCAAATTCAACGGCTACGGATATCCTTTGGTGTGCTTCCCTCACCCCCGACCCCTCTCCCAGAGGGAGAGGGGAGAAGTGCCGCACCGAACTCAAAGCCCCTCTCCCTTTGGGGGAGGAGTTGGTGTGAGGGCATGTTGCCGCCCGAAGACATCCTGCGCCAGTTCCCCGATCGCTTCCAGGACTCCGAACTGGGGCCGATTCCGGAGGGGTGGAGGGTAAAATCGCTATTTGAATTATTTGAACTGATAGGCGGTGGCACGCCGAAAACCTCTGTACCTGAATACTGGAATGGGGATATTCCTTGGTTCTCAGTGGTTGACGCGCCAAACCCAACTGATGTGTTCGTCATCGACACAGAAAAGCGTATTACGCAGCTGGGGGTCGAAAGATCCTCTACCAAGATTTTGCCTGTGGGTAGAACTATTATTAGTGCTCGCTGTACTGTAGGAAAATGTGCCCTTGTTGGAGTTCCGATGGCGATGAATCAATCTTGCTACGGTATTCAGGGGCGAGAGGGGGTGTCCGATGCTTTTACTTACTACATGATCCGCTTTCAAGTAAGTGATCTTCAGCGGAGCGGACATGGCTCCGTGTTCAATACAATTACCAGAGAAACATTCAAGTCTATCACAATTCCGTTCTCTGGAGCGAACCTCACCCAGCAATTTGAAGGTTTCATCAGCGACTTTATGGACCAAATCCTCCATAACCTATTTCAAATCGACACACTGGCAAAACTCCGCGACACCCTCCTCCCCAAACTCATCTCCGGCGAGCTGCGCGTGCCGGATGCCGAGAAGCTGGTGGAGGATGCCCTGTGACCCTGCGCGTTCCGGTCAATCCGGAGATGCTGCACTGGGCGCTGCGCCGCTCCGGCCGGACGCCCGAGGGCTTGTCCGGCCGTTTCAAGAAGCTGGGCGACTGGCTGGAAGGGAAGGTCCAGCCCACCTTGAACCAGTTGGAGGATTTCGCCCGGGCCACCCATACGGCCATCGGCTATTTTTTTCTGCCCGAGCCACCGGAAGAAGTGCTGCCGATCCCCGATTTCCGCACCTTGCCCGAGGCCCGCAACCAGCCGCCCAGTGTCGATCTGCTGGAGACGATATACCTCTGCCAGCAGCGTCAGAACTGGTATCGGGACTACGCCCGCCTGCAGGGTGAGCCGCCGGTGGCCTTTGTGGGCTCGGCGACACTGGATGAATCGCCGACTGTGGTGGCTGACCGGATGCGGCAACACCTCGGCTTCGATATCGAGGCGCGCTGCCAGATGGGCACCTGGACCGAGGCCCTGCGGGCATTCATCCGCCTGGCCGGGGAGGCCGGGGTGCTGGTGATGGTCAGCGGTATCGTGGGCAGCAACACCCGCCGTCCGCTGGATGTGGCGGAGTTTCGCGGCTTTGCCCTGGCCGATGAACGGGCGCCGCTGGTGTTCATCAACGGCAAGGACAGCAAGGCGGCGCAGATGTTCACCCTGGCCCATGAGCTGGCCCATCTGTGGCTGGGGGCCTCCGGTGTCTCCGACAGCGAAGCGCGTATCCTACCCGACGAGCGCACTGAGCGCTGGTGCAATGCGGTGGCCGCCGAACTACTGGTGCCACTGGCGGCGGTGTGCACGGCGCTGGCGGACCGGGAGCCCTTACCGGACACGCTGCAGCGCCTGGCGCGACAATTCAAGATCAGCACCCTGGTCATCCTGCGCCGGCTGTTCGATGCGGGCCGGATCGACCGCGAAACCCTGGATGCGGCCTGGCAGGGGGAGCTGGAACGGCTGAAGCGGGTCGCACCCGCAGGCGCGGGCGGTGATTTCTACAACACCCTGGGCGCGCATGTTGGCAAGCGCCTGGCGCGGGCAGTGATCGTCAGCACCCTGGAGGGGCAGACCCCCTTGACCGACGCCTTCCGCCTACTAGGAGTGCGCAAGAGTCGAACCTTTTATGAGGAGGCACGACGGTTGGGGATTCAGGAATGAGATATTTTCTGGATGCCAATGTCTTCATGGCGGCCAACAATCTGCACTATGGCCTGGATTTCTGCCCGGCGTTCTGGGACTGGCTGATCGACCGCAACCAGACCGGGCAGGTCTTCAGCATCGACAAGGTCAAGGACGAGATCGAGGCGGGCGACGATGAACTGGCCGAATGGGCCAAGGCACAGGATGAGCGATTCTTCCTCAAGCCCGGGGCCGACATCTTCCCCGCCATGGGGCAGGTGACCAACTGGGTGAACGACAACGGCTACACGCCGGATGCCAAGAACACCTTCTTTCAGGTGGCGGACTATTGGCTCATTGCCCATGCCCTGACTGGCGATTTCGTCGTGGTGACCCACGAGAAAGCCGAGAATACGCTCAAGCGCATCAAAATTCCCAACGTATGTGTAGGAGTCGGGGTCAAGGCAATGACGCCCTTCGAGATGCTGCGGCACGAACGGGCGCGGTTTGTCCTGGAGCGTAACGCATGAGTGGCGAGCGCCTGGATGGCATCGCCCCGGCATTCCGGGCCGCGAAGGAACGCTGGCCGGACGCGCCCAACCTCCAGCAGCATGACCGGGACCTGGCGCGCACCTGGGAGGAAGGCAGTAGTGTCATCGAGCTGACCAAGTCCTTCCTGGAGATGCTCTGTCACACCGTCATCAATGAGTTGGGTGCAACACCGCTGGCATCCTCTTCGCCCACGACATCGGAGTTTCTATCCCGTGTGCTGGACGCGCTGTGACCCTCCGGATTCCGGTCAATCCCGAGCTGTTGCACCGGGCGCAGCGTCGCTTGCTATTAAAGAGACATGCGCTATTCTTGAATAGTATCGCTTGCTATTCAAGAAAGCTTTGATACCGGAGGTGGGGCAGGTGCAACGGGGATCCACTGGCGAGTACATCACGAGCGTGGCGGGTGGTGAGCGCGTGCCCGCCTTTCTGCCCGCCCCCTTGCCGCCCCAGCCTCCGCTTGAGTTTTCGCCCGCCCGCCAACAACTGCTGGAGAGGGCTACACTGGCTCTGGGCCGGTTGGACAGTATCACCCTGTTGCTGCCGGAGCCGGATATTTTCCTGTATGCCTATGTCCGCCGCGAGGCCGTGCTTTCCTCGCAAATCGAGGGCACCCAGTCGTCATTGTCCGATTTGTTGCTGTTCGAGTTGCCGGAGGCGCCGGGCGCGCCATTCGACGATGTGGTGGAGGTATCGAACTATGTGGCGGCGCTCGAACATGGCATGCAGCGGCTGGGGGAAGGATTGCCGTTGTGTAACCGGCTGTTGAAGGAGATGCACGCTATTTTGCTCTCCCGCGGCCGGGGCAGCGGCAAGGCGCCGGGTGAGTTTCGCAAAAGTCAGAACTGGATCGGCGGCGCCCGTCCTGGAGACGCGCATTTCGTCCCCCCGCCGCCGGATCGGGTAGACGCCTGCATGGCCGATCTGGAGCGCTTTCTGCACGATGAGCGGCAGCCGTATCCCACGCTGGTCAAGGCGGCGCTGGCCCATGTGCAGTTCGAGACGATTCATCCCTTCCTGGACGGCAATGGGCGACTGGGGCGCTTGCTCATATCGTTCATTCTGCACCATGACGGCATGCTTTCCCGGCCGCTGTTGTATCTGAGCCTCTATTTCAAGCGGCATCGCCCGCTTTATTACGAATTGCTGGATCAGGTGCGCCGAACGGGCGACTGGGAGCGATGGATCGATTTCTTTCTCGGGGGTGTCGAAAAAACCGCCGAGGATGCCGTGGAAACCGCCCGGCGGCTGGTCTCGTTGTTCCGAGAGGATGAAAATCGCATCCAGGCGCTCGGCCGCCGCTCCGGAACGCTGTTGCGCTGTTTCCAGGCCTTTTGCCGGCGCGCCATCCAGACGATCAAGGACGTGGGCGATGTGACCGGGATTTCCTATCCCACGGCGGCGAACAGCGTGGCGACGCTCGAAGAGCTGGGCGTGCTGAAGGAGTTGACCGGCAAGCGACGGGACCGGGTTTACGTCTACGATGCCTATCTGAATCTCCTCAACGCCGGAGCGGAACCGCTGTGACCCGAACCACCGAAGACAGCATCGAGAAGATGGCCCTCTCCCAGCTCGAGGCGCTGGGCTTCGATGTCGCCCATGGCCCGGACATCGCCTTCGACGGCCCCAACCCCGAGCGTAACCTGGGTTGCCCCTCGAATATTTTGGACACACATTTGGTCGTAGAGTGATAGCGACAGGAGGTGTCCATGAGTGAGAAGAAATCGCCGAAGAGGTGGTCGGCAAAACGCAAGCAGGAAGTGGTTCT